>JAAUXU010177586.1_pt1 | contig 25461 bp, 34 predicted proteins | sample 7278151 | NCBI WGS metagenome assembly JAAUXU01 (sample SAMN14350113, study PRJNA611818) | marine sediment metagenome | isolation source: surface marine sediment (1.8m) | place: French Polynesia: Moorea | collected 2018-08 | reverse complement strand
CTCGGTATCCCCTGACCCTCGGTATCCCCTGACCCTCGGTATCCCCTGACCCTCGGTATCCCCTGACCCTCGGTATCCCCTGACCCTCGGTATCCCCTGACCCTCGGTATCCCCTGACCCCCGGTATCCCCTCAGCCTTGGTATCCCCTGTGTCTCTTTTTTTCCATGCCACCTGTGTATGTTTGTCAACTGTGTCCCTCAGTTCTGTGTAGCCCCTGAGTACCTGAATCCAGTGCAGACCCAGTTTCCTATGTGTCCCCATGTCCTCATTACATCTGTGTCCCTATGGCTCCCAGAACCCCCATTGTCATACATGTCCGCAAGTCCTGTGTGTCCCTGGGGTCCTCTTTCCCTTTGTTCCCTCTGTCCCTCTGTTCCCTGCATATCTATCCACGTCCCTGTGTCCTTTAGTCTCCTGTGTCCCTCTGTCCTCTGTGTCCCCTTTGTCCCCTGTGTGTCTCTGACCCCTGTATGTCCATCCACGCTCCCTTTGTGTGTCTTCGCCCGCTGTGTCTTGTTTTCCCGTTAACCCTCTGTGTCCATCTGGATGTGCTTGTCCCCCTGTGTGTCCCTTCATTCCTCCACATCCCAGGATCCTTCCATATCCTTCTGTCCCTACATGTCTCTCCTTCCCTTGGTGGCCGTCTGCCCCTCTATGTCTCTCTGTCCCGCCAAGTCCCTCTGTCTCCTCATGGCTTTTCTTCCCCTCATGGTCCTGTCCGTTCGAGAGGGAGAAGGGGAGAAAAGTACTGTTTCCACACGCCCAGTTTTGCACATTTAACAAGAAAACTGCCCTCTGTTTCTGAAAAAGGGGAGAAGCAAATGAAGAGAGCGAGAAAAAGCCTTTTCCAACTTTCGCTCTTTCCCTGAACTTTTTTGCTGTGGCAACTCTGGAGAGAATTTTCGCTCACGTTCCGTCCTTCTCTCTGCCTAGCTATCCATCAAGCCGTCAAGAAAAATCATCGTTGCCACGCAAAAGTGGCCTTATCGGAAATAAAGTTTAGCAAAGTTTCAGTGAATGTTTTCACCCCTAGTCCACTGCTTAATGACTGAGGAGGGTTTATGGGGAGCACCACCATTTGAGTAATCCCGGAGAGAATGATAATGGTCCCTGTATGTCCATTCATCACATTTTTGCGAGGGGACGGGTCCGCCAACCCGACAGTAACAACTGCGGCGACAACGAGACGATCCAGTAGTCCGAATTTCCTGTAGTCCTGATCGGTGCGCGTAAGACATTTTCCGTATGTCAATGTGCTCTAGTGTGTGTGGATTTGCAACCAAAACAGAAGCTAACTGACTTACTGTACAAGGAGCACCAGTAAGCGTGGCAGCTCCATATTTGCCTCATTTTTTCCGCTTGCTTTTCTTCTTCACCATTCGACCTTGTGGTCAGAGTCGCCGCTTCACGGTGATCCAGAATTACATACCTGGATGCTATTTTTGGCTGCTCTGCCAATCATGCCCATTGTTGGATCGGCAGACATAGGAAAACCCTTTTGATCGTCTAACCTTATAATGCCACTCACCAAAGTTAGGCGAAGGGCTTATTCTTTGTGATCTTTGATGGCATTGCCAGGATTTTCTGTCTTGCGAGGCTCAGCACGATCTGTGTTGCTGTGGCGACATTTCAGAGGCAGACAACAAGGTCACGGCTGTGGTCAGAGCAACAGTTCGGTCTTTGGGGCCGGTCTGGTCAAACACGGCCGGAGTTGCGGTTCCCAGAAGGAGGAAAAGACCGCCATTCTGGACTCGAAGAATCCCCAATTCTGCCTTGTGAGCCGCTCCCCATTTTTGCACCGATGTTGCTCCCCAGAAACAGGGCAACAACGCAAACGTTGCTGCTCGGAAATGGCGTTGCAGAGCGAGAGAGAAGCGAGGGAGTTTTCATTCACTTTCTCTTGACACCTTGATTTATGACAACTTGATGTTGGTCGGACCAAACGACAGCCAAAACGCGGCGGCTGCTGCTGCCGTGGCTCCCGCTGCTCACGCCCCTGCTGCTGCGGCCGCCGCAGACGCTGACGCTGCTGTTGTTGGCGCACACATCGATCCAGAAACGGATCCAGAAGCTGGCTCGAAAAAAAAAAAATGTTGTACTCCTACAATTTGTTGCCCCCTTTTTTAACCACTGTTTTTTGCAATGTGACACTTGTGCCAATAGTCAGACCGACCTTTGACACGTGTCACACACAGTGAGCATGCAAATATCGTCCATTTCCATGCTCCTCCACCCATATAAGCTGGCGAAATAACGTATGTCTCTGTGCATGTTTTCTTTTTTTTGCTGCTCTTTCCCCCTCCCCCCTGCTCTTTTCCACCATCATCAGCAGCTTCTCCTCATCCTTTGCTCCACTGCTGAGTGATGGCCAAAGTCTGTGACAGCTTTTATCGCTTCCCCAATGATTTGTGGCCTTTGTGGCTCAGTAGCAATTCTGCTTCCATTACGAACTGGGCTGGATCTGACGCCGTCTTCCCAGGTGGGGGGTGGAAAACGCAAACTCCGAAATAAAACATCGACTATGCTTTAACCTACTTTTTCTTTTCTTTCTTTCTGCTATTTGATGAATCATTGGGGCCGGTGCAGATCAGGGCTTCTCTTAAATCTGGCGGTCAGATCCAGCTACCATTTCTATACTCAACCCCCCGGACCCGCTGATAAAAAGAGTGAATGAGGGCAAGGCTTTAAATCACCTTGTCCACGTTTGTCTGGCCGAGCCTCAAGCGGTCAGGAAATCAGATTGATGGCGATTGACGGAAGAAGAATTGTCCAGACTCTGGAACGACGGTTGGTGGAAGAGCAAAAGGAGAACGAAATCAGGAACAGTTTTGTTTTTTTTTTCTCCTTTGGCTCAAAAGTGTCTGCTAAGCCCCAGACACGCGTGAGTGACACTAATTTCTCCAACTGCTGGCGTTTTTTTCTCTCTCCTCCACATTTTTGCTCTCACAGAATCCATCCATCCCTTTCAAAGGTGAGACAGATGGAAAATCTGGCGAGTGACAAGAAGAGGGTGAAAAAAAGGGGGGGGGGAAGCAAACGAATGTGCAGAATCATCATTTTCTTTCGCGATCTGAGGCAAACAATGACCGAGGGTTCATATTTCTCGCCCTAGGTGTGCCTTCATCATGAGGAAAAGAAGAAGAAGAAATCTTTTTCGCTTGTCACCATGAAAAATGAGCGCCCCCCTTGAGGGGGTCGAGTCGATGGATGTTTATCAAAAATTGGAACTGATGAATTGGGCGTGTTCTTCGAGGCTCAAGCGTCTCCGGTAGCTCAGGCAGACATAGTTCCTTTTTTTTTAAATCTTCTTCATTTCCTAGCAATTTCCCCCTCCCTTTGCTCTCGGACAGCTTTAATTACTCTTGTCTGACCGAGCTACCAAAGCTAATGGAGTCAGTACAATCGTATCACAGCAGCAGAAATTCCGTGGAGAGGTTTTTTCCCTCTCTCCACGTGAAATCCTCCACGAGTGGAAAATCCGACGGAAGCTTTTTTGGCCGAGGAAAAGACAGAAGAAGAAATCAGTCAAATGTTTACTTTCCAACGTAGTCGAAATGGCAAAAATCCCAATGCATTTTTTTTCTCTCTCCCTTCCAACAGGGTTGGGGAAAGAAGCTTTAAAAAGTTCTGACAAAGAAAAGAAGTTAATCAGGAACTTCTTTGATTCAACAACATCTGTTTCCGATTGTTCCTGCCAATTACTTTCCGTGCAATAAAAAAGGTGCGAAAGCGCGCGCGTGCGCGAGACAACTCTCACTTTTTCCGTCCCTTTGTCTGAACTTTTCACTTATCAATTTTGAGTCCTCCTGTCCTGATCCCTATTTTTTGCTCCCTCTCGCCGTGAGATCGCGATTTCCTCAGGAGGAGGCGAAGACATTGTTCTGACAGCCTCACTCATGCTCTCCTACTTGAGGAGAGAAAGAGAGAGCGAGGAAAAGGCGACAAGGGATGGAAATGACAGAATGGAACAAGCACGGACGAGGCATTCGCAGACAGCGGACGCGGACGCGCTGACCACACTCGGGACGCAATTCTTCACTTTCTGGCCCGGGGGCGAGCTCGGCCTGAGAGTCACGTGGGCTTCGGGCTGGCGGGGGCAGCTGTGCTGTTTGCGGTTCACACTTCAGGTGTGGCCATTGGTAGGTAAAACCCCCGGGGCGTCAACTCGGTGCGGTTTCCGTACAGAGTCATGGGTCCGGAGTGGAAACCCCAGTGGCTACAGTGACACTTTCGTCCCACTTTGCCAAGCGAGCGTCAATGTGACAGCTCAGCGACCTCTGCACGCAAGGTGAGATGACCTGGTGCTGCTGCTGTACATTGTCGCATCCGAAGCTCGAGGTCAGCCATGATGTGGCCTCGTTCAGCCATGATGTGGCCTCGTTCAGCCATGATGTGGCCTCGTTCAGCCGTGATGTGACCTCGTTCAGCCGTGATGTGGCCTCGTTCAGCCATGGTATGGCCTCGTTCGACCACGACGTGGCCTCGTTCAGCCGGTCTCACTAGTCGAGATCATCAATGCAGCTAGGAAAAGTGTCTTAGCACCGAAACTGCTATAATGCCAGACGAAGCTGTTGGAAAGACACCAACTTGTCCCCCCTCACCCAGGAGAACGAGAACTCCACATCCTTCCAGACGCGTTCGTTATCGAGCAGTGGAAGCAGAGAGAGAGAGAGAGAGAAAATCTCGTTACTACGACGTTTCTTGAACCTCGATGACAGCGGAATGAAGAAGGCAGAAGACGCCTAATGAAAGCAGAAAGAAGCCTCAGGACTCATAACTCAGGGGACTCTCAGAAGAAGACATTAGGGAAAGCTGACGCGCTCGCTCTGTTTGTGAGTGACTTCGTCGTCGTCGCCGCCGTCCAAATGGCCACTGTCAGAAATTCTCTGCTTTTCTTCTTCTTCTTCTTCTTCTTCTTCCTCTTCCTCGTCTTCTTCGTCTTCTTCTTCCCCTTTCTCCTCTTTATGAGCAGCAGCAGCAAAAGTCGCGTGCCAAAAGTTTGTCACTCTCCGGGCTGTAGAAATGTTAGGTTAGACGAAGCTTTTTCTTTCTCTCTCTTACACTCACGTTCACTCGAATAACCTCGTTTTATATTCGAACAATGATTTCTGATTAGGCAGAGCCGGGAGAACAAAAAATTAGCTTTCAGGTGGAGCAACTTTCTGGGGGCAAAACTTTCCTGTCGGACGAGCAAAGCCCCTAAAATTGCCCAAATAACATCCCTAACGCCAGGATTTGTTCAGGCTTTTCGTGTGTGTGTGTGTGTGTGTGTGTGACAGCTGATATACGCTGATGGCCACAGACACTCAAGCTTTTTACAACAACAATGTGACCGTGATTCTCTCTCTTTCTGCCGTCCATGATTTGCATTGTATCTGATATCTTTAAGCTAAGCTGTTGTTGATGTTGCTCTCTGGCGCGTCCACCCTTTCCCTTCCTCATTCTGCTCGTCCGAACACATCAGAAAATTGTCCCGGTGTAAACCCGCCTTTAACACGCAAAGCAAACGCGTAGATGGAGAGATTGACAGCGAAAAAGTCGGCAGCTGAGATTGAGCAGACTTTATGGCAGTCGTAACTTTGTTTTTCTTTCCAAAAGGACGGAATTCATGAGGCGGAATGCACGCGCGCGTAGGAGATGCTTCTTCTTATTTCTCCAGTCAGTTGTCGGCGGCGTTGGGGGCGGCCAAGGTCAGGCCGCTGCTGCTGATGTCGTTGCTGCTGATGCCGGGGGAGTAGAAGAAGCAATCGAATTTCTTAAAGAATCATCGTTCTTTACGATCGACGTCTTTCTCTTTTGCTAATGGCCCCGCTGAAAGCCGAACAATAAAGACAGCGACCACTGAGGCTGCTACTACTTCTACGACTACTTAAGCATGCCTGCGCCCGTCGTCGTCGGTCACTTTTACAACGTTGAGCTTTGGCAGACGGTTTTTTTTTTTTTTTGAATGGGGTGTCTTCGCTCCAACTCTGCCAGACAAATGAGCAACGTTACAGGGCACAGCCGAGAGACACGAGGAGGAGCTTGGAAAAATTTGACCGCTTTTCTGGCCGAGTGCAACTTTGGCAGCTCAAGAATCCTGCCATAGAAGTGTCATGTCCGAGATTGCTCACTCGTCACGGAATTCTCTCAATCGTCGACCAAAAAAAATCCGCCATAAAACACTTTGTCCTGTGCCAACGCATCTTCTTCTTCCTCTCCTCCTCCTCCTCCTCCTCCTCCAAGGTCAAGAACTTCTTCTGGAAAGTCACAAGGGTTAAAAATGCTCTAAATTTCTTCTGTCTGGGGTTGGGGTGTGAGTGAAACGTTGACGTCTTCCGACCCCTCCTAATTCATCTTTTCGAGTCGGGCTTTTCCCTCTCCTCCTCCCTCAGGTTCACGCTTGTCCGAAAAACTTTCGTCGGAAAGAATGAGGAGGAAAAGGTGGGAAAGGGTGTGAGGAAGCATCACGGTTCAAAGCCGAGACTCGCAATTAATCGCGCAAAGCCCTCGATATTTCTCGACGACGACGACGACGACGACGAAGACGACGACGAAGAGTACGACGAAGACGACGAAGACGACGAAGACGACGAAGACGACGACGAAGACGACGAAGACGACGACGAAGACGAAAAAGACGACGACGAAGACGACGAAGACGACGACGAAGACGAAAAAGACGACGACGAAGAAGACGAAGCCCCCATCCAGCAGGCTGGGGGCAGCCAAGGAGTCACTTTATAAATAATGTACGTAAAAGAGAGACATTACTGTGTGCCAGCTTCGCTCGGGGCTTGCTTGACATTTGTCACGGGAAAAATCACACAACTTCCTTACAGTTCTAATCCACTAGAGTGTTTTGGCCTAATAAATATTTCACATTCTCTTTGTGAGTGCTTCTCGCACTAATTTGACTTGTCCTTGGCAGGCCCTTGGACAGGTGAGTGTCAAAAGCATCTCACCTGAAATCATTACTGATTTAAAAGTAAAGACAGACGGACAGACAAACAAATAAGCAACAAAGTTGCCAGCGTCTCTCCTGACGGCGAGTCGTCGATGGCAGCTCTGCTCTTGTTCGAAACAAGACAGACAGACACAAAGGCAAGTAACTCATCGAGAAAAATTGCACCCTGTGTGCGTAACTCCGTCCATCTCCAGCGGTGGGCGCAGCCATACAAAAGTCGTAAATCCTTCATTCCCCAATTACACCGATTTGTCTCGCCGAGCGCGCCTTCGAAAAGCCCTCGTGAGAACGACTTCACAAACCCCAACAAGATGGATGCGTCTCATTGAGCACTCAATAATTAGCGCTATTTATTCAAAGTTCCTCCTTCAGTTTGGCACTGGGTTCAAGCACACACGAGAAGACGAAAGCTGATTCTGCTGCAACAACAACCTCGACGACGACGATGACGACGACGACGACGACGACGACGACGACGACGACGACGACGACGACGACGACGACGACGACGTCTCTTTTCCTGCCTTCTTTTCTGCTCGAGGAAAAACTTTCCGCGTTATCCCTCAGTTGATGGAGGCGGCAGCAAAACTTGAGTGAATTATGTCCAAAAAGGCGAGGCTGAAAACTCTCTGCTTGGCTCGTCAATCATGGCTTTTTGCTTGTTAGTTATTCGGAGGAGAAGTAAGACAAGGAGAGACTTTCTCTCCGAGGTCTGCGGCTTCCACGACTGGCGTGGTTTATTGATGGCGGAGACTTTGATATTGTCGCAGGTGGCGGAAGAAAAAAGTAGCGAGGACGACGATGACATTTCTTATTTAGTTCTCATTGCTGGCGATGACCAAGGAGGAGGAGAACAACTTTGACAGTTTGAAGATGCTGCCGCTGGCGCCACGTGCAAAAAAAATGAGACAAGATCCACATAGCAGAAAAGTGTCAAAGTGCTGCATGATTTGCGAGTTCATTAAAGGCGCGGCCGCAATAACCGGAGTTTTCCTGCCTCCTCAGACGAGCCTTTAGATGTTGTAGCTCTCAAAGCTCTCCTGGGGGAGGCCGGAAGGGAGGGAAGGCAAAGGGAGGGTAAGAATTGCCTCCTAAATCTCAATCTCCAAGCAAAGATGCAGTCAGCAGCTCTTTTGCTCTCTCTTCGGTCAATGAGAGGAGAAAGATCATTCTGTTCAGCACAGGTGAGGACAAGGTGGACGGGGAGGGGGAGGAGGAGAGACACGACATCAACCCCCTTCTTCACACCCAGAGGATTTCGCGTTTTCACTTCCTCTCTCCACTTGAGCCGCAACAGCAGCAGCAGCAGATGAGTAAAGTAATCCTTTTTTCTTGGCTTTGTCTCAACGTTAAATTCCTGAGAAAAAGCAAGAGCTCCAGATTGACTGACGGGATTTAGCCCGGGCTAAAAGTGCTTCTCCTTCTCATTTTACTACCTCAGTTTCCCCAATGTTGATGCTCGGTTGCAGAAAATAAATGCACTTGGCCCAAATGTTGTTGCTCGTTCAGACTTGGCCGTTGCAATAAATCTCTCACTTTTGATCTTTATTGCTTTTTGTGACTGACGGAGTGAGGAAGGAAAGGAAGGCTTGGCTGCAATCATGCTCAAAAGAGTTCCCATTTTTTGTCCTAACTTATTTTTTTTTTTTGCTACAGGATCTCCCCCCCCCCTCCCCTCGTGTCCATGTACTCCGACGACTCCTTGCGCTGGTGGTGCCACCGCGGCAGCAGCAGCAGCCGATAAATTGCAGTGTCCGAAGCCGACATTGTTGTCGATCCCTTCTGTGCATCATCATCATGCGTGAGCACAGAGGGGGCCGCAGAGAGACCCCTGTAGTAGTCGAAGTGTCCACGTCACACAGAATATTGTGTGTGGGGCTTCAACCATTTTGGAAGCGATCGCAATGAATCCGACTCTCTCCTGTGGTCACGATTTATGTGTCTCTTCTCCCCCTGTGATGAATAGAACCGGGCCTATAAATCCTTTTGCGCCCGGCGCATTTGACAGCGGGTAATCACAAGATTCAAATTTCACGCTGAGTTAGAACATTTCTGAGCAGCGCTCAAGTCTCATAAGGCAGAGAAAGTACAGAAAACTTGCATGAACATAAGGCAAAGGATATAAATTTCCCTTATAAAAAACGGGCTCTTTCAACCTCTCCTGCTCCAGCCAGTAGATTTATGACTGGCATGAATTCGAATAAACAACTCCATTTCATCAGAGGCTCCGGCCTCGGAAGGTCCTCCTCACGTGTCCACACATCATTTGGACGAAGGGACTCGTCACGAGAGAGAGAGAACATTAAGCAGAGAAAATGGCGTCGAATTTTTGCTTCCACCTCCTCCTCTACTCTCCGGAGCCATTACAGACCCCCCTCCTTTCTCCAGCATCCACCTTGCACTACTAATTCAAGCTCAGATTAAAGCGAAAGCACCTAGCAGTAAGCACTAGTGGATGCTTCTCGGCTAAAAAAATATGACAATGTTTTCTGAGTGGGGAAAAAGCCGCTTTCTTATCGCTGGGAGCTAATAAAAAAAGCATTTCATTATCGTCATTAAAACAAAAAATAGCCCAGTTTGATGATGCATCACAAGAGGCGTGGACGGGTGACACCGCTACCGTATCAACCATGGAGGGGGGGACCCTCTTTTTGAGGGAGAAGGAACAAAGTTTCCGAATAATCCCCCATCCCTACTAAGTACAGCAGCAGCTTTCTTTCGATCTACGATGACAGATAAGAGCCTCTTGCGAGCAGAGCAGGAAGAAGAAGAAGAAGCAGAAGAAGAAGAGGAGGAAGAAGAAGAAGAACATAAATGCGTTGCTGCTGGCGGCTCCCGTCAACTAACGGCCCTTCTGAGTCCTATACATCTCCGTTATGGCCCCTTCAGCTGCTCTCCTTCTCCTTTCTTTTCCGAGGCCATTTGCATGCGAGGAACAGCATAAATCATTGTAAATGGCTAATTAGATCCATCCCGGCGGCGCCGGCGGCACCGCCGAAGCCGCCCACGGCGGCTGAGGCCTCCTCGTCCTCCCCCCCCCCTTTTCCGAACCCAAGTCATTGAGCAAGATCTGGGAAGCGAAATCCCCTCCGCTCGCTGTCGCCGCCGTCTACGTAACCATATTTCCCTCCTGCTCCTCCTTCGCCTCCCTCCACTCCATGGGGGAAAATGTCTCCCCCATGAGTCCCGAGGCTTAAAACAAGGCTGCTGCTGCTGCTGCTGCTGCAGCCGCGTAATATGTGAGCCCTGCTACTAAAGGGATACTTTGTGTCCACATAAACAACCCGCGCGCTGTCGGCAGCGAAACCCCTTTTAGGAATATTAGAGCTCGAGCCAGAATGAAGCTTCTGCTGCTGCTGTCATGAGTTTTAGGCCATTTCACCAAGAGACAAAGAAATATTGGCACAAAAAAGGAGATCACCAGTTTTGTCACCTTCATTAACATCCTGTGCAGCTGCCCTAACATTATGCAGACACCACCACTCCTTTTCTCTCTCTCTCTCTCTCTCTTCACACGATCAAAGCAACCGTCTTTGAACAGTAAATGTTCTGGTAGAGCTCATTTTCATTATAACTATTAGAGGGGAGGGCGGTGGCGGAGGAGGGAAACACTCTCTTTTTAATAGACTGGTGAAGAGAAGCTTCTCAATTGTATAAAACCGAGTCGAGTCAAGGCCAATTTCCCTCAAGGTCATGGTTGCCACAACTGTCGTCATGGCTTCTATAAAAGGTCACTCTACTCCTCAACTTTTTTTACCGTAAAAGTCACTTTTTGAGTGAACTGCGTCAGTATGAAACTGCACCTCAAGGCCAATCTGGACTTCAAGGTCGTCGTCCCCGCAACCGTTTTGCCTGAGTGGGAGAGGTCGGTAAAGCTGCTCGAAAAGAATTCAACTCTTCTTCATTGGGATGTTTTCACCGGCGAAAGCCGCGAGTCTGTGAAGTGAAGTCTCCCCTTGCTTATTTACTGGCATCCATTGTCTCTTACTCTCTATTTGGCCGTGATGATTCGATTCCGTCTTGATTCGTTCCGGTGTTTTTCTCTCTCTTTCTCTCCACACGGAGAGAGCGAGAGAGAGAAAAGCCGATGAGCGCTTGGGCGGCGGCGCAGACGGCGCAGACGGCGCAGACGGCGCAGACGGCGCAGACGGCGCGGGCGAGCAGGCGCAGACAGACGGGGAACACATAAATAAGTTGCTCGATCGCGAAAACGCGTCTCACACGCTCGTGTGATAAATTCTGTTTTTCCCTGGCGTCGCAGCAGTTCCATCTTGCCAGAGGAGTCATAGACTCTGATTATGTCGAGCATAACTCTTCTCTTCCACTGAAGGCTGCACCATTTCACAGCACTTGTCCACTGGTATTTTTTGACTGCTTAATTCACAGAAATGGCCGGTTTTTCTCCTTGGTCTTCTTCTTCGCCTCCTTGCACTTCTGCGTCGTCTCCCACTCGTCCACGTCTGTGTGCGTCCCGGGGCCCCCGCTGAAGGACGGGTCATGCATGACGGGCGAGTTGTTAGTCTACGAGCTCGCTTTATTTATGCTTCATTGTACGATTCGTCGGCCATAAATCCATCGCGGTTTATGTTCCTCTCCCGCCGCTTCTTCTTCTTCTTCCTCTTCTTCTTCATCATCGTCTACTTCTTCTCCTGCTCGGTCAGACTTTCCTCTCTTCTCCGTGTGTATGAAGGCGGCAGAATCGAAATATTAGTCGTAAAGATGTCGCAGAGAGGCAAAAAGAAGGAGGCGAGCAAGAATTTGGAACGCTCAAACTTCACTTTTTCACTGCAGCCTCGTCGTCGTCGTCGTCGTCGTCGCCGTCGTCGTCGTCCTCCTCTGTATTCGATACTTCTGCAAAAGTTTCTTTGTCTCAGCTCCCCTGGGAAGGCAGCCAGAAATCAGTGGGGGCTAAAACAAGCGCTTTTAACCCGCCTCTTTCAGTCAAGAACAACAGACTGATGATTTCTCATCACTCACGCGAGACAAGCACGACTTTTGCGGCGGCCTCGACAGATGAAGAAGAAGCGCTTAGCTGAGTAAACAGACAAGACAAAAAGAGTCTCTGCATTCCGGGACGCACTTCAAAAGTGGCAATTAGTCATGCCTTTTGAGTAATTTACGGTCCCGAAACTTTGGCTTCTCCGCAGCAGGTTATTAATTTTGGACGGGGGCACAGAAAAAGTTGCTTTCTCCTTTGGAAAATTTCGCTCCGCATTCTTACAATGGCCAAAATTCCGGCCTCTTTGTCCCAATGGCCAATTACTGGAGGAATGTTAATGCTGAATGATGCAGTTTGTACTCGACAAAAAGATGAGCTGCTTTCATATTTGAGCGCCTTCTGTGGATTAGGAGGAGCAGAAGAAAAAGAAGCAACCTTTTCTTTACTTAATAAGACCCTCTGCCAACATTAGGGTGACAGGAGAAGAAACACAAATAACCGACTAACGAGGGAGGGTTGGAAAGGGGCTTTTCCTCAGATCCCCAAAGAGCCAGAGCCAAGGTATGGCTTGCCCGGGTGTTATAGCAATAAATAGCACTTCAGCAGCTCAATAACGGGCGGGGGCGCCCAAAAAATCTTTTCCGCGGGCCGTGCAAAACGTGTCTTGGTGCGAGTGAGTGTGTGTGTGTGTGTGTGTGCTTGGAAGGGGGGGGACGATAGGGAAGGGGGGGAGAGGGAATCTGCTGATTTACATGGCGAAAAACGGACTTTGCGTGGGGGTTCTGAGCCCCCATTTCAGCCCCTCTCTGGCGTGCACGCATGGAAAGGGGGGGCGGCGGAATGGCCATTTCCTTTCTCCGTTTGGAATCCTCTGAAAAGTCTCTTTGTAGGCGACAGATTGATGTTCAGCCCGCGGGTTCGGTCTGATGCATTCAAACGGCTCTTAACTAGATTGGCTCTGGGCCATTAAAAGGATATCAAGAAAGAGAAGGAGGAGAAGAAAGGAGATTGCACAGGGTGACTCATAATGGATATACCTCTTTTCTCTCACCGGGAACACGTGCAAGATGCCTACTTTTTTCTGCTCCATAGGCGATGTCAAGAAGGAGAGAAAAAAAGGGAAGGCTTGTCATAACTTTATCATCTGCACATGAAGCTTAATCCAAATGACTGGGCTCATTCCGAGCTGATCCCCGCCAGGAATCTCCTTTCTCTTCTCCACGTTCAACCTTCCCCACTTGCCAGCCGGAAAAAAAAGTTTCGCTCCAATCTGAGGCATTAAGATGAAAGACAAGAGCCTCTATTTATGACAATGAGGAGGAACTTTTTACTCTAATCGCAATGGAAATCAGGGTAAATTGGGCTTCGATTTCTTCCTCCTCCTCCACCACCTCCGGGGGATTTGCAATTTCGCTCCAGTTGCTGCTCCTGAAGGTTGCCAGCAAACGAGTCTTGTTACCTCTTCGTACAACTCTGGGAAAAATTTCGATTTCAGTAATTACAGGGCTGGCCAGATGATTTAGCGCCCTCTACCTTGATTCCCAAGCTCGCAAAACTAGTGGAGTCCACCAGCTCAAAGTTGGGAGTGTTGAGGAAGACATTTCCGAAGGAGGTCAAGAGGAACACTCGTTTCTACTGTGTCACAAAGTTTCGTGGCCACGGCCGCTGAGGACTACGGCAGCGACTACTGCAATTAGCTCACCGACGAGACGGAGGGCCCAGAGGTCGGACTTCCCTCGGCTGGGGCTGAAAGTTTGCCTCCCACCTGAGGAGGAAAGTTTTCGCTTGCTCAGTTATGCCCAAATCAACAGCGGACAAAGCATGGGCTATTCGGAGGTGAGAACACTTATGGGGTGAAACATTAACGTGAATGAGGCCTGCTTTTTGTCCTCCGAACCGTGGAGCGTCTCGAAACTTTTGACCTCAACAGCAGCTCATGGGAGTGTCAGTCCACAGGGTCTTGCTTCAAGGCCACGGCCTTGCGGTGAGCCGACCGCCTCAGCAAGTAGTAGCTCATGAGCCAGTCCAAAGTGGGTCACAACTTCGTTGTTGCTCCCTTTTAATCAGCAGAGAACTCCCTGAATCATCTGAACGAGCTCGATGCCATAGATCAAAGCATGACGCAGTTGGCACAGGAGAAGAAGCAACAAATATTGTTTTCCTCTCTCTCGCTCGCTCGCTCAAATTCCTCTGTTTGCGAGCAGGGTTTTTTTTTTCTGCTCGTCCGTAGCTTCGCCAATCCGTCACAGGACGGCGGCTGCTGCGGCTGCTGCGGCTGCGGCGCGATTCATCCATCTCAAGTGACGCGGCTGGTGGCGGCGGCCGCGGCGACCGCAGCGGCTGGACCCTCTTCTTTGCCCAAATGTCCGATTCTTCCTGCGCTTACACGACGACGAAGATCGATAATTAATGTGACCAATGATCGATTGATTCCGATAATGAAGTTTCTGCCGAGGACGACGATTCCGAGCGAGAAGAAGAGAGAGAAATGACGAATAGTTTGTGCCGCTGCTGCTTGGTTCGCTCTCTCTTCTATGATGGATGCACTCAGAGTATACACAAGTTTGCTTAGACCTTCCCCATCGCCTTGATCTGCCTCATCATTTTCGGAGAAGATTTTACATCACCTTTTCTCTGTCGTGGTCTCACAGAAAGAAAAAATGCAGCAGGAAAGCGGGAGAAGTGAGGAAGAAATGCGATAACTTTGGTCTCTCCCAGAGCGAGCGATTGAGGACTCCTCTGGATGTGCGGGACGTCCTTGGGGCTGGGAATACTGCAACAGGCCGCAGTTGACATCGGAATTTTCTGATTCTGTGGCAGCTTTGCAGGGTTTGTTTGTGGTTTCAGGCAACATAGATAGATTGACGTCATTTTTCGGGCTCAGACTGGTTCCGAAGCCACTCTGGGCCCAGTGCTGGCTGCCACATAAAAGTGGGGCCATTCTTGGTGTCTCATGTTGTCATATTATATTTACAGTACGACTTGGGGACGCCCATAGAAAGCCAATCGAGCTTTTGGTTCTTACTGCATTCAGGTTCACGGTGCTGGGGAAATGTCAAGCCCCCCCCCCTTCCTGCTAGCTGAGTGGCACGGCGTCGGCCTGCTCGATGGCGGAGAACGAAGACACGGGGAAGGGAAGGCGCATCACGGCTGTGTACGGCAGACTGTACAGGAGGACGGAGGAGGACGCGAGGCAATGGGACATGCGGTCGGAGCAGTTCGAGGTCGGCAAGACAAGTCCATGAACGTGAAGCAGAACACGTAGGGAACAAGACTCCTCAAAGAAGTAAGCCATCTCCCAAAATGCGTACGCGTCAGGATATCGAGGTTGCGTGACTTTATTTACCCCCTAAAAACCTCTATGCTCCGAGTATGTTACCTGATGGTTGAACGGAGTCCTTTCTCTGGCGCAGTCGACGCTGATGTCAACAAGGTCACGTGCTTGAAAAGATGATGAGTGCTGACCCTCCTCACTGCATTGGCCTTTCAACCTCTGCGTCGAGGTTGGGTGTGCACCGAGCGCGCTCGTTCAGGGTGGTTCTGAACAGCCTTTGACGTGATGCGTACGATGTTTACATTCTATATAATAATATAGTAATGAGAATGTCCCGGAATGCTACTTAATTGCTGTCGAATCACCCCATTCACTTTATGTACTTATCGGTGAATCACGTTTTCCTCTTTTCCCCTTCTCCCTTCCCCCCCCTCCCCCCCCCCAAAAAAAAAAAAAAAGATTAGCAACAGTTGACTATCGAGAAGGGATCCCAGGAACTTCTGGGATCTCTGGTCCACACGACTGGGAAGTCTCGACCCGGAGAGCTGCACAGCTTGACCAAGGCATGCCAAGACCGAGATGTCCATGACCACGAAGTGCGAAGTGCTCATGCAAGTTGGACCCCGCCGAGTTGAATGTGCACACAACAAAGCAGTCTATGGAGCTGATAATTTAGCCGCGATGAGATCACATTTGAAAAGGCAACCTGGACATCTCCGTACGCACGTTAATCTCAGACGAACAAAACATGCGTCATTGAACGTGCGCAACGACTGACGCATCACTGACGCCGAGCAAACCAACACCTCTGGGCCGCTCTTCGAGCCTCCTTTCCGGCGGGTGGGCCTACTTTTGCGCCATTTCTCCTTGTGCTTTCGTCCGGCGGGAAAGAAGAGACGAACAAGAGCAGAACTTTCCTCCAGCCGCCAGGAGGCGGCCGATTCCGCCTGTGGGACCGAGTGGCCGCTCTTCTTCTTGTTCGCGGCCACCGTCAGCTGCTGCTTGAAGGTGCCTGCTTCAAGCCAGTCCGCGGGCCGATTCGGCTCCACCAGCGCGCGCGGAGGCAAAGTGGCGCACGGACCGACGGGCGCAGGACGCGCAGCTCCGCGAGCGGGAGAAGGAAAAAGACGTGCGCGAAAAGTGCGGGGAAATTTCGGAAAAATCCCTCCCGACGAAAGAAGCGCCCGGACGAACCCGACGACGCAGACGGCGATCTGTTCGACGGACCACGCACCTCGAGAGTCGCGCCGACGCCAGCGGGAGCCTCCGGGACGACTCGTTCCTGGCCGAAAAAAACCCTGCACCGGAGCCAGAGCACAACTGTGGGGTGAGAGAAGAAAAAGAGAGGCGGCGGCGTCCGGGATGCCTCTTCTCCGTAAAAAGCCGTTCCACCGGCGGCCTCCGGCGCGCGATCTGCGGCCCGAAGATGAGGTCTTTCTCTGCGAGGCCACCAAGGAGGTTTTCCGCGACTACGACGAGTTCTTCCAGCGCACCATTCTGTGCAACTCGCTCGTGTGGTCATGCGCCATCACAGGGAAGGCAAACCTCACGTATGAGGAGGCGGCCGAGAGCGAGCGGAAGGCCCGCAAGCGCCTGGGCACCATTCCGAAGCCCCTGAAGCGCGGCCTCGTCTGGTTGGCCGCCCACACAAAGCGGGGTCGCCTTGCTGAGCTCGTCGACGACGTGTACGTCTATTCTTGGGGACGGTACTTCAGGGGTGAGATCGTCGAAGCCGTGATCAAGGACCAGTGGTGCGACTGCAAAGTTGTCAGAGTTATCGCACCCACGCCTGAAGAGGTGAGTTTGGCGCCTTAATTTTCTACTTCATCATAGCGTTCAACTGCTGAGTGCTTTTGTTCATGTTCCAGGTGGAAAAAGACGCTCGCGAGGAGGCCGAGGAGCAAGAGAAGGATCGAAAGGAGGAGGAAAAGGGTGACGTAAAGTCGCCCTCGAAGGCCAAGACCAAAGAGAAGAAGACATTTTCACCACCTGACCACCTGTTCAAGTATGAGCTTGAAGAAGTAGAACCCGACAACCCCGAGGACAAAGAACTGAACGTCATCGAGGCCTACGACATACGCAGAGAGAAGGGAACCTACACGAGAGAGAAAAACCTTCTCTTCCTCAAGAATATCGTAGAGATTTCAAACGCCGGAAACTTCCTTGTAAAGAAGGAAGTCATTGATCGGTTTAGGATTTCTGAGATCAGGTTCGACGACATTTTTGCTGGTCCAGAGCCCCAGTTTCAAGAGAGCAAGAGACTTAAGGGGTTGGGTCCGAGTAACGCCAAGGCCGAGACAAAAAAGCCCAAGGCTAAAGAGTCCAAGAAGTTCAACAAGAATCAGGGAACTCTGGACGAGTGGGTCAAAGGTGGCAGAGGAGAGAAAAAGAAACCGGGACCAAAACCCGGGACAAAACCGGCGAAGAGGCTGACGGCAGCCGAGAGGGAGGAACAGAACCGTCGATTCAAGGAGGAGATGCAGAGGAGAATCGAGGAGGCCAAGAAGAAGAAGCTGGAGGAGAAGGCGAGAGAAAAGGAGCGGAAGAAGGAAGAGAAAAAGCTGCTGGATAAGCTTATGAACGAGTGGAAGCAGCCACGGGAAGACTTGGAGTGTGACGATCACAAGGAGCTTCCCTGCCCGCATCCTGTGCACTGCAAGATACCCAACCAACTGTTTGGCGAGTTCCTCACCTTGCTCGAGTTCTGCCGCAGCTTCGAGAAGACCATGGATGTGGAGGAAACGTTCGGGTCCTCGGGGATAACCTTCGACAAGCTGTTGATTGCACTCACGGACAGGTCCACCATGGGAGGAGCACTGTACAAAGTCCTCAAGCTCTTTCTAAACGTCCTCTTTGATCTCCAGGTGCGTTTCTTTTAGTAAACTTGTAAAAAAGGAATCCCCTGGATTCTCATTATCCTACTGTTTCCAGGACGAAGAAGATGATGAATGTCGAGTAGACAAGCTAAAGGCGGACGCCAAGAACCTGGATAAAAACATCCTTGGCAAAGACGAGGATGTAGCTAATCAGGTAGGAATAACCTCACCCCACCTTCCTCTTACTAAAAGTTCTGACTAAGTCGTTGACTATTTCAGATCAAATCTGCCACCGAGATGTGCCAGTACCCGATGAAGCACTTCGGCCAGCGCTTGCGTGACCTGCACATGGATGAGACGAGCATCACTGAGATCCTTCGCTTACATTTGGAAGCCGCCGGAGCCTTTAGGAGCGAGAAGCTCATCATGTGGCTGTACCAGCAAAGGGGAGGATACAGATTGTCAGACGACCCCGGGCTCCACTTCCGCATGGAGGAGCCACAGATCTTGGAAGCAATCAACACAAGGTGGGACAAAGATAACCCCTGAATTATGAACGTAGTTGCTTAACCTTTTTTGGGGGGGCCCACAGGACGGTGTTCGAGCTGAGCGTGCACGAGAAGATGAAGCTCCTGAGTTGCCTCATGCATCAGATTCTTACCTTCGCAACGATCAGGGACGAAATAGACGAGAGGTTCAATGATCTCATCGAGGCAAAGTCGGAACTTAGAACACATCAGGTAAGGCAGGAATGAGACTCGGGAGAAGTTGGTTTGCGTCAGTTTCAATACTCCCAGATCGGCGAGAACAAACGCTTGAAAGCAATGGAGGAGGCGAGGAAGCAGAAACGTCGGGAAGAGCAGCTTCAAAAGAAGGATGACCTTAAAGCTCAGGAGGGACTCAAGAAGGATGACGCCAACAAAAACGATCAGCAGGACTCTTCTTCCCTCACACCTGGGGGCAGCACGACGTCTCTCGCGTCCGTTGATTCAGTTTCCCACTTGACGGAGCGCCAGCGGCTGGCGATTCTCGTAGGATACAAAGACGGTCTTCGAGTTCTGTACGAGTGTCTTACTTCCTGTCTCTTCGGTTTCAGGCTGCCAAGGAGAAGGAGGAGAAGAAGCGTCAACGCGAGGAGGAGATCAAGCGTTCGGAGGCCTACGACAAACAAGAGCAGCTGGTCCAGCGGATCGGGGAGTTACAAGCGAGGACGGGAATTACCTTCTTGGGCAGAGACCGCGCGTACAGGTATGATACACAGCTGAAGGACGTCGCATGCATCATGTATTGTTAATATATGTACAACGGATGATTGGACAGAGATGTTGTTTTGCAACAGGCGCTACTGGGTCCTTGAGACGGTACCAGGATTGTTTGTAGAGCATGATGACGACACCGTTGGACCCTGCCTGGAACGACCGACCGAGCACAATCCCAATTCTGGCCCTATGGATGAGGAGAGTGCGAAGAAAAAGGTTCGAACCCTTAAACCAGTCATAAGGAAAAAATGGCGTCTTATTATTATTATTGTATAGGTGAGCGAGATCATGAATTCTCGGGGAAAATCTCCCGACGAGAAGAACAGTAGCGACAAGGAGAATGATACGTCTGACGAGCACAAAGTGACCGACGTCTCCAAGACCTACGCAAGGAAGTCAGCAGCGGCTGCCGCTGCGGCGGCTTCTTCGTCCGTCCTCAAGCAAAAAATTCTCTCGACTAAGAACGGGACTCTCGAAGCTGAAGGTGGAAGCGTGAAGCCTACGACAAACGGCCTCGACGTCGAAGAGAAGCCTGAGGTATAACACCATTTTAAAGAATTCGTCTAAATTGTGTTTTGAGAGAATAATGTTCCTTTCTGGTATTCCAGACCTCTGGTGACCGCAAAGTGGAACCCATGGAGGTGGACGAAAAGTCCAAACTCGCTGATCTTCCTTGGGGCTGCTGCACTGCGGATCCTGAGACTTGTCTGGTGCATTCGACCATCTTGCCAAAGACTCACTGGTCCTACTTTAACTCCATCGAGGAAGTCGACGCTCTTATCAGCTCCCTCAACCCGCGGGGATTCCGCGAAAAGGAGCTAAAAGAGCGCTTGGACAACGAACGTGCTGGACTAGCACGTGCTTTCAAGAAGTTCAACTCCAGTATTGAGGCCAAGCTAAGCAGTGTGGACGAAGTTGTCAAAGAGGAGCCCGGAGATGAAAACCACTCCTCTATTGACGCCTTACTGAACCTGAACCTTCGGGACCAGATCTTGGAGTTTGAGGAGAAAGTTTACCTGGGCGCACTTGGTACGCTGAAAGTCAAGGACCGTAAGGCATGGCAAGAGGCCTTGCAAGGGGGCGGGTACGACCGGCAGTGCGACGGGGTTTCTTGGGGAGGGAGGACTACCCCTTTTGAGTCGAGGGTGGCATCAGAAATCCCCAGCAGGGACCAGGTAAGGAAGTGCACTTGCAGCATACCAGTAGTAATTAGTGCTAGGGACATCTGGGTTGGCTTTTGCAGAGTCGCTCTGGCTCTCCGGACCCTGAGGGCAACAAGCGCGACTCGACCGGGTCGAGCTCCTCTCACGCTGAGCAAAAACGACAGAAGAAGATACGTGATTTGGCCAGTGCGATTCTTCAAATTGGCCAGATGGTGCAAGAAAAGTTCATAAAGCCCCCCTTAGGAGAAGATGAGAAGGTGAAGAAAAAGCGCCTCAAAGAAGAGGAGAAGAGAAAAAAGGTGCGCACATCCAGTAGAAGAGAGGGAAAGCTTATATGAGAGTACAGAAATTTTACATGCGTTTTCACAACCCCATCAACAGGAGAAGCTGGAGAAAGAGGAAGACAGTCTCATCTGCGGTGACGACGAGGAGAAGCCCAGGATGTTGACGCCTCTGGAGGCATGGGAGACGTCGCTCATGTCGTCCACGAGCTACGTGCAATTGGTTAGGAAGTTGTTACTTGTGCAACACCAGACAGTACCAATGAGAAAGACTCTTTTCAGATTGTGCACATAGGGACTTTGCGCAAGTCCGTCATATGGTCCCGCTCGCTCCTCAACACAAAGTGCCGCGTCTGCAAGAGCAAGAAGGACGACGATGAGGTGAGCTCTTGTCAGTGGGAAGTTCCTAATACAAAGCGTTAAATTATTCGTTGCCATAGATGCTACTGTGCGACGGGTGCAACCGCGGCTACCACATCTATTGCCTCCGACCGAAGCTCAAGGCCATCCCTGAGGAAGATGAGTGGTATTGCCCCGACTGTACGCCCAAAGTTAGGGTGCGGTCGCCGGTAAAGAAGAAGTCTCGGAGAGTCTTCGAAGAGAATGAAGAAGAGGTTGACGAAAGCTTCGCGGAAGAGGAAGAGCAGGACGAATGCGTCGAAGAGGAGGAAGAAGGCGAAGAAGAGGAGGGGGAAGAGGCGGAAGAAGCGGAAGATGAACAGGACGACTTGGAGGAAGACGACAACGAAGAAGGCGAGGAGGAAGAGGACGAGCATGTAAGAAAAACTGAATATTGCATGTCCGTCTGCTCTTGCTATATACCGATACTGTTCGTTGTACGCTCAGTGCTACTTCAGTATTGTTATTATATTCCGATGTGCCAGTTGAGAATTTATCATTCTTTTTTCTCTCCCATGAAGGACGATGATGACGAGTTGGCGGATGACAACTCCGACGACGACGTCCCCCTCAAGCGAGCCAAGAAGTCCCGGCGGGCTGTGGAGCCGGCGCCAAAAAAGAAGCCAATTGGAGGTGGGGGCCGGCGGGCGCAGCTCGACGACGAAGACGATGACGACGTCGACGACGCCGGCCGGAAGTTGCCGTCCATTTCAATGCTCCTGGGCAAACGGAGATGCGCTACTCAGGCTAACGAGAGAATTGCCAGGGTCGCCAAGGAAAGCAACTCAGGGCACAGCAGCGGAAACGAGACCGTTCAGGTTGGTTGAACGATCCCATGGTTAATGAAGTGGAGTCTTGATTCTACATTGATCACTCACTTCTACAATGTTTCCTCGTGTGACCGACCTTTTTACTACAAATTGTTACTCAGTTTTACTGTATTTGAGGCAAAGTAGTGACTCGATTTTACAATATGGCGTTTCTGAACGTGGGAAAAGTTTTAGCTCCAGAAGCCTTGTTTTGGACCTGGATGGTGTACGAAAAGCACATGTGAATGTTGCCTATATGTACTTTGAAGTGAAAAGATCAGATCAGGGCAAATCTTTGTGCTCCACTCTCAGCACTTGCTGCCATGTTGAAGCTGTGTTGCTTTACACTAGCAGAGAAGAGTTACTGAGCAGAAAGATAAGTATGTAGCTATCAGGGAAATTCATCATTGCTGTAAGGCGTACATACATATGTACATATTGTGTATGGTTTCTTTTCTCTAGGATGTCCTACCTAATAGAAGCACGCGAAGCACACGACATCAGCTTCGTCGCGGGGGCTTAGCCGCCTCCTCGTCCTCGTCCTCCTTGTCCAGCGTGGAGTCTTCCGCTCGCTCCAAACGCCGTCGAGCCGTGGATGACAAGGTCGATGCCATGTTCAAACCCACAGTGCTCGAGGATCTTTTGAACGACATGATGAAGCATCGGGACGGGTGGCCTTTCGACAGGCCCATCACAAAGGCGGATGCCCCAGATTATCACAGCATCATCAAGAAGCCTATGGATTTGGGCACTATCCGGAGCGGCCTCAATCGGATGAAGTACTCTTGCAATCAGGTAATAATCCGACGCAGCGCTTCGAATCACCATTGTTTCCGTAACGTCTTTCTCGGTCTTACAGGAAGTGATTGCCGATATTGAGCTCGTATTCTCGAATTGCCGCTTGTACAATCGTGAGGATGCAGAGGAATTCCAGTGCGGTGTGCGGCTGGAAAGGTATTTTAAGAAGATGGCCATGAAGCTTGGTCTCATGGAGCCGGAGGACCAACAAAAATCTCCTGCACCTGCCAAGAAGGCTAGAAGGAGCTATTAGGAATGAAATCACTATGTAGCACACAAAAAGAGTATTTTTGCTTAGACCTACTACGTTTACTCCCAGACCATGAATGATAAATTTATGCCAGGTGTCTTTATTCCCTCACAACCGCATGTTCATTTTTGAACCAGGATAACTCAAAAGACATAACAACCAAGTGAGTAGTTTTGTGTCATCAGAGGTTTCTTAAGGCTCTTCGTTGTCGACCGAGTTGTGGAAAAGAATCGCGATATATCGAGCCAGCTCTCCTGCGGGCTCCGGTCGGATTGCTGTCCAAAAAACGTCCAGTTCGGACCGGGCTGTATGTCAGCCAGCAGAAATGTGCCAAAGTTGCGGAGCATCTCCACCCTATGACAACGTTGGTGTTCATCTGTTCATTCTCCATGACCCAGTGGAGTTTGGGTTCCAACTTGGAAAGGATTTATGGGCCTTTTACTTAGTATATATGTCCTGTTTCGAGCAGTACACAAATTGCTCGATTTTGAAGAAAAAAAGGCAATAACCACAGACTATAAGGCGATAAAAGGCTGTTTATGTAACACATGTGAAGTCGTGGTCAAAAGCATTCATAGGGCTCAACGCACCAGTCAAAATGATAAACTGCTCACACTTAGTAATACTAATAACTTGCTAGGGTCGTATTTGTGTGTGTGTGTGTGCGCATGTGTATCTGTCCAGCTTTTGCAGCAGGTCGAGCACGAAGTGCGTGTTGAGTGCGATCCCTTGATCCTCACCATGTAGCTCCTTGACTGTTGAGGCTATTTTTGAAGCTTTCGCTCTCTCCACCTCTAGACTAATCGGTCTGCTGATCACGTATTTCGCACTCAATGCACGGCATCAATACGACCCTTGCATTTCATATATTAGTTATAGGTTTATTAAAGTAAAAACTTATTTTTTTTAATACCTTTGGATCCCCTAAAATTACAGCTGACTTACTTTTGTTCAAATAACTTTGTTAACAGACACATTGTGATGTGGTAGAAAAATGACATTATGTGTCGTCTGCCGGAACCAAGCAAGTTATTATTGCTACAAAGTGTGAGAAATTTCCCATTTTGTTTGGTGCGTCCAGCCGTATGAATGCTTTTGGCCACGGCTATAAACAATTTGGTTTCACAAGAGTTCCTCCGTCTTGCTTTATGTGACATTTTCTTGAATACTGCGTCAAAGGACAATTTGCACCCACACTGTGGGCAACTTATTGCTAGAAAGTATCAAACACTTGCTAGAATGATGCAGCAGCCATTTATCGTTATGACAAAAATGTTGAATTCTCTAAAGAAGTCTTTGGAGAATGACCAATAGCGCCTGTCATTGGGAGAACAACTGTGACATCTTTGTCGTGAAAAGGACCATATGTGGCAACTGCATCAATCTTTTCATGATAGAGGTGGGTTACAAGCCGAGGAGTGAGTTTCGGAGAATTGTAAAATTTTTTGAATCTCTCTCTCCAAGAAAAATATTTTTGTTCCTTTACATTGTCTAACACTTTCTGATTGCCGAGCTGTAATAAATTAAAACAGACAAGAGACTGTTGAACGCACAGTATCTGAATGGAAAGTGTGGAAAGTGGATGGAGCGCTACATGCAAGCCCCGAGGCCATGCATACTCCCTTCCCAGATTATACATCCACCACGCCACCACCACTGAGACATCAGCTGTAGATCAAAGTCAGCTTAGACATTAGGCAAAATCCCTAGCCTTGCACCATTCGAATTTCTGGATGAATCAGGTTTTGTGGAGAGCTCCTTCAGACACTCCTACCTTCACACAAACGTGCTCTTTCCCCCTAGCCGCAAAGACTTTCACGGTCATTTTCAGACTCACATACGTACTAAAGTGTCACAGGTGCGTGGAGTAACTTAAAGTTAGGGCTGGACCAGACAGAACGATGGAGAAGACACTGAGTCAGCTTATTTGGCAGCACGAGACGCTCGTACCGGCACGGAATGAGAGGCCGAAACAAAGTGTAGGCAGCAGGCAGTGCTCTATAATCAGTGCACTTTCTGCACATCTGAGAAATACAAAGTTTCAGAAAATCTGAGTAATACAGCAGCACGGTGGTACTCGTTTGAAATGAAGAGTTCTTGTCAAGTTCTAGATTGTGACAGGAACATTGGAGTCAGGCAAAGACCTTGGCAAAGTCGTCTGGGGCTGTTTTTCTCCATTCCAGAGACGATCGGTGCTGTTCAAATAGCACGAGCTTGCTCTCATATTTCTGCAAGCAACAGTGAACCTCCGCGTGAATGCTTTGCCCCTTGTCATAAGTGAACATTCTTCTCTTCTAAACCAACACAGCTGATGTGGCAGACATGACATCATCTCATCATTCAACCAGTCGAGTCAGAGTGCATTTTCTATCCTTCTCCAGGACTCGTTGCGTCTCACCTGTCTGGCTGAGACACACCACAGAGTAACTATACCTAGAGTGGCCCTTCCCCTCCTTCCCTTCAGCGAGTTACAGCGCCCCCTTCCCTCAGAGGGATAACTCAGAGACAACACGTCTTTTATGTACT
>JAAUXU010010389.1_pt1 | contig 25462 bp, 25 predicted proteins | sample 7278151 | NCBI WGS metagenome assembly JAAUXU01 (sample SAMN14350113, study PRJNA611818) | marine sediment metagenome | isolation source: surface marine sediment (1.8m) | place: French Polynesia: Moorea | collected 2018-08 | reverse complement strand
TGGCTGAAAGGTTGGTTGGCTGAAAGGCTGGTTGACTGAAAGGCTGGTTGACTAAAAGGCTGGTTGACTGAAAGGCTGGTTGACTGAAAGGCTGGTTGGCTGAAAGGCTGGCAAGCCGGTAGCCTGGCAGGCTGGTGAACTCATAGGCTGGTAGGCTGGCAGGCTGGTGAACTCATAGGCTGGTGGGCTGGCAGGCTTGTGGGCTAGCAAGCTGGAAGCCAGGCAAGCTGGAAGGCTGGTTGCCAGGCTGGAAGGCATACAGGCAGGGGGGTATGAGCAGCTAAGGGTCAGTCACATCTTTCAATGCTGTACTTGATCAATGAACAGAAAACAAGCTCTAAAATACGTCAATCACCACTCCTCTGACCATAATTCTTCTTCATTTTCTGGGAAATCGTCTGCTCCAGACTAGGAGGCGCCAGGATATATCTAGGCAGCTTATAACAACAGCTTAAGCACCGGCAGCTTATGCAAAGAGGGAGAGAGAGAGTACAAGCTGCAAAGGTACGATTTTCAAGTGTGTGCGCGTGCCGTTGCTTTGTGTGCGTGAGCGTGCGTGCGCGCTTGAGACGTAACGACTCTTTGGAGAATATATATGGGCTTTTTTACGTATGCTTAGAATAATCCGGGAAATGTCACGTATTTATGTGCGTGTGTGCTTTCTCTCGCTAACTCCCGATTATCCGCGGGCTCGCTTACCCGGGTACTATTCCATAATGAGTGTTGAGTCAACAAATGACTGTCGAACACTAGATGCGTTAAGCATGTCTATGACACTTCGTAATAGCGTCTATTAGATGTCTGTTATGCAGTCTGCATGCATGTAAGTTGTCTGACAAACACACATAACCAAAAATGTATTGAGCAGCAGTTTGAGAGTCCTCAATGTTTATTGCACGGACGATCCTGTCATTTGTCAAGTGCAACCGCGCCCCCAGTCCACTCCTGAGGTGAGCGGAAGTGATGTCGGCCACAGCTCTGGTGTCGGAATAAGCCACGAACACGATTTTCGTGGGGGCGAAGCAGAAGCAACGTCCGATCGACCTCACCTACATAGGTTGGGTGCCTCTTTGAAGGTGAAACCCGAGCAATAGAGAATCTCTATTCATTTTACTCCGCAGCAATTTTATATCTGTCTCTGTCTTTTTTTCTTCAGGGGATAAAAGAGTGTTAAGGGTTGTTGTTACGTGGCAAAATTTGATATCGGCCAAGGGAAACCTGAGGAAAGGAGTGAAGGCAGGAATTTTCTGTGGTAAAAAAAATTGCAAATTGTTTTCGGTTTATGGAGCCCTAAGCTTAAGAAGCAGTTGTAAATTCCTGCTGCTTTTCATGGGGGTTCGAGGTAGAAAATTGAGGGGTTCACCGAAGCAGGTCAGTATTACACCACTGGCGAACACAATCTTAGGTCAGATGTTTACAAACGTTTATACGGAATTTTCTTTGTTCCACTTTAGTCTTAAGACAGTGATGCAATCAGTCTTTAAATACTACAAATATGCTTTAGCGTGTGTTGTTGGCGAGCAACACATTAAACTGTTTGCCAAGTGCGGAGAAGATTAACATCAAAAAAGTGCCAGGAAAAAAAAGTTGGGAGTTTTTATTCCCTCTTGCCTTTATAAATCACTTCACCGAGTATCTTACAGGTGCAACAAAAAAAACACGTCTGCTCTTCACAGAGCACTTGGCACAGTTCAGGGTTGCCATGGAGGCGTCGAGCCTCTCGGACCTGTTGCAGTGCAACAGTGGGTACGACAAAAAAGGCCCAGTTGGCAAAGCCAAATGGACGCCGCCACGCCCAAGATCACGGTCTCGGAGGTCACCCTGTAACTTGCACTCGGCCACGAGGCAAACAACTGTGTTCATCTATTAAATAGCGTTGTAGAGATCCACTTTTTTGCATCATATTGCCCCATGAGGTCATTTTTTGACCCCTGTTGTCTTTTCTTCTGCCCCCAACCAAGGGGGGCGTACGTATTTTTGAGACACTCTGCTCGAGGCTGAGGCAGGTTCATCAGCAGAGAAAAAAATAATAATAATAAAGACAAAGTCAATGTTTAGGGTCAAGTGTCAGGTTCTCAGGAAAAACAATAAATCTGGGGGAAAAAAGGTAATGATGCGAACGTGTACAGGGTGGGAGAAAATTAGCTCATGTCCACTGTGAAGCTCGGGCTTCATCGATCAGTGCTCGAGTCATTTTCTTTTTCGCACCGAAGACCCGACGAAACCAAACCTCATCCTTGCGACGTCGCACTTGTTGGCTCGAAGTCGGCCACGACGCAGTCGATCTTGACGTTTGTTTATGTTATGCAACGATGCAACGGGTCAGGAGGAGAAGAAGAGAGACGTCGTCCATCGCCACCCTGTAAAGCAGTTGTAGTGACTACACGCGGAGTCCACTGTCGGTCGGGGCCCGCACCGGGTGTGTCAGGGAAAAGTGCTGACTTTGCCCCCTGCGTCGCGCGACGCATTCATCGTCCAAAGTCTGGAGAATGAAGTCGATGTGTCCGTTGCATGCCTTTGTCATGCGTGGGGGAAGAGATCAGCTGTCCCACTCGCTCGGCCTCCCGGTCAAGAAGTTCTCCGAGACCCGGTTGGCCGCCACCTTGGACAGGGCGAAGGCGGAATAGCGCTGACGCCTCAGGATTTCGCCTCACCCTGTGCGTCACTGGCACCACAACAATGCTTTTGCGGGAAAATTTGAGCGCCCTACTCGCCGCACAGGATGTTCTTGATGAGGTTTTGCCGGGTTGTGGGGACGGCTGAGTCGTTTCAAATACGCGGAGAGAATTTCAGATGATTTTTAACACCCGGTACGCTCAAAAATGCCGTTAAAATTCGGTAAAAATGGGCTTCCAAACGTTACTCGCAGGTACAGGGTGAGGCCAAGTCCTATTGACAGTTTTTTGCCGGACAATAGTTGCCCGAAGGAATGGACGCCACCCTGTAGGCAGACTACACGATAATTATGTCTTAAATGGATACTTACATGGTGCAGACGACTAAGTAGAGATGTCTTGTAATAGATACGTATGTAATGGACATCTTGCGTACATTTATAGCTCGAGAACGTCAATACTGTTTGTAGGTACGTCAAAGTTGCCAGAGAAAAGTTTTAACTGAGGCGAGACTTGTTTTTGGCAACAGAAATGTGTAACTCTGCGCACTTTTATCTCAAGGTTTTACAACAAAAATAATGTACAGTGCGTACTTCTTTTTTTTTTCATTATTCAGCCGTATCTTTTGACTGAATGGAGCTACAGAAGTGGTTCAACTCTTTACGAAATCCTAAGAATCTGCCCTAAAACAGAACTGATTTGCATTTTTGCACTCTCATTTTTTTTTTACAATATGGGAGCAAAGTTATGCGGAGGTCACTACATAGCAGCTCGCCTGGATTGTGAGCTAATGCGGGGTCCTAGAGTAAAAGTGCATATCAGTTTGGCTTTCAAGGAGATTCTCAGGGTTCTGTAAAGGGCTGAACCACTTCTGTAGCTCAATCGGGTCAAAAGTTATGGCTGAATAAAAAAGTGTCCACGCTGAAGACGTTAAGTAGTAAAACTTTGGGGTTTAAAGCGAACATAGTGAATGACTTTTTGGAAGCTCTAGTACATTTTGGCCAGACGTCAGGATTATTCTCCGGAAAAAGTACCTTTCGGAACTGTCTGAATCCCAGGGACCTGAGTGTGACGACTGCACTGCCTCTCAGCGTCATAAGCAACGAGACTGCGCTCACCTACGCACGCACCCACGCACGCATGCCCGCGCGCGCGCGCGCACGCATCCCGTCAGCCAGTGAACGTTTGAAAGCTCCCCTCAGCTTTCAATGCGTCATTTCGAACAAGTCCACCGCGGTCTAGCAGTGGAGCGCGTCCACGTCGGAGTAGTAAATCTTGCCATGGGCCATGATGGCGTCCTTACCCCGTCCCCTCCAAATTTTCACACATCACCCCTGATGCATTCATCATAAAGTTTCCACAGAGAGAGGAAAAAAGTCATGTAAAGTAAGACAGCGGTAAAAAAAAAATCCGTCTTCTTCTTCTCCCTCTTCTTCGCCTTCGTCTCCTTCCTCCTCCTCTTCTTCTTCTACTTCTTCTACTTCTTCTTCTTCGTGAGTGAGAGAAAAAAGTGCGCGCTTCCTTCCTTCCTCGCCCGCTTCCTCTCGGTCCGCGTGTGCTGTCTGTCTATCTGTCTGTCTGTCTGTCCGTGTGTCTGTCTGTGTGTCTGTGTGCGCATGCCCGTATTTAACACGCGCCCGCCCGCCAATTCTGTCTCAGACATCAGTGACCTCTCGACAGAGACACAAGTTTTTTTTTACGTTCGATCCCGTGATTTAATTCGGACTGACGGATTTTTTCGTTCGGGAGAAAAACAAACAAACAAACAAAAAAACCCAACAGCAACGAGGGGAAAAAACAGCGACAACAGGAACAAAACCAGAGGCGAGAAAAAGAACACCAACGACAGCAACAACAACCCCATCCGCACGCACAAAAAGAAACATAGAGCGATGGTGGAAGCGAAATTTGCCAGGGTCCTCACGTGCTGCCTCTTCCTGCTGGCGGCCATGTTGACCTTGACCGAGGCCTACCCGCGGACCAGGAGAGTCCACGTAAGCACCATCAGACACCTTTTACCCCGGGTAGGGGTGAGGGGAGTAGGTCCCGGTGGGGGAGGGCGGGGGGAAGTGATCAGGGCGGGCCAGAACACCAACGTGGACGACGTGCAGATGCCAGCGTCAGCAGACTTTTTCTTTTTTCGGACTCCAAGCTGGGAAAGAAAAAGCTTCTCCGGACATTCCGAACATTGTTGTTGACTAATCAGAACAGAAGAATCGTCAATATCATTTGTTCTCCAATGTGGGCGACCACATTTTGTTGTTGTCTGATCAGTGATGAGCAAACACTCATTCTTGTGCAGCTTCACAGATTTAGTCTGACTTGTGTTTGGCTTTTTTTCCAAAAAAAAAAAAATTAAAAAGGACCATAAAAAGGGGCGAAAGATTCAAAGAACTTTATTAAACTTCAACATACACTTAACTCTAGAAAAACAGGATCACATTTGACTAGAACATGAGTGTTAAGAGTCTGCCCTCAAGTCTTTCTTATGCACCCACTGTTGCTGCAAGCACAAATATTCTTCTTATCTCTGTCTCCACTGGCAAAGTACAAATGCACTCGAAAAATTTGAGTGCGTCAGTAATGATACAATTTTTTCCGGAAAATTATTCAAAACGCAATTTGGGCGCGCGGTCCCAAAATTGGGTTACCGAGAAATTGAACCCTTTAACCCTCAGGGGAGGCCCCTTAGTGTCTTTTTTTTGTCAGTCTTAATGCAGATGAAATAGGAGAAAAATTGTGGCGAAATCCTTGTCCCTGAGGCCTTTTCTCTACCTGCGTGGGCACGCAGTTATTTATTAAGTATTCATTGTGGACCTGCAGTGAGTAGCGTTGTCTGTGTGTGTGCGCGCGTGTGTGTGTGTGCGCGTGGAGGACGTCTCAAGACTGCACTGCACAGAAAAAAAGGCAGCAGCAGGTACAGCATTGACCTACATGACGTGATTTTATTGAGAGAGAGAGAGAGATTTTGCGCTAGATTTTGCACGGTTTCTTTTCCATGGCAAAAAGGCCTAGTTGCGAGGTAACAGGGGGTCTCCCGTCATGGAGATATGTATACGTGGATGATATATAATCTACACATGCATATGCATCCTACAGAGACAACGTGATCTTGGGGTTGTATTTTCATTGTAATATGGTTATTATCATGGCCGTAGGGTTGCTGGGCAATCATCAGGGACGCATCTACATGTGCGATGTTTAAAAAAAAGGCCTCATAAAGATGCGAGGGAGAAATTACACATCAAATGGCCTCATTATGATCTGTAATTATGTGAAATGCGTCTCTGTAATTATTGCGTGCATGAAGCCGAGCTCTTGAGTTGGGTCTCCTTTGTTTTTTAACGCTACATCAGCTGCGACATAGAAAAAGGGGTCATTAGAACTCTCAGGGTTTGGTTGCCATGTCAGAAAGGTAGACCGGGGTTGACCCGGAGGAACCAGGATTTCTCTCTCACTGCAAACAATGTGACTTTCCACGTTTGCCACACTCTCGGTCTTGCCGAGCTCGGTGGCAACGATGACTGACTCGCCAGGTTTGCCACGCCATTCTTATTTCTCTCCATCTTGCAGAACTTTAGTCGCCGCGGCTTCGGCAGCGTGGAGAACTCGATCCGCAACAACCTCCCCTCGTGCGAGCGCAACGTCCCCTGCGGCTGGGCCTTGTACCACCAGAGGTGGAGGTCCGCGCTCAGGCCCATCTTCGAGTACACGAAGAACACCTTGTAAGTCCGTCTGCTCCACGAGGGAATGAACAGGGTGTGTCAAAAAAAAGCACAGACTCACGTCCTGAGTAGAGAGAGAGAGAGAGGCAGAGCGAGACAGACACACAGACAGACAGATTGTATCTCCCCCCCCTCTTTTCAGTCACCCGGTAGCTGTTCGAAAGCTGCCCAGGAATGGTTCATTTGTCCGCGCTCAACTAAACCATTTGTGGGCCCGGATGAGTGGGGTCAAAAGCTGCTTTCCCAGACTGAAACTGCATCGTACAGCAAATTAGGGGAAACCAGGGTGACAACAAAGCTTTTGTTCTAGACAAAAAAAAATTCTGCTTTGAAGTAGGACAGAGAATTTTTCTTGTCTCTTTTTCTTGCGCATGGAAAAGAGACTCATTTGTTTGTTGTCAAGAGCTTCTATTAGTTATCATTTACGCTGCATTGTTCAACTCTTTGACAGAAGTGCATGAGAAAAATTGCTGGAGGCCCAAGGCCTCCACTGCTAGGCACGTGCACAGAGGGGGGAGGGGAGAAGCAGCAGGAGGCGTCGGCCTGGACGAGAACGCGCATGATTTGTGACTCTAAGGATGTCAAGAGAAACCCTCGAAGGCGTTCCTCAAATGGGTCACAGTTTCCCATTTCTCTCTCTCTCCTGCTTTGCTCTGTCATACTCAGACTCCATCAATAGCGCAGCTAAATCAGCAACTGCTTTTTCACCCGGAATCAGGGGGAGGGGGAGGAAGGGGACACTTCTCACTGCGGCAAGAACAACTTCAGCACGAACGCGCGGACGCACAAACAAACGGACACGCGCTGTCACTGTTGAGGCGTTAGGAGAAAAATAAAAGCAATCTCAAGACATTATCTCGGTCTCAAGGGAACCACTGAAAGCCAGCTTCGAGGAGAGGGGGAGGGAGGGAGGACGCATTTTATCGCTTTAAGGCCTAGTTGCTCATACACATCTGGTTCAGGCACCAGGCCCAACAGGCCCGCTGTGGGGTCAGGCTAGCCTAGGCCCTGCCTTTTTTCATCAATGCGTTCCTCCTCAGGCTGATATTGATTGAGACGGAAAGAGATGTGGCACGTGCCAAAAAGAGGCCTGGGGCCTATCTATAATTCAATACAGAATCTGCATGAGAAATGGGATAAAAGAACATTCGAATAGGGAAAAAAAGATAGAACGACATGAACGGAGCAAAGTAGATAACTTGTGTTCTTTTGCAGCTGTTCTTGTGACCTGGGCAGCCAGTGCGTGTACAAGGAGAACCAGTCCGAGATGAGGGCCTACGTCTTCTACTGCAGGCCTGAGGAGGAGAGCAGAGACCTCTACAGGTTCCCCAGCACCACCTAAACCCTCCTTCCCGTGGTCTGTGTGTGTGTGTGTGTGTGTGTGTGTGTGTGTGTGTGTCTGTGAGTGGGTGGGTCGGTGCGCGTGTGTGCGTGTGTGCAAAGAGATGGGGGAAACACCATCCTCGGACCCGACGTCTTCTGGGCTCGACTATTGTAATACTGTTGTACTTCAATTGTTAAAATCTCCCAGTATTACTGTGAATCTTTTGTTGCACGTTCTACATGTCTATGAAATCCCTCCCTCACACCCGTTTGCCCAACCTAAAAGTTGATCGGAAGCTGAAACATATAAAATTCTTTGTTTTGGACTACCAAATTAAGTGGACAGAGTAGAAAGAAGCAAAATTACCTTAAAAAGCATCTGGATTCGCGATGTTCCTTGCCAGAAAAGTCATAGAGAAAAAAATGTTAACTTAAAGAAGCCTTATACAAGAGCATGACGCACTACTACATATCTATCATACATATATACATGTACTTTAAAATGTGTGTGAATCTTCCGAGAGCCTTTCTGTACCTGATTGACTGGAAAAATACTTTTACATCAGTTTCGCTACTTTTCATCTTTTGTACGGACTATGTGCGGGCAGAAGGAGCGAAACTTTACACTTACGTTACTGTAAAGACTTTGCAGCCCACCTTATGTACTGAATGGAGGCAGTAAGAGCAAAACTTTACACTTTCTGTACTGTAAAGACTTAACAGCCCGCCTTATGTACTGAACGGAGGCAGTAAGAGCAAAACTTTACACTTACTCTACGGTATAGACTTCACAGCCCGCCCCTTGTACTGAACGGAAACAGTAAGATCACAAATTTACATCAATTGTGCAGTGAAGACTTTGCACCCAGCCTTATGTACAGGGTGCGGACGGTAAAGTCTCTACTGTAAAGACTTGACCGCCTGTATTGCTTAAGAGATAGATTAATGTCGTAAGAGGAAAAAAGAAGGTGAGGGCTCTTCAGTAAATACAAAAAATACTACCAATCAAAAGATGGAGGAAATCTGATGTAACGCACGGCACGTGCGATCGGCAAAGAGTTTGCAACCCTTGCTCAGAGCTGTCTCGTGGCACCCCTGACCTTGGTGAGCTGAACCCTTTTGCCGATCCCACGTCGCGTTGCTATTTTATCCCTTTAGTAAATGTACTAAATGCTCACTATGTTATAAGTGTGTTGTACTGTAACTGCGACGTTTTTCTTCGTCTATACAAATGAAAATATATTGTATCTTTCGACACACCAATCGCTCCTTGGAGCCACTTCAAGAGGGGCTCCTTCCCCCTGCATCCCCTCCCGGTGGACATGTATGGCTGCAGTGCAGCGAAAAGTTGCTTCATGAATGCTGCGATGTTCCCACCCAGTGTCAAGACCAACGCTTGCGGATCTCTGTCTCGCAAAGTTTAGACTTCGACCCGAAAATTGGACTCGGCCGAGCTGATGAAGCAGGCTCGACCTCATCAAGAGCAACATGGGCAAGAAGCAAAGGCTCCTGAAGGATCTTGATGACGTCCATCAGGAAAGTGGGAACTTTTCGTCCCTAAACTTTGCTGCATTCGGCGTCCAAGAAGTCGAGATTGATGATCTTGAAGCTGTCGTACCCCTGCTACTATTATGTTGTGGAAGGTTACTCTTACACCCCAAACACGTCTTGTTCGGCGACTCTTGAACATGTTAGATGACATCGAACTCCAAATCTTGCTACTTCTGAGGCCGCCACTGACAGGAATGACAGGAATCCGACCAGTCAGACATCTGTTACAGGGTCAGTTTTAAACAGTACTAAATGAGAGAACTGCTGTAACTCCTGCTTTGCAGCATGAACAGACCTCAGTTCTGCATCACTTGAGAGCTGTTTATTGCTATTAATAAGAGCAAGAAGACCTAACACGGGCTGAAAAGAGTGATTGAAACTGATGAAGCTGCACAAGCAAGATCGTTCTCTTCCCATAACATCACTTCTTTCTGTCGTGCACAGCTCAGTTTCTTGTAAAAGACCAGTGGTGACTCCATCTTCAAGACGACGCCTGACCTCTGAACGAGTCGCAGGCCCAGGAGCAGGTGAGTCTAGGCCTGAAACGTGAGTCGAGCACATTGAAGTCTGGTCATGACGGTGGCCACTGAGGAGAGCACAAGCTGATACAGCTCAAGCTTTGAAAAACTCTTCTCAGTCAAGTTTGCTGCTGTAACGAAGCTCCAAATCAAAGCTTTCAAATAATGCAGAAACTAAGTCTGCACAATGTGGGCAGGCAAAAATTGTGAGTCAGCAAAAATTCTTGGGAATACCTATAATTTTATTAGAGCAGAGGTATGACTTCATAATTTCACAAAGTTTGGCCGTAGACTTTACTTTTTCAGAAGCCGTGTCAGTGTCTAAAATTTCTGTAGATGGTCTTGATGAACCCCTTCAGTACCTTGTCCCATTCCGCGACAAGACTGCTGGGGCTGCAGATAACCCCAGATCCCCTAACCCATATCCCATTTACCCAGTGGCAACAGCACAGTGGTAACACTCACAGCATTCCTGATGGACGTGGTGTGCATGTTGAAGGCACGTGTGTGCCTTCTTCTGGAAACAGGGGGATCCGACTAAACCTCTTTTTCAGCTTTTTCTTGGCCATCTCCACCATCCTTGGACTAGGCCCTGACCTCATGGCCTTCCTTATGACTGTCCCCTGTCTCCTTGAGCTTCTTCATGCTGTCGTTGACGGTCTAGAGAGGAACATTGACAATCGCAGTGACCTACAATTCTTTGTTGGATGGCCACCATAGTCCCCAGAGTAGCGATAGAGCAAAACCGTGTGAGCCTTTTTGTTTCTTGCAATGGTTGCAATGGTTGTCAACTTTGATTTAGTTGGCCATCTATCTAATTTCGCTTAAAGAGTGCTGACAAAGCCATAAATATTGACGCAAACATTGCCCACTCACACGGTACGAGTTCCGCAATAGAAGCTATGGCACTTTTAGATTTGCCAGTAGTTAAAATCCACCCCACAGAGCTGAATTTTTGACTCCTATATCGCTTCCCCCAAAAAGAAAAAAAAATGCTGCATTACTTTCTTTGTTTGGGCGTGGCCTTTTTTCCACATGACCCCCTCCCTCTCTCCCTCCCTCGTTGTCCTCTACATATTTGCTCCTGTCCTAATTTTCCAGAGGCCGAGCAAAAAAAACAGAGGGAAAAGCAGTTTGGAAGCACCTTTGGGAGGGCTCAAAGGTCCTGGTTTGCAAGAAAAGTGAAGCATTCCTCTTTTTCTGCGAAATTATGATTGAGTGCAGGAGCAACAGCTCTAAGGTAAGAATGACTAAGAAGCATTTTTCCTCCTCTCAGTCAGTCGACTGATTCCTGCCCGTACATTGTGCACAGCCAATACTAAGACCGTTCAGAGTATTGTAGTATACAGGGTGCCATTTACTGAGCTTCAGACAAGGGGGTTCGACGTCAGCTGGTCAATTCCAAGACGTTGATCAAATCCATCTTTCAGGGCTGAATCAGCTGGAAGGAATTTTCCTACGCAGCTTTGAAGCAGAAAAATCGAATAGTCGGTATTTTTTACCCAGAGTCCTGGTTGACCATCAAGACTATCGGGGCCAGCGATGTGCGTGCTGGTCAGCTCAAAATTGACCCGGCCAGTGCGTGAACAGGCTGGAAAAGTGTGTTTGACACGTCCAACTGCAGTAGGTCCACTTTCCAGAGCTCTTTCAACCATCTTGGACTCTTCTTGCCTGTTGCTCGTCAACTGAGGCTAGATAAGTAGCCCCCTGTATTGCATGAAATGCTTGACGAGGATATCCTGAAGACGTTCAACCGCCCTCCAGTGGTCCAAAAGTGTTCTTCGGTGATAGCATCTTTGTTCCACAGACGTGCATTTATATAAACTAAACGATTCTTAAAGCTATGATTTTGTTCTGCAACTGTGCAGGGTGGCACAGAGGAATTGTCGGATGACTCCCTGAACGCCAAGTACGTGGTGAACCACGTCTTGACCAGCACCGACCTGCTACTGGAGAGAGAGGTAAAAAAAAGGTCAATGTTAAGTTGGAAAGTTGGCGTGTCTCAAGACTTGAGCTTCACAGGTCACTGGAGCCTTCAGAGTCTGGCATATCATCTTTATCGTGTCAGCGGCCTTTTTGACCACCAGTGAGTCATTCGTGTCACAATCATGAGTCGTTGCCTGACCTTCGACATGACCACTTTTGGCCAAGTCGTCTGTGTCCAATTGTTGTTGTTCTCTCCTGTGAACAGTGGTGACCATCTGCTGCTTCGTGCGGTTCCGCATCCCGCGCACCAAGGCCGAGATTGAGGCCAACGCCAAGAGGAGGGCCTTGCTCAAGAACTTTAAGATCAAGTTGAAGAACCTGAAGGCCGCTGACCTGGACGATCTGGACTACAGGAGAGGTGTCCTCAACTGCGAACCTCAACGAGCAGTGAGGCTTTGACTCACTCCGTCTCTCCTCTCCCCCACAGCTTTGGAGAAGCTCCGCGAGGAGTTCCGCGCCGACAACGAGAGCCTGGCCCAGTCCGAGGCCATTTCCATCCTCAGCCTCTGCGACGAGCTGCCGGAGGACAACAACCCCATCAGGTCTGTCCATGCACAAGAGTTGTCATAGACAAGTTTCGTCTGTGGACGCCACAAAACGCTCTAAAATTCGTGAACATTCTATGTATCCTGTTTTAACTTTCTACCTTTTCCTTATACGAGATGAATTCTATTGCGCGTCTCCGTTATTTGTTCCCTCTCTTTCTCCAACGTTTCTATTATATTTTCTCTCTCCATTGTTTACCGAAATTCTTAGGGGAAACATTTGTTTTCACTCTCTTCTCTCTCTCTGACATTTGGTATTTGTAAAAGAGTCAATGTGCGCGCGTGTGTAGTGGATGTGAGTGTACATTTTGTGTGCGCAGTCTCTTGTTTGACATGATCACAATGTTTTCTTTATCTTCCCCACGTTTAAGTGAGTTTAAGACCGTTCAAAGTGCCTACAAGAAAAGGTATCAATGACCTGTCTGTTTAAGTGTGTTTAAGATAGGTCTAAAGAACAATCTTTCTTCTCGCGAACACAACAACCTGGACGAACCAACAGAAGAGGAGAAAACAAGCAACAAGAGTCAGTTTGACCTCGACCAGACATCCATCGATATCTGCGGACGGAATAGGAGAGGGACACAGCAGAAAAAACCGTCGTCAGTTTTGTCTCGTCGAGCCAGCGGCTTTTGGGTGATTTTGCCCTTGCTCCAAGCATCACTGGAGTGATTTTTTTTTTTAGACGAGAGGCAAGAATTGTCCATCACCGGAGTGACTTCCACGTTTTTTCTTCAGTCATTGGCCAGATCCTCTGTGAGTCAACTTCTCCTCAGGGCCGAGCGTCATTGTACTGTAGATAAAGGGGACGCTTGCACCACCCGAGATAAGGACAGTGCCGTCTGTGCCGTAAAGATCGAATAAAAGCATTGTACTGGATCTTCAGCGCTCGTAGTGTAAAGACAGAACCAGCGTCAGTGATGGAGCTTAGATTGTCAGCTCTACTTCTTCTCCTTCAATGTTTCGGCATCTCCTGCAGTGTCGACGACGCCTCCAACCTGGTGAGCAGCGTGAGCGTCCGGACCGCGGTGTGTGACGGCTGCTCCATGACCTTCCTGGGCAGCTTCTCCATCAGCGTAAGAGAACACGTCCTTGCCGCGCGACATTGCTGAATTTTGCCACGACCCTGTCCAGGTCTGCGTCTACCCGGAGGGTGTTTGTTGTCACACGGGACCCCTGCCCGGGGACTTCGACGAGGGTGACCCGGAGACCTTCTCCGGATGGGAAATAGGAGACTGCCAGGGCTTTGATTTGGGCAACGACTCCTCCGTGGGTGAGCAAAACTCCGCGAAATAACCAATGCCTCACTGTCCAACAGGACACCCTGAGGCTGCACCGTCTGCCCATGTTCATCGGTGGAATGGAGTTTGCAACAGCGCGAAACTTCTGCAAACTTCTGTTTTTCATTGACGGCTTCGATGAACACGAGTAAATGATGCAGCCGAAGGTGTCCAACTGTTGCTAATACGCGTGGAGAAGTTGCTTGCAGCATTGCTCGGTCAGTCGAATGCGAAAATTTTGCATTCGGGAAAGCTCTTCGAGATCAGACGGAACTTTCCAAACGCGAAAATCACGCAACCTCGACCCCTCCTGCAGGCGAGAAGGAAGAGAAAAAAACGTTGTTCCGCTTTTGCAGCCCTGACGATCTTCCACTCCGGGATCGACGGCGGCCGGTTGGACTACGTGGACTTGGACACGGCGTCCGGACTGGTGAGAGTCCGGTGCCAAATGCCGAAAGTCACCCTGGACGATGACGACTTTACTACAGTCAAAGATTGTCAATTCATAGACTGAAAAAAGGCAGCGTTTATTCGAGTGAAAATAGGGGGGGGGAGGAAGGACAACAAGGGAGCAGCACTTAAGAACCGCATACAGGCGCTCAAAATCCCCCTGCCCACTTGCAGGCAGTCCTTAAGTGGACAGGTGAAAGCATATTAGGGCATGATACAATGTTAGTAGTAGCTATGTCATGAAATAAATACAGTCTCATGTGTAGGTGCGTATGTGTGCAAGTGTTCTTCATATGTAGGTACAGAGTGAATATAGTTTCGAACGCTTTCTGAGTACTCATACCTGAGGGCCAGAGAGATGACCTACGCTTAGAAGAAAGCCCAAAATTCCCAGCAGTCAACGGGATTTTTGGAGGACTTTTTTGCTACTTCGAGTATGACGCAATGAGACAATTTTTTTTACTGTATTGACAAACGTGCACAGGAAATCTGGGATGCTCTGGTCTGACTGAACCTTGAGTGGATCTGGGCTCCCCTGAAGAAACTTGACGACGACCTTTGTCTTGGTGGGATCCAAGTGGGACACAGAAGGCATGCATTGAGGTGATTGGTAGACGCCATCACACTTCCCATATTTTAAACTGCATTGGCCATTGAATGGATTTTAAGAGAGCAAACTTCAATCTTAGCAAAAATTTAAATTTCTGCAGAGAAAATCTTAAAATTTTGGGCAGCTTCTTGACTGCCGAAGACGTCAGAGCATCTGTAGAGTCATAGATCATCTCTCTGGCCTTCGTCACAGCAGAGATATATGAGCATTGCGAAATGCGCCAGAGACTTTGCAGTCACTCTAGGGTACAGACGAAATGAAAGGTCAGAGAATAGACACAGTGTGAGCGGTGACAAATGACACACGCCGTTACATGAGAGACAGAGGGACATGAAAAGGTTCACTTTTTTTCACTCATGCGATTTCTCCACTCTCAGTAGCTACAGGGTGTGCATGTACAAGCTTCAATCGAGATAGGTAGATAGATATTCATGTAAACAGTTTTTTTCTGGGAAAGCAAAGAAAGCGACTGAAACATCCATTTCCCTTATATCACTTTTGTCTTGTTCCTAGAGGTATGTGAGAAGCTTTCTTTTTGTTCTGCAGTAGGTCAAGGGCCAAGCTTTTCAATAAATTTGTCACATGTGAGGACTGCAAGTCTTATGGCACTAGTGTGGCATCACCATGGGAGGGAGAAAGCATGGGCTTCTCCTCTTTATAAATACGTTATTTTATGCGGAAAAAAGTCAAAGTTTGAGCGCAAACCCAACTTTTCACAACTTTGTGTAGACAGAAAAGTAATCACAACTTGTAGATTACTTCCCGTAGTAAGTGGAGCTTTTCCGTGCTGACAGGAGTGACGTCCCAGGATAGAAGGTAAAGTACAGTGGGGGAAATGAGGGAGGGGGGGGGGAATCGATTGCACTTTTAAAGTGCACCTGCTGCAGTTGCACATTTGGACTTACGCATTTGGGGACTGTGGCAACCCTGACTTTGATTGTTTTCCCCACCAAAACGGACATCATGCTGATGCTCTTCCTGATGCCAAGGACAGAGATCATGGAGCAGCAGAAGTTCTCCATGACCTTCCCCACCATCCCAGTCTGAGCGAGGAGATCCAGTGCCACCCCCCGGCGTCAGCACCCTCATGGTCACGTTTGCTGCCAACAGTGAGAATCTGGTGCTCAAGTGCGTTGGACTAGGAAACATCCCTCCAAAAAGCACTCTCGGAGTTCTACAGTTTGATGTTGATAAAGCTCAAAAAGCATTGTCGATTTGGGTCCCGCTCTGTAAAATGGCAGCCCTTACTCTTTAGCACCCCTGGATGAAAAAAGAATGTAATGACAGATATTATAGCTCCTGTTTTTATGAGGAGCCTTATTAAAGAAGAAATTGCTGCTCTGTTCATGAGGTAAAGAACAGAGAAAACTTTGACTTCCTTCACTAACAGCACAGTAGAATCTTGCCATAATGAAGCTTGCCGAAAACCAATACCTTTCCATAACGAAAGTTTCACAGGCTGATGGATCTTTCACGAAGTGAAAAATCTGGTAAAGGGCTAAAACTTTTGCTGGAGCAAATTTTTGGGTTTTTAAGTGCTCCTTCTTGCCTGCATCATGTGAGAAGCAACAGTTCTGGAATGGTCCCCAGTAGCATTTGCTCTGATTCCTGTAAGAACCAGACAAAAGGGTTGCCATTGTGTGAGTCTTACCCGGAAGTGAGCCGTGGATCAAGAGGGATAAGTGTAAGTTCACTTAATTCAACATTAGGAGAGTTGAATGGCTCCCTCACCATTAAGTTGTTGCTCTCCCAGACATGCAAGAACATTGACTTCTTCCACCTGGACCTGCACACTTTGAGCTCACTGAAGTGCACCAAGGCCGAAGTTGAGCCAGATTTCACCACAGAACTGTGCAATTCTTATTTGAGAGAAAGTAAAAAGAAACACCGATGTCGTCATAGAATATCAAATGTAGCTTTCGATGCTTTCCAGTCAATGCAACACATTTGGTTTGGACTTGTGGGCCCTCGTGGTGTCTTCCGACCACAGAGCTGCACTGCATTCCCGGCCGCAAGTGCTGTGGGAGCAGCAGCGCTGCCAGCAGAAGCTTCAGGCTGCTTAAGCTCTTCATGATGGCAAGGTTCTACTGTAGCGGCAGGATCGGAGTAGCAATCTTATCGAGAGAAATGGCACCCCTAGACGGGGAGAAACTGCCGGGTTAATCGTCAAATCCAAATCTCTGCATGCTTCTTGTGGCAATCTCGACGTCTGGCAACTCTGGCTTGATCCCATTTCTCTGCATGTACTGGACCACTTGGGAGGGAATCTCAGCCAGGACATCCTGCGAACGAAGACGTTGGTTGAGACTTGATGGCAGCTTTCCACCGCTTCTGTCATTACCTTTGCCAGGTGGTACTTGGCGTTGGCCACGTCCATCACCGTCTGGAAGGTCGTGGGGTCCAGGCACTCGTCAGGGAGGTACCGGGACATTTCTGCATAGAGAGTGTGTAAGGCGCTCATGTGCATGTACGCGGAGCTACGAGTAGTGGAAAGTTAAGATGACGGTAACCGGAATCACCCTGCCTTTGACGTTTGTTCCGGATAGAGCCAAGTACGTGGCAGCCCAGACAGGATGAGCATTCAGGAAAGTTTGGGGAAAGTACCAAACGTGGTGGTTGAACGCTACCAAAAAATTTTGCCCCTTCAACTGCGACCAGAATAATTGACGGGAGCTTTCCAATGTGGAAAGTCTTCGCCAATTGGGGGATTCAAGGGACTTTGGGCCTCAAATCCCCTGACATCTCTTGCACGTACCCACGAACTGTACGATGTCCCTCTCCGCCTTGACTCCGTTGCAGCTCATGGTCCTATTGTCGTCGTCCAGGATCTCCATCTTGGCCATGTCCCCGGGGCCAACCCCGATCAGGATAATGGACATGGGGAGGTGAGAGTTCTCCACGATCAGCCTCTTGGTTTCTTCCATGTCTGTACTGGTGATCGAGAGTTTTCAACTGCCGTTTTCATAGGTGAAACAGTAATGCAAACAATGTGCACGACGGTTATTTTGGCCAGGCCAAATTGGTTCTTCAATCAAGTAATGGGACAAACTTAGGCAAATCACTCACGGCGTGTGAGTGTGAGCATTTTCAAAAGCATTAGAAAAACTGAGTAAAAGAACCCCAGGTGTGCTTTCCCTCCAAAAGTGATTGCCTCAATGATTTTTTGTGACTCGCACGGTAAAGTCTGGAAAATTCTTTCAATTGCGTCGTGAAATGTCGCTGCGCACGCATACGTGCATACAGGGTGCGTCCGAATCTTCTTTAAAATCGAAAGCACGCACGTCCACGCACGGTTTCTCAAAGGTCTTAGCATCCATTGATGATACATTCATTGCTCAACGCAGCAGCTAACTTTGTTTCGGCAACAAACTTGTCAGTTGTTAGCAACTATCAAAAATGTGCTTTAGTGTTAAGGCGATTCAGCTGACTTCAGGGAAACCGAAGGGGTTGCCAGATCACGAGGTGGGATCTTTTGTTCTGGCCTCCAGACGTATGTAGATCACAAATGAGGAGATTGGTACCTCCAAAATGTAACAGTTGGACTGACATTTGAAGGTCAATTTTAAACAGTTTTTTTTAAAAGAAAATCCCGAACTACTGGGGAGTTCCACATCAAATTGTGCTCAGAAATCAGACCAAAAGTAACAAAAGGTGAAGACTGAACGCTTTCAGGATTGTTGGCAACACTTGAAATGACCCAAAGCCTCCTCAGAATTATGCATTGCGTACAAAAAAGAAATCCACTACGGTGTCCAATTTGATTTGCAGGAGATTAAACAAGTGAAGAGTGAATGAAATCTGTACTTTAACCTAATGTTGCTGGGTATCAATGTGGATGTTTGTGCTTGGTATAAGACGAGTGAAAGATCATGTCAACATCAAGTTGATTGATTTTTCCTAAAATGTTTTAAAATCTTACAAGACTTTGAGATTCTTGAGCGAAAACTTCACACAACAAAGATGAAGATCCGCTGTGCCTTCATGTTGTTTTTAATGAGTGGGCAAACATTGCGGAGCTGCCAGGGTCTCTTTAAGAGAGGAGCTGAAGCACCCTGTACGTAGACTCAGTGAAGAAGAAAACAACAACCAACGTGCCTCTGATGCCTCCATCGGTAATGATGAGCAGGACGCAGTAGTCGTTGCCGCTGCCCTGGAGGTCCTCGGCCATCTGCCTGACGTAGTCAATCACGGGGGCGTAGCAGGTGGGGTCCGACAGGGGAACTGCAATACAGTGAAACTCAGTATTTCTCTCTCGCGCGCCTTTATTGGCCAGGCAAACACAATTTATGGCTGGATAATGGAAGTGTTTTACAGTCTTGTGCACGCACAGACGGACCAAATTAACTTGATAGCAGTCGGGGGAAAAGGCTCGCTTGTGTGGGTAAACACGTGCGTCTTGCTCGAGATCCTACATATTTGATCATGGGAAGCATCACTTCTACTTATTTATTCATAAAGTTGGGCGCCCCACCTTTCTCCAGGCTGTAGTAGTAGGCCTGGATGACCCCCTCCACTCCCCTGCACTTGGGCTGCCTGGGGTTGCCGTTGAGGGCGAAGCAGTGGCTGGTGCGGCCGTTGATAAGGCCACCGAAGCCCAGGGCTATGAACTGACGATCTGGAAGGTGGGGAAAGTTGCATTAGCCCCTGTGAGGGAGGAAGAGGGGTTAGAGGAAGAGGGGGGGAGGAAGAGTCGATGCAGAACACTTGATGGAGGTTATGATGCTGGTCTGGACAGAGTTAGTGGTGCGTGCGAGTTGGGATCGGAATTATCTATTCGAATCGAGTCGAGTCTCGAGGTTGACTCGACTCTGCTTGCAACCGAGCTTCTCCACTCCTTTCCTGGACTTGCAAACAAGCCTGATTTGCATTGGAATTGTTTGAACTCGAGTCCAACTCGAATAATGGTGATTTTGCCGGACTTGACTCGAGTTGCTTTGCTCAGATCCTGCTACTAGAACACATCGGAGGTCGTTGTCTTCAGTGAACAGACCAGACAGGCCTGAGCCGGACTCGAAATCATCCCTCTCGTTCCAGATCTGACTGTGGCAACCCTGCCACCTGCAGGAGATCGGGCAGACACCAAACTGGTGAAGAAGGACATCCACGACTAACGAGAGTCCAAAGGGGAAAACTCTGACTCGGCTGAGCACAGTAGAAATTCCACAACGTCTTGAGTGCTTCCAGAAAGGTTTTGCTTAGCTGGAAAGTGTTTGCCCCTAAAACTCTTGGGGTGGAAAAATTGTTTCTGTGAAGGATGAATGATTTTGCCTCCAAAAAGGAATAGATACTGAGGAAAGTACAACACACATGCATGTGGAGTCGAATAGTATGATTCGATTCAATGAGGCTCAATGCATTGGAAGTGAACCCGTCAACAGTTTTCTCTACGAAAGTTACTCGGATGGATCTGAACAGAAGAAGTGATTCGTGTCCGAGGCTAAGTACGGGGTGTACTGAGTGCGACCGGGCTGCCCCGGATGCGGTGTGACCAGGTGGCCTCGGTTCAGGTGTGACCGGGTCGTCCTGGGTCGGGCGTGACAGGGTTTCCAGTAGTTGCCACACGGTTGAACACGGAAATGTACTGGAGCTACCAGATCAGGACACAGGATGACACATATGCAAAGTGCTTCTTTACTAAGGATGTATTCGGATAGATTTTTGACCCGGATCCTGTTGGGGTCTTGCCGGTCCGTGAGAGACCCCGTAATCAAATGGGGTTTCAATCCATGACCCAAGGATTCAAACTCTTGTTCGCCTCACCAAAGTCATGTCCTGAACTTCGCCCCTCGGAAAAAATTTGCCAAGGTTGCCACAAAAACTTGACTGATCCCCTTTTTTTGAGCCCCCCCGTGAGCAATTTGTGACTTTGTTCCGACGTTTTTTGACTAATGAAAAAGGACTCTTCTTAATCCGGCTCAATTTTCTCCTTGATCCGAGCCGACGTGGCTGTAACAACCCAAAAAGTAATCCCATCCACTGACTCGGCCCTGTTGTGCCTGATTCACACCTGATCCGAGATTATTCGATCCGATGCATCCCTATTCTTTCCCGCCGAAAGAAGCTGTAAAGTCCCTTATGTGTTTGTGTGAGCTGCATCATAAATTATGTTTGGAAGGTCCTGAACTAGTTTTGAAGGTGACTTTTTATAGCACTTACAGAGCTCATTTTGGTAGCATCCAGTGCTCTATTTCTTAAAGTTTTGCATGATATGAACAAAACTGCCCACAATTGTCCCACCAATCAGTTCAGAGAATCATGAGGTCCTTATGTAGTATGCACTACATGTGTACAAAATACTATTGGAACAGAATTTTATGAAATTACACACAGTTGTAATGTACTCTTGATCTTCTTGTGTTCTTACGTAAAGCTTCATTCTGTTAAAATTCTATTTTCTTTGTCCACTTCTTAAGGCACAAATATGCTCCCGTCAGGGTGATTTGTGTGCAGTGCCCATAGTACAGTGACTTCATTTGTGTGCAGTGCACATAGAACAGTGACCACATTTGTGCGCAGTGCACATAGAACAGTGACCATATTTGTGCGCAGTGCACATAATACAGTGACTCCATTTGTGTGCAGTGCACATAGAACAGTGACTCCTCTTTTGTGTGCACATTTTATTTTACGTTAAAAAATCAGGCATCGAATGGTACCAAAATCAGGTCTGTCAGTGCTATAATAAGCGAGCAACTGACCTTTAAAACTAGCACAGGACTTTTCAAACGTGTTGTATAATGTGAAATTCTACAGCACTTCAGGCAGGGGGGCTATATGTGGCTTTGGTGGCTTGTGCAAAGAGTGTTACCTCCTCCACCAGATTGCCCTGCGATTGCTTCTTGCTCTTTGCATCTCAGCTCATTCTGACTGTCTGATGGAGAAAAATGCTCGGGAAAATTATTCGCTTCATTAGGAACGATCAGATGCATTGAGCCGCAAACCAAGAGAAAGAGCTTTCTGCCTACCGTAGTCGTAGTCCTGGAAGATGTCCCCGATAGCCTTGATGGCCATGGTGTAGGGGTTGTCGGGCCTTTCCCGGTCGTAGTAGTGCAACGATTCGTCATTGGCCTGAGGGGGGAGGGAGAAATAAGGAAATATTCACTGAAAAAAAATAACACCTCCCAAAAAAGCTCACAGGATCTCCATTGCTGAGGGTGAAGTCGACGGCCACGATGAAGTGGAGCCTGAGGCCTCCGCGGATGAAGTCCAAGAACGTGGTATCCTGAACCAGATTAAAAAAAGCTCAGCATTTAACGAAAGAAAAACCTCGAGTTCCATCGCCTCACCTGGTCGATCTTGATAGACTTGAGTATGACGGTTCCAGAGTTGATGTAATCCCTCTTCTTTTCGGCCTTCTCCTTGTTAATCACGTCCCACTGGAGGATCTGGAAGCCCTCGCCAGCAGACATCTGGAGGGCAAAAGAAGATCTTTTTCTCCCGTCGAACCTCGTGGGGGAGGGAGGGAGAGGGGGGGGGGTAAGGCCTAGAAGTCAAAGTAGGCCCAGGCCCATCTCGCATCCCCCCGCCCATCAAGACAGCCCCAAAAGGTGGGGAAACTCCCCCCCCCCAAACGTGAGTAGGAGGCTCTTAAGGCCCGTAGACCAGGAAAAGGCAAAAGTTTTTTTCCTCTTTCCCCTCTTGAGAGTAAGGGAAGGCCCATTCTCTGTTTGCGGCCCCAAAAAAGAGATTTGGGAAAGCAGCAAAAGTGAAGGCAAATTGCGCGGGAGAAAAAAAATGTGTGACCTGAAGCATAAACAACGCGCTTTTTCCTCTTTTCTCTCTATGTCTTTCAATATTGAAGGGTCAGCAATAGGAGGATAACATCTCTCTCTGCGTGTGTGCGTGTGAGTGAGTGCGTGTGTCTTTCAATATTACAAGCTCAGCTCTATAGAGTCTAACTTTTTTTGTGGGGAGCTTTCCTATAGGAAGCAACCGGCGGGTAACTTTCCTGCCCCTCCTTGGGCATGTTGTGGGGTCACCAAAAAGAAGGCTGCGTAAACAAAAATCTTCCTCCGTCACGCACGCACGCACAAACGCATGCACGCGCACGCACGCACGCACGCACACACGCACACCCAAACACACAAGCTAAATTCAGACCATTTTCTTTATTACTTTCCCGCACGCGCGCACACGGGAAATTTCTCTTCAAACCGACCTAATCGACGCGCGCGCGCACGCACGGGGTGACTCAAAAGTGGGGAGAGAGTGACGCACCTCTTCCAGTGTGGTCGCGTACTCGCCGATGTAGTCGTGGTTGCCGTCGGAGTCGTAGTCGAAGATCTCGAAGCGGAGTCTCCGGTTCCAGTCGCCGTTGCACAGCTTGCCGGAGCTGATGACGACCGGCTTCCACTCCGGGTTGGCGTCGTCCTACAACAGGGGGCCCAACGTGAACGTGTGGAACGTGAACGTGAACCCGTCACTGAGAGGAGAATCTCCGAAACTGGAGGCTCTGGCCCAACTTTGCCAAGATCACCCATGAGGAAACTCATGTGCAAATCCCACCGAAAAAAAGTTCCGTAATAAAAATCCGCGTATTAACGTGGGAAATCCGCGAGGTTTTATATTGGTTTATCAGAATCGGTATCTCAGCTGAATCCTGATAAAATTTATGCCACTGTGGTTGTTTAAATCAGCGTATAGTTAAGAAGTAGATTTATTGCAGCTATATTTTTTTGTATTGGGTTAGAGATATATTCAGGTTGGGTTAGCGTTTGGCTGAAGACTTGTTTGCATCCATCCAAGGCACCCTGTACTTGCCTACATTTCAGTACAAGGAAAAGCTCAAAATGGGCATTGAGGGGAGAGGGGAAATGGAGGAGAAGTTCCATATTTCCCCATGTTCTTGCTCGAACCCGTTTGATTTAGGACTTGCAGCTAAGGAGCAGATTTTTAAGTGAAAAATTTGGGCCAATTAATTTTTTAAGGGGAAGAAAATGAAGGTTGATTGACAAAATACAAGGGACTGAGTGATTTGTACCCAGAAAGTACAATTGCCCCCGCGTAAACCGACGCCCTGGCGACCAGGAGAAATGCTCGGTCCATCCGATATCAACAATTTCCACACAAAATGGGCGGGTGAGACCACGTTTTAAAGAAAATATTTGATACCTTGCATCAGAAGCAATCATTTTGAGAAAAATACTACAGAGAACAGCTAACCCTGGGCCGAGAAGGCCCAGGGTTAGCTGTGATAGCAGTGGATGATCTTTATAGGGTTCCCATTCAACTGCCAGGCACAAAAAAGATGCGGCTTTCGAGCTCCCATAGTCAAGTTAGGCTTAGTTGGGTCGTGTTGGGATTAGACAGGTCAGATTTGATCAGGTCGGGCTTGGTCAGATTTGGTCAGGTCAGGTTGGGCTTGGTCAGATTTGGTCAGGTCAGGTCGGGCGTGGTCAGATTTGGTCAGGGCAAATCTCCCGCGAGGGTGCAAATAAAATGTTGGTGAGAGAAAAAGCACAAGGCAAATCTGGCCAGGGTTGCGATCAGATCAAATAAAATTATACTGTCAGATTATTATAACAAAGCATACATTGGTACATGATCACCAGAGAAGAAAAATCCGGACATGAAGATTCGTACAATACATTTGACGAAGACAACTGTTATTTCCATGGAATTGCGTTACAAGCAGTTATTTTCACTTGCAAATTCACCTCTGACCCTCTCGGGAGCCTTTCACCCTTTTGGTCACTCGAGAATCAGTGAAATTTGCTCGTGAGAGTGACTTTGCTCATATAACATCTAACTTTTTCACTTGAGAATGTGCTGTCGACTCATGACAGTCTGAGCTACGTTCCGCATCTCCCTATACTCCGTCAATGCAGCCAATTTGGCCGGGCCTCCCTTGGGCTCTGCGCTGTCTGCGACCATCTCGAGGCCGTCGTCGACGTGGAAGCCTGCGAGGAGCAGCAAGACATAAGATGCTCGAGCGTAACTGCTGGAGAAGAACCCCGTCATACGGAAGAAAATGTTCCTGTATCTGTATAAAGCAACTTAAAAACGAAAGTAATGTGTTCTGCAGTCAAATAAAGACTGGACTGTCTCGGTTCTTCTCTGTCATCTAAGTTGTAAGGCACAGATGTGCTCATGCTTGCCAGATGCTTTCTGCACGTCTTTATCATAAGCTGACCTAACTCAACCTTGGCAAGCCTGAGCATCTACGAATGTGCCTCCACGAATCACATCTCTGCAGTCTTTTAAGGAAGGATGTTGGCATTAATGGATGTTTTCTGGATTTGCCCCAAAATGTTGCCCTGTTATTATTGTGGGGAAAGCCATGACTAGGACTAACAGTTAGAATGTGAAGCAGAGCAGAGCATGGGCCAAGAATAACGAGAGGAAATGCGAATAAGTCCACTTTAGCGCAATAGTGAGCAAAACTCTTTTATATAGTTACAACATACTTTCTTTGCAAGTACATGCGTGTGCTGTTTGTGGATAAGCTTTTAGAAATGAACAAAATGCAAAGGCATAAAAACGTAATTTTCAGAAAGCTGCGGACTTTCTTTGCCAAGCCTGAGTAACTTTACATTTGGACAAAATTGTGCATTTAAGGCGATTGAAACATAAAATATTACTACACATCCTCGCTTTCCCGCCACTGAGTTAGGGGTCTTTCAATTGTGCACGCCAGTGTAAATGCTATAAATGTAGCTCCAGGGAAGTTAACCAATTGTCTATTTGAAAATGGTCAATGGAGCCTGATGCGCAGACACAAAAACAAAGATAATAACATGCCTGTAAATATATATATATATACAGTGCTGTTCAAAACTTTAGAATCACACTAAAAACATTGATATTTTTACTTTGGAATGCAGTGTGAGGATGACCTTGCATGCATGCAGTGTACTATGGGT
>JAAUXU010031313.1_pt1 | contig 25472 bp, 22 predicted proteins | sample 7278151 | NCBI WGS metagenome assembly JAAUXU01 (sample SAMN14350113, study PRJNA611818) | marine sediment metagenome | isolation source: surface marine sediment (1.8m) | place: French Polynesia: Moorea | collected 2018-08 | reverse complement strand
TGAACATTTCTCTTTCTTTGTTGTTGAAACACACGAGTCAGCAAAACAGCTTTAAAAATCATCCTTATGCCTTCAGTGCGTGGTTCAAATCCAGTTAAAACCAGTGCCAACAGACAAAAACTGGTGTTATAAGCGGATCACCCTGGTGTTATAAACGGGCCATTTTCTTAGTAAAATGGCGATTTGATTCGGTCCTGGCCATTTCTGGTGTTATAACCAGACTGGTCTTATATCCGGTGGTGCTATAAGCGGGGTCTACAGTACAACATCCCGAGAGCTTAGCTCAAGCAGGGCCACCATGCCATGCCGAAATGCATCGAAACAGGTCATCCTCCACCCTGCGTCAGTGTCACCCAAATTCAAAGGGTCACCAGTCCGAATCATCACAGGATTGACAACTCTTCAATAGCAGCCCTGCAACATGGGTGCCATTGCACATGCTTCTCAGCATTCAGAACTTCTTGTGCCAGAAGGGGTGCAGGTGACCTAAAGAATTTGGGCCATCTATTAGCTCCTTTGGACTAAGGTACGTGGGACAAGCAGCTGGCGAGACATGTTGGAAGGGTGTTCAATTAGTTCCACAGTGTGCTGGTCCACATGAGCTATGTGGTGCATTCTAAACGGGCAATACATTTAGAGGGTGACTGGCCTCTTCGGACGCTTTCTTGGATGGCACAGTGACACTGTCAAGCTTTTTGTTTGTTGTAGAAAAGTTATCTGTACCTTTCTAGTCACAAAACGTCATTGAACTTTCAAGTTCCTCAGCACAATAGTGCATTTTTTGGACTGATCGATAAGGCCGTCGCACCCAGTAAGTCTCGCCACGCAACAGACTTAGCAGATAATAGTTGAGGACGGAAGCATCGGACATTTTTAGGGCTCACATGAAATGAAACACAGTTTAGTTTTAATTCTCTCATGGATTCTCTCCTTCGCGTGATAAGCAAATACTAGGGCTAGAATCTGAGATGATTCACTTAAAAATCCGACCTCCTCTCATGAGACGTACCACCGAGTACATTGTAGACGAGACGGTCCAATGAATATTTTTAACTCGACAATTCTTCATCTTCATTCGAGGACGCCAGCAGATACATCGTTACATTTATGTACATTACAGTTTGTTGGCTCATACTGTACGGTTTCTAGACACCGGATCTTTAGGTGAATCACCTTAAATCTTAGCCCTGGTCATTACTTCATAGCGTAGAGCTGCATATTGAATGCAAGTAAAAAGCTATCGACAGTTGTCAATGGAAGAAAAGTGAACACTTTCATGTTATCCAAGGGGGAAAGTTGATTCAAGTGGCAAAAAAAGTTGTTAAAACCAAAAAGAAAATTTCCTTGTGCTCGATATCAAAACGTAGTTTAACATGTTTTATTTGTACTGCTTGAATGTCAAAATTGAAACACCCTTGCTTTCAATGTTATAACAAAATAAAAAAACAGGGTTTTTTTTATTAATCACTGTTTGCTCAGAGCCTTAAGACCAGCTGCTCTCCTAAACGGTCGAATGTTCTTCAAAAAAAGTTCAAGCAGATCTTTGAGTTGACATCAGCAAAATATGTAAAAAAAAAAATATTAATGTGAACCACTCTAAAATCCTCCGCAAATGCAGACGTGCCAAAATAAGGCAACAACCTAAAATTCACTCATTAAAAACTGCAAGTGCATTCAACGTACATCTCTACGAGTTAAAAGTTTCTCCATGCTGGGAACGAACTCGAACAAGTTCGTGGAAATATCCAGTTGCGAACAGTACCTTAAATGAGGGGAACTTTAATACTGAGAGCATGGTGAAAGGTCTCGTACTTAAATAATATCAAACATGGTTGCAGTCGTACACTCTCTTAACTCCTTCTTTAAGCCAATCTCGTCGCCGCTCGAATTGTCTCTGTACATCGAGTTCTTGTCGCCGTGTCTTTCGTCTTCGCTCCGGCCGTTGTTCAGAGACTTCATGGTCTCGCTGACAAAGGCCAGGCCTTCGTCGGAGTCGTCACTAAAGTTAGCATGCAGATGCACAGCTTCTTGGTCCGTCTGCTTCTCGGGTATCGACAAAGACTCCTCCGTCAACTCACTCTCGCCAAAGCTTTTCTCTGGCGAACTATCTTTCCTCTTGGAAAGCAATTCCCGCTTTTTAACCGAGTCCAACCCTTTCCCGAGATCTTGCTCGGAGCAATAGTCGAAAATGATCCTGTGACTGAAGGCGTAGTGCCTCATCAGGGTGATCTTGTCCCTGCTGGTCTGGTCGCACTTGGGACAGATGAAAGGCTTCGACTTAGGCAAATCATTGCAAAGTTGGTCCTTGAAGTGGTTCAGTACGTGATTCCTCAGACTGGACGACTTATCGAATGAGGTTTCGCAAAAGCGGCAGGCCATGTCTTCCTTGTCTCCTTCCAGCTCTTTGACAGGGGACAAACCTAACACACGCTTCTTGCCAGATCTCCTCTTTGAATCCGCATCTAGCGCATCCTCATCACTATCACCTCCATCCGACTCGGACGAACCCTCTTTACTTCTCAGACTTGTTCTCCTCTCCTGTCGTATTTTGGCTTTTGTCTTCTTCTTGTCTCCAGTCTTCTTTAAATCCTCTTCAACGTTCTTGTCATCGCTCTCATCTTCCGCATCTTCATCCTCAGCTTGCTCCCCGTGCACTTGTCTATTATGCTTCTCAAAAGCAGCTTTTGAGACAAGTATGGCATTGCAGTCGTTGCAAAACACAATATCCTCAGAAGCAAATAAATCTCTCTTTTTAAAGGATGCTACCTGAACTTGTGCCTTTGGCGTCTGAGTTTTCTTTGCAGTGTCATTCTCTTCATTGTCAGACCCCTTGTTAGAAGGAGCCTTGTCGATCTCCTTGACTGGCGATTTTGGTGACTTTTCTGTCTGCGGGGAATCATCCGACGCCTGGGTTAAAGGCTCACATTTGTTCTGGTGTTTCTGAGCCTGTCCCTCTGCGGAAGAAGGTAGTTGGTCACTGGTCTCGGTGTCAGGGTTGGGGTTGGGGTCGGGATCGGCATTTATCCTCTCGGGTTGCTTACTCGCTAACTCTCCATCCTCTTGGTTCTGCGCGTTATCGCTGTTCCCTGCAGTATCAGAGTCAACGCCTTCACTTTCCTTTTTAAGCCACTTCTTCACGGTGTTGTCTTCACTCTTACTAATGTCACACAGGGAAATTCTCCATTTGCGCTTCTTGGCTTCTTCGTGCAGTTTCCCCCCCTCCCCATCGCTTCGGCCATCAATAACACCCTGTTCCAGCTCGGACGCATCCCTTTTCCTCCTCTTCCTCTTTGACTGGGGCTTCGGCGCCGACTTGACGGTCCTTTCGCAGGTATCAGGCTCCGTTTTCTTCTTGGACCTGTTATTGGGGCTGCCACAGACATTTTTCCTCTTGGCAGGTCTTCTTCGCGTGAAAGTACTGGCGTCCTTCAAGGTAGAACGTTTAAGTAAAGTGAACTCATTGTTGTGTTCTGGCTTCACCCTCTTGCCGCCAGTCCTTCCACTAGCACCAGACGGAAGAGATCCCTGTTTAGGAAGCAGGGATCTCCTTCCTCTGGGCTTGGGCTTGATCTCATCAATGCTCCCTCCTACGGAATCATCTCTCTCGCTCTCGAAATCCAGCTTCACGTTTAGTCGCAACCGCTGGCAGAGCGTCTTGAGTTGCTCCATCCTTTGTTTCGTCAATGTCGTCTGACCCAGGTAGAGGTACTGCACCAGGTTCTCCACCACAGCCGGGTCGGTATTCTCCAGCGACATGTAGATGCACTGTCCAGGCTGCAGATCAAAAGTTAAGCGGTCATAAAGGGAACCGAGAATAAAAGCGTTAGTCGAACCTGTTGTTTCTGGCAAATGGAGAAGACCTTCATGAGGAGCGGCGAACGTCCAAGGAAGATGGTCTTGTGCGCCTTCACCTCTTTTTGCCCCCCACGATGGTGACACAAGAAGCGCAGGTCCGAGAGTGCCTCGCTCTTGCGCAGGAAGCTCAGGCTCCTCGTCATGACCTAGCGAGAGACAGAGAAGATGAAACAAAAACCCTTGCAAACCCTGGTAGAGAGAAGAAACTTACCGAGAAGTGCTCCTTCCGGTTCGACAACGCCACCAACTTGCTAGCGGCAACAGTGTGACCGCCGGCCTTCCTCCTCATGGCGAAGCTCAAGTATATCCCGATACCTGAAGCCTATATGGGGACAAGACCCAGGTCACGATGAAGGATGGGGTCGAGGGATTAGGCCAAGCCAAACCTAGACCGCGCGGGCGCGAAATGGGACACCCTGTTCAGCGCCATTTCACATCCAGCAGTAGGCGCGGCGCAGCTCAACGCAGAGTTGCCAGGTGTCCGAGATACACACTGGAACAAAGCGGGGCATTTGAAGACAAACTGTGCAACTTGATGAACACTTTAGTGATAGCTCTTCAAGTATTCTGGAACCAAAGTCTGTATCCTCTCAGCTGGTGTCCTAGATGGCAATTTTTTTTCGGAAACATCATATAAAGTTGGGACTTCATCTATTATCGTCCCAGTTTTCGCCCACTGTCAACCCTGAGCTTAGAGTGGCGGCGATCACTGTGCGTTCACCCCACGGGCAAAGCGCGCCCACGGGCAGAGGGATGAGTACTAGAGGTTCGTTCCGAACAGTTCCAAGTTCGAGCCGAGTTCAAGCTCTTTATAAAGCTCCGAGTTTGAGCGCGTTTCGGGTCTGTGGCTGGTGCGTTTGTGCACTCATGGTTGAGGCCTTCAGGTCCATAAGACTTACCCTTACTTTTATGCTATTATGCATATGATAACTCGACGCCAGGCTTCAAGGCCAAGCCGGACAGGGGTTGAAGCATTGAAAATTAGTGCACAAACACACCAGCTAAAGGCTAGAAGCTCGAACTAGACTGGTAAGTTCGGTAAGTCAGTCAGTCACTCCCTGGAGCGTGAACGATGGCATCCGGGGGTGTCTGTACACGAGATGACATGACATGACCAATGTCACGGCCAACGGCGATGCCATCACTCGACTGGTCGAGGTCGTACACGTGCCAAGGAGGCACTCACTAAGGTACCAGTGTTTCGGCCTTTCACGAGCACCAAATTGAGCTGTTTTCGAACAGGGAACTAAACTGGTTCAAGTAGGTTTCATTCGTTATGCGGCAAACTCGAATTCGACGTCTCCGGCCACGTCTAAAAGTACGAGTCCGAGCCGATGAAGCGACTCACGAGAGTCGCGCTCACACCGACTCGGGGTGAGGGCAGTGACGAGATCTTCACAAAGCATTGTCAGCATTGCCAACTAAAGTGATGGTGTCTATCTACAGCAGCGAGGTTGACGCGATCGCCTCGGTGGCCCACAGCGAGTCTCAAGCGCCCAATATGATCGGTGATTGCGATGAAACCTCAAAATACGTTTATTCTTATTCATTTTTAAAAATGTCACTGTCAAGTAATACAGCACCGTTACTTCTTGGCGCCTCTCATGAACTGTCCCCTGGAACGTCTAGCTCTGTTTCCTCTTCCCCTGGTGTTCACGAAGACACCCTCTCGGGATTGTTGGAGGACTCCAATCCCTCGGGAAGTCGCTATGGGTTGCTGCTGAACGGCCGATGATGAAGCTGGATTATCCTGTATCCACGTAATGGGCTTGCGAGAGACACGTGTGCGAGTCCCACGTGAAGCTGAAGTAAACGCTTGGGTAGCAGGGTGACCTGGTGGTGGCTGCGATGGCGGACCCGAGGATGACGTGGTTGAGATCGGTACTGCTGCAGGCGGTGCTGCAGCTGCAGTGGTCGTCGTCACTGTTGGCGCAGCTGCAGCAACTTGTGGAATCGACGCTGTCACCGTTTGACCACCCATGGCCGCCGTGGAAGAGAACGTGGAAGAAGTAGAAGGAGTAGGGTCAGGAGCAGATGAGGTCGTAACCACTTCCACAACTTCGGGCTCTTCTGTTGACATGATGTACGAAAATGGAATTTGCGAGGGGTAATCGTAAATATAAACACAATTATGTTACCTTGAGGAACATTCTCTGCATCTTCAGGCAAGGGATCTTGACGTTCCACTGTTGCTGGTTCCATTTCGCGATGCCCACTGGCTGTTTGCAGAATTTGATCTGATGAATGATGAATCAGTTAGTGGCGTTGTACAGGAAACTACGTAAAAAAACACATAAGTCACCTGGGCCTTCACCAAACGGAGGGAGGTCTTCAACCCCTGCAGCCCTGTCCCAGTTGTCATTGAAGGCAATGGGAACCTCCTCGTCCGCAGGCTGCCTGGAGGCATCATAGACAAAACTGAACGTGTCCTCATTTGTTGAAGAGACATCATCCCCAGGAACCACTGCTGGCAGTTGTTGCTGTGGTTCCTTGGGAGTTCCGGGTACTACGCTGTCTTCCTGGTCATCGAGGGTACCGCCCTTAAAAAAAGCAAAGAAAGTGAAAGTTAGTCAATTTCAACCGATCACATCCCCATATGATTCTTACTGGAGCAGACGGCGCTTGGTGGTCCGTGGGTGCTCTAATGCTTGCTTCCTCCTGTTCTTCCACCAAAGGTGCTAGGATACCCTCTGGAGCATCATCGCTCTGCTCAGCAACCTGCATTCTCCACGTCTCCGGCTGGTTTCCCATTTCCTCTACTTGAGCAGCCACAACCACAACGTCATCATCTTCTTCGTCCATGACATCGTCGCCTCCCTCTTCTTCATCGCCTTCACCTTCTGCTTCATCCTCCTCGCCATCACCGCCATCGTCATCGCCTTCAGCGTTATCTTCTCCCATTCCTTCTTCTTCGCCCTCATCATCGATGGGTTCATTTTCTTCTCTGTCTTCTACCTCGGCGACCTCCTCCTCCTTGTCAGAGTCGAGCACAACCACATCTTCGTCATCATCTTCTTGAGTTAATGATTCCACAGCGCTGGAGCCAGCAGCAGGTACTGATGACTGAACAGTGGGCTCAGACTCCTGAGCTGTATCTTCTTCAGTTCGTGCTTTCTTGCTCTCAGCGTCGGTGTCCGATGCCTGCTCCTCCTCCCTCTGTCGTTTGGTCACCGACTGGGACTGCTGCCTTAACCCCAGAGTTGTCGTCGCAGCACTAGTGCCATGCGACTCATCATCCCTCCGCGGAAGTACCCTTGCGGCACGCGGGGCCTGTGCTGTGGCACCCGGCTCGTCGGATGAATCAACGGTCTCAGACGAAGAAGAGCCACGCGGCACGAATTCCGCCGCAGCCGGATTAAGAGTTGAAGGCGAGGTAGAGACTGTAGCTGCAGCAGAGTTGGGACTCACAGACACGATTGTGGGTTGGACAGACATCTGCGGCGTCTGGGTGGTCCGGATTAGTGCGGGTGCGCCCCTCTGCGGCCTGATCGTGGCCGTAGCGGGCATATGTCTCGTGGGTTGAATGTGGGCCTGAAGTTGTGGCTGTTGCTTCACTGGCTTGATAGTCACAGTCTCCGGGACCGGCTTTTCAGCGGAAGGAGCGCTGGTGGAAGTTCCTCCCATCCCACTGGTCAAGGGTCCTGGGGTAGTCTGTTGTTGTTGCTTACGTGCTTCATCGAGTTCCTGCTGCAGGGAATCGACTCTTTGCTGTACCTTTTCTCGTTCGGCTTGCAGTTCGGACTTTTCGACAGCAGACGATTCTTCAAGACTTTGCAACTTGTTCTTCAGTATTTCTATTTCTTCTTTGAGCTCCATATTGTTCTTCAATGCTTCAACAGGCTCACCCTGCTCTTTCATCTTTTTGAAGATGGCTTTAAAACGATCATCTCTAGCCTTGAGGGTATCCAGCTCTTCCTGCATACTCTCTTTGGCTGTCTCCAGCTCTGTCATTTTTTCCTCGGCTTCTGTAAGAAGTTGAAGTTGATGTTCGCTCGTAGCTTCGAGCTCCTTTATGGTGGTCTTCAGGTTCTCTGTCTCTTGACTCGAGACCTGACCTTCCTTCAGTTGCGTCAACTCTTGTTCCTTAGCTGCAACTTTTGCTTCTTCCTCCTTTAGCTTTTCCTGGAAATTGGTGACATCAGTCTTGAATTTCCTGGCGAGAACTCTGAGCTTACTAGTCTGGTCTTTCTGCAAAGATAACTCCTTCTCCAGGGAAGCCACTTTCTTGCTGACTTCCTTTTCAGCCTCCAGTTGAGTTTGCGCCTTAGCTATGTCCTCCCTTAACTTTTTCACCTCCTCATTCTTCTCCCTCTCCAAGTCCTTCTTGGCCACCTCCAGGGAGGAGACTTTTGTATTGTAGGCCGTCGAACGAGTCTGCAACAATTGTTTCAGCCTTGCCATTTCCTTACCAACTTCTGCTTGTTTTTGCAATGTTTCTGCCTTTTCTTTTTCCCACGAAGCCTGCAAGTTTTTCACCTTGCTGCTGAGTGACGCCACTGACAACTGGGACTGCTTCAGTTGGTTCTGCAAGGTCGACACGGTCTTGGTCAGAGAGGAATTGACGTTCTGCAATCGCTTCAGTTCGTCGGGATTAATTTTCTGTTGTTTCTCTAGTAACTGGTTGGCACGCTCTTTCCAGCGTAAGTTGTCTTGGTTCAACGTCTGCACTTCAACCTTAAGATTATCGCTCTCTTGCAACAGTCGCTGCTCTTTCTCCTTCATAGGCTGGACTTGATCTAAGGCCTCACTAAGACTACTCTTGGTCTTTTTCAACTCTGTCTCCAACTTAAGCTTCTCTTCTCTCAGCATGTGGTTGGAGTCCCTAAGAGCAGACACTGTCTGAGCCTTCTGCAGCAGCTCGGTATACTTGGTCGAGTACATTTCGTGATGCGATGCATCCTTCTCGCGCTCCAACTTGAGCGCCGCCGTGGCCTCTCGCAACTGCTCCTCTTTGTGTTCCATCTGAGACTTGACGCGGGCGCTCTCTGCCTGGACCACCTCGATCTTGCTGACCAGAATCTCCTTCTCCCGGCGCAGATATTTGATTATCTGCATCAGCTGCTCGGCCGATTTGACTTCCTGCTCTGAGAACGAGGCCCTCTTCTCTCCCGTGGAGCTACTGGGCTCGGTCTGGCGCTGCAATGACGCCATTTGCGTGGAAACAGTCGTTAACTGGTCGTGTAAAACTTCATTTTGACTCCCCAGAAGAACGTACTGTTCCTTTAACTTGGCATACTCATCACCGTGGCTCTTTTCCTGGGTCTCCAATTGAGTCTTCATTTTGAGCAGAGCCTCCTCGGCGGCACGGCGAGCTTCCTCCAGCTCGGAAACTCTGGCTTCGTGACTGCCTGTTGAGGCCTTGAGCAAGTTAAGCGCTTCCACATTGTGCGCATGCTGCACCAACTCGCGCTCATATTTCTCTTGGGCCTCAGTCGCCAGCTTGGCCTGCTTCTCCATTTCAGAACGGTAGTTGAGCTCCAGTTTCCTGGATGATTCTAACTGCAGAGTGAGTGTTCCCACCTCTGCTCTTGCCTGGTCCAACATAGTCTTCATGTCGGCATTCTCCTCCACGGAAGTGTCTTTGTTCTTCTCTTCTACCATCTGAGACATCTTATGCTCCATTTCCTGCTTCTCAGCAACAGCTTTTTCAAGTCTGGCCTCCAAGTCATCTTTAAGAGTTTTAGCTGCATGACTGCTTTCAACCAATCGTTTTTCAGCAGAATCAGCAATCTCCTTGTACTGTGTTAAGGACTGTTTGGAACTCTCCAACTGTTCTTTTAAGGTGGCAACTTCATTCTTGCTCTGATTAAGTTGGAGTTGCAAGTCTCGCACCTTGGCGGACGTTTCCGCATGGTTGTCCTGTCGGGTGACAGAGGAGACTCCACGTGCGGACAGGCTGGACTCGGCCAGTTCCAACTTTTCTTGCAGCTCTTTCACTTCGTGAGCTTGAGTTTCCAGCTTGGACTGCAGGGACTTCACCTCCGATTCTTTCTCCCTCTCTCCCTTTTGAGCCTCTTCCAGTTTCTTCCTCAGCTCTTGGGACGAGTGTTCCCAAGCGGCGACTGCCTGCTTGTATTCCTCGTGTTCATTCTCTACCTTCTTACGGAGCAGTTGGACTTCTTTTTCTAGATCTTCGTTGCGATTGCACAGTCGCATGGTCTTCTCGTCCTCAGCACGCTCCATATTCAGTTTTACCAGATTGAGATTCTCCAAGACCAAAGCTGAACTACTCTTTTGCCTGTTCAGGACCTCGTTTTCTTGGACAAGTCTGGCTTCTGCAGCTTGGAGAACGGACTTTTCCTGACGTAGGAACTGCAGTTGTAGCTCTGCTTGGCTCAGTTTGGACTGGCAGGCTATAACCTCATTTCGCAGAGTGTCGATGCTCTCCTCATGTCGGACAACGATGGAATTAAGCTTGTTGTTGCGCTCTTCTAGAAGCTTAGATTGCGTTTTAAAAGATTCGGCGTTAGTCTGAGCAATCTTAAAGCGTTCTGTGTGGTATTCTTCTTGAGAAGACAACTTCATGATTTTTGCCCTGCAACAGGAGATACATATACCTACTCGTGAGGTGAGATGTTCATAACCAAAATGATCGTTAGTGCATGCTTACCTTGCGTCACCCAGTGACTCCCTCGTTTCCTTAAGTTCTTTGTTTAGGAGCTCGTCATTTCCCTTCTTCTCGATCCTATACTCGTCAAAGTCCTTTGTCAACTCTTCCAGCTTTGCCTCAGCAGCAATGGCTCGCTTTTCCAGATCTTGGTACGTTGTGGTACGACTTTTGGGAGATGGGGTCTGTTGGGTTGCAAGGCCTGTGGCAGGAGTCGATGTGGCCTTAGGAATCATCGACACGTCCTGGGGCTGCTGGGACTGCTGGTGTCCAGTGGAAACCATGCTCTTGTACATGTCCCTCTCCATAATAATGCTCTCCACTATAACCTCTTGTCTCTGCCTGGCCCCCCTTAGTTCTTCGACTTGCTTGGCTGCTCGTTCCAACTCTTTTCTTAACTCCTCAGTTTTCTCGTCCAATAGACGGTTTTCTGCGGCCTCATGGCTGGCGGACAGTTCTCTGACCACCGCGAGAAGCTCTATATTTCTCTGCTGAAGTTCGGTGACATCGCGATAGGAGAGTAGACGGTGGCTGATGATCATGTCGCTGTCCCCAGAAATGTTCACATCAGCAGATGAGTTGTCTCTGCTTCCTCCGGATCTCGCCGCCTCCACCTCCCTGACGAGTACAGTGACCTGCTTGCTGAGATCCTGCACTTGCTGGACCATCCGAGAGTTCTCTCTGGTCATGGTGCTGAACCTCTGCCTGGTCTCATCAGCCTCGCGCTTTCTGAACTCATACTCCTGACGAGCTTCCTCCAGCTGGGTGGTAAGTGAGCTGACAGCAGCGACGGCGCGATCGTACTCCTCGCGTTGTTGCTTAAGGGCGGGTGCCCGCTGTTCAATCTCTTTGAGGATCTGTTCCAGATAAGTATTCAGCCTAGTGTTCTCATCCTTGGATGCCAGCAGCTCCTCCTGACAAGCCACCAGCTGGGAGAAGACTTGAGTGAGCGACATGCCGCTCTTGAGCAACTTACTAGCAGCCGCTGCCGAAGGAGAAAGGCTTTCGATGGTCTCCGCTGACAGACCTGAAATAGAGATCATCATATTCCCTGCATATCTTGACCATACGTCATAATGATATACGCCCGTCAGGGCAAATAGCACTTTACACCTTATTCTCGATTATGCAGCTCGGGGGCCTTGACGACCCGAGAGCCGAGGGTCATGTAGGGGATGGTGGCCCCAGGGTCGTCAAGGCTCTTCAAGTGTACAATACAGTAAACTAATGTCAGAAATGTTAAAGGACCGACACCCGGTCTCCTGCCACTTACTTTTATTCTTTAAGGTTTTGATCAGTTCGTTGGCGTCTTCCAATTCCTTCTTGAGAAGCCTGATGGCCTCATTGCGCCGACTGATTTCTTCCTTGTGTTCAGTTGTGGCCTCCTCCATTTTTTCTTCCAGGGAGCCATAGCGAGCGGACGCTTGCTTAAGGAGTCCCTGCAGCTCTTCCACTGTTCCGGACATCTCATTTGCCTTCTTCTCAGATTCCTCGCAGTGGCCTGGGGTTGAGAAATGAAATTATGAACATCATTACAAATGATTCATCAGATTTCTTTCCCTTACTTTTATAATGCTCGGCCAGATTCTTTTGAGCCACAATCTCCTGACGATAATTCTCATCGATCCTAAGTTCTGCATCCCTGGCTGTCTGAAGCTTTTCAGCGAGCTCCTCAAGTCTTTTCTGGAAGTGCCTGCTGTCCTCGGAGACCGTCTCCAATCGACCCTCCAAAATTCTGGCCTCTTCGGTCTTACCAGTCAACTTAGCCTGCAAATCTGCACACTTCGCCGACTGCTCTCTCCTTAGAGCCAGTGCTTCTTCGCTCTTCTTTCTGAGCTCCTCCGTGAGAGCCGAATGCTGGGTGGTCAGGAATTCGCGCTCCTCCTCCAGCCGTTTTTCGCGGTAACGCAGACTCACTTCTTTGGACTTGACCTCCTCTGCCTTGACGAGAGCGTTGCACTTAGCAGCGTTGGCCTCCTCCACTTGCTTGGACAAAGCTTGTCGCTCTCGACCAAGTCGCTCTACTTCTTCCTGACGGCGCTCTGCCAGCGCAATCAGGTCGTTGCGCTCGGCGGACAGTTGGTCTCTCTCGCGACGCAGGGCGGCACTCTCCAGGCTGAGGCTAAAAGTAGACAAAGATTAAATGGAACAAATAGTTCAGGACCCTTTCTTGGACGCGTACCTGTGGTTCTTGTCTTCCAGGGAGGCCATCTTCTCCTTGGCGCTCGCGCTCCGCTCCCGCTCGGTCGTCACTTCCGCGAGAAGCTTTTCGAAGCGATCCGTTTCGGCCTCCAGCCGCCGCCTGGTCAGCTCTAGGTCGTGCTCCAGCTCGCAGCATTTCTGGTCTGGAGAGATCACGAGAGAGGAGATCAATAAAAGAAAAGTGATGGATGATGTCCGACGCCGCATGAACTTACCTTTGACAACGGCCTCCCGTTGACCTTCAACCCTTTCTTCCTCCAAGCTCCTCTCGAAGGCGTCCCAGCGATCTTTGGCCGCCACCCGAAGCTCCTCCGATAGCATTTGAAGCGCATCCTCGCCGAGGACCCCGGCCAGGCCTGACGCTGCCGCCGAAGCCATGGCGGTCTTCTTCTTCCTCACGGAGAAGTTGAGGTCACAGCCTGCGTCTTAATTCACAATGCGTCTTATTCTAAAAAGGTAAGAGAGCACAAGGACTTGGACTTGGCGTTGCTCGCCCAACTCAAGTGTGCGGAATTGTACGCGGCGCCCTCGCTGTCGCTGTTAACGACTCTGGAGGGAAAGGTTTGCCAGGCAGCAGGTTAGAAAAGTTAACTACTTTGCTCCACGCACGGCTCCATATTAGTCCCTGGTTCTGCTTGTCTTCGGGATATCAAAATGTTTCTGAGGTTGTATTCGATCTCGTTGTACAGTACAAAAGCAATGTTGGCTCTTCCAAAAGGTATTCAGTATTTGACACAGAAGTTGAAACCAGTATCACTGAAGTAGCAACACATTTGGTCTCTCGACAGATCAGGACCTGCAGGTACTGCGTGCTGTGGGTATTCTGCTGTTTTCTCAGGCTAACTCCAGGCAAAGTCCAAGAAGACAACTTGGAGGACCAACAGAGCCCTCATTTTCTCATGGTGAAGTGAATTAAAGAAAACACAAGGGTGTGGGGAGAAACAGTGATTTTGCACACCAGTCCTGGGTGTGTTCAAAAATTAAAGCTGCGCAATTTTTTCAGTGTACCAAGAAGTTTTTCGGCATTCTATGAGTAGTATAGTTCAGTAGACATGCATACTAGTTAGGCCTTCAGTAGAATCACACTTTTCCTCATTTTAAGTTTACTCTTATTTAACATTTTATGCTCCCAAATACCCCTGTAGTCCATTGCCCTAAATTTCTTTGCTTTCGTTAGGATGCCTCTTCTTAAAGGCATCCTAACGACATAAACGCAGTGCAAAATTAGTCCTAACTTTCATGCTGGTGCGTCACAGAGCTCAATGTTTAAATAATATAGAATAAGGAAATCTGCTGAACATGTGAGACAGTCTGGCCTCGCTGTCAGGCGCGAGGTTTCTTCGATGCTGTGCAGCAGCACTGACGCTAGGACAGCCTGACAGTGCATTCATCAGATCGCGAAAGTACAATTTTGCACTGATGACTGCAAACTGAATGCCAAGGAGGACCTGCATTTTCTGAAATGATAATCGGAAGCTTAAGGACGTTAGAGTTTCTCTTGCACAGAAGCAACCGAGACATATGGAGTTGCCTGTCCACGCGAGGCAACAATAACAGTGCCGCAGCTGTCGCAGATCCCGTCGGCCCTCGAGAGAGGAAGCTCAGCCCCAAGCACTAGGCCATTCCATGCCAGGCCAGGCCAACCAGCCCCCTAGAGTGTGAGGCTGGACTGCAGCCGCGTTGACAGTGCAAAAGGTCTACCCAAAGTTGTTCTCGGCGTCCAGCGATAACAACATATCCAAACTCGGTAGATGTAGCGCTGCTTCCGCTACCCTAGGCGTCTTAGCATTAGGAGACCTCGGTCATGTCTTCGTCCAAGTTGTCGTCGACTAAGGCCTTGGCGATGCCTAAGAAGAAGCGTGCCACCGCTAAGCCTGACTGGACGTGGGAGGACGAGATGCTCATGTACGACGTCTCTCAGCGGGACATGGCGAAGAAGAGGTTGAGGTTGGAGAAGGAGTCTCTCACCCAAGAGATGCGCAGGATCAAGAAGGAGAAGGAACTGGAGACCTTGTACATGAGGGAGGAGAGAAAACTCTTCTTGGGAGGACTTTCTCATGACACGGTAAGGCAATTGTAAACGCACGAGTCTTCGCAGGTGTCGTTATCGATATCATCTCGTTTTAGGTGGAGAAGGACCTCCGCAAGCACTTCTGTCAATTTGGTCAGATCGTGGATGTCCAAGTGATGCGTGATCGCGAGGCCGGGGTTTCGAGGGGCTTCGGATTCGTCACCTTTGCCTGCTCTTTCATGGCGGAGGCGGCCATGGAGGCGAAGGAGCATATTATCAACGAAAAGAAAGTGGAACCGAAGTTCGCCAAGCCGGATCTTCCTCGGTATAAAAAGACGATACCGGAGATGGAGGCGCAGTTGGACGACGAGTGCAAGAACAAGCGTAGCATCTTTGTTGGAGCTTTGAAGGACACTATTACCGAGGATGATCTAGTCTCATACTTCTCCGGCTTCGGAAATGTCATCCGGGCCCTCAAGATTCAAGACCGTGATACTGGCGAAAAGAAGACGTTCGGCTTTGTCGATTTTGCCGACTTTGGGATCGTGCGCAAAGTGATGAACGTAACCAAGCACTTTATCCAAGGCAAGCGTATCCGAGTAGAGCTTTCCAGGCCGCGCATAGAGTTCAGCCATCAGACCAAGACAGTGTTCGTTGGTGGTCTAGAAGACGGCATTGACGATCCAGAATTATACAGGTACTTTAGCGAGTTCGGCTTCGTCACTCGTGCGCTGCGCATTCCCAACCGGGATGAGCCCAAACGCAAGTTTGGATTTATCGACTTCGATGACTACGATGCAGTCGACATCGTGGTGAGTCAGCGAGAGCATTTCATCGACGGTCACCGGGTGCGTGTTGAGCTGGCGCTGCCGCTCATCAATGACTCGTTGTACGAGAAGGACGTCGTTGTTCCTGGAGAGACATGGATGGAGAAGGTGCAGAGAAAGCTGCAGTTTGCCGTGCCCGATCAGGGCTCTTGGGGCGAGACCATGAACAACTACGAAGTGTTTGTGCAAGGCGGGCCTGGTGTTAAGACTATGCAGTTCAAGATCCCTCGCGGCATGCTAGAGTATGTCGTGGGCATGGGCGGCAAAGTGGTGGAGGAGATCGCCAATGACTCCAATACTCGCATTGTTCTAAAGAAGCCTGTACTGGGCTCCAAACATGTCGTTTTCTGTATCACTGGCAAAAACCAGGACGTCAGCACGGCCATCTTCATCTTCCAGAAGATTGTCAAGGCTAACTTACATAAACTTAACATGGTGCGGCCTATTACGAATAGCTGAAAATTACTTGACTTGTGTTTTTTTCCGAGCAAAGATCTAAGAGAAATGCATCCAGAATGATATTGTTATTATATTTGTGGTTGTATTTGTGGTGTGGTTCTCCCCACACCTCTGCGATGTTCACTTGTGGTAGGAATAGGGGTGGAGCAGTGTGCACTACTATACTTAGTCAATACATCAAACGTATTACATAGATATCCATTCGTTCACGACGCACAAGTACTATGTACGCCGATGAGTATGTGTGTCAAGGAGGCGGGAGTCTGATGCAATTGTTTGGCAGTCAATGCGCGTCATTCGCTCCACAGTGCTTTCTCTCGAAGCATCTACGTCGTCTACATTGACGGCGAGGTGAACTCGCCTCCCATACCGTATTGTGGGCGATTGTAGTGATCGAGCAACTCCAGCACGCTGGACCTCAAAGCTGTAGACACTGTTGCCTGAAGACGACGGTCCAGAGTTGTACCGCTGCTCATTTCTCAACGGCCTGCACACATTGCCTTTCCCTTTCGGCCTGTTATTTCGTCAGCCTCACTTTCCTCCTACTTTCCCACCCTGGGGGAAAGGCATTCACGCAGTTTGCCGCTGTTCCTTCTGGCTGCTTCTGTCCCAGTTATGTACAGTGTTTCACTACAGCTCGGGAGCGTGCGTCGGAACGTAGCTGACGAGGCTGACGGCGTTGGCGATCTTAAAGGCCAAGCTCAGGCTGAAAGTGTGCTAACAATTCTTACATGCTTCTAAACAAGGAAAGTCACTTTTGCTGCTATTGCTGTAATCGAGGAATCTCCTTCCATCGCAATGGTGAGTGGAAAGTACGAACTGTAAAGTAAAGAAAAATGCTTCAAAAATGTGCTTTAGTTGTTACCTAGTGATGGAGGAAGCCCTAAAGTTACGTTATACGGTATTGCACACTTTGATCTTGCATCGTCGGTCGCTGTTCGTTGCAGAAATTGACAAGACCACACGAATTGAGTCATGATCGTAAAAACTGCCTGTCTGACTTGATATCAGTCATAAACACGGGTACGGGACTGAGACGAAATAATTCTCCCCAAATGGGCTTTTCCAAGACAAATCATTTGTAACATCTTTTCGTTCTTTTGAACGCCAGATTCAGAACTGGTGATTTTGAATCTAAGGGGGCTAAAAACATATGGTAAGTGACTCCGTTCTGCATGTCACAGGCGGCACCAAGGTCGATCAGCAAATGCACGACCACCCGACTGTAGGGCAAGACGTGTGCAGCAGTGACCTGCATGGCACAAATGCACCACAAGTCCGTCTCCGCTGGCAATATGCGTCAATCATATTACAACAATATAACGTTATACATACGTACATAAAGTCAAAAAGTGTCTCACTGCTAGTAATACACGTACTTAAGCAAGTCTATATCGGACGTCTTAAGCGAGTCGACCTCTACATTATCTACTTGCCCGTTCGAGGGAAGCCCGCATCACACAAGTGATTTCACTAAGCTTGTGCGATGTTTCAGAAATATATTGATATCGACATCCTCCCCGGACCTCTGAAATAACAGTTTAATATCGAGTATTTTGATGTTCGATATCCGATATTTCAAAAGTATTTCCCTGAGGTGGGGGAACCTTGAATTGAGTCCTCAGGACAGAAACTACTAAAGTCCATCTCCCTCTGGCTTCCGGATTGAACAAGATGACATCGAAACCTGACAAAAGAGGGATCACAAAAATAGAAACTCTAGATTTTTCGTAAGGTTGGCTAAAGGATTAAGGAAAGGGTAGGTTGGTTCTTGATCAAATCGGTTCCCAAGAGAGATAAAATGTGGTAAACCTCGGTATGATCTCAATATTTTGACATTTACTCAAAAAAACCATATCGCTATGTCGCATAGGCTTACACTCACTTCGTAGTGCAAGCAGCAGGTCCGTCGTACGTCTGTGGAGTCATGTACGGTAATACTATCTGCAGATAGTTGGCTCCCTTTACACCCGCTCGCACGTGTTTCACTTTCGGTTCGCTGCGAGCAGTATGCAATAAGGGGGACTACGTCAGCACGTACTCCCAGTGGACCACAGGGTAGCGCAGGCACCCCAGCTCTGCGCAGTACGCGCACATGCTGTACTACGCTAGTCACGGACGTCAACGCATGAGACGAGTATTGGCTGCTTTTTTCCGTGTCTTTTTTTGTGGATCAAAAAACAATCGACGTCGAACTGACGATCTCTGAGGGCGTTTGGAGTGTTGCAGTTGGTCCATCATTTGCAACCTCCTCCGGCCGGACTATTGGACTCTGCAAACAAGACGAAAAAAGAAGTCGCCCTCCCTCACAACCCGCATCAGCGAGACCCCGAATGCTACAACATTGATGTCACGCCAAGAAGAAGTGCTTCCATCCATGTGGTTGGTTCCTGGAAATGCATGGGCATTACAGGGCAGCAAAATGTATCAGGACTGGTGAGCGCTCCTGCAGCAATTGACCGAGCCTTGAGCACTTGACCACTCTGATCTGCCCCGGACGTTGGCGTCACCGGTCCTCGGAAAGCTAGCCGGTTGGATATCGTTGTACAGTTAGTAGTGTCACGACTCATATGATACTGTACGTGCTGACCAGACTTTATGGCGAAAACAAGTTCTCGCCCCCTCCAAGGCCGACAAAATAAGCGTGAAAGATTTCTGCGGGCAATTTTAGGCTGTTGGGACACTTTTTCTGTCCCACACAGCAGCTATAGTGCAGTGCAAGAGGCGGAAGTGAGGCAAAAAGCTCCACTTCGACTTGCCTGTATCCTCCACGTCCGTGCAGTACGTATGTAGTTCGCTCACTCGCGGTTGCATCACAGCGAATCTTTTTCGCAGAGTGGTTAGGTGCAGTGCAAAAGTTAACGACAATTTCCCTCCTAGCAATAGAAGCACAGATGCAACTTCTTAGCGGGGGCAGAGGAGCGATTGCGCACTTACTTGGAGTCTTTGCTGGGCCGACGACGACCGAGCTGTTTCAATTCTCGAGCGCTCTTTGCAGGCCCGCTCATGACATGCGTCGGAGAAGATGGGCTCAGCAGTAGTTTGTTTCTCTCGTCTGTTTGGGGTGGAAAAACAGGTCAACATTGAGGAAGGGTTAAGGGCTGAGGGGTGGACGCTCGTCCAAGAAGCTGGAGCAAACAAAGAGCCGAAGGGTTTACCAACTTGCTTCCCACTTCCGAGCTCACCCCCGCCCCCGCCATTGGCGAGACACAAGGTATGGCAGTTGCCGCGGCAACAAGGATATTTTTGACATCTTTCTCTTAGTCCATCAGACTTTTGCAACAGTACTCGTACGATACGCAGATCCGGCAGAGTGGTGGTGCTTCTCAGTAGCTGTGTAAAAAGCTTTCCTGAGGAAGCAGTGAGATGATATCGAATGAATGTCTGGTCTCGCTTTCTCGATATCAGGCTAACATTCTCTCTCTCTCTCCGGAAACAGACTCTCCTTGGTCAGCAAGATATCTGTCATCAACACCTGCAATCCCACTTCAGGTGCTGTCGCCTCTTCTCGCATTACCCGCATTCAGCAGTCTCTTTGTCTCGCAGACGTAGTAGTTTTTTGTGACTCTGACGCTCTCCAACTAACGCTACATCACGAACTGGGGCGAATGGAATCTCGCGTCCAAGATGTCTTCGTTCTCTCCACTGTCCAGACCTTGGATCATTGATTGCAACGACTGAAACTGAACAGTGTTGTCATCCTTCGAGTGCTGAGCAATTTTTTTGCAGGGGACTTTGTTTGGGGATCGCTTTTTACAGTTGCAAATAGCAATACAATCCTCCTTCCCTTAATGAGTCTGGCCACGTTTTTCATTGCTCCTAAATCCCTCTCAGTCGGTTGGAAAGATTCTGACCGCCATTCAGAAGGCAAGCACCCCTATCCTGAGTAGTGACACTGGAGAGTTAAAACTACAATGACACACAGCAGATTGGCAAATGCAGACTTCTTTAATGGCTTTTGGCTTCTTGACGGAAGTGTACATTACAACAGAGTTGTCAATCAATATGTAGCCGTAATCAAAGTAACCCTATTCAATACACTTTTGGGGGACATTAAGAAGAACCGGCCACTTTTTTTAAATATTCGGCTACTTTTAATATCACTTGCAAAACAAAGTATTTACGGAGCCTTACGGAGCCTATTACTCTCAACAGTCTAAATTTGAAACTGGTGTAATCCATGTCACTTAGTTTGTTTAATGCCCCATAGGTGGTTCAGGTTCAGCAAATTTAAGAGGTTACTTTTTTGAATGTTCATATTTATCCGGCTTTTTTTAAATATGCGTATTCACGTGAATGCAAAAGATGAAGTAGCCTTGACAACTTCACATTACAACGGGCGGCACTAGAAGTATGAAAGGGAGAAGGAGGAATCAGGAAAGTATCAACCAGTGAACAAACAAAGGGAAGAGTGAATGGGCCCAAGGCCCACCAAAAAGGCCTCCCCGCAGGAGAGCTTTTTAGGGCACACCAGGAGCGAAGCAGCCTTTGTCCCCTAATCTATGTATAAAGAGCTACTTCGTGTGTATGTACTACGTCTGTGTGTCTGAGTCTTTCCCTCAGTCTATTTGTGAGTCCGTCAGTGAGTCTGTCACGAGGTTCAGGAAACAGACGACTCAGGGGGTGCCGCCCTCAGCCGGCGACGTACCCTACCCGAACCCTATCGGGTCTGGGCACGAGGTGGTAGTGAGAAAACGTGGGTCAAGCGATAGCGCTGCTCAAGGGACGCAAACGGGAAGGTGACGTCAGCCATTCACTCACTGACGCCTCAGACATCAAACTTCCTCCTAACTCCCGAGAGTGCAAAGCAAGGCCTCCGACTCCAACTCTGATGGCGACACTACCAAGGAAGCCGTAGTAACAACTCCAAGGGCGACTTCTAATCTCAGAGACCAACACAGTCACTGACACCTCAACCAACAACATCTCCTCAACTGCCAGCCGCCAATTCACCTATTTCTGTTACTGGGATAGGAAAGAATACAGTCATTCAGTCAACAGTTATACGGAGGACAGTCAAACAGGCATTTCTTAGCTTAGTTTGGGCGTTTGTGGAAAATAGTACTAAAAAGTTGTATGGGGACTGTCAAGAACAGTCACTACTCAGCCCAGGTGCTCTGAAATCGATTGTCAGAGGACATTCTGCCCTGAGATGGCATGTCATGTGCCCATCGGACAACCGAGTGAGAGGTTATGGCGGATATCAGTTTCCAGCTGCTGGAAGCCAAGGACACTGATATCCACCACGCCACCGATTTCGGAAAGGGCGGAATGTCCTCTATCAAGTGTGCAATATCAGCTAATCCTCTGCTTCCAGCAGTTGGCAGCTCAGTCATGTATCTCGCTATGTGCTGTTACTTAGTGAATGTCATCAAGTGTCCTGCAGTGAAGGAGTTAGTAGCAACTTGAGTCTGCGTGTGTTCTATGAGAGAGAGAGTGTGTCTTTAAGTGTCCCACAGTCAAGGAATTTTTCCGGGGCAATGTCTACATTGAACTTACAACCTCTGGTACATCAACCAAGGACTCAGACCCAATACAAAAAAACAATGAACATAGTTCCGGATTACACTTCCGTGAAATCCACTAGTCTTCAGTGGTGCTGCAGGCCTAATCGTTGCTTTCGTCACCGGCGTACTCACATTTGTCTGGTGTCATTTCTGCCAACGTCCATGTCCGCAGCGTCGGATTGTCTGTTGGTGCAGCGGACACTCCCGGTGAATGCGCAGCCGGTCCGATTGTAACTCTCATGTGTCAAGAGGTTTGCCATCTTGAACACAAAAACAAAGGCTGCTTCTTTTGCTTCATGTTCACTATGACCCGTTGTTTCAACATCCTTTCGTCTAAAAGTATGAACTGTCCATTTCCCATTTTTTCGTCGTTCCTGACATCATCCACAGTTGCCAGCCAGCCAAGTGTTCAATATCCACTAGCGAATGCTGCAGTGGAACAGAAACTTCCTTGGCTCTGGATGACTCCAGGTTTTCTGCCTGATTGAACGAGCTTGGGCGGCGTCCAGAGGATCTCAGGATCTTAACCTGATCGTCCAGTCCAAGTTTTTGTCTCTTCTGCCATTGCCCTTATGTTATCCAAAGCAGGTAAAGCCAGTGATGAAACAACGGCTAAATGAAAATTTCCCGCTCAAGTTAGAATCAAAGTCATTGAGTTGTTCTGCTGTTTCTTCAATGAATTGTTTTAACAATCATTCTTTTAAGTGCGGGAAGTTTGAAGAGGAAAACTTGCAGTTGCAAATCCGCACACTTAGGCTCCCTGATGCAAGGTAGCCTGTTTGTTCTTCTCAAAAGTGCTGACAATGAACTGTCTGCAACATTTGGTTCACTGAGACATCTATTTTAAAGTTGTTTCTGCTACAGTTTGAGCGAAGCTTGCGCTATTCCCTCGCTGCGCTGTCATGTCCAGCTCGGCCTCTTCTGCGGCCATCTTGAGCCGCTCATCGTCCGCCTCCTCAGGGATCGGCTCTATCGACTCCAAGGTCACGTTCAGCTCCGACAATAACCAGAGGGTGTCCCAGGAGGGTGGCAACGGAGACGCCGCCGACAGAAACGCAGGTGCCATGCCGAGGAACACAGTTGCTTTCATCCCGCCTGACGGCGGGGCCTGGGTAAGAACAGTATTTGGGACTGTCAACGAATGTTATTATAACATCTCACACTTCAGGCGTGGGTTGTCATGATGTCGAGCTTCCTGTGCAACGGCATCATCTTCGGCACAATCAACAGCTACGGAGTCATCTTTGTATCCCTGAAAACCAAGTATGAGACCTTGGGAGAGAGTGAGGCCGCCACCAAGGCCTCCCTGATCGGTTCGCTGGCCGTGGGAGCCACCTTTGCCTTGTCGGTGGTGTCAGGAGTGCTCAGTGACCGATTCGGACTGCGAAGGGTGGCGGTGATCGGCGCCATCGTGGCGTTTCTGGGCATGCTCATCTCATCTTTTGTCGTGGATCACGTAGGTTTACCGATCTCAACCATCCACATTTTCCTGGTTTCATTCATGACGGTCATGGTTGTGCACTTGCGTTCCCTTCACATTCATTGCGTGCACATTAGAGCGTCCGTTGAAAAACTATCATTTGAGGTTTAGCTCAAACGATTTTCGGAATTCTGGGTTTATTATTTGAAAGGCACCAACTCAATCGAAGTCCTCAGTTTGTGTCCCAGAATAGAGCTATGAAGGGGAGGAGCAGTGAGAACAAGTAGGTGTTTGACTTTTTCGACCTGGAAACCACGAACCACGTCAATTTCCAGTCTTGGGATCCTCACTCAGCTTGGGTTAAAGTTGAAGTTTCGATTAAGGACTTGCAAGAAAACTGAAATTTTAAAATTTGGAGTCTAGAAAAACTCGATCGAGTTTCCATTTTGCTTGCAAGCTTTAACTCATTGGAGAAGTACCATAAAACACACGCTGAGTTTGTAAGTCTTATGCTTCTTCTGTCGTAGGCGATACAAAACACGATGCAGCTGGGAATACGATCGAACACCAGGTTTTACTTCACGCCTTCCAAAATTGGTAGTTCACTCTATTACATATGCTTACTTTACTTCTCTGTTTCGCTCGAACAATTAAAACATTCTCGATTGGCTGACAAGGAAACTGTTGCATAAAGAAGGAACCTCTGACACAGACTGATCGCAGATGCGAATCGGGCAATTGGCCATTAGTAAATGAAACCAGAGCTGCTGAGCAAAGTTGAGCTGGGGGATAATTTCATGCATCGCTGAGCTTCCCTAGTGGTTGCCAATTCTGTTAAACAGGAAACTGTTTGAGAACTATTTTTGCTCACTCTTGCCTATGATGATTGCCCATGCGCTCAGTCGTGATCGATGATGTCCTGTATGGGGATGGCGTGAGGAACGTGACTTTTGGGTAGTTGTGCTAGACAAAAATGGGTTCATAATTCCTTGGGGTGTTGCATCAGACCATGGGACGAATAGCTGAAGCGTGTTTGATGTTGCACAAGTGATTGTCGGATGTCTTCAGTGTCGCCAGCCTTTTCGTCGCAACAAAGGTCGCTAGGAGGTAAAACTGAGGCTTGCTTGATGTTGAGGAAGCGATGACTCACCCCATCTAACTTCAATCACGTTTCATTGATGTAACACCGGGTACTTTGAACAAGTCACTAATATGACTTTCTCCTACTCAAAGCTCCCCCGTGTTTCAGATCGAAGTCCTTTGCTTCACCTACGGCATCATGTTCGGTGGCGGATGCTCCTTGGTCTACACGCCTTCTCTGGCCATCTTGGGCCATTACTTCCACCGTCGCATGGGTATCGTCAATGGAGTGGTCACATCGGGCAGCTCACTGTTCACATTCATCATGTCATTCATCCTGGAGAATCTGCTGAAGACCATAGGAGTAGGATACCATTACAAGTAGGCGAGTACTGCTCGAGCTACATAAGGAATGCTCCATTTTTAGCTTGCCATGACGTTGCGCTTCCTGGCCGGGACCACCTTCTTCCTCGTTGTGTGTTCTTTCACATTTGTTGAACTGATGCCTCGAGTCGAGCGTCAAAACGAGCCCGGGCGCAGCGGATGGAGGAAGGTTGTCAACACAGACAACTGGCGCAACAAGAAGTACGTGCTGTGGGCTGTGCTGGTGCCGACGGCTCTGTTTGGCTACTTTGTGCCCTACGTCCATATCGTAAGAACAATTGCTGCTGCAGTACTGAATCTACACATGATGCAATCCATCAACATCCTTATTTCCTCAAGGTCCAGTACGTGAAGGACATTCTGCCAGAGAGTCCAGGAGGCAAGACCCTGCTCATGTGCATAGGGATCACCTCCGGAATGGGGCGCCTCATATTTGGTAAAGTTGCTGACCATCGCCGGGTCAACAGGATCTTCTTGCAGCAGTTGTCGTTGGCTGCCTTCGGTGCCTGCACGATGCTGCTGACAGTGTCTCCACACTTGGGTTCTGCTAACCTGCAGTTTTCCTCTCTCATCGTCCTCGCCCTCGTCATGGGCATCTTCGATGGCTGCTTCATTGCTGTCCTAGGTCCAGTTGCATTCGACCTGTGTGGCCCAGCAGGTGCATCACAAGGAATTGGCTTCCTGCTCGGCCTGTGCTCTGTCCCACTGACTGTAGGACCACCTGTGGCTGGTGAGAGAAAAGTCTTACCGTACACAAAATTGGTCTTAGTTAACTGTCACTTTTTGCCTTTAAGGTTTGCTCTATGATCGTCTGGGCAACTATACGCTGGCATTTCTGCTAGCAGGCGTCTCCCCCATTTTAGGAGCGGCCTTCATAACGTTTATCTACAAGGTGGACGGCGTTTCCAGGCACACCAAGGAAGAGTGCGACCTCGAGGTGAGTCTCGATGATGGAGAGAGGCAGATGGCGACTCCAGAGAGCGACAACGAGACCTCAGAGAGACTGCTGAACAACTGCAGTAGAGACAAGCTACACACTGCAGTCACCGAGACCACCATCATGCCTCAGGATGATGATGAAGATGACTTGAGTAGAGCTGGCGGTGATGACAGTGCTGAG
>JAAUXU010045216.1_pt1 | contig 25490 bp, 7 predicted proteins | sample 7278151 | NCBI WGS metagenome assembly JAAUXU01 (sample SAMN14350113, study PRJNA611818) | marine sediment metagenome | isolation source: surface marine sediment (1.8m) | place: French Polynesia: Moorea | collected 2018-08 | reverse complement strand
GTCTCCCCCCCCCGGCTTTAACCATGGCTAGCAGTGCAATGCAAAAAAAAATCGATAGCAGCAATGCCAAGAAAAGAGTTGAACCTGCGAATTTCCGCCTTGATCTCTTGAATTTTTGGCTTCGACTTTTTGGGAGCGCTCTTGCCTCCCCCCCTCCGGTCCCCTCCCTCCTCTTATTTATGCACGTGCTATGGGGTCGTCGAAGCTGTCGTCGAGGGCCTGGTTGCTAGGCCTCCCTGGGCCTCGCTGAGCCTCCCCACTCACTTGCACTTTCATGAATGAGAAGGAAGAGATAGAGAAGCGTAGTAGTACAAAGTGACGCACACAAGCCAGTTTTCTCTCTCTCTACTTGTACGCTGTTAGACATACACGCGCGCGCGCACAGACACGCACGCACTCGCGCTGCCACCAGAGAAGTTTCAGGCTCCACAGGGTGTGCTGAGGAGCTTTGCAAATCATTTGGAAGGTGGAAAACAACGTTGCGAATCCCTTTGGTACACCCTGTGTGTGTTTGCACTGAGCAGATTTGCAACTCATCCCGAAGGCGGAATCTCCTTGGGCCACCCGGTACATACGCATCTCCGTGTTAGTTTGAGAGAGATTCGTGTCCTTTTAATTACTGCAAAAATATCTACCTAAGATCTAGGAGATTTTTTTCCCCTCTCAGTGGAACCGTTTGACGCAGGCGCCGAGATGCGACGCTGACGCACAAATGCGTAAGCTGCTGAGCAGGTGCACAGGCCTAAAGAGATCACGTTGTACCATTTGATTCTTCCTGCATGCGACGTCGCTCCAGCATCCCAACAGTGGCTTTGTCAGTGTGGCCATCACAGGGTCTTGCACAAGACCACGATCATCATCAGCGCCAGGATCGTCACTCTTTACTGAGCCTATGCTTGTAAACAACTGTTTAATCTCGTTGAACAAGATGCTGACGCAGTCGAACAAGGAACAACTAAGGCAGTGGATATCATTCGTGCAGACATCTCTCTTTCAGGCTTTTTAACCTTGCAACCTTAGCCTTGCTCTGTGTAACTGTAAAAAAACTTAAGAATTCCTTCATGTACGTTTGGTCGCTATGTTGCGCCAGACCCTGTATAAGGGGAGATCTGAAGAACAAAGATCTGACCACATGTGAACATCGTCCCAGGGCATTTCCTGACTCCTGGAGAAGAGAGGACAGGATCGATGCTCACGGAATTTGGTCGGGAAAACTCACTCGTTTAGATTCTCCTCGTCCTCCCAGCCATTTTTTTTCTTTTCCCCCAACTTTCTCTCGAAAAACTCGGCCTGACAAAGATCAGTGTTCAAGCCAGGCCTTCCCTGGGCCAAGTTGCAAGAGTGGGGACGAAAATAATCACCAATGATGCGAAATCACGTACGCATGAGTGCGTCAGTGACGCACGCACGCGCGCGCGCGCTCGAATGCGCACGAGAGACACATTTTCCGAGAGTTTCTGCCGGGACCTTAACGGGTACTCTAATTTGTGCACCCGCCGGTGCAGGCGGGCAGGTATGGGCGGGCACCCAGAACCCCCCTCCCCCCTCCTCTCCCTCCAAAAAGGGGGTCTGGGGTACCCGGGCCAAGAATGAGGCGCTGAACCTCTTTGTACGGCGTGGCTTGGACAGAGGCATTTCCACCGGATGCACGGACCCGGAGTTGTGACCCCCGGGTACAGAATTGGTTTGGGTGGGTGTTCAGGTGACAGATATCAATCAGTCTCCAAACAACTGTTGTTGCACGAGTGATGACATTTTAGCTAAAAAAAAAAAAAGACAATCAAAAGACAATAAGAATTGAAATGCCCCTTTTCGGGGCAAAAAAACCCATCTGCAATAAAATAGAGTACCGATTAGAAAATCAAGAAAAAAGTCCAAGTTATATTGAATTATTAGAAAGAAAAGAATTGAAAGGTTAGAAAGAAGGAAGAGAAGAACCACAAATGCTATTTTTGTCACCTAATTTGATAACATTCTTGGCCTCCAACTCTAATTATTGTGCCACAGTATGAGCATCAAATGTGGCAACAAAAGGCCTAGACTTTCCTTTAAGGCTCAAAGTGAACTGTCAAGAGTTAAAAAAAGCAAAGGTCGTTGTTATGCGTAGCGCAGAAGTCGCTGCACCATATTTGAAGCTGCTAAAAGGAGAGAGATCACGCCGACGCCGACGCTGACGCTCACACGCGGACGTCTGCGTGCGTGTGGACGCGCTCAAGGATCGATTCCTTAAAGAAGTCATGTGTCACATAAGAGACGAACTCGTGATCGTCGTCGTCCGGACACGCACGTTGCCCATTTCTCCCCACGAGCTTGTTTGGGCCGTCGTCAGTGACGTCTTCCTTGGCCAGTCCATATGCGGGTCTGGATCAAGAGGCACGAACAAGTCCGCATCGCTACGGGTGGGGAGAAGGATGTCTTCAGCGGCCGCGTCCTCGACCAAGTCCAACTCGTGAGGGACACGGGAAGGATCTGGTACAGAAATTAGTGCCGGGTTTGACTTGTGGAACTTTTCGAAGTGACGACGTCACTGTTCATTCAAAAATCTCACATCTACTCGATTGTGATCAAATCTTTTGCCATCGTGCGTCAGAACAGAGTTGCCAGCTCGCACTTTTCGAGTTTTGGCGAAACTGGCATTTTCCGAAGCTCTTTCTGCATTCTCTGACGTTGGCACATGATCAATTGGGTCGGGAATTGTTTTCAGCAAGAAATAGAACCGTGTGTGGTGACATTGGCATATTTCTTGAGACCAGTTTGGCACACTCGGCCAGTGCCAACGCTGTGTGCCAAAGTTAGCAGCTTTAAAAATGATCAAAAAAGCCCCCCCAAACCGCTACATTTTGCTGCAAAGCCCAAAAAGCTAACAAGAAGCCATTGGAAATGAGCGACATCTCAATGGTTGGGAGATTTTTTTTTTTGTCTGGCCAAGTGGCAGACTTGAAAAATTGTTCATCTCTGTCTGACGCCGGGTTTTTTTCCCCCAGCATCCTCGCACACGATGCAGTTGAGACAGCTTCTACGCCAGTCTGTAGGCGAGGTTGGCGGCGGCGGCGGAGGCGAAGGGGCAGGCGGAGGAGGCCGGCAGCAGGTCCATGTGTTAATACTCGTTGCGAAACTTCTTTCTTCTTTTCCTCTGCTCGCTGGTTTCCTCCCCGTTTTAGTAGACGGGCAGCGGCGGCGCGGCCCTTTTTTTGGCAGCAGGGGGGGGGAGCCAGGGGGGCCTCCTTACATGCATGGGCCTATCCTATCTACCTTGAATGAGCCGATCCGTCACTTTAGCAGGCCCAGAACTCGAGAAGAAAAAAAAGGGAGTCTCTCTTACTCCACCGGCTCCTTTTTTCTCTTCATCTTCTCTGGCAGAGGAAATTAGCTCAGCTGGGGTTAAGGCCTCAAACTCAACCAGACACATCAAGTTCCATGTTGTTCTGTGTCTGGTCGAGCTGAGACCTAAACTCAACCGGCACGAGCAGGGAGAGGTCGTGATGAAGGAAAGGATAAGAGAAGAATCAAGTAATTAAATCATGTAACATCCTGTATTGCATGATGCACCTATATTTTTCAAGTTCACCTTGATCCTTAAGAGTGACTTTTTCACTCAATGTTGATGTGGGGAGAAGAGAAAGAGTGTTCATAGGTACACTAGACTAGTGTTTGCGAACAGGATTAGTAAATATCGACGTTTTTAAGTTGCTTAAGTTGTTTTCAGGACCCTGTGGGATGGGTCCCATTTTCGACGAGACCTTTGGAGCAAGACGTTCAGTGTTGACATCGTTACTCATTCTGCGTTCGTCACACGTGCACAGCGTGGAGGCCGTGAAGTCCTCCATGTTGATGGAGTTGGAGGCCACCGAGTCACAAATGGAGCACGACTCCTGCCAGGCCCCTGGCATAAGCACTTCCAGCGTGTCATCGAGGTCAAAGCAGGTCAATTTGGAATCAATCTGGCTGCGACGTCTACAGGGTGAGCAACGTCAATGTCACTTACTTGGCTCAAACACCTTGCCAAGTGAAAACTTTGGGGACCACCCTGTTGCCGTAGCACACATGGCCAAAAAACTTGGCATCACCTCGAAAAACAGTGGAGAATTAGGCAAACAAGCACTAAATAATATACATTTAGTCCCCCTCGTGCTCGGCCGACCGCGAACGTGGCTCTTACGTCAATGGCTAAGGCAAAAAAACACCTCCGTGCACGTTTCGTTATTCATTAGGCACGCACACCTGTCTAATGACAACTTTCACGTCACCATTTTGGCCAGTGATTTCTAATCACTGAGCTCGTGCATCACTCGTCTCCAATTGCGTTACCAATCATCGTCATCAGCGTTTCATAACAGCGGGATTAAGCGCAATTTGACCTGGAATTGCCGCATTTCCCCATGCGTGCAAGATAGGAAAGAAAACTTTCACTTTTCTTCCTGCGCTGAAAGTTTCTTCTGGCTCACAAGAAAAGCGGGAAAATGAAGCTTCACGCATTGGAAAGATTCCTTTTTTCCCCCTTGTTAATTCCCCCTCCATACACACGTCAGTCCAGGTTGACTGACGTGGTGCTGATCAGGGGGGCCGCCTTTGACATGGTGCTGATCAGGGGGGCCGCTGGCGGCACCCTCTGACAAGCAGAAATGAGAATCTGTTAGCACGCAGACAGACATGCATTAGAGAGAGCGCGCGGTCAGAGGACAAAGCAAAGAGTTGTGCCATAACTGGCTGCACCAGATGCTATCTGGGCTGGGGAGCGCAGCAATTATTCATGTGCACTTCTTCGGAAAAGGATAAGAAAGAACAGCTCTTCTTTTCTGTCTGCCAGAGCAGATCTGGACCCAGTGTAGAGATGGGTCGACTTCTGCAGTCCAGACCACTTACTAAAGTGTGTTTGTGGTGGCAAAAACAAATCGTTTGGCCATTTTTCAAAGTCACACTCCAATTGGAGTGAGCACTGGGGCCGTTTTGGGCTTTTCTTTGCCCACACTCGAGTCAATATGGCCCGACCAATCCCTATTCGCCGGTCAACAAGCCATTGACCAAGAGCGGTGGATCCCACGGACTCCACCAGGTGCTTCCTTCACACCAGAGTCATCGACGCTTGACAAATTATGGATGTTGTTTAGGTTTGTGCATTCGCCCTCTGCCTCCTTCCATGCGAATTGCGAATTGTTTCGCAAACTCATCCATTGACTTTCCGCTCGACGACTTGTCTGAGGAGCCGTAACGGTGCATACGGAGCGCGTCGATCAAGGTGTCACCGACTGTACTTGGCGGAGACACCTTCGACTGCAGAAGGGCCCAAAAGTCTGGAGCATTTGGCAAACGTCACGTCTGAACCAGACCGTCATACATGGGTTTCGCTGTTTGGCAAAATTGCCACTTGGACAGGCTGAAGTCGTCATGGTTCAGTGTCGGACTAGAGAGATTCCTACCTTAGCTTCGGCTTCTGCGCCACGCGTGTGGACGCCGGCCGGCGGCCGGCGGGAGCGGCGGCGGCGGCGACCTCCTCGTCCTCGGGTTCTTCGTCGACGTCGTCCTCGACGACGAGGCTGCCGCTCCCGAAGGCAACGGCGGCCCTGGTGGCACCGGCGGCACCGCCCCGGGACCTGCCCAGCTGCTGCCGGGCGCGCAAGCTGCTGATCGATGGCAGCCTCCTCAGAGGCAGCGAAGACGTGACCACGGGTGGCTTCTTCTTCTCTTCAACAACGGCTGGATCAGCATCGGCGTCATCTTCGGCGCTGCTGGAAAAAGAAGACTGGAAGAGACGAGGTCTCTTGTGGCGCAGTCTGAACAGAGAAGATCTCAGTCTACTGCTTGCTGTCGTTGTTGTTGTGGTCGTCGTGGTTGTCGTGGTCGTCGTGGTCGTCGTTGCCGTCGTCGTCACCGCGGTCGCCGTCGCCACAGTGGTCGATGTTGTTGTCACTGGTGGGATGGGTGTTGTGCCTGGTGTAGCAGGCAGGGAGCTCTTGACCTGCCTAGGGAGCTGCTGCCTGGCCCGGAGACTCGGAGATCTCAGACCAAGCAGGTCTGGATCGTCATCTTCAACTTGATTGTTCGTCACCGTTGACTCCTTCCTCTTCTTCTTTCTGATCTCCACCCGACGTCTGGTGGTGGTGGAAAACGATGGCAAAGTGGGAGGCGCCGTGACCGCCGTCCTGGAAGTCGGGGACAACAGTGTCGGCGCCTCTGCCACCGACGGCTTATGGAACACCTCCGGCGGCACCGCCTGCTTGGGTCTGGTCTTTATGGTAATTGGAGTTGCAGGGATGTCCAGGAAGGTGTCAGGCCTGGCAGTTGGCTTGATTCCAAATCCGGATCCCAGCCTGATGGTGGCAAACGAGCTGGGCAGCGTGGACGTCGATACCGCGGAGAGGAACGTCTCTGCCGTTGGCGTGACCGATTCTCGATCAGCGTGAAAGCGATGAGCGGTCGTCGTCACTGGTGAGCTGGCTGGTGCAGACGGCTTCACCTGCGACGGCCTGGGCGGCAACGACAACGTGGACTGGCTGAACGAGGTCGCAGTCAGAGGGCTCGCCGGGGGTCTCCTCGCCAGTCCGAACCCCTCGTCATGCCTGAAGGGCAGCAATCTAGGCTCGGGCTGCGTCGTCGACGGCCTGAATGCGGTCTGGTGAGGGTGACCGTGAAAAACGACCGGACTGAGGAATCTCGACCTCTTCTTGGTCAGGTCTCTGGGCAGCGGAGGCAGCTGCCTGACCTCCACCTTGGCCGGCTGCGCTGGAGTGTGGAAAAGCACTGGTCGACTCGGTCTCTCCAGAAACGTTGGTTGCGGCTCAGCCCTGAACGACGTCCTCTGCCTGAAAACTGCCGGCGGAGGCTCCTGGATAAAATGGGTCTGGAATTTGGGTTCCGGTTGCTGCAGCAGACTGGCCCGCTGCCGATGAGACACTACAGGCAGCTCCTGCAGGCTTGGGAACACTTGTTGTTCCTGAAGAATTGGTGGACTTTCCTCCTGCTGGAACAGGTGGTTCGGAGGGAGAACAGGTTGTCTCTGCCTGTGTCTCCTGATCCGTGGATCCTCGGACAGGATCGTGTCGAAGGAGAAACTCCCTGTCGGCTGGAAGGCCGAGAGGACTCTCTGCGAGGACAGCAGTGACGTCCTTGTCCTGCCCAACGAGGAAGAGGGCGCGTCCTCGACGTCCTCGCTGATTCTGTTGTTCTTCAGCGACGCGCCCCTACTCCTAAATGGGTTATGAAGCACCGCGTCCGGGTTGAACGGGTCAGTCTCCGCTCCCGTCGACTGGACGAGCGCCGCCACCAAGAGCCAGGCCGTGGCCCCCGTGGCGAGCCCCCTCCTCGTCCTCCGCCTGGTGCATGGGAAGCGGCCAAAAAAGGCCATAGCGGCCTTCATGTCTCTCCTTGGCTCTGCCTCTCCTTCTTCAAACAAGACCCTCTTCTTCACATCGACTTCACAAAGGCCGTTAGGAGTCCTTGCTGTTGAGACCGCGGCGGCGGCAGCATCTTCTTACTCGTCTTCGTCGTCGTCCGCTTGTTCTTGCGTTTGAGGCTTCCTCTCCTAGACGATACGGTTTTTTTTTGCACGCACGCCAATTTCCCTTCGTCGGTACGCGAAAAATGATCTCGGCTTAATAGCGAACGCAGCAGCTTATATTGCACGGTCGTGACGCACGATCTTTATTTTCTTCTGCGTCTTCTTTTCTGCGTTCGTGTCGATGATCAAAGAAGATGATGAGAGGAAAGGATTATTGGTTGCTCGCGCGAACCCTTTTTTCCTTCTTCTTCTTCAGCAAAAGTTTCGCAAACCTTTTGATCACGGACTCAATCGATTTTTCTTAACGGTTAACGAAGGCCTGATATTTTAGTTTATTATCGCCAAAGGTCGCCTTTAAGTGATGTCTGTGTGATGGACGCTGTCTCGACCAGACTTTTTCGGCTGACTTCAGGTCAGCCATCACAAGGGTGAACTTGTTCTCTTCTTTTTATGCTTGCAAAGTGTTCTTTGTCTTCTCCGGGATTTCTTCTTCCCGGTCAGGTCAACGAGGAGAAGAAGATAGATTTCTCACTTCTGTTCAACCTCTTCCAGCACAAGAGTCACGTTTTTCTCCAGAACTTCTGGAATCCTGTCCTTGATTTCACTCTTGAGGAAAGAGGAATCAACAAAGGAGTGGCAATCCGGACCTTTTGTCGATTGTTTCACCACAGCAAAAGACTTCATCAGACATAATGTCAAGTTTTTGATCTTGAGATTGTAAGGCGAATTTCACTCCACGCACAACGCCGACGAGTCGACGGACTTGCTCACTAACACGCACGAGAAGAGCGTGGAGAACGACGACGGCGTAGACGACGCCTGCCAGTTGTTGCTGTCATACAAGTTGGCGCCCGCTCGCTCGCTCGATCGATCGCTGGCTCGCTCAATCGCTCGCTTGGTGGCGTTAGGGTCCAACGTGGTCTGCACCCCGCGAGAACACATGTGCGACTGACAAGGCAGGAGGAGAAGGCGGAGGAGGGGGCGAAGGAGGCAGCGCTCACGCCCGCACGCGCGCTACACTTGGAGACGAACGTGCGGGCCGTCACAATAAGACCACTAAGAATCTCCCTCCCATGTGTACGTATGTATATAACCCGTGGTTATAGTGCGTACATGCAATACGGAGGAATATATTCTTCATTCAAAGGTTATCTGTCTATCTCTCAGGAGCACCAAATTGCAGCATCAAAGCATCATGTAGCGCAAGGCCCAGCCTTTCCCCCCCCCCTCTGCTCATGCATGAGCGTGCAACATCTTTCACCTGTCCTTTTCGCTCTGCCTAAAGGCGCTAATTGTCCCAATTTCCACATGTCCCCCACTGGAAGAGGTAATTAATGGCAGGTAATTTCATCTCATTAAACGTGGGCTCTGCAGCTGCATATTACACAGGAGTTCTGCCCTTTAGGTCCTCTGCGGACTCAGCACATAACCACAACAGATGTTCTGCCTTTTTCAGGCGCCCGTGCTCATACATAACACTCACTTCAATGGTTTTTTTTTCAATACACCCATTAAGTGCGTTAAGGACCACAGATCTAAACATTGTCATCGCGCTGCCTTAAGCGATGGCCTCTCTTGAGGAAAGGGAGCAATACTTTCCGGCCTATTAAACTTTCAAGTGCATTAGGTCATTTTCTTTCAATCCTGTGGGTGAGGCCCGTCCCTAACCATTTATTTTCTCTTTTGTAATACACTAGGGGACTATTATCACATGCCAAAACCTTGCACCTTATAGATTTTCCAATATTAGAGTTTAATATCCAAAGGACTCGCTCGTTCAGTTTCAAGGTTGAAAGACGACAACATGTCTGTGTTGACGGAGTTCCTCGAGTCTGGCTTCATTCCGGGGGCCAAGAACGTGAGCGATTCCAACGCAACACCTATAGTGCGAATCCTCTGGCTGGGTGTCATCCTGACCAGCTTCGTTTGCGGCATTATCGTCATGTCAGACTCATTTTCCGCCTGGAACAGCGATCCTATCCTGGTCACCCTGGACAGCTTCGACGCCCCCCTCAGCTCGATTCACTACCCGACGGTGACGATCTGCCCCGTCAAGTCAAAGAGCAGATGGGCGATTGCCAGACACTTATTCAATACAGTTGCCTTCCCTTGTGGCGAGGCCTCAAGCGCCTCGAAGGAGGGATCGCAGACAAAGGCTACCTCTATAGACGTGGTATTAGGATCAGTGATCGAGGATATCTTAGAGAGAGTTACCCTCTTGTTCCAGTTGAATGAAGAGATGGGAACCATTCATATCAATCCCGTCCTGACAACGAAAGTTGAGAACTTTCTTGCCCTTCTAGAGTCGCAACATCCAGAGTTTCTGACCGAGTTTGAAAGCAGACTAGTAAAAGCTCCGTACTGTGAGTACAAAGTTGAGCTTCCGTCCTCCCTGGGCACGGACGACCTCCTCGAAGCTCTGAACAAGAACAACGACTCCTTTGCCACTCCAGAGACAGAGAAGAAGCACCGCCCTTTGGCCAGAAAGACTGCCTTCTTCCTTGTCGGCTTACAAGCTATAAAGTCGTTTGGAGAACATTTGGCCACCGCCATTCAAATGGTTGATGAAGTTGGAGGGGCTCTCCGTGATAGCTTCATGCTATCTGCAGACCATGTGTATTCCGACGTCGAAGAAGCCTTTCTGGAGGCTTGCAACGTCATGTTCAAGTCCTTTACGAACGATTCAGAAACCTTCATAAGCTTGTTCGAAATTCCAGCCATGCTGGAGAGGACCAGATTTTCTCCGGAGTCAATCAGGAATCTCAGTATGGCATCGAAGCACTCATATTGGTACTCGGCCCGAAGTGCAGGCGATATCAACTGGAGAGAGCAACCCAACTTCTTCGGGAAGTCCTTGTCTAAGTACAAGGAAGTGGTGTTGAGGTTGATGGCGATCGCGTCCTCGGCGCTGCTCAATCCAGACCTAGAGCCTCTACCGATTCCATATCCTACGAAAGAACCCAAACCGTCGAGATCGGACAAGAAGCGACTGCCCGAGTACATCACGTCGGCCTCGTTTTGTGAATCGTGCTCGCCCCAAGAGCAAGAGGAAGAAGACTTGGAGTTCCTACCAGTCGTGGCAGACGAAGGCATCTGCAGCGCGTTCAACGCCATGCCAATCCACGAAGCCCTGGCGCCCGTCAGGAACTCGACCCTCTTGAAAATCCTGGCCACGAGCAACCACCAGTTCAAGTTCGTCGCGTCAGGGGGAAGCTGGGGGAGGCTGAAAATTCACTTGAAGACGTCCATGCTGGAGGTACCGTCATCAGGTCCTTCTTTCCGGCTGGGTGTACAAAACAGCCACGACTTCATCGACACCATCTCCGACGGCGTCGACATCGACATCGGACACAAGTATCTACTCAAAGTCGTCCCAGTCCAGTACGTGACATCGGACGACTTCAGAGACTTGCCCGTGTCAGTGCGCAAGTGCAGATACGCCGATGAGAACCCACGGACGGACAGCGTGTTCTCCTACTACTCCAAAAAGACGTGCACATTGGAGTGCTTGCTGACCAAGAGCGCAGGCATCACTGGCTGCGTGCCCTGGTACTTTCCGGTTCACGATGAATCGATGGATTTCTGCGACGGCTACCAGACCCACGTGTTCATCAAGGCTGCCGAACGAGTCGTGTATCACGAATGTCATTGTCTGCCGGACTGCGAGGAGGTGACGTTTCGGTACACGGTGTCGTCAGAGAAACTCGATGGGGACTTATACTGCCTTCCATACGCCACCGATATGGTCGCGGCCAACAACGCCCGCGACCTCGGACTCAGCGAGGCCAGGAAGCATGCCCGAAGCCTGGTGAATTTCATGATCGTGAATATGCTGGAGGAAGGAGGAAATTACACCATCAACGCGACCGATTTTACGCGTGCTTCTAGAATGGCCCAACGCGACTCATTCCTAGAATTACATGAGCAGACCATATGCAGGGCTGTGATGCAGAACAACTTGGCCGAGATTGCCGTGGAGATCTCCGTGCCGACGCTGTCCAGGATCAAGAAGCAGCGGAAGGCCACCTTCTCCGACAAGTTGGCAAGTCTGGGTAACCAGAGTTAATGTTTACTTAAGTCAGAACACACTCATCAGTCTGATCTTGTATACTCGCAGGTGGGACCATGGGCATGTTCACCGGGCTCAGCTTGATTGGACTGGGAGAAATAGTCTATTGGACTTTAAAAATAACCAAAGAGAGTCTCCGAAAACTGAGTCGTATAATTTAAATTGTTCCACTCGAACTCTTCTTCTTTTGGCCTCGTTGTGTCAGATCTCAGATTAAAGCGGAGTTGCAGGTAACCCCGTAAATATCCTTTATTTCCTAAGTCACTAGTGTTATCCTTCTGGATAAGGTTATTCGCAAATCTGCATGCATCTCCTTTAAAAAATATTGGCCAACGTTCACTTCAACTTGATGCGTTCATGCGCCAAAATGTACAATTTGCATATTTTGATATCATTGCTAGCGATGAAATCGCATGTGCAGATAATGTTAGTGTGAAAATCACGGTGACTAATTCAGACACGTTGGGCCAACAATATTCATAGCCAACATTACTTCATTTTGACCAAAATTGCGAAGTTTGTCACATCAAAGTGTTTGCGCCGTCATTCGAATGTCGCCTTAAATGACAAGCTGCAGGTAGTGAGTACAACCAGCTAAATGCACGTGTTGCACCAGTTTAGACTCCGTTTATTCACTTTTCTGCCCCAAAAACTTTACATTATTCATTTTTCTGCATGGAAGACTTCCCTTTTTGCACTTTCCTGTCATAAAAACTTTCCCTTATTCACTTTTTCTCCTGTCTCTTTCCTCATGGATCTCCATGGCTGCCTCTTAACTCTCTTCCTAAGGATATCCACATTGTGCTGAGTGACTTTTGTTGCCTCCTGCCTTCCACCCCTGACCCTTTGCCCTGCTGATGTTCCCCTCCATCACCCTCCACACAGCCATCCTGCTCACCCTAATGTCTCTGGCCTTTGCACTTGAACCACTGTTGAAGACTCCAACGATTGGATTCTTCACAGCATCCTTCAAGCATTGGTGAGAATTGGCGGCATTATGAGGGTGGTCAGACTTTGCAAATTTCTGATCGGAGCTGGAGTTTAAAAGGATTTCTGAGCTTAACCTTATGGCAGGCATCACGCACTGGCCGAATTTTCAGTGTGGTGGGCCTAGGCTCAGCCCCACACTCTGGTTGCAGAGCAGTGGACCTTGGTAACAATAGGGGACTGCGTGGTAAAAGAAGGGTGCCATGGATGATTCTGCTTTACATCGTTTCCACTTAGGTCAGTTTTAGAGTGCGACAAAGAATTGGTGCGTGTGTGATTTTTATCAGAACCTGAGCTAACTTCACGTCACCTTGGAGTGACTTAGGTTGGACGATTATGAAGATTCATGATTGTTATTCTGTTGTTCCCCACAATGTTCTCCTATCGGTTGGTGCCTGAAAAGGTTGCTATCACAAGAGCTTAGTAATTTGTTTTGTAATAAGAAGCCACTCGATACCACTGTTTCTGATGGGCTTTTATAGCAGTTTTCCTACTGAATGTTGGTTGCTCCAAGGCTAAAAGTTGCTTCCAAAGAGGACAAGAATTTGCTGAACTTCTTTTTGCTGTTCATATTTTCGCACTGTGACATCTTTGGTCAGGCCTATATCTTCCCCATTCTTTTTGCTATGTCGTAGCAACTGCTTCTTCAGCCAAAGCACTAAGAAGCAGCAATGAAGATGTTATGCAAGATTATTTCCTAAAATATTGTACTGCCAAAGTCAGCGGTATTCAAAAACTTTATCAATAACGGTTGTAGTTCTGATCCAGGACAACTGGAATGTGCAACATGCCCACCCATCCGAAAAAAATAAGTTATTCACAGACTGGTGCCACTTACAAACGTAGCTTGATGTGGATTGCTAGAGCAGCCACGGATGAATGAACATATGTAATATTATATTATTGACATCATTTTTCTAGTATATGCGTCTCTTCTTTTTAGTCTCAGTGTGCCGTCTTTTTCTCTCATACAGTCTCTGGGTTGCGAGTACAGTCCTAGGGCAGGGCAGGGCAGTGCAGCTGGGGCTGTACTGTCATTGGGCCGACTTGGCACTGCATTGCTTGACTACCCTAGGGTGGTACTATACCACACACATATCAACTGGGCCAAGTTTTTGACCTACTTTACAACCTTGACCTCGGTAGCTCAGTGATAGCATGCCTGACCAGGTACTCAGGGGGTCTGGAGTTGGATACCAGCTTCTTCCATCCCTTTTTTGGCAGGTAAATCGACAAATAAGTGACTGAAAATGTGGGAGATGAGTGCAAGTCAGCACTGAGCTCATAAGTTGTCTCTTCAGTGGAGACATGAGACAAACAGAGGCTGCTTCTCTTCGCCATCTACTAGTAGCTATGGAAATGGGAGGCTTGTAAACAAAAAAAAGTGACGTTGAAGTACAAACGTCCGTCTCGTAGAGAAGTCTCTGCGGCTCGACCCGTCAACTGATGGCCCGCTGCCATCACTAAACTGGGGAGGGAGTCAAGAGTGTCCGGGTCAGCCAGTTTCAAAAGTGAAAACAAAATGGATCCCATCCGGGTGCAAAGTGAGCGTGAAGTGCGAGATCAGCTTCGTGTTGAACGGGTCGAGTCCGCTATTGCTTTGTATTTTTCCTACCCAACGAAGTGGGGAGGTAGCACGTAATATACACGCCATGTACATGGCCATGTATATGCCCGAGTACATTCGGCGATACTGTACAGTACATTTCGGCCGCGGGCAGTACTCCGGGGACACCAGGGTGGCCCACATGGCATGGGACGCCACACCCGGCAGAAGCGAGCGTTGTAGGCCAGACCAATGTCCAGGTGGAGACGGCCAGATTGTCGTCGTCGATGCGTTTTGTTTAAGTGTCAAAGTGTTTTGCAATTTACTGCCAAATGGATAATAAAGATTATTCTATTATGAGCTATCATCGGCAGCAATGACTCAGAGTTTTTCGGGACATTCACTGGCTCAGGAAAGGTCCAACCTGATTTAACGACTAGCGATGCGTCGGGCTCGCTATTTCTTTCGAGCTCGGCTGAAAACCGCTTTTGGCCTTCGAGCTTTCGAGCTAGGGCTCGGGCCTGCAACATCTCTAGTGGCGACAAGCGAAAAAAGGCGCGCTGGAAGAGTTCACATGTAAAATGAAAGTCACATAGGCCCCGACTCAGACGCCTCGCTCTTGGTCTTCTCGTCAGGCCTCTTGAAGGCTCTACCTCGCCGGATGGGGTGTTCCACGCACCGCCGTGGCCGATGGCGACGTCGTCGAGGAAGTTCCCTTTCCCTGTCCCAGGGGTCGTCATGAGCGCCATCGTCTGCGCCGTCGCCGAGGACGTCGCCGAGGACGTCACCAGACCGTCGTCCCAGCCAACAACGTCAACACAGCTTCAAGAAAGAATTCTTGAGGCCGTTCTTCTCCGGAGCAAAGATTGCTCCATGGAGCGACCCTAGCCAGCTCAAGAGGCTGGAGGTCACGGTTCGTCAAGCCGTCTCTGCCCACCGTTGGCACCTCATCCATCGACTACACCGTGAGGGACTGCCATTGGGTAGCCGTTCCCCGAAGGAGAGGTCCGTATGGTGTGCATCGGTTGACCTGACTGTGTACGTGATGCTTATGCTTGCAGGTGACGGTCAAAAGCCTCTATTCACCCGTCGGGAGATCTTGTCTGGCTGGAACGACAAACGCTCCATCCAGTACTGCTGATGGACCACGACAGAATGTCCGAAGACATGGGCCCCGATGACTATGAAGTATGGCTTAAAGGTGATAAAAATATGCGTGGCACAGTTGCGAAGTTTGTGGTGTTCAAGTGTTTGCGCTGTCATGTGAATGTCACGTTAACTGTTCCGCGGTGACAAGCTGCAAGTACTCAGCCGACTAAATGCAAGTGCTGTATCACACGTGCTGTATCCATTTTGCTCACGTTTTTGGCACTTTAGACACGGTTCTGGCACTTGAAAAAGGCTGTGGCACTTATAATACTCACGCCTTTGGCACTGTACATACGTTGTTCATACGTAACCACAAGCTCCATCAATGCTTGCCACAAACCTCTATTTGCGCACATGTGAACAGGCGGCGGGTAAACTGAAAAGACCGTGTTTAAAGAAAGAGCTGCCAATATTCTCTTCATCACTCAACCAATGAGTATTAGGAGAGCACAAACTTAACCTCTCACGAGTTTGTGAACCTTCGAAAGTACTTGCACACTTTCAACACTCATTGATGATGTATGAGTGCAAAAGTTGACGTTGGCCATGAACGTTCAAGCTGTCACTGAGTGCGTTCTGGCTCATGTGAAGGCACGTTCGTGCAGAGGAGGACCATGAAAATGTTTCAGACGGTCGGGCCTAACTGCAGGCGCTTTCTGGAAAGCTCTTCTTTACCCTGCGTCAAGTACATCTGCGACGAGAGCGCGGGGACCGCCATCCGCCTCATCTGGGCCTTGCTCGTCGGCATCAGCATGTGCACCGGCATCACTTTCATCATGCAGGAGTACAAGTTTTGGGAAGAGAACCCCATCTTGGTAGTGGTCGACACTTTTTCGCAGCCCATCCGTGGGATTCAATACCCGACGTTGACCATTTGCCCCATGAAGCAGTTTGACCGGTGGGCGGCGGTAGATGAAGTCCTTGGAGCTGTGGACTTTTCATGCATTGGTGCCGACTGTCCGGACTTCGAGCTGCTAGAGGGGCTCTTCAGCCGGACCATGGCGGAGGTCCACAAAATGGTCGGGACGCTGTACAAAAAGGTCAAGGAGGAGAACAGATTCACTGTGTCTGGAGTTCTCCTCAACAGGACAGCGAATTTCATCGCGGACCTCGAACGGATCAATGCGTCCCTTGTCCAAGAGCTGGAGCTACGAATCCGCTCGTCCTACTTCAAGAACAAAAAGACTCTCTTGTCGGATCTTGGCATTGAGGATTTGTTCGCCAGCATTGACGACGAAAGTCCTGACAATGCTCCTGAAGATCACTACGAGCTGTCGAAAGAACTGGCGTTCTATTTGTTCGCTTTTGTTCCCGTGACGAACTTTGCAAAGTTCCTTGAACACGAGCTGCCATCTTTGATTGGAAGATCGTTCAGCAATCTTTTCAACGTGGAGGCCATGGATTACTACGTGAACGGGTACGAATTCTCTGCAGCAGAGTATGAAGTCCAGGACAGCTTTGCAAAGATCTTCCGATGGCTGACCGGAAGTGTCGACGCCAACGTGAGCCTCTTCGAGGTACCTGGAATCCTGCAGAGAAACAGGTTCTCTCCGTCTTCCATGTTCGCCATGCCCTCCGAGTACCAGTACTGGTATTCAGCAGAGAAGGCCGTCTCCGGCTGGGACCGAGAGCACAACTTCTTCGGGCAACTCTTATCCGAGCACAAGTCGACAGTGCTGAGAGCCATGCTGGCCTCGGCCTACGCGCTCACCAATGCAGACACGTACTCCTTCACACTGCCGTACATCCGGGGAGACTTCGTCCCGGTGAACAAGTATGGACGGAGGGATCTGTCCGGGATCCCCAAGTACATTCCCGTGGCGACCTTCTGTCGGACATGTTGGGACCATTGGCAACGCAGAGAAGTCCTGTTCCAGCCAGTCCTGACCCATCACGGAGTCTGCAGCTCCTACAATCCCATACCCGTCCACGACGTCTTCGCCCCGAATGGCTCCACATTGCTCAGGTTGCTGGAGAAGAACGCAACAGATCCGGCTCACATCAAATCTGCTGGAGAATACTCCAAGTTGACGCTCTATCTCGATTTCAACCGCGCCCAGCACTACCCCATGGTCGGACCCTACTTCAGACTCAGCATCCAGAACAACAGAGACTTCGTCGACACCCTGTCCAACAGCATCGACATCAACACTGGGTTTAGGTATCAGGTCCAGGTGACGCCTGTTCAGCATGTGACCTCCGAGGACTTTAGAGACCTTCCAATATCGGTCCGCCAATGCAGATATCTGGATGAGAATGCTCTCGGGAATGCAAGTCTTTTTAGGTTCTACACCAGGAAGACCTGCGAATACGAGTGTATGATCAGGCTTGGTGTGAGCCAAGTGGGGTGTCTTCCTTGGTTCTACCCCGCCGAGGACGACTCCCACGACCTTTGCGACGGATTCCAGACCAACACATTCAAGAAGCAGACGTCCCTCGACCTCCACCAAAATTGCGAGTGCCTGCCGGACTGCGAGCAGCTCGAATTCCACCACTCTCTCACTGCCGAGGCTATGAATGCCGAGGTCGAGTGTGACGATGAAGTATCCACCATGCAGTGGGCGACGAACTTTAGGTCTTTAGCCAATAGGAGACTCACGTCGGACATCAACTCTAACATGAATCACCTTACCATGGAGGATCTCAAGGAAGGAAAGAACCTCACCATCAATGCGACAACGACGAAGAAATTGGGCGTCCTGTACTACGACTTTCTCCAGATGGTCGCCAGTTCGAAGTGTCGCAACGCCGTTCACAATGACTTGGCCGAGGTGACCGTGGAGATCACCGAGCCATCGATGACGAGAATCAGGATGCAGAAAAGGGCAACCTTCGCCGACAAGCTGGGAACCCTGGGTACGTCCCTGGTAGGGTAGGTCGAAAGCGGGGTCAATTCACCCAGTGCATGCACTCGGAGTTTCTGACCTGACATGAGGTCAAATACTTCTTGATGTCCCAACTTTCGACCTAGCCTTGTCTCTCGTTCGCGTTGCCTTTACTCGGTATGACGAACAAACAGTCTTTGTCACGTTCACCCGCAGGAGGCACCTTGGGGCTCTTCAGCGGCCTCAGCCTGATTGGCCTGGTGGAGACTGCGTACTGGATGGGAGCAATCTTCAGAGGCGCCTTGTTGGAAACTTTCAGACGCTAACTTTCTGGCAACTTTCGGCACCACCTCGAGTCCTACTCAGCCTACTCTAAGCATCTCACATAAGTTATAAACGTCACTCGATACCTGTGCAGAAGATAAAGGGTACACACGACATATGGTAATCTCCATGGTAACGGCCTCCATCCATCTTGGCAGATTTTCTACATGGAACCTGCGGCAGATGAAACCAATTATTCCATGGGGGAATGCAGGATTCATGCCAGATGAAGCAGTAGGACGTCAATGCGCCCCCCTCCCCCCAGGGGGGACGTTGACGAACGTTTCGCAACACTCATTTTACTGTACTTTTCTGCCTGAAAAACCTCCCTCTACTGTACTTTTCTCCCTGAAAGACCTCCTTTTTACTTTTCTCCATGAAAAACACCCTAGGACTCAAATTCCTCCCGAAAAACATCCCAGTTCTTGCTTTTCTGCCCGAGAAAACTTTGTACTCCTCGTACTCAGTTTTCTGCCCTAAAAACTTCCCTTTCTTTCCTTTTCTGCCTGAAAAACCTTTTATTTACTTTTCTGCCTGAAAAATCTCCCTGAACTCGCTTTTCCGCATGGAAATCTCTCTGCACTCAGTTTCTGCCTTAAAAAATCTCCCCTACTCGCTTTTCTGCCTGAAAAACTTCCCTCCATTCACTTTATGCCTTTAGAACTTGCTGCACGCACTTGTCTGCTCTAAATATATCCCTGTACTCCCTTTTCCGCCCTAAAAACCTTTCTGCACGCACTTTCCTGCCTTAAAAAATATCGCTGTGTGCACTTTTTTGCGTCAAAATGTCCCCTGACGCACTTTTCTGCGTGAACTGCGCTGCTCGTCAACCCACGAGTTTTCTGTCTATTTCGTTACTTTGTGCAATGACAAAGTCTCAGTCAGTCTGCGTCCATCTCGGTTAAAAAAAACCCTGGCTATGTTGATGGCTTCATTTCCCCTACGCAGCTTTTGACCGAGACAATGAAAAATAAAAAAGTCTTCGTCGTCTTCTACTTTCGTGCATGCACGCGAGTCATTCGTGGTGGATCACGTGTGTGTGTGTGTGTGTGTGTGTGTGTGTGCAATTCTGGCGTGCGCGCGTGCGCTGAGGCCCAGCCCGGCGTGCACGAACCCCGACTCGCTGTGCTTGTGTCTTGTGGATTTCCGTGATAAATTATAGCCGTGGGAAAATGCAACCGGCGAGGTCAGCGCCGGATTCACAATTCCATATTCCTGTATTGTCCAGCAATGAATCCAGGGAATTCCAAGTGCCTCCAACAGAGTTTGGTGTGGAAAATTGTTTCAAACTCCCGAATGCGTCACAGAGAATGTTGTTGATGCGCACTTTTCCATGCGTCAAAGTCTCCATGCACAAGTCATTGAGCTTGGACAAGCTGCAGCTGACGTTGGCACAAAAGACTCACAAACATCTGCAGTTTGCTAGCTGAACAATGAGCTGTTGAGCGGAGCGAAACTACACTTGTTTACTTTTGTCTTGAGGAGCGTAACCCTTTTTTTTTAAATCATATGTACTCATTGCATTGAAGCGTGAGCAACAATGTGTCATTTCCTACACTGCTAATACTTTCACGGTTGCTTCTGCACGCGCATGCGCGTTATATGAGAGTAAAACAATGGCTTCTTCGTGCAGGGGGGCAAGGTTAGGAGGCAGTTTTGAAGCTGCGCAATAACTGTTGTTGCAGTGGAACATCGAGTCCTAAAGCTATTGCCTCAAAGGACAGACGGTACCGTATGAGTGTACACTTTGAGCCGCAGGGGTTTGCCCTAGGCCAGACGGAAACGTCTACGACTCTGTTAACAGATAGTGTGAAGCATGTACAGGGTGGGCCAAGGTGCTGTTTCTGCCCTGTTGTGGACGCATGAAAAAGGTGTCATGTGGCAAAGCAAACTTTGTGAGTTATGAGCCTGTGCCTTTAATGGGTCCCAACCACAGTGAATCGCCACTTTTCATATACACAGGGTGCAACAAATTGATTACTCCTGTGCATTTTGCCCAAGCAGCTTTACATCTTTTCTTCCTCTCTGATAAATGGTACCTGGTCGTTTTGGCAACCCTGGCTTTGAGAGACTGGGGAATCACTGTACTTTTGTGAGCACAAGAGGACTTGATTGTTGCACCACTGATATTCAAACACAGTCTGAGCGACTAAGCCAGACAAGTTGGTTGCTGGAAAAAAAACCAATCCCATTTATCCTAAAATCTCGATTATCCCAAGGAAGAGCCCGAGCTTTGAGCCCCAGACCCTGTTTGGAGCTGGGGCTGGTGTCAGTTCAGCTTGGGGGGGGGGGCAGAGGAGACACCATGGGAACCCTTCTTCATCGAGGTCGGAGCGACATCTGTGAAGACCTCGACTGGAGGACGCTGTTAACAGCCTCGACTACGACCTGCGTGAGAAATGTTTACATAGCTGAGAAGAATCTATCCTGACAGCAGATTGATGCATCCGGTCTACGAAATCCCCATTATGAGAACATCGTGATCCCGTTTAAGCTGAGCATACTGCATTACACATATTATTATTACAAGACTGGACAACTGAAATGGCCGGCGGGGGTCAAGGAGGAAGTGCTGTATACTCAATCCACGTCCTATGTAAATTGTAAACTCCAGCACCGAGGTGGTGGCAGCTGTGGTCAGCCCCTCTAGGAAGCATTCTCACGACTTGAAGACGCGTCCACACTCGACACTTTTCTCTGCTCCGTCTTCATCCAGTCCGGGACGACGTCCCGGAGAAAAGTGGACGGACGAGCCCGTGCTTTATATAATCGCCCCCAGGGGCTGCCAGGATAAAGATAAAGGTTTCGGTTCCTTATACGGCTCCTCGCACAATTCCATTACAGGTAAAATGACATACCTGAGTCACTACGTGAGTCGGAGGGCCTCATTAAGAGCAAAACACGGGCTTAACTTGGCCTTCCTGTGGGCTCGTGCGCAAAATTAGGCCCTTGCATACAGACGATAGCTCATAGTAGAGGGCGGAAAAATATGTCACTGGTCCAATCAGCTGGCCTCGTACTCAGGCTGACAACTTTGTTGAACTCTCATTGGTGTCAAACGCGCAATTTCGCGCTTGCATTATTTTTGGCTCACATTTGTCTTTCTTTTTTTTTGGTGCCTCACACATTTTTCCGCTCTCCGCTCAAGGGTGACAGACTAAGGCGATCATGGAGGAGTTGGGGCTGTTGAAGTCGCAGGCCTGAGTCAATCTCGTGAAACACATCTCAAGTTGAGAGCCTTTAGAGGCTGAAGACTTTAACTGTTTTAGTTTTAGGGATACACATACATTATCACAGTGATTGCGGCTACTTATGTGATAGATAAAGAGTTTGGCCACATTGAGGCCCAAGCTGCTTATTTTGTTTTCGACCGATTAAAAAATATGGGTGCTAAATAAAACAAAATGTTAAAATACTTCTTGCCTACTTGACAAAGAATTGAAAAGTCTTTCAATAGATCAGTCATGTATACGCGGCTTTATATCACCCTTCCTTCAATGTTCAAATTGAACTCTTTGCTTTGAGTGAAGAAATAACGCTACAACGCACGCAACAAGAACTTGCACAAGACCAAGGACGTCAGTAACGATGAAACCGTTGGCTTCAGACATGCCAATGAAGTGATGAATGACGATTGCATTGACACAGAGTGGTCGTAGATGGGCCAAACATGCAAACACGCAGAACCTTCAGTTATCCCTCGTTAACTCATTAAGCTTGTCTAATGACTCATTTCGTAGAGTATATGGTCAATACTTTCGTGCACCTGCCTCTCTGTGTGCAAGATGAGGATGCCTGAATTAGCCCAGCAGAGTTTTCTCTTTGACCTTTGCAAAGATGTGACGGTCACGGAAGAGAAGAAGGAGACCTGCTGAAAACCCCTGCGTTTAGGTATGATTTATCCCCCCCTCATTTTTCGAGGAACCCCCTGACAAATCACTTCTCGATGCTAATAATGCAGCAGCCAGCGATTATGCAGCGTCCACATCTGATATTGTACACACGGAAGAAACAACGGGGACCAAAAGAAGAAAGAAGAAAGAAAGAAAGGAAGAAAGAAGGAAAGAAAGAAAGAAGGAAGGAAAGAAAGAAAGAAAGGGTTGCAGTAGGAAGTAAAGCCTTGTTCGAGCCCTCAGCAAGAACAGAGAAATTCGTGGACACACTGGACTTGATGTAGTCATGTTCTTTAGACTCAGTTCTGGTCTTGAGATAACGTGAAAGAGATGATTTCTTCCCCTCAATACAGTGGATGCTCAATCTAATGACACTTCTGGCCAGAGAAAAATCTTTTGCTGACGACGGAATTGCTAAAAGAAACCCTCTCCTAATCGTTATATCGAGCAATCACTGCACGGAGGACGGAACAACTGTTAGTGGGAATCACTCAACCTCGTATGCCAAAGCAGACTTTTTTCTTTTCTCCACCACCTGATTTTGGTGCCATTCAACCCCTGTTTTCTTTATTGATTTTATAACATGATCAGTACACGCTTGTGCATACACAAAAGGTGAAGTCATTGCACTATGTGCACTGTTCAAAAATACTGGAGGAAACATTTTCGGGTCATGAAAACAGAATTTTGAGGAAATCAAGCTTTAAGTGATAGTACAAGATGGAATGAAGCTCAAGATTACATTATGCCCGGGTAGGTTCAAGGAGCCTTATGGTATTTTTTGGATCATATTGTTGACTGCTGTGACAATTGTGGGCAGTTTTTTGTTTGTATCTCACAAAACCTTAAAAAATCAGCCATCGAGTTATACCCAAATCAGCTCTGTAATGGCTATGATAAGTGAGCAACTGACCTTTAAGACTTACAGAAGACTTTTGAAATACACACACTCTCAGCGGGTAAGAAGAGGTCAGATGTGGCTGATCTTTGACATGAAGCCTTCTTTGCTAAGCATAATACAAATAGCCACTCAAGGGTGCCTCTGTTTACTTCAGCTGGTGGCCCTCTTTCCTTCAGTGGTCACGCCTGACCACAGGTTCGTGACCCTGGTGTGGTGGTTGGCGTACGCCAACTCCGCCTGCAACCCAATCATCTTCAACAGAAGCTCGACATCTCTCGAAGAATCTTGAAAAAAACCCCGCTTTTTTCCTTCATTACTTCTTCTGATCATCACTTTCCACTCCCTTTGATCACGCTACCTCCAGTGCGGTAATCTCCAGGATAACAATGTCAAATATCCGCGATACAAGTGTAAGGTATTTATGGCCCCATTTCCCTTGTGTGTCATCAAAGCTACACGCAAAGTTATCACGGCTGATTCATTCATGCATAAAAGCTTTGTCATTTCAATTGCAGGCCGAGGTAGGAGCTGTTCTTTATAACTTTCAGCAGTCTCTGCAGCCTCAAAAAACGACCCTAGGGGTGAGTCAAAAAATGTATGATCGATATCTCGCTATTGATTCACAAAGAATTAAGTGAACTTTTATTGTCCAGGCTTAAAAAGCCATTTTCAGTTATTTGTTTTGTTTAGAAAACGTCATTTTCTTAAAAGAAACGTCTTTTCGCGGGGTCTCCGGGTCGTGCTGTCTTCTCGTCGTCGGTAGTTTTGCAAGCACCGGACTTCCATAAATGGTAAGAAAAATAAGGACAATCTCAATCTCTCTCCATATAAAGCGCGAGGCCCGTGTACGTGTGTCTGTCTGTGTCTGCTTTCTGTTTTTGCGCGGCTGATTTTCGCGGCTGATTTCCAACTTCCTCCCAGCAGACAGACATACAAACAATCAGACATATGCACAGCGCTTTACAGTTTTTCCTGCCCAACAAAGTCAAGTAAAATGAAGACTATTAAGTCGATTCTGGATCGAAATTTCAGGACAAAGAAGGAGTTTCTCAAATAAAACCATGTTGTTTGAAGAACATCCTTGTGTTTAAAAGTTGCTTGACTTGATGTTAAACCTGAAATTTGAAAATGTCCATAACTTGGCGAGTTGTCTGCGAATGCTTGTAATTTATTGACATGCTTCTACCTACATCGATACTGTCAACGGACAACTGTTTCCAGAAACGAGCCTTGTCATTTCATTAATGTTGCGGCACACCCGTATAGTGTTCAAGTCGATTAACCGATTAATTGATTTTTAGTTGAGGTTTTAACTGGACCAACTAATCGAACAAATTTGTTTTAATCGACTAAATTGTGCCTTCAGTACAGTACAGTGTACAGTTGAGGTGAAGTCATGTCCACAGATAATCTTTACACACCAAGGACTGTATATTTACTGGTATCAAAATTTTTCTTGTCTCCTCCAGAATGAGGTTAATTAAAGGGGTAACTAAACTCATGCATGATTTTCAGGCTTGTGGGCATTCGCCAAAATTTTGAGTGGCATCACTTCTGTGCTCTTTGGGATATATTGACATTAGACATTTGCAGGGATTCAAACACAAGTATACATTTGCTTGATGACAAGGATGTTATCGGCTGCGAACAGACACACACACACATACATGGGGCCAAAATATGAGCATCTCATTTTAGTTGAAATTAATCAATTAATTGGTCAAAAAGAGGTAAAATAATCAACTTTAGTTGGTCCTCCAGATTAAATCGAACTCGAACACTACACCCATAATGTGTTCATGCGTGGTGGTGTCATCAATAAACATGCATGTATGACTGTACTGGATATTGTGCCATTCAATGCTGTTCATGATACTAGGAAAAGTTCTGGCTACCCTAAGACTTGAGCAGTGTGTAAAACATCCTATGCAGCTGGAAGGACAAGTAAGTAAAGCGGGTCATTCAAGCTATACAACTCAGTATCCTTGCTTTGTTCTTACGACATGTTTGCAGTGTACAAATACAAAGTACAGGGGATATCAGTGGTGTGAAGCTCTGTCTTTTTGCAAGCATAATGTGGCATGCAAAGGTGAATGCCGTAAAATAGCTGATTAGACCTAGGCCGATCTTTGATAAGGCAGTTCCATAAATGAGCCTCCTCACTTCGACCATAAGAGATCCATTCTTTTGCTACAGCAGGTGACGTCATCGAAACTCTTTGGCTTAAGAAGACATGACAGTGTTTCAAGGGATTCTCATCTTGGGTGTGGTCGCCTCATCATGTTCCGCCCTCGACTGTGG
>JAAUXU010122472.1_pt1 | contig 25495 bp, 24 predicted proteins | sample 7278151 | NCBI WGS metagenome assembly JAAUXU01 (sample SAMN14350113, study PRJNA611818) | marine sediment metagenome | isolation source: surface marine sediment (1.8m) | place: French Polynesia: Moorea | collected 2018-08 | reverse complement strand
GTCGTACGAGGCAATACTACTCTGGAGCGTCAGATATTCCAGATCTTTTGTCGTCCATACCCAAGTAAATGGAGTAATCACGCATGCCAGATATACACGATAATCAATAGTTTCTTCTGATCATCCCTCATATACATGTTATAAGACGAATGGAAAATATCGACGAGAGCTCCAGTGAAAGTTTGGATGAAGTACTGATGATAGCCTAAAGACAAGTGTAGAGACTGAGAAATTGTCGTCAACTGTAAACCTTCAACTACTGTGATCCAGATGCCAAGTACAGTGACTACTCCCTTGTCATGTTGCCGCTAATGTTGCTTGCCCCAGCTGGGTTTACATGCTCCTGGCTTTGGTGTTCTCCGTCAACTTGCACTGCTCCGCCGAGAAGGAGCCGAACTAACAGATGTAGGAGCACATGGAGCCGGAGAGGAGGAGGACCAAGACCAAAATCGAGGCTACTGCCGAGGCTACGAGAGCGGGGAAGGAAGCGGCGAACTTCAATATCTACGCTTGACCTTTCGACCTTGGGACTTCGTCAAGGAATTGGGGAAAAGCCGAGACTGAGCTCGTGTCCATGCAGGAGGAGTTCGGCACTGATTTGTCAGCAGTCCTCAACTGGCCAAGACAGCTTAAAGAAACGACGGACAGATTGAGATTGCCCCCCCCCCCCTGCGATTGACTCTACTCAGCACCATGTGTTACTTTCCAACTACATAGATTTTGTAAAGTTTAATCCGCTTTTGGGGGAGTCATATGCTTTATAAAAAGAAGAATTTGGGCCCACTGAATCACAGTCGTCAAGCGTGCAAATCCACGAGGTAAACTAAGTAGTTGTGAAGAAAGTAATTTAAGGATAAGTTCGAGTTAAGTCGAATCGAGTCGAAGTCGACTTTTGAGGTTGTAGCGCAGGTCAAACCAGCCTCGATTCGAAAGTTCCTACTCTCTCGGCGTCTGACCGGCGCTGAACTGAGAATTCTCAATACAGTGGTCTCTCGTTATAAGCACACCCTCGGGACCATCAAAGGTGTGTTTATAAGCGGAGTGCGCTTAACAGGGGAGGCAAAAAACGAAGACTTCGAGAGGAATATGAAGGCCACTTCTGACGCTTCAGGACAGAGCACTCGTGCTTGAGTCACCTTTTATTGAGGTAATCATGCATTGTGGCCTTGCTCGTAACAGCAAACTTTGTGGCAAATCTCTCCGCAGAGATTAGCATGCGATAATCTGGGTCATTCTGGGAAATAATTGCTCGCTTTTTTCACATGAAGAGAGCAAAAAATTCAGCAGCCTCATATGCATTTCTGTGACAGCGGTGCCACAAGCGTCTAGAAGATATGCTCAATGCAGGTGTTAGAGTGTGATTATAACAGAAAAATTGTGCTTATGTCAAGGGAATTTACCACACAAAAATTTGGGACCCTGCGAAAGTGTGCTTATAAATGGAGTGTGGTCACATCCGGTGTGCCTGTAATGAGAGACTGCTGTACAACCATATTTTTAGGCAGTGAGTAAGCTCTTCACTTGCCACTCAATTCGTCGCTGTCTATGTACTATCTTTTACTCATTATGATTTTAATTCTTGATATAACTACAACTTTTCCATATCGTAATATCGACAATCGTATGTACAAAATTCTGCGTTAAAAAAGCGATCAACTTTCGGTCGAACTGATTTGAGTCGAGCTCGATCCCCTGAAACTCGAAACTGAATCTACTCGAAGTTTTGGGCTCGATGTCCATCCCTAAAAATCATTCACGGTACATGATGCACGTACGGGCAGCGTTCGTACATGTCATCGACTAGTCTCGACAAATCTTGTCGATAAGGTCAGCCAGAGGCGCGAAGTCCTTCTCCTCAAGGATGTTGAACTCCTTGACGAAGTAGTAGAAGTGCTTGAAAAGGGTGTTGCAGTGAGCCTCGGCCCCTATGGCCTTGAGTCGGTCAAAGTGGTGAATGTAGACGTGGACAAAGACGCGAAATAGCCTCGACAGGATCTTCTGACACACCCGTTTGAAGTTGTTCGGGAAGTCCACGTCCGTCTTGGTCGGAAAGATCTTCTCGTCTGACACCTGCTTGTTCACCCAGTCAAAAAGGCTCTCGATGTAGTCGGGAGCAGAAAGAGCAGTCGGCTTCTAAAATGAGGAAAAAAGCTTGCATCAAAACAGTTTACACGTACAAGCAGAGGAAGGCTTTGACCTTTCCTTCTGAGTTATCTATGCATCGGCTCGCATGCATGCCCAACATATTGTGCTATTGATGGATGAGGCTGGCGGCGGCATATCAAAGCATGTTCGACGTCAAGAAATTGATGTGTCATCACTTCTCAGCGCATTTTTTTCCATGCAGTCGTACCGATAGTACAAAGTCCTACATCTGTTGACATGTCAATCTGTGATTGAGTTTTTCTTCTTCTATAATGACCGCTTCCGTTTGATCTGTTGCTCGACTGAGACAAGAAAAGCTTCTGCCTACCTTGAACTCTACTCCATCCTGCCACAGGTACTCGAATCTGGAGCCACCCGACATAACGGGGCATGACTCATCCGTGCAGACCTCACACACGGTGCCGTAGAGCAACGTCAGGCGGTTGAGGAAGTCCACCACGTGGACCGCCAGCCAGTCCTCGAAGCTCTCCTCCTGCGGCTTCCGCACACCCTCCTTGGAAGAAGAAACAAGCAATCGCCATGTTAAGTTTTGCCCATGCAAATGTGCAAAAAAAAAGGTGAAGTTCCTTTTTTTTCTCGTGTACCTTGAGCCCGACGCCTGCTCTTAGAGTCTCGTGCGCCTGCCGATAGAGGTGATAGCGCTTCGTCCCCTCGGAGAACTTCCTGCGCTTGACGGCCGTGGCGTCGCCCTTCATCAGGTTTCCCAGGAACGAAGCCATCCTCGGACAAAGTTGACACCAAGAGAGTCTCTTTTTACTGGCTACACAGAATGCAGGCATGTGTGTTCCTTGAAGCTTTTATCACGGCATTGTTTCCGGCAGTCATTGCACATACGTATCCACGTACGTACATGATGCGATCGTGTGTGACATACAGTGCGCAACAAAAGTTGTCAGACACTTAGAATTTGCTCACAATTTTGGCTCAGATGTTTCAAATTTCATGAAATATCATGCGTGCCTGTACAATGATCACGCAAGCCAGTTGGACTTGTCTTGGACCAGCTTGGACTCTTGATACAAGTGCCTCTCCATAAGCTGCAGCAAAAGAGGTGCGTAATGCGTCCCAACCATGTGTTCATAATCAAAAACTTTGTGTCAAAACTAGAGTGGGCAAATCTATTGGCAGACACTTGTAGTTCTACTCCTTCAGCCTCTTTCTTGATTCATTCTGAAAAGTCAAAAGTAAGACCAAGTATACCCTAATACTTAATAAAAATGCAAAAAATGTTAGTTGCTATTACTTGAGTCATCATCTTCTCAAAAATATAGGGAGAATGTGGATGATCGTCGAGCGAAAATGCATTAAAGTTTGGTCTCAAAAACACATGATGATGATGTGTGTCTGACCTTTTTTGTTGCAGCTGTTAGAAGAGTATTTGTAACTGGAGTACGGGGGATGAGTCCAAGGTGGTCTAGGACCAGGTTCAACTGGCTTGTGCGATCATTGCACAGGCACAAGTGATGTTTCATGATATTTGACGCATCTGACCCAGTGCTATGAGCAAATCTTAGGCATCATTTTTGTTGCACACTGTTCAAGGACACGCACGCTTAGAATTGGCGTCACTACGTATCAGTAGCAATGGCTGTTCGGTGACCACCCGATTTGGCGCAGTGCGCATCAGCAGCAAGGGCCATTGCACACGACGAGCGAGGCAGCTGCCCAATTTGGTGGTTTTCTCATCAAATTTGTTGATTTGGCTGGTGGTCACACAGCCTGGTCCCGCATGGACGCCTCCCCGAGGTAACCCACTTTCTCCATGTTGCTGCCAGCGATCACAATCCTGCAGTCGTCGCCTCAGCACATGAACAATGTTGCGTTACAAAAGCGTTTCAGAATCGTGGTACGATTTTCCATCGCTTTTTTCCCGGCCTCTCTCGAGCCGCGGCCACTCTTCCACTTGAAGTTTCACGAGAGCGAGAGAAACCAAATGTCACGTTCACATATTGGAAGAAGGAACTGTAGAGAAGTTTTTTTATTCACGACGAGCCATTGGCAGAGAGGGACTTGGCAACTTCCTTCCTTCCTCCCCTCCTTCTTTGCACCATTTCAATCTAAATTCTATCCGATTTCTTTCTCGTTCGTTTTGCCACCAGCGCCTCAACAAATCCTCCTTTCTCCGTGCTAAAAGCAATTGTTTTCTCAACGGGTGAAAGTCAGGCCAGAAGAATCATCCTTCTTCCCGGCCTCGCTGGAGTCTCGTATTGAAAAGTGGGGTTACAGCGTACGGGTAAATCGTGCATTTGCCACTTTACGCAACTTGATCCCGTGCAAGCTCAGGCCACTCTCGAGACTCGACCAGAGATGTCCTGCAATGCACACGATCCTACTGCATGCAAGTAGACAAGGCCTCCATTGCCAGCAAGTTGTGAAGACTGCTCACTTTTCTCTGGCCCTTACGTCTCTCATTGAAAAGTAGTTGCACGCTGTTCGCTCACTTCTCCAGCTCACTCATCCTCCCTTTTTCGTTCGTCACGCTTCTTCCTCCCACTTCCAATAGCCTGGATGTTATTTCAGCGGGGTCGCAAGTTTGGATAAGGTTGGCTAATCGGGTTTGCTGCCGCTGCTGTTGCTGCCTGCCACTCAGCGCCCCCATCATACACGCATGCTGTCGGATCGAGTGTGCTTTTGCATGCATCAGCGTGGCAGCCGCCAGCTGCATCAAGAAGTAAAGGGCTCTTCTGTGAAGAACAGAATTTAATAATCCGCCGGAACGTGAAGTGCGGAGACCCCGTCCTACTCCACCTCCCCCCCCCCTCCCCTGAGCTACGCATGCACGATGTACGAGCTGGCGAGCAAGCACTCGTTCCATCTGCCCGCAAGCTCCTCCCACTTGGCAGAGAGCAAGAGGTTCGTTCCCCTGACGTAGAGATGAGAGCCAAGAGTCCCATTTTATTCCTTCCTCCCTCCGTAGCTTCTCTCTGACCGGCGTTGGAGCGCCATTCGCCGTTGAGGCGGAGTTTCTTCCTCCTCTCTGCACCGCCGCTCATGTTCGTGGCCACAAGAGTGTCGAGGAAAAAAAGGAGGAGCTTTTTGTTACTCGACCTCCGTGGAGCGCGCGACGGCGACGGCGAACGCGACGGCGGCCACGGCGGCAACTGGCAACACCCGCGCGCCGTTTGGAAGGAAGGAAGGACTGAGGAGTGCACGCGTGTGTATGTGTACGCGCTCGGCGTCTCGCCCGGCCTCGCCTCGGTAGCTTCGCTCGCGTCGGTAGCTTCGCTCGCGTCGCCCGCCACCTTCCCTTCATCGCCAGAGAAACCGAGTTTAGTTTCAATCTAGTTTGCTTGTTGATTTAAGGCTAGGCCTAATTCGTCCCGTGTTTTCTCAATCGGGTCTCTGCGCTGCTGCCTTTGTGCCGAGTGTAGTGAAAGGAAACATCGTCCTGACTGACTGACTGACTACCCACACCCACCCATCACGGCCACATGCAGCGCGGGACCATAAACTCTGTTTTCGCGTAATCTTCCTCTGCAAATACTACGACTTCTACTTAGAATAGGCGTTCTTCGGCCCACTGACGCTGCAACAGCAGCAGCCGCCGCCGAAAGCGACAAAAGCACGCACGTGTCCATAAATATTTTCATGTTTACTGAGAAAATCTTCGAAGAAGACCTTTTCTGTCATCACCTGAGAAGAGAAGAAATCGATTGAGCCCTCGACTGCACTGGAAGGCGGAACCAAGCATCAAGCATCCTGGACGGGCAGAAAGACAATTGACTTGGTACTGGACGAGAGAGCAGCCTTGATTTCACGTTGGACTTGTCACACACTGCAGCAGCCGCCGCAGCAGCGGTCGGCCTAGACGAGGCCGCCGCCGTCGCAGTCGCGTCCAACAAAGACGACGAGGAATCGTCCGCGGACGAGCAGAGTGGCAAGATGCACGCTCTCTTCGGCAGCAACGATTCATACTGGCGCAGTCCTTACTCCACGGCTGCCGCCGCGGCCGCCAGCTTACCAATTGCCAACTGCTACGGGGCAGCGGCCGCGGCCGCTGCATACGATCAATATGCTCCTCACCCCATGTCTTCGAGGTACTCGCCATACTCATCTTACCACCACTCTGCGCCACATCACAATCCCCAGAAGGACATGGTGAAGCCGCCCTACTCTTACATTGCTCTCATTGCCATGGCGATCCAGAACAGCCCGGAGAAGAAGGCTACTCTCAATGGTATCTATCAGTTCATCATGGAACGGTTTCCCTACTACAGAGACAACAAGCAAGGTTGGCAGAATTCCATCCGGCACAACTTGAGTCTAAATGAGTGCTTTGTCAAAGTGCCTCGTGACGACAAGAAACCTGGCAAGGGAAGCTACTGGTCACTCGACCCGGACTCGTACAACATGTTCGAGAACGGCAGCTTCCTCAGGCGGCGAAAGCGCTTCAAGAAGAAGGACGCTTTAAAGGAGAAAGAGGAGCTTCTCAAGAGAACTCTCGCTCCTGAAATGTTGGCCTCAGCGCTGCCTCCGCCACATCATCACCACCACCAAGCTCCGCACTTTCACCACCAGACACATCATCAGTACCAACATCATCTGCATCAGCAGCATCAGCAGCACCTTTTGGAGGAGGCAAAGCCAGATCTGTCAGAAAGCAACAGCAGTCCCAAGGCTCTGTTGAAGCAAGGAAGTAACAGCTCAAGCCAAAGTAACAAATTCTCCTCGTCTTCACCTTCCCCTCATCAGCAGCAGCAAGAGGAAAACGTCTCGGATAAGTTGAAGACAGAGCCCGTGGAGAGCTCCATGCACCACCTGGCGGCGATGGATTCTCTGGGCAACCTGCGCGTTCCCGCCCCCTCTTATCCTCCCCCTTCGGAGCATCCCAAGCCCCCAGCGGGAGTTCCACCGTCTTCTCCGGGTTCGATTCAAGACAGTCTGGCCAGCCTCACTCCCGTCACTTCTGCGGCGGCAGCTTCCGGCGGCCTCCCTCTGAGCGGCCAGCAGCACTACCAACACCATATGCATCACCCACACCTGCCTCAGACAGAAGACATACAGCAACAGCACTATTCTCAGCATCACAATGTCTCGTCGCCGGCAGTGTCAGCCGCGGGAGGCGATCTCGCCGCGGTAGCCGCGGCCGCCGCGGCGGCCGCGGCTGCAAATTCTGTTGGTGGTAGTGGTGGCGGTGGTGGCGGCGGCGGCAGTGCCAGTGCGGCCGGTGTCAATAGTGCCAATTTTTCCGTAGACAGTTTAATGACGGCTGCAGCGCTTTCGGCGGCGAATGCGGCTGGTGCAGACGCGGCGGTTGAATCGCCATCGCCGTCGTGTGGTGGCGGTGGCAGCCGCGAAGGCAGTCCGCAGTCGACCTCTTCGCCGCAGCAGGCGCAACCACCGCCGCTGTCACTCAGTTCACAGCATCATCATCACCACCAATCAATAGACATGTCCTACCGCTCCGCGGCGGCCGCTTGGAATTCGGCGGCGGCGGCGGCGGCCGTCAGTTGCGGCGGCCGAAGCAGTGGAGGAATCTCTCCCGGAGCGATATCTCACTACGCGGCCGCTGCCTGCCATTATGGAGTAGCCGCGTCAGCCGCCAGCAATCACCACAATCAAGCCTCAATCGACGAGTTGTCCTCCATGCAATCTTCAACCAACGGCGATATGATGAACGGCGGCTCCCCCGAGAATCCCGCTGCCCCTGGCGGTGGCGGCGGCGGTGGCGGTGGCGGCGGCGGTGGCGGCGGCGGCGGGTTGTCACCTACAGGCCAGTATCGCCCATCTTGGTACGCGATGCCCCCGCCGCCGTTGGTGGACGTGGGTCACCACAGTCCCAACGGAGGAGGCAGCGGAGGCAGCGGTTTGTCAGAGCATGGATTTCTCAGCTCCCGCGATTATTTTGGCGACAAACCAATTGTGTCTAATTGCAACAACCAGTTCCGGCCGCCGCCGCCAAGCTACAGGGCGGTCTCCTATTCGGCGACTTATGTGACAGGACAACAGCAAGATTGCTCTGGCTCAAATGAAAGCAAGTATTAAAAAGAAAGAAAAGTTAGGCAAAAATCTTTTAATGGCAACTTTCTTGGTGGATGATAAAGTGGTCGGTCAATGCTCTTGTGTGTGTCTGTGTGCGCCACGTGTACCAGTACGCATGCGTGCAGTACCTGTCTCAAGCAACGCCAAAGCTTCTTTTATGGAGAACAAACACCCTTACACAGTATTGATGCTTCGACGGAGAACAAAAAGTACTGTACAGACACATATGCAAGTCTGCTCTTAAATAGGCATGCGAAGCAGCTTTAATAACATCACACTACTACTTACGTACATGTGTATACTTCGGCCCACTTTCATCTTACGAATGTTTCAATTTTTGCGAATAAACTAAACAAAATCCAGAAATTCAGAGTGAACGCACGTACAGGACGTGATGGAGATCACAGCATTGCCAATGACATGAGCGAGTACGTCCGTCACCCTCTCGGGAAGCCACTGTGCAGTCCCCAGCTCGGCTATGGCCTCAGGTCTTGTTGTAGTCGTCGGCGACGTCGGGGATGGCAAATTAGTGGAATCGATTTTTAAACCTCTCGTCGACTCTGCAGGCATCATTAATTTCTGCCCCCCCCTCTCTCTCTCCCCTCATCACCTCGCTCTTGCTCTTCTCCGTCGGCAGCGGCAACAGCACCTTTTTCTTGACATTCAAGATGAAGGGAAGAAACAGAAGCAGCAGCATCAGCATCAGCATCAGCTCCTCTGGCCGTCCAGCCTTGCGTGGAAGCTGTTGAAAAGACGCCAAAATGTGCGTACTGTATTGCTATTATGCTGTGCCTGCCATATGGTCGCTGTCTCACTGATGCTGTTGCTGCTCCTCTTAAAAGCTCTCTCGCTCAAGACATTGATGGGGCGAGAAATTCGCTTTTGACCGAGCCAAATGTCGCGAGAGGAAGCCGGTTTGCTCCATCTTTTCTCGCTTTTATCAGGAGGGGGAAATCCGGAAATCCAGACATGTCTCTCTACACAACTGACTATTCGGACTTTTGAGTGAGCTATGATCATCTTCTAACATTGCCCTTTGCAGCGACGGACGCTTCAGAATCGTCAACTGCCTGTGGCATGATAACTTAGTTGAATAATGCACAAAAACTTGAGAAAATAACTCATACACACGTACATACATGCCTCCCCCATTAGACTACTAGCACAGTACGATAAGAGCTCATAGGATCCGCAGCCACCCATCCAGACGCTGTCATTTCTCCTCACGTCGATCCTAATGTCTTGGGTGTAAACATCGCGCTCTCGCATTCCCAACATCATCATCGTCGCACGCAGTCACTCATCCACACAAATTTTTCCGTCAGACTCTTTTCTCCCTCGTTCTTTTCTCGGCAGAAGAAGCATTTTCTTCTTCTTCTTCCTCCTCGTCGTTGTGTTCTCCCCCCTCTCCCTGGCTCAGCACTGCATTGAAGTGTCGGCGGCACCAGACAGGGGCACTCACAAACACCCCCACACTCACACGCACGCACATATTGTTTACGTCTTGACTCACTGCATCGGCCTGCGCGAGAGCGACGTCCACATGCAGACACATTTGCTCTGCTCGGACGGAACGATATGACAGAAAATTTCACCAGTGTCAGCTTCTCAACACACACTTAACTACGATATCAGCTCTAATCGGAACAGATGCAATAGCTGAGGTCGATCGGATTTGTCTCTCTTTTTGGCATCGGCTCTTTTCACCACCTGAGGGCGATTGCCTTCCCATCACACCCTTTCTCCTCAGTCATCGGCAGAGAACAAACAGCCCAGGGCAGAGTGACGGGATTAATCCGATGAGAGAGAGATCGAGAAAGAGCGGTAGGAGATGAAGCCCTTGGGCAGTTCTTACTTTCCCTAGATTGTTAACCCGTGGCCAGGCCCAAATACCCAAGAAGATCTGACTGCATCGAGTGGATATCTTTGAATGTTGCGGCCGCGGCGGTGGCGGCGGTGGTGGCGGCCGCCGCCGCCGGACAAAAATTCAGCCAAACACGTTCCAGATGCCGGACAATTAACGCCAGATTTACGTCAATCCCTTGCTCAGTTCCTCCTTCGTCGCCTTCCCTGCCCCGGTTAAAAATATTTGTCCGCCACCCGCTGTGCACCGCTCAAAACTCGAGAAATCTGCTCTCTCTCCCCCCCCCCTCCCTTTTCTTAGTACTCGTGGCTGTCGCCGCCGCTGCCGCCGCTGCCGTCACCGCCTCCGCCACCGCCGCCGTCGTCGTCACCGCCGCCGCCGCCGCCGTCATCGTCGCCGCCACCGCCGTCAATCGCCGCCTTTGCCGCTCTCTCTCTTTCTCTGGCGCGTGAAAAAAAAGAAAAGAAAGAAAGAAAGAAAGAAAACGGCGCTTTGCGGCTCAGCACTCGGTTGAGTGAGTCAAGGCGGTGACTGCGGTGGCGTCAACAGCGACCACTTCTTTGCCGGCAGTGTGCAACTTCTCCATGAGGGCCGCAGTATCCGTGAACTCTTTCTAGTTCACCGCCGACCGAGCGGAGCGATTGGTAATAAAGAGCAAAAATATCTGTTTTGGCCTTTGCTCATGCCATCGTCCACCGCACCAGCTGGGTGGTGATCACGTGCAGATATTCCCCCAGGATTATTTCCCCAGTCGTTTTCGTCCCCGCACACGTTGTGGATGGAAAGCGATGTTACGAAGAAGAGGAAGCGATATTTCAAAGGTGTCGACAAGACAGCCCGGCCATCCAGCCATCCAGTCAGCTGAGATCGGTGGAGCAGGCTGAAAAGTCTCGTGAACCGCAAAGCAAATAGAGCGGCCCTTGATTGCTTTTGCAGACCGACCCTATAGACAGCGCTTAATAAACGTGGCTATAAGAATTGAACAGTTGAGTCAGACCGCGGTGCGAAGCCTGATATGACGTCTTCATGAGCGCTCCGCAGACGTTGGCGGAGGAGAGTTTTTTGACGCTTCCTTTTCCTCCGATGTTGTGCTTAGCTGACGAACTGCTGCACTTCTGTACTAACGCTGAATGACGGATTTCTTCTTCTTCGAGGCAATATAATTTCTCCCCAGACAATGCTGACGGCGGCGGGAGCGAAGTAGGAAGCAAAGAAAAAGTCGCTTGACACGTGGCCAAAACAAACGAAGCCCATGGACTTGGCCTAGTCAGTAAAAGGTGTGTGCTACACAGGGTTCAGTTACACTCTGGCAATGACGTCGTCGCTGTGCGCACAAATTGCTCAAGATCTGGTGTCAAGTAAGGCGTCCTTTAAGATACAATAAAAGAGAGAAGTGCTGATGGAATGCTAATGAAAGCGTCGTTTTCCATCAAATCTGTCGAGGCGATCCACAAGACGCGCTGGCAGCTCCTTGAATATTCTTTCTTACCAGCAAGATGAGCAATTTGTCGCTTGTCACTCCCGGATATGTCTGGAATTTGTAGCACGCACACATCGTCGAGGGCCACACAAAAAGCTGACGATTTCATTGAATAACGAAGTGGCGCACTCGATCTAAGCTGCAATGAGTGAAAGACAAAGCGGCCGATTTAACCCATTTGTTATCTCGCGCCCTCATAAATGGGCAGAACGAGGCGAAGGAGGGTGGGGAGCAAATGAGCGTCTGAGGATCAATTTTCACAGTTTTGATGGGTTTGCGACGGCAAATCAAGAAGACAACTCCTGACAACTGACATTCACGGTTGCTCAGACAGTAGCGAGCAGAAGGTGAGCTATGAAGAACGTGGACTGCATTCACTGGCACGTATGTTCGTTTCAAATTTGTCGTCACGTCGGTGTCGGGAGCGGCGACAGCGGCCGCCGCGGCCGAGACGGCGGGCAGCGAATTTCTCCGATTTGTTCTTCTTCTCCAGGCAATTCTTCTTCCCCCCTCTCCTTGCAGTAGCGGACTTCTGTTTTTCTCATTTTCAAGCTGTTCAGACGGGTGGAATGATGCGAATTGGGAGACCCAACTGCAGCAAATATAGGAAGGATGCTTCATACAGTACGTACATGCGTTGCAATACATAATGCGAATAATGATAATAACAATAATGACGTGTGCTTGCTCACTCGCTTGCTCACTCGCTTGCTCACTCGCTCACTCTTCGGCCTAGTTTGGCTCCCCTTTTTCCCTTTCCGTTAGGAAAACAGTTCTGTCTGTGTGGGTGAGAAAGAGGATCTGACTTGATTGAAATGTCCTGTGCAGCGCAGGAAGCGCGATGCTATCGAATGACGACATTCGATCACTTTTCTTCTCTGCCCTCTGGAAAAAGGAGAAGAGACTCCCACATTTGCGCTAATTGAGAGGAACGGACGGACTCGACCGAGCAGCCCAGGGTGTTAGCAGAGAAAGTGGAGGAGGAGACTCATTTCGAGAATTTGTCAGCTCGTCAACGATCTTGCACGCTCAAGGCAGAGTGCGGAGAAGTAACTTTCTTCCACCTCTCTGGACAAGTTGACCCCGGCCCCTACGCACATGTCGGACCCGTAAGCCGGTCCAGATCCATGCACTCGTCCTCTCCCCTCTCGATGCGTCAATGAGGCCTGTCCAGTGAGTGAGTGAGCGAACGAGCTTTCTTTTTCCCGGACATACGTATTTAGTTCTGAGGAGGGGGGGGGGGAGACGATGGAGAAGGCACAAGTCTTGGTGCAGCAGTCGGTGTTTTTTGACCAAACATTTTCGTGCATGATGCCTCAGTACGTAGTCTGTTCGCCGTCGCCCGCAAATTGTTGGGCTCCTCTCCATCCCAGATTGTTTTGAGAGAAAACGAGAGAGGCTTGAGACAACAAGTTGGATGGATCACTTCTTCGATTTCTTTTCGATTCATTAAGTTCACTTCTCATGGTAAATGGAGCAATTAAGTGCTCATCGGGGCAACAATAATAATTCTGTCTAAGGAATGCCTAATTCTGCATACGCTCAAGTGCCCACGAACATTGGCAATGATCGTCGTGAGTGCATGCCTATGTAGATGGGCACACACACTGAGGACATTCCTCAAATACCAGCGCATTGACAACAAAGTCGTGATCCAACAGTAGCTACGGAACACAGCCCTTTTTTCTTTCTACGTACAATTCCATTCAAGGCTATAGATAGATGGCCATTGCATAAGATTCAAGTCGTCGCTGTGGGATTATTGCTGATCCATTCAGTGAAAGCAAACGCTTCAAATGAGCATTCCATTCCCTTTTTACCCCCTAGAACATCATGCTTCGTAGTTCAAATAATAATATCTCACCACCCACAGGAGCAGCAGTCAGAGAGTGGGGGGAGATCGCACAATGGAGAGCTAACGGAGTGGTTGAGGAGGATTTTCGCTGGAATTCAAGCGAAGGAAGAAGAAGAGTTAGTGGATCAGAGAGATAGCAGCAAATACTCGCGAATGCTCAATGACAATGAGACGTGACGCTCGAATTCCATCGCAGAAAAGGAAATTATTCAATTTAAATGACAATATGGCATTTTGGCATCACCACAAGGTGTCGTCATTCACTGAATTGACGGACTCGCGTTAATAATAACAACAATCAATTTCGCGAATACCATGCCTCAGTGAGAAAAAAAAATGCCACTGGGAAAGACCTGTTTTGATCACACTTCCCAAGCATGGTTGATTGGGTTCAGAGAGCGCAATTTCTCTTTAAACCCAAAATACTTACACGTCAAGATTTGGGCGTGCCGAGCAAGGGTGTCTTTGTGTCTCGCGAATCCATCTTCATCCACGGTGGCGAAATTGAGACATCAGGATGGCTGCGCTGGCGATGGCCACGCAGTGGTTGGAGGAAGAACGCGAAGAATTGTAAGAAGAAAAGTAAGAATAGGAAGAAATGTGAGAAATAATAATTACAACAAAAGGTGTCATGCTCACCCGAAGCCCAAGGTGAGACCTTCAGTTTTGGACAAATGTTTCACCTGGCCAAACGGTCGCATTACCTGACTTTAGTTTGGCACAAGAGGATCATCAGTGCTGCTGACACCAAAGGCTCCTCGCAAAACTGTCTTGACCATAATGCTGCGAGCAAAGCAAAGCAGTGTCATCAGAATAAGCGTTGAAACGAGTTTCAGTGTTAACACGGCGCGACACCATTGAGGGGCAAAATTGCTATAATTTTTCAGATGTTCAAAATTTTCCAAGTGAAAACACCAGAAATCAATATAACTTTTAGGCTTCTAGGAACTGATTTCCAGGTTGTCTGTCCTTTCTAGTAAAAATGCTGAAATAATAACATATTCTGCCCTATAGAGTTGGTGTGGGCTATTGTTATGGGCGAGGTTGGTCATCAGTACACAGACAGAACAACACTGCATTTTGTCTTCCGTCATATGCAAGATGCTTTTAATCCATCACAGTTAAGGTTATTCACAAAATGTGGTGTCGGTAGTGTTTCGCACAGTAAGTTGAGTTTTCGCTGTCTTCTCCCTCCTCCCGACTCTCACATGCGGACTCTAAATCTATATCTAAAAGGCATAATATGGTCTGGTTGATGTTTTAATCAAGAACTAGACAATATTATACTTAGCGACGGGGTCCACTTGTGCAAAGTGCTCGGCTGTGGAGTATGTCCACGAAGGGATGGGAGGTCAACATAAGCGTCGAGACTTGTGGATGACGCAACCAAACCCACAAAAAGCGACGCAACTTCAAGTGCACATTCTATAGGTGCAGAGAGCCGAAGCTTTAGGGATGCGAAAGGTATAGTCAGGCCGAAAAGTATTTGTACCACCTTTGATTTTGCACTTTTTCAGCAATAACTTCCAGTCTACAGACAGTTGTGGTAAAAACGAGTGCATAGTGTTTTGTCATGACACACACTTAGGGTTATGGAGCACGTGCTATGCTGAATTGTATGCCGCAAAAACAGCAGTCACGAAAGCATTCGTAGCATTGAGATAGCTCGCAAGAACAAAAAAGGAAAAAAAATGCTCGCATTAGCAAAAAAAAGGGTGATCAGTTTTCTCACCCCGCCCGAGTACAGGGCGCTCGCGTTTGGTAAGCAGATGCGATATTTTTCTACGTTTCAAGATTAAATAGACGTGTTGTACTGAAATTTTCCTCAGCAGGGCTTAGTTGAGTTGATCTGCAACAGCTTCCACCAAGATCGTCTGCTTTTTCCTGCCATCTGTTTTTACTCCGTTCATTCTTGATATGCACTGCCCTGTGCTGTATATTCTGGGAATTGTGGTAGAGAGCAAAATAGTTGCTGTAGGATTAAAACAAATTGTTTGAATAGAAAATAAATGAAATTAGTTTTATTAAGGACGCTTTGCAGCACCTCTGTTCCTGAAGTCATAAATTAAGTAGTTACAGCGATCAGCAGTGGCACCATAAGTACTTTTTTCTGAACATACAAGAACTCCATACCAAGTTCACTTGGCCAGTTTCCATAGGAAATGCATGTTATTCAGGCATTTGTTGAGGTTATTTTTTTAAAAAAGGCAATCATAAATGTCTGATGTCGTATTGCAAGCTAAGTTAGAAGAATCCCGTACGGAGTTATAGGTGAAGAACCGTCGCTCATGTTTACGGAGACGTTACAGGACGATTCTAGGTAATGCTGAAGCTATGAGGGCTTGCTCACGTTGCTCGTACATCTTGGTCAAGTTCATGGAGAAGATTCTCAACGCTGGGTCTATGTCACTATAACAGCAATCGTTGTTACCATAACTTTTTTCTAAAAGTGTTTGGTCCAGTAATTTTCGATAAAAATGTGCTGATCTTGAGGTGGTGTCCACACTTTCGTGTCATGCTGTACCGGCCACTTGCCATTCAGGTCTGGAAAGTCCTTGCACAAGACGTGCGCTGCTCCATCGGGATTGGGCAATACGGAAGTACACGAAACGTATTCGTAAGCTTTCGAAAGTGGGGACAACACTGCGGCACCGCAGAGTTTTGCCGAATACCTTCAATTTTGGAAAAGCAGATATCGCTCTTCCCCTACGCAAAGGAGCACTTTGCTCCGGAAAAGTCTTCTTAAGCTTTTTTTTGTACGGCTCGAGCCAAACTTAGAGCCGCACTGGTAAAAAGGTTTAACCGAGTATTCAAGTGAAATTGCAAGGCGGACGAGGCAAAACAAATGTGTGGTTGAATTCCTACTTCTTGACACCACCACTTACTGCGTCATCAAGTGTAGCATAGCAAAGTTGACAGCTAAAAAATAACCTCAACCTGTCTCTACACTATCATGGTGAGCAATCACACCAGAGCCTCGTCAAGAGGATCGAGGAAGCCTGGAGCGACGTCACACCAGTGCCAGTCCAGAAGTGTTGCATCAGCATTGTGAAGCATCTCTAGCGTCGATGCTCAGGGCTGCAAGAAGGGTCAGGAGGAAGATGTGGACGACCAAAAACAAAGAAAACTTGTGTCATTGATGTAGACTGGAGTATGGGAGCAGATAAACTAATTGTGGCTCTAAGATCAGCTCATGCTGTCTGTATAACAGAGGTGTCGTATACGGGATTTGAACCCCATGATGAACACTCTATTAGCGCGAGCGATTAGTACAACGTGGATTTCGTCAATAATTGATCGTGAACCATTCAAAGTTCTCAAAACTGCTTGAAATACCAGTGACATCTGCTTAAGAACATACTAAAACGAAATGCGGACTTCTACGCACCCTACATTGCTACTTGTGGGCCTCTGGTCATTCAAAACAAAGCAAGCTGAAGGTTAATAGACCCCAAAAATATAGACGCCAGTGGAGTAGGAAGGACAGTGCATGAAGGAGAAGAGTTGTGAAAAGTAAACATGTCTATATTGTAAAGAATTCTGTTTGCATCCTCTCTTTTGTATATAATTTTCTTTCAGTCCAAGATGACAGGGTGCTCTACAGTGTTAAGTGCTGCGACCGACGACTCCACGATGTCTGCAAAGGGACGACAGGGTCAGCACTGTTCGCTCAAGAGCTTAAGTTCAAAATGCTTCGTTTTCTGTTGTTTCTGTAACTTGTTCCTTAAATACTCTTGAGTCTCATAACCCACCCCACCCCTCGCCACTCCCTTGTAGCACTCGCTGTATTAACGGGAGGGTGAAGTCTTGTTCGTCCACCTTGACTGAGCTATGAACCTTGATCGATCTAAATAACAATAGAGACAACAATAGGTACTCTACGATTATATTGCAGATAGCGGAGCAAGACGGAACTGCGATCAGCAGCTCTCGCATCCAGCAGCCAAGGAGTACAAGAAAGTGCTGTTGCATAAACACTGCTTGAGATCTCTAGAGATTTGTTCTCTTCTTTGTTACACCTGCTGCTCACCAAGAAGAAGGATCTGGACAACAGGGATGTCTCTGTCCAATCGTCGTGTCTATCCTGGAGCGAGGAGAAGAAGCAGAAGAGTCACACGACAGCGATATTAAGGAGACGCCATGCGCGTCATGCGGTCAGGAGAGAGGATTTGAACGGCACGTGAACATTTGGAATTCGGCTTAGTTGTTAGCATTAGCGTAACTTGTCAGTACGCACTGAACGTCTGAACAACTCTGCTAGGCAGCAAAGGCCGAGGCGAAGGGGGATTATTTAAAAGTCTTTTGTCGGAGCAAAATGAGGGTGAAAGGCATGACGAGCGAGCTGAGCTGGCACAACGTTACCCAAGCGAATGAATTTCTTTTTCAGAAGAACCTCTTTATTTCTTGTACTCGGCATGTGTGGCGAATTTCTTTTCTTTCTTCTTTTTTCGCTCAGAAAAAGTACACGCGTAGTAACAACTTAAACAATGTGGATGAAAGGATGACGCAGAACAGCAATTGGCCTGCTGCTGGTTCCTCCCTCGCCCGCACTCAGAGGCCGTGTTTATTGTGAGAATCCCCTGCTTTGGTGGCGTGTGTGTATTTGTGACGGCCTCCGTGGGGCTGATAATGTTGTTTAAAGTGCGCGGTCCCTTAACCTCAGCGAGGATCGCTGCGAGGGGGACAGGCAAAAAGAGTCATTCCGCCACAGGAGCTTTAACAAGCTTTCAAGTGTCAAATCATTTGATTGCTCGCATACGTTCTTAGTCGTACATACTACATGCGTGCTACTTTACGAACAGAAGAGTGTGGAAGCGATGTGCAACTACCTTGAGTGAGTGAGTCGGAAGAACTATGCAAGCATGCACGTGCTACGTGTTTATTGTAGGGCCACATACCACGTTCACACTGCACGAGTAGATGTAACACCTACTGTACAGTATGTATACGGAGAGCTGGCTAGCTACATCTCAAACCAAGTGATTGATGAAATGTTCATAGCACACAAGGCTCGCTTAGTACAAGTTCGTATGTTGATGCACACAAGGAGGCTTTTGTGTCCCGATCAAGTTCGTGTTTATGATTGACCACGAGTCAGCAGTCGTCAGGAACACTTCTGGCCCTCCCTCTCCCTCTCCTTCTCGATCTGCTACCCTGACTGACTCCGGTCCGGTCACCTGCTGTGGTCCTCCTGTAGAGGCCAATTTGCCGCCGCCACTACCGCCTAAATGTTTCTTTTGTACACGTTATTCCACCCCGAATTCAAACAAAAACACGAAAATCCACATAAACAGAGGACGACGAGAAGACGACGACGGACCCGCTGCTGCTCTTGAGAGAGGAGCCTCACCAATTCGTCTACAAACACGTTGTACTTGCTACTACGTGCAGAGAAGAACACAAATACACATCACTGACTAACTGCATGCATGATTGGAAGGAGAGGTAGGGGTTGTAGTACAGTAGTAGTTGTTGTAGTGGGAGTAGTATTCCTAGTAGTGAAAGACGGACTGACTCAAAAAGTAGCCATCAGTTCTCGTCGAATGCTCGGAGCGTCATGATGTGCGCCACGACAACAAGGAGGGCTGACACATCAACGGGAGTAACGACCCCGGCCTGGGGAGATCTGCTCTTGACTCCGACGACTCATCCTTCGCCTGCGTTGTATCACTACCACCTCTCCTCGGCGGACATGTTGTTCCACGAGCCTTGGCAGAAGCCGCCGTACTCGTACATCGCGCTCATCACCATGGCAATCTCGTCCAGTCCAGAGGGCAAGATGACTCTCAGTCAGATCTACGCGTTCATCATGCGCCGCTTTCCTTATTACCTGCACAACCGACAGGGTTGGCAGAACTCAATAAGACATAACTTGAGCCTCAACGACTGCTTCGTCAAGTTGCCAAGAGACAAAAAGAAGTCTGGTAAAGGCAGCTACTGGACGCTGGGGCCGTCGGCCACGGCCATGTTCGAGAACGGCAATTACAGGTAAGCAGGCAAACCAGCAGAATTACCTATAGCACTGACTTGTTTAGTACAGTACCGTGTTGATGTGCTTCCATGCACCTGTGGATTTGTAGTGCCCTCAAAAATACATATACATCATATAGGACAGATAGAGGGAAACACTGACTTCTTCGTATCGATATTATGTAGAGGTGTTGGGTGAAAATGGATGGATAAGGTTGTACACTGAACTGTTTGCAGACCCACGCACATCTCCGTAGTCTTTTGCAAGTATCTTCCACCATTCTTTTCTTAGACATTTTTCTAACTGCTCATCCATCAAATATGTTTTTCAGGCGTCGGCGCAAGCGTCGAGACGGCAACAGTGACATATTTCTCTCTTCTTCTCCTTCCACAATGGTCTCCGGTCTGGATGGCCATAGCCATAGTCATACACCTGTTGGAGAGGTAGCAGAGACCTCTTCATCCACTTCAAGTGGCAGTTCCAGAACGACCCTCAAAAGAGACCTCAATCCCTTCGGAATTGACAGGATTTTTGCGAAGTCTAACGGTACCTAGGTAGACGTGTGGCATGGATGTCGTACCGTAGTACGTACCGTATGTAGGGAGGGATGGAGAGATGTGAACGTGTAGTTACAACGAGCATGCAGTATGCACACCCACCCAATAGTGCGCACAGTGTGCATTATTAATGCTTCAAAAGAGTTCAAAGTGAGTACTCGGTCTCTGCAGCCCTCATTGGTGCCCACAACCCCTCAGCATGAAAACGAGAAATAAGATGAAGAAGGGAGCAGCGGCATGACGGAGATGATGAATTTGGACAGTGAGAGAAAAAGACAATTTTTACTGTCGACTTCATTTGGAGTCTGTTATAATATGTCTTGCTTCGATCCCTATTTGAAGATGTCACCAGCGAGCAACAAACTGGTATAGGGACCTTTAAGACTCTGAGAAGAGAAGAAAAGGGCATACTTACTTTGTGCACTATTAGGAGGACATACTGTGTGCTGTACTGTGTTCAATGTGTTGTAGACATATTACAGTGTATGTAACGTTAGGATGTATTTCTGTGGGTTAACTAGTTCAATAATCAGTATGTCAGAATGTGCAAGGTCGAAAGTCAAAAGGTTCTCAGTAAAAGAGTCGTTGACTTTTTCGTGAGCAAGATGTCTTCAACATGAGAAGGTTTACAATAAAGGTATTGCTCTCTCTCCCCTAAGTTTGGTCGTGTCTGGCTTTCCTACTGACTCACAGTATCGACAAAACTGCTCAGTTGCGTGTTAGTGATGCTTAAGACAGTGTGAAAGTGCCTCCCGTACAGTCGTTCATTCAATTAGAGAAAGCAAACAAATTATATTTTGTGCATATGGAGAGGTACGAGCTCGGTCGTCAGATTGGCCAGGGATCATTTGGTCGTGTCTGCGTGGCAGTGGACAAGGTATCTCGCCAGTCTGTCGTCGTCAAGGCCATCAGCGCTTCCAGGTTGACCCCAAGGGAGAGGATGGACGTGGAGAGAGAGGTCCAGCTATTGGCTCACCTGCAGCACCCCAACGTGGTCGAGTATGTGGAGTCTTTCTACAGTGTGGAGAGAAGGTACTGGCATTAATGCGCCCTCGACCGTCAAGCAGCGATACAGCAGCTATGCAAATATAGTGGTAATCTCATGAACTGTTTGCGCATTACATCCATTGCTGACCTCAAGAGTAAACGTAATCGAAGCAGACTTTCGCTAGAGCTTTTTCTTTGTCTCTTCTTTCCATTCTGAAGAAGAATTGTAAACTGTTGACTTGTTGTTGCAAATTAATTTGCTATCAAATGAGTCTAATAGTAGCACAATCCACCCAGCAATGGCGATTTCAGGAGTTTATGACAACATTCATGAAACACCCTGTTCGCAGGGCTGACGCACAACAGCTATAGCATTTGGATGCACCGCGATAGTATTTGTGTCCCACTTTCTGAATCATGAAAGCTTGATAAAGCTTTGATGAAACTGATAATGCAGGGAGTGGTTCTTTCTTTACAGCTCGTTCTATATTGTGATGGAATATTGCGAGGGCGGTGATCTGTACAGTCTGATCAGCCGTCATGGCAGCGGCCGCTCAGGAGGTCTCCTACCTGAGTCTCTTATCCTCTTCTACTTCGTCCAACTCTGTCGCGCACTTGCTCACATTCACGAGAGGAAGATTTTGCACAGAGACGTCAAGTCGAGAAATGTATTTTTGTGCAGTCGCCTGCGGGTAAAAGGAGAAAAAATTGCACATGATGTAAGTGCCACAGACCTTACAATCTTCCGTTACAGAGGATCAAGCTGGGAGACTTTGGGATAGCTCGCATTCTCCACGGCGGCAGCGGGAGCCAACCCAACTATGCTCGCACCTGCGTGGGCACTCCCTATTATCTCAGCCCTGAGGTCTGGGAAAACAAGCCCTACGACAGCAAGAGTGACCTCTGGGCCGCCGGTTGCGTTCTTTACGAGATGACTACGCTCAAACATCCATTTAAGGCTGGTGAGACAACTTGAAAGTCCATGATATGTATAGTACAGTATGTGCCGTACGTACAGATCAACTTGCTGGCTTGCCACAGGATGTCTGAAGAGCCTCATGTTCAAGATCATTCGTGGCTCCTATCCTACCATCTCCCCTCAGTATTCGTACGACTTGAGGAATCTCATAGCAGCTCTGCTCAAGAAGAACCCGTCAGAGAGACCAACTTTGGTGTCCATCCTAAGAAGGGGCTTTATCAAGCGAGCTGAAAGTGACTTTGGTGACGGAGGAGGAGAGAAAGTGTGTGGAGCGAGGAAGGACAGTAATAGTAGGTCGTCACATCACAAGGCTGTCTATTTGAGGAAGCCTGTTTCAGCAAGAGCCAGAAGAAAGGTTACTCCTTCTCCTACCGTCGAAATGTGAGTTTCCCTGTTCTAAACTGACCCGTGTACATAGGATGTGTTGCTTCACATTAGTATAAAGACATCTTGTGCATGGGAGTAGCTAACATGCTGCTTTAGTACCCACATGTATCGATGTGCATACAATTTTTTCTAGATCATCAGCAGACGGGTTATTCACAAGTACGGGCATGTGTCATTATGCGCGCACACCCCTAAGTACTGCCAACATTTGGTGTAGTGACAAAACTTCGGACTAGGAAAAACTTGACTATCGAACGCTTGTGTCTTTGGAGAAGGTTTAAAGTAAATTTGATCAAAAATTGATCATATTTCCGAGGTTGATTGTATGCGGACATTACTTTTCTTTCAGCTCAAGTCAAAGTTTTAACCTCCTGTGTTTACTTATAGAAACTTTGAGATCTTCGCGAGGGACGGGACACGAGAAAAAATCTGCCCCGTGGATCCTCTTATAAAGCCAGCATCGTCCGCCGCATCTCCGAGGTCATCGTCATCCTCGAATGTGTCAAACTTGTGCCGGCCTCTAAATGCGGAAAACCGAGACAAAGAGAAGGTTCGCCACCCGTCCGAAAATGCCCATCCGGATGAAGACTTTCCTGAAAGTCTGGTGCAGACGAGAAATGAGCACATGGTCGAGAGGGAGCAGTCATTGGTAGAGAGGAACACAAAATCGTCCAATCTCGCCTGGGAGAGCCACAGTCAACGAATGAAGAAAAAGATCATCAAAGACGACGAGGATAAAGGTGCGTCCACGTCATTACCATTACATTACGACTACATTATTAAGTACGTATTCTGCTTATCATTGTTAACTGTACAGTTGTCTCCGGCTAGTTCGTGTACATATGTACGACGTACACGCCGCTTATTGTGTAACCACATGTAATGCGCACATGCATGTCGTATGCAAGATATGACTACAAGATCTTGCACTTCCGGTACCGCGTACTTCATTGTTATATCACAGCTATGCAGATTTTGAACGCCTACCGTGGCGGCATGGCCATGTGGATCGATTTGTCTTCTCCGGTCCAACAGTCTTCAGTGGCCAATTCGGATACCTTCGTAGTTTCCAGTGGAACCAATGAGGATACGTTTGTGATAGAGGGTCGCACGAAGGCCCCTGAGAAAAGGAACACGTCTGACTCGCTCAAAGAGAACAATCACGAGTTGATCAAAGTGACCAATTCATCCGTGACCTGGACTAACGTCTTCAGAAAGATTTTTTGCACTTCTGAAAGGTGAGCATGTGTATTATCTGACGTTCACGAGCGCTGATGTACAAACATGCTAAAGAACTGTTTTTAATTCGCACCAGCAATACTTCCATCATCGAGAGAGATGTCCCTGATCCCAAGTTCACGAATTTTTACGTCCCATCCCCCGTGGTGCAGGAGAAGGATGCTATTGAGTCGGCCAACTCAAGCACAAGTGTCAGTGGAAATGCCCGTCTGAACAGCCCAACGGTTGACGACAAATCGCTACTCCTGTCAGAACGTCCAGAATCACCAGTGTCCAGCCACGAGACTCCTGTCACCAGAAGTCCACTTTCATGGTCACCGTCACTGCCAAACCTGCATGAAGTTGGGCTACCTGAAAAAGAAAAAAAAGGCCGCTCATTCAAGAGTGATACGACAACTCTTAATGATGAAGATAAGACCCAAGAAGAGGAAACTGTGAACGGGGAAGATCATATGAACGACATTCACTGTTACTTAGAAGAACAGAGAGTAAAGCTCGAAGCTCAGGTTGGACTGCCAAAGTTGCTACAGGTGTACCGTCTGATCAGTGACATCGAGGAGCAAGGTAGGGAACAGGTGGACTACTCGGCGCTGGCCAGCATCTTGGGACCGTCTAATGAGTGTTATATTGACGAAATCATTCAATTGGTTGTAGCGGACAGCTTCTATTGAGGGACGATAATAAGAATATTACTAGCAATAATCATTGTTGACTAGTATCACAGACGACAGTCACTACTGTCGATGCAATTTCGATATATGCACAATTGTACAATGTACACGTATTGTCGCAGTAACGCGATCATGCATTTCATGGTGAAGTCTACCCGAAAATGTTCCGGACTTGTTACCAAACTTGCCCCTGCTCCAGAGCGCTGGAACGGGTATTACCGAGCGAGCTTATGAGCTCCCTCGCAGTCAGCCTGCTCACCTTCTTTATCTTGTGTACGGCATCGGTCAACTTTGCCCAGGCCGACAGCATTGTGACCAAGTTGTCTCCTGCCATTCAGGCAGGGTACGATGAGAGATCAAGTGAGTTGCAACTCGTTGGAAAAGAAATTGGACTACGGATAGATCCTTACTTGACGCCGAAGCTTTTCTAGAGGGACTGAAGCAAAGCGCTTAATGAGAATTATGCTCAAAGGATTCGGACGTCCCATGGTCATCCTCAAATTTTCTTTGTGGAGTAGAGAACGGAGCTTTGCTTCCTCACGTCCGTTCCATCCCTACACAAAGAACACGTCTCCGGCTTGTATCTGTCTAACCAACTTCTGACAGCGTATGGAAAGTAATTTCTTCGCCAGATTGATGACCACTGGAAGCTTAAATCTTTACAGCGCCAAAGCAACTATGATGGATCTGGATGGGTAGTCTCAAAGAGATGTCACCAGCAGCTAAGGGACCTTTTGACTTTGTCCTTGGAGTAGTTTAAGTCGTGGAGAATGCCTTAGAGATACTGGGAAATTTAACTGTCTATCCAGCAAAAGTCCGTGAACAGAGGAACAGGGAAGCCAATGCAGAGGAAAACAGGAGCAGAACGCGGGCCAAAAACCTTCGACTAAGTGCTCCAGACAGTAATTCCATACTTCCTGGCAGTGCGAATGTCGCTTAGCGGTCCAACTTATCATCAACTTGTGATAGACCTTCTTCAACTTGGCTAGTTCCTACTGAGGTCCATATCTGCACTGAAAAACGTGCCGAGGACGTAGGTTAATCCATGTCCTAGTCTTCATAGAACCGTTCTGCTTTGTCGGTTATCATGATCGCGAGGCTGTAATAAACGTATGTAAGTGAAAAGAACCACGACTTCTGCTATCATTACAATCCGCGTCGCCAAGTTGGTTTTGTTTGGAATTTTCTAGTCACGTAGAGGTTGAACGTGGAATGACCGGGAGTATCTAAACAAATCAGTCGATAATATGGACTGAACCATTGCCGATCGATCCGTTGCTCTACTGTACTCTACCTCAGAAATGTTTAGATACTCTAGACGTTCTGCGGAGTGCAACCTCCCGTGATACCTGGTTAT
>JAAUXU010165926.1_pt1 | contig 25520 bp, 28 predicted proteins | sample 7278151 | NCBI WGS metagenome assembly JAAUXU01 (sample SAMN14350113, study PRJNA611818) | marine sediment metagenome | isolation source: surface marine sediment (1.8m) | place: French Polynesia: Moorea | collected 2018-08 | reverse complement strand
TGATGTGGACCTGCTTAGTTACTTTCTTGATGCAAAACTGAAGCTTTGTAGCTCAATGACACTAAAAATAAAGTGTTTGCAGCTTTGTCACAGGGCCATCAAAATCTGAGCACCTGGTTATGTAATGAACTTACAGTGGGGGCCACAAGTGAGCGTACAGCGGCAGAAAAGACGGAAAAGTTGATTTTTGGGGCCTTTTTTAGTTCTAAAATGTGACCTTTTTTGTTAAAGGGGGCCGTTGCCCCCCTTTAATCCCCCCCCCCCACTGGGGCTGCTGCCCCCTGGTCCCCCACTGGAGGCAAACCCCCCAGAGCCCCAGTTTTCACCCTGCAGTTTTGCTGGTTCAAAGTCTTTGAAAAACTTGAAGCCTCAGCAGTTAAACTTATTTACTCCACTTCAGATGAAAATCAATGTATATGGCAGTGCCGAGCCCTTCTCCTACCAAAAAAATTGCATTTCACTACTGAAAAGTGACCTCAAAATGCGATTTTTTGTCTTTCAAGCAGGTGTACGCTCACTTTTGCACTGCACTATATGTAGGAAAACCTTATTGCCATGGAGGGGGGTCCAAAAACGTTTTTTTTGTTTTGAAAACCATTTGATCACATCTTCACCACTAGGTAACAATCCTATGATGCACTCAGGCAAATCCCCTAATTTTTATCTATTGACCTAGGCCAGTGCTCAGCGACTCGTTCCATGCCTCTTGGTGCCTCAAAACGAAGGCCGATGGACGCGGAGCTGATGCGTTCCACCTTAAGGACCATCGTGTCGGCCACTGATCAGGTCTGGGAACTTAAGGAACATTTCTTCATAGTAAGAGCACTTTGCACCAGTAACGGTGCTCGCACACTGACCACCACTGGCCAGCGATAGGCCTGATAGGCCTTGTGCGTCCCAAAGGTAGCACATAAGTTTGCATGATGCCAAATTCGAGTCTTTCTGCTAAATTGTGGAGGGAGGGAGACAATAGTAGCGCTATTTACGATATTGAGTCCTCTAATCGACAGTAGAGTCTCAATTTGACTAGACGTGGTCTCGTCGCCACATCAATTGCGCGTTCACCCTCCTCCCAAAGAGGGTTAAGATGACGAGGTTGAGGCTGCCGGCTGAGGCCGTCGAGGCTGTGGCTGAAAAAGACCTTCTCTCTCCAAGAAACATCAGTAGGCCTCGCCCATCTCTAAGGGGCAGGCATCAGACACGCGCTTTGAGAAGGATTTCAAAGTTCCTTTTCAAAGTCTATCGGATTTTTCTTCCCTCTGGGCGAAATTGCAAGTGTGCATCCATTAAGGGGGCCTTCCAATGTTTGTCTTTCGAATTCAAGGAGAATTCTTGAGCTCCCCCCCCTTTTCCTCCTTCTCCGTAATATCTGGCTCTTTAAAAGACAACTTTGAAGCCATTCAAGCCTCCGGCTTTCAAGCTGGCTTCGTACAAGAAGAAGCTGTTTCGTGTGTGCGGAGAAGCCAATAATGAAAAAGCAACAAAAACAAGACTCTCATGTCAGAACGTTCAATGCTGATGATGAATTCCTCTCAGGTATCGCCATCATGGACCAAGGTATGGAGTAGGTGACAGGAAGATTGGCGTCTCCTCATCAAAATTTGGTTACCACCTATGAAGTCGAATAAAGAAATGTTGACCTATTTAACATAAGACTGGCCTTTTTAAATGGACTTACTACTTCGTCATGACATTTAGAAGTCAGCTCATGAGCAACCTTTGCTGTCAAGTCAAATGAAATGTTTTTATCTCACTAGGTGTTAAATGCCGGAGGTAACAAAGCCTCACTGAAATGTAAGATTCCAAAACTGACCCCTGTTTGTGCGCAACATACTGTAAGATTGTGTGGAGCCAGCAACAGCTGCTGGTCCATTATGAGAAAAGGCCCATGGGCCTGCCAAGTGAAAACGTGTTCTTTAATCACGTAATGTATGGCCTAGTAAGGCCTTCCATCAAAGACCAGAAACACCAAATCCAATTGATCAGAGTGGAGAGAAAAAACTTTCCCTGATTCATCACTGGGCCAATTCAATCTGACCCCCCTCCCGTTGCCCCAAAGTTGTGGATGTGGCTGACTCCGGCAGACAAAACATTGCCCCCCCCCTTTACATGGCCTAATTTATCTTGGTACACTTGTAGCACGCAGCCACTCCTGCAACCCTGTCTGGAAGAGTTTTGCTGCTCGCCAAACTTTATCGGGCCGCTCCTCTGCCCTATGGGAGGGAAAGGTCTGGACGACCCCTGGAACCCCTGAAAAACCCACAAAGTGGACGACGACAAATGGGAAAAAATCGTCGCCATCATTGATGCCTCCTGTTGGCATCGATCGAGAGATCAATTTCGACAGACGAGAAAACGAGAGAGCAGCTGAAGAAGACGAAGACGCTATGGAGGAGGAGGGAGGGGGGGGGGGTGATGGAGAAGAGGGGGATTTCGTCTGCCTTTTTCTCTAGGGGCGGCGGAAGGCATCATCCCTTCTCCCACTTTTCGATGGATCGGTATAATCCGGCCGGAAAAAGAAGGGGGCCCCTAAAGGACTTGAGCAAGCAGGCCCAGGCCTAGAGGCAGAGGGCCCACAGGCAGAGGGCAGGGATGCCAATGGGCTTGGGACAGAAACCTAAGAGATAATGTGGGTGCAGCCACAGATGCTTGCTGGATCACACCATTATGGACGAGTTGCTGCCCAAGCCCCGCAGTCTCACCGTGACGACTCAAAAGAAGAAGAAAAAGAGCAATTTTTTTTGGGTCAGTGCACAACTGTATTTGCTGCAGACAGTGGGGTCAGACAGGCCTGAATATTTGACAAAACTTTGATTGGAAAGTTCTTAAATTGCGAATCGCTCAGTTTTTCGGACATGAAGGGTCACGACTACTATATTACATACTTGTAATTTTTTACAAAAAAACCCATACAAGTGAGCCTCTATGGCGTAAATGTGTTCGACCTGCTGGAATTGACTCACAATCATTGCAGGTCATTTCTTTCCACAAATTGGCCGTAATGATTTACTTTATATGTGTTTGACTGGATGCGATTGCGATCACTCCTTCATTGACATACTGGGTGTTTCATGACATTTTGCGTTGCATCCAACCAAGTGAAAGTTCCTGTTTGAAGGCCACTTTTTGACCTGACCGCACATATACTACACATTGGACAGGATAGGAGAGTGACACTTGTGTGTAAATGTTGTTTTGGCCTTCAGATGCTGCTGAGCACAGTGAGCAGCGTCATCACGGTCGCGGAGAAGTGCCCCGTGTCATCCTGGTCGTTGAGGCCCGAGGCCTGGAGGAAGCCGTTGTCCGCTATATTTCCTCCACTGGTAGTCAGGAAGGAAAGTTTAGTCCGGACATCCCTGTCACAAGCAAAGAGAGATAAACTTTTCTTTGCGTAGTACGTGAGAGCTGTGCCCATTGTTGCTGCCTCACCCTGTGGGCCTCATCCACCCCCATTTGAGTCACCCGATCCGCCTGCCTTTATCTCGGGTTTCAACGGGGCTCCTGTTAATTTGACACGTTTTTCTTCCCCCCCCCTTCCATTCTCTCTCCTGTTGCCCCATAAACTCTTCTTTATGAGTCCGTTGCTGCTCTTCTTTGTGGGACGACCTCCGAGGCTCTCCGCTTTGCTCCGCTCCCGCTCCGCTCTGCTCGGCCAGACAAAAAGCGATGAGGACGCGGCCTCGGTGTCTGGGGGAGCGGCCTGTCTGAGGTTGCTCGCCGGAAGAAAATTCAAGGACAGAGAGAGGAGAGGGTGTTTAGGACGCCGGAGAACAGAGAGAGGGAGAGAGATTTGAAATGCTGACCTTGGAACTCCTGCATGTCAAGCCTCGTCCCAACTATATTATCTGTTCGAAAGATATGACAGATCTTTTGGGTCACTTGGTGCAGATCAAAGGGGACACCCTGATGGGACGTGGGAAATGGCGAGCTCCTTGTTGACTGCGCCTCCATTCACGCGGAGGGACAACAGCACTCGGTCAGGGCGGTGGGTGTCGTTGGAGAGGTTGCGGGCACGAGGCCATAAGGTGGAGGATGATCCTGCCATCATCAGTCTGGGCGCATGCGAGAAGGGCGGGTTCGGAATACTTGGCACGATAAGCACACAGTTGATATCTATCGATACTCGGGCCGCCCACGAGCCTTGACAAGAGTCGGTTTCGGAACAGCGCATCATCAGTGATAAATGTTGGAGAACTCGAGCAAACACATCAGCAACTGCTGTTTTGCAACAAGGCCAAAGGCTGCGAGTGCAATTCCTTGCTCGAGGAGAAACTCCACCAAGGCCAGTTGGCGCAACTCAGACGCAACATAAAGGGATTGCAAAAATGTCACAAACTGTGCTGATGCATGTCTTTGACAAATTCGTCTGCTACTTTCACATTTAACATCAGCTTTTTGTGCAAAAGTTAGAAGTCGCTTGCAGAAAACCCACCCTGGGCGTATAGTACGATGCGGGCTGTGGAGAATGATGTATTTACATGGCTCCTTAAAAGTTATCGTGGTCAACTGACGGGGGGGGGGGCATCAATGCTGCAGAGACATGTTATCGCCCTCGTGGGGGTCATCACGGTCTTCAGCACGACGGAGATCTTCCATGTGCAACTTCATCCTCATCAGGACAGGTCAAACAAATCAGCCAATCAAGTAAGAATGGAGCAAATGAAGCCAGAAATCTTTGTAAATTACCCTGTTGACAGCCACGGTGGACACAAAATTGCAGTCAGAGATCATTTCCCTGTCTCGCTCGTTGATGCCGGAGCTGATCAAAACAATGTTTCATCAGAAAGACTTGGAATGACAACATATTGGAAAGTTTGCCTTAAAGTCCACTCGACCTTTCAACAGACTGCACGTTCAATAAGCACTGCTTTAGGTGCAGAAAAGTCATTTTCTAGTCTGATGTGTGGAAAGCCCTGTTTGGTGGAGAAAATTTTAAATTGTGGCTCTTTGGACCAGCACCCACAGCTCCAGAGGCAGTCACGTCTGGGGCCACCTTTGCGAGGCTGTAGTCGCTCTTTGGGGGGTGCAGCCATGAGAGTATTTGTCTGGGGATTTCACCCCAAGTCCCACATGTGTCGATCGATATCAATGAAATGTCACATGCAGGTACGCTTTCCAAAATTGCATCACGAGGTGCAGCGAAATGAAGCAAGAAGATCGGACCATAGGAATTTTTAAATCTTCTCAACATATGTGCTAGTCAGACTGTGCTCAACACGACTGGGGGTTCTCAGTCAAGTCATCATACCCCTGAAAAGTCATGACTTCATTGGAAAGTCATGACTGCAAATGTGTCACGCGCTACTTCCTGCATCATCAGAAGGGTCGGAGACAAAGAAGTCACCTGGACGACTAAGGAGGCTCCTGCCACGTCTGATGAGCTCTGAGGAAGAATGCAGCCTAGTCAAGTCGTCCCACTGCTGGCCGCTTCTGAGGAGGACAGGGTTCTTGGACTAAAAAGGTTGTCTGGACTGCAAATCTCGTCGTTTGGAGTTTGCTCAGGAGCACTAAACACGGAGCCTCAACAGTCCTTTTTATTTCAGACGAAGACAAATTTTATTTGAACAACCTGGACTGGTCCCAGAAGTATTGGAAAAGAGTCCAACTTGCCATGCAACCTTGGCCAAGCGTGCCTGTGATGGTGGCCGCGTCATGGCGTGGGGTGCCGTTGGTGGCCATGGCGAGCTCGATCTACGGACAGGGCAAGAGGAGTTGCTTCCTTGTATGTACAATGTTACAATTATATTTAGTGCTATGGTCACTACAGGACCGATTGAAACCAAACTTGGCAAGGTGTGAGGGAGTCCCCCAGGGAGTACCAGGTTAGGTGGGAGTCGCGCCCCTGACCCTCCCCTCAATTGCAGGCTGCGACTGAAAATGAGTCTGGTTATTCCGTGGTTCCCCCTTCTCACCAGGGATACCAGATACTCGCTTTAGCGCATCCTGACAAACTCTCGATGGAAATCGGACACTCCCATGGGCTGCAGTGGGCAGACTTGCTTGATGATGGAGTAGAACGGGAGGTCTGAGGCTGATCATGCAGGCGCAACATGCCAAGTAGACAGAAGTCCCAAGTGAATGTTGAACCAGAAGAGTTTCTTGGGTGACATAGGGGTGTTTAGAGGTCAAAGGCCGCCCGTGCGAGCCTGAAGGGTCCACTCAGGTTGGGCCTAAAGCCGTCTTTTCCTAAAGGTCCCTTGGCTCACTTTTTGCTAGTTAGAGCAAAGAAAAACTGTGGAAGAAATGGAAAAAGATGTGGTAAACCTTTCTAGAGAGCAGAAAATACAGCTTTTTCAACAAAGTTCTGTATTTTGAGAAACAAAGAAGTTGAAATAAAGCTCATATTGCGAACACGCTGTAGAATCACGCTGTGACCTTTTCGAGCATAAAGTATATACGTAGCACACGTATATAAAATTCATACATATAGGTGTGTTTGCGTATGCACAGAGTCGTCGAGATAAATTTGGGCAACCTCTGGGAAGGTTAAACATGTATAAAAGCTGCTCATTTAACCATTCAGCTGTGAAAGTATTCAAGTCCAATATATTGGGCATCACCGTACGCTTCTAATTTGAAGTAGTTTCTAGAACTTTCCACTGAGATGTGAGGAAAGATAGACTGAAGTTCTAGTTTTTGAAAGACCCAAAGCACTTCCTTAGTGCGTACGTACATCCAATTCTAGAAGGATTTCTTTTCACAGCTGAGATCATGCAATGCAAAAACATCTTTTGCAGTACTCAAATCGCAAGATCTTAGCGAATGGAGCAATGGTAAAGACACCCAAGGTGACATTTTGGTGAATGTTTTATCGCCTGATAACATCAGCAAATGCTTTCTATAAAACTATGATCTTTAAGGGAGACCTCAAAGACCACGCGAAAAGTGACTCTTCTTCACTCCTGTCCAGGCCCACCAAGGCTGACAACATGCTCATAGGATCTGGAGACGTCTTCTCTGTTGCCTGCTGATCAGGGAGTCAACACATTTCTGGGATAGGTTACATTTTTACTCTTTGCTATCATAAATAATGGTTCTACAAAAAAGTCTACTAAAAACAAAATGCTCTCTATTAACATGGCTACAATAGTTGTTTCATGGTTTTGTGTGATATAACGTCTTTTTGAGAATGTACATCTGTTCAAAGTTTGTCCAAATTTATCACGACCACGTACTACGTACGTACATAGCCACTCCCAAACTAGGTGGAATCAGCAATCTTTGAGCGCTGAGAACTGTCTCTCCTTGATCTCCTCTGGCTTGGACCACCTCTGTCCACTCCTTCTGGTGAACTGCTTGGCCATCTCTCTGGCCCATCGCGGCTGCGAGATGGGCACCATGTGCCCGGCGTTGCGGACCACAAGGTAGGTGAGACCCCCTCCCTCCAAGAGGTGCCCGGCCAACTCCCCCTCGCCGTTGTCCTCGTTTAACACCCAGAACAGTTTTCGCTTCGACGAGTCGAATTCGTGGCGGCGGCTGAAGTTGAGCGACCGCACGAGTGCGTTCGTCCCCGACAGATGCACGATCACGTCCAGGTTGCCGTTGTAGATCAGTACCTCGATTTCTCCAGCCTCCAAAACCTGCAGTTTTGGAAGTACAGGGAGCAGAAATATGATTCAGATCAAACTTTTCTAGTGCTTAAAGTATGAAGTTATGCTGAGTGTGATTGGGTCGAGGAGAATTGGACCTCGGACAAAGGCTGGCCACCTACTCCTAGCCCAACTTAATTTATTTCTGGTACCATCAAAATGCCAGCCAAACCAAGATGGTGCCAACCACATTGGTTTGGTGCCAGCCACATTGGTTTGGTACCAGCCACATTGGTTTGGTGCCAGCCACATTGGTTTGGTACCAGCCACATTGGTTTGGTACCAGCCACATTGGTTTGGTACCAGCCACATTGGTTTGGTACCAGCCACATTGGTTTGGTACCAGCCACATTGGTTTGGTGCCAGCCACACCAGAATGGTGCCAGTAATACCAAGATGTGTCCCATGCCACACGCGAAAGAACCTTGAGAACGCGAAAGAACCATCAAGAACTAGTCGGTGTCATGACCGGGTCTGTCGACCCAGATTGCGGGTTGCAGGCAAAATTCGGATGGAGCCTGTAGCGTCGCAGCACTGAAGTCCGAGCAAAGGAGTCAGGTTCAAACTGTCATTGCCCACAAGGGTAGTCTCGTGAAGTAAAATTGTTGTAAGAACCTTTAAGTCTACCTTATAAAAAGTATTTCAATGAAAAAAATTGCTGTTCAGCAAAACATGTACCTTTAAAAGCCCCGGATTAAACTACCGCACCCAGTACACGGTGACGAAGTTTGACAACTGAAGCTTTAATTGATGTATGGTTAGAGTTGAACTTTAGTAGGTTTGGAGATGCACGTATTGTAGCACTTTAAGCATGCGTGAGACACACCTCTTCTAACCACGGCGTCTTGTCGACCATGACGCTCTCGTTGAGAAAGACGTAGCTGTCGTATCCTCTGTTGAACGGTTTGTTGCCCACGTGGATGCCAGAACGGACGTCGGCCTGCTGCAAGAAGCACACGTACTCGTGGTTCGTCAAGTAGTTGCCGCTGAACGTGAAGTCGTAAATGTTGGTCAAGTTGGACACCTATATGACACAATCAAGCACATGTTAAAATGCAGCTGCGGGCGATATCGGCTTTGCTAACCTCGCCGGCGAACGTGTGCAGGGCCTTTTGTGAGGGATAGATGGCCTCCACAAAGTCACCATCCTCTTGCATTGAGAGAGTCTGAGCGTCCAGCTCACGCAATCTCTTCATCTCCTCGTCCGTAACGTAGCCGAGCATCGAGAATACGTCCGCGTACACGGACTGGAACCTGGGGCTCACGAAGCCGTTCCCTATGCCGATGCCCTTAAGGTGCTGCAGGGGAGAGGAAACGTTTGCTGGCGCGCACAAGCGGGTAGTCCAACCTTGGGCAATATTTTACCAACTGCTGGACGACCTCTGCGCCGTCCTTGCGCTTCTTCATGTACGTCTTTGCCAGCGAGACGACGTAGGCGCCCCCGTAGGACTCTCCGAAGGCGTAGAAGTCGGTCTCCTCGGCGCTCTGGCCTCCCGTCATGTAGGGAAACACTTTCATAAATTGCGAGAGGGCCTCCAGTAGCGAAACAGACACCTACGAGAAACACTTGACGAACTTAACTCCCGTATGCATTGAACAGTTAAGGCTCACGACCCCTCATCAGTTGCTACGTGGGTGTACAGGGTGACAACGGTGAAATGATCACAAGTTGGGCACGCTTTTTCTATGTGCTCTACTCTCTACAGACACCGGGCAGTCCCCAGGATAAAAAAAAGTGTTGTCCTTTGTCTTCCTTTACCTGATCACTGCACCAAGGTGACCAACACCAAGAGTGGAAGCTCTGGCTAGTTGTGGCCGCGACCACCAAGGGCAACGGCGTCACTAACATCTCGGACGCCGCCAAATGCAAACATCACGGTGGCAACAATTATGGTCTGATTGACTTCAGTATGGAGTCGGCACGCAGTAAACTTGCTCAGCCTCATCAAGAACAATATGGCCGAGGAACTTACAAGCAAGGACGCACCTCTCAGGTTGATGACCTTGAAGCTGTCTTACTGCTTGTAATGTAGGAGAAATTTCACTACTTACGCATGTCTTTAGGGGTTCACCAAGCGTCTCTTGTGAACACACTTAAGAAATCGACCGGACTCTAAGTTCCCCCATTACTGCCCTACAAAACAAGTGCATTCAGTACTTGACCTCGGTTCTGTTGATCCTCGAGGCTACTTTGATGTTGAAAGTGTAATTTCATTTCACTATTGGCACATTCCTTAGGAGGGAGATTTGGTGGATTTTTTACCCTTTGTGATTCCTCAGCCAATGATTTAAAGAGTGTGTGCGTGTGCTTAAAGTCAGACCTCTTCGTCAGTCCTTGGAAAGCCGTCCTCATGGTCAGTGTGACTGAATCCGGTTCCCACAGGGTTGTCGATGTAGAGCATGTGCTGGTCGCGAGTCCAGGAGAACTTGTTGGGCACGAGGTAGGCTGAGCTGTGGCGGGCGTCGTAACCCACGAGAAAGGGGCCGTTCTCTTTAAACAGGCCGTACATGCTGGGCCAGCCGGGGCCGCCCTGAGGAGGGTCATACACAAGTTATTACTATATAAAGTTATAAATGTCATTGCCACACGCACGAGGCAGCTCTGCAGTGCGCGCGCACGCACACACACACACACACACACACACACACGCATACACAAGCTCAATGTCCTCTCACCTGCAGCCACAGCATTAATGGCTTCGTCTCGGGCACGGGTGCCCCGAGGAACTCCCTCGGCCTGGCCGGGAAGTACCAGAAGAACAGACTTGAGTTGAACGTCTCGTTCACAGTCAGGAAGCCCGAGTAGCTCCACTCGCTCTGCATCACGTTCAAAGCGCGCGCGCGTTCAGCTGCCTCCTGAACCCGGCCTGACTTGATGAGCGGCGTGAGGTAAAAGGGATCGCCGACCTCGGCCGAGTCGAACTTGCGCGTGATCGCCTCGGGGAAGACGGTTGTGCAGAGCCTTTGGCGACGTGTGCAGGTGGACGGATATGTATGATGTGACTTCAGATATTATCATAGGAATCATCGGAGAAGCTTAAGCACTTGGAGGTGGATAACATTAGTTAAGTAGAAAACGGAAAAATATGTTTTCACGTTAAGCTGACATTTTAGCATAATTTGCTGGTTTTTTAGCCGAATTAACGTCTTTGCGCTAAATTCGCACAATTCTCATGTGTTCCTCAATCTCTTAGTCATGACGCAGTTGTTTAAAGGGACAAGTAAAAATATGGCAGAGCTTGAAGATATAGAAAACATTGAAAGTGTTATGATAAGTAAAACTTTAAACTGGAACCCATAATGAAGGATGTCCTCTATCTTTAAGGACTGTCCCTTTGCCAACGTTGATATTGAGCAATGTTTCTTAGTATGCATCATGAAGTGGCAGAAGACATGAACATTACTAATCGACAAGTGACTGTTGGATTGATAAGATTGCATTAAGGTGTGCAGTGCACACAGCTGGTACTTTTTGGCCTTTTTTGGGAAAAAAATGACATATTTTTCCGCTCTGTCAATGTATAACTGAACTATGATCGGCTGGGGTTTGTTGTGAGGGGGGAATCACTCAAAACTTCCACTTCATCGCATCCGCCTGCACATTTGTCACTATGCCTTTGTGGCTCCCAGTGGGTGTCCAGGACGCGCAAGCGCAGCTCGTCGAACTCCGGCGGGTCGGGCGTGAGCCTCCAGGTGACCATGGCGGCCGCCAGCAATAGGCTGAAGAATGCCAAGATGCACGCGTACGTGATGATCTTCTTATATCGCTCAAGCTGCGCAAACGCCGACCGCTTCTCCCGCCTGAGCCGCTCCAGCTCAGCCGCCAGCGCCGCGGCGTCCGCAGGATCTCCATGATCCAAGCAACCGTCAAAACTACTCAAATCCTGCAGAGAAAAGATAAATGTGGGCGTAATTACGCCCTTTAAGCTATTTAGTATTGCGATAATGTACAGGAAGACGCTGTCCAGTTGCATTTTTTAAAGCTCTTGCGTTAGGGAAAAGGAGCAATTAGGTTTAATGAGACACTTATCCTGGAAAGTTCGGCATAAAACGACCACAAAGTGCTTTCATAACATTCCGTTCTCCCGACAGTCCAATAAGTCAATAATGAACTTTCCAACTTTCAATGCAGTAGCAGCATCGTAAGCCGGTTTCTTTTCCTCCTTCTAAAGCGTCCTTCCCCCCTCACCTGATCGATGGTCGACTTGGTGTCCTGCGGGAAGAACACGGACCTCTTGTTCAACTCGCTGCTGTTGCTTCTGCCTGTCCCGCCGCCTCCGCCTCCTGCCGAGTACGAGTGTGTGTCGCCCATGGGCGACTGCAGCATCGCGGCCTGCATTGTCTCCGTCGCCTCCTTCGTCGTCACTGCGGATCTCTTTGCGAAGGGGAAGAAGGAAGGGGAGGGGGAGAAGAAGAACAACAACGACGACAAGAAGAACAAGAAGTGGTTGAAGAAGGAGGAGGAGAAGAAGAAGAAGAAGAAGGGTGACTTCGCGAAGAATCGTGCATGTTTATGCGTCAACAACAGCGCCTCCTCCTTGGCCCTGAGAAAGTTTTGGGCAGGCTGTCTGCTCGCTCTCCTCGTCGACGGATATGAACTGAGTTCGTCTTGAACTTTTGGCGAGCGTCACTTCAAGCGTGCGATTGTGCCCAGCCTGTTTGGAAAGTATGTACGGGGTGCTCAAGAATTATCTTGCTATCGATGAGCGAGTTGAAACATGTGCAACTGCATCAGGGTCAACCTGGGTTGCCTGGAGAGACCTTTGCTCTTAACTTATAACTTCATGTGCCATTTTGAAGTGTAAAGAGTGGCTGAGACTGATCTGGAGCAGGGGTTGCCAGATTCTTGCGACAGCTGGACAAGCAATTTGCGGTGCAACACTCCTAACTCGTATGGGACTTTTAAAGTAAGTCACAATTGTTTTAAAAGACAAAATGCTTCATCCTGGGGCTGTCCAGCTCTCATTGGAGCTGAACATTTTATTGGCTCTGAAGCTCACATGTAGCTCTGAAGCTCACATGCAGCCCTGAAGCTCACATGCAGCTCTGAAGCTCACATGTAGCTCTGAAGCTCATATGTAGCTCTAAAAAGTGACCAGTTCTTGTGCTGAGCAACTGATTCACCGGCTTCTTGCAACCTTGGTGGAGAAGCAGCGTTTGCACTGCAACATTGATGCACACTTCTTTGTTATTCTCAATCAGCTGACCAATTTGTTGCCAAAAGCTAGTTGAGAGCTGCATTCAGCACTTCAGTTGACGCTGAAAAGCTTTGTAGCACTTTGAATGCACCCGGTACTTACTTACCCATCCATACTTTCGTGGAGGAGAGAGTGAGGCTTAACTTGGACTGGACTTTTGTCCAAACCACTGACTCAACCTATGAAGTGTCTTAACAGAAAGTCTCTCCTTGAACTGACTCAACATTAGCGGAAAGTCTCTGATGCTTTCATAAGATGCTCTGTTTTCTCTCTCTTTGCTGAGCGAGCCAAAAAAAGGGTTAAAGCTTCCAACCTTGTATTACCGGAAGTTTTTTGTTCGCACCGGAAAGAGCAGTTTTGATCGAGTTAAGCTTTCTACACCCTGTAGAATTCGTTTCGCTGAAAGCGAGCGAGCAACTGTGGGATCGCTTCGCGCATTTTCCACTTCTCTCTCTCACACGTTTTCTCTCGATTTTTCTCTATTTCTGATGAGATGGGCCAAAGGCAGCCTCGGGTAGGGAGAGCCAGATAACAGAGTTAGGAACACTTTCTTAACTTAAAAGCTATTTTATTCGCAGCCGGGTAAAATTTCTAGTGAGCGCCCGATTGAGCCGGGCCAGCTAAACTTTGTTCCGCATTGGAACAGGTATCGACTGATGAGTGTGTGTGGCCAAATACACTCGAAGCCTCATAAAGTGGGATTGTACACTGTACTGGGGTTTTCTCTACTCATTGTGAAGAGACTTTAGATGAATTTAGGCGTTGCCATTCATAATGAAAATCTTCAATGCTTGTCAATTTTGGGCTGATTTCGGCACAGATTTTCCGGGTGCAATTTCGTGTGAGCTCCCTGGTAGTAAAAAGTCGGTCTACTGTAAGTGGAGGTTGTTTCCGTTTCAAAATAAGTGAGCCATGACCCCATTTCAATTTTTCCAAGATAACTGAGCCATTTGAAGAGCCTGCATCTGTTTGGCTGATGGAAGTACGAGGATGTTGTAGGATTTCTGGAGGAAAGTAGTCAGACAAATCTAGTAAGAAATCAGTCCCCTGGCAGGATTATGACTGGCTGACATGATTTGCTGTGGAGTACTGATCATGGTCATAGAACTGTACTGATGGTGACCATCTTGGTCTCTGCAGCGGATCAAGCAAGGTCTCAAAACACTTTTTGTGTGATAGGTTTGGCTTTCTTACATTCTTGGACCACAATCCTTCAATTTCAGAGCATAAACTAAAATGTTCTAGTCACAGCAGGTGTGATTTTGATCTCACCTTTAAATCAACAACTTTGTTGACTCCTAACTTCATGGCCTCAAGTATTTGTGCTGCTGTGCAACCACCAGATCGTGAAGTTAATGCCAGAAATCATGTCAGCCAACCAGCTTGTAAAATTATAATTATCAGTCAATAATCGGACTGACTAATAAGAGGGGAGGATCCACAGCATGTGAGAGAAAGCATAGGGGGAGAGTAGGGTGGGCCCCTTGAGACGAATTGTTTTCTTCAAAGTGCGCCTCATCAGCAGTTGCGACTGAGGTCAAAAATAAGATCCCACCCCATCAGGCTGTCATTGATCCACACAAAAAGGTGCCACAAGGCTGACAAGGTGATGGAGCAGGGGGCCTTCCCGAAGGACATGGGTCAATGCTATTGTCAGCATATGAAAATCTTATCATAAAATATGATCCTTCTGAGCAAAAAAGTACTAATACACTTTTTTTCAGAAATTTATTTTAGCATGCTTTATGTAGTAAACTCATAGCCAAAAGAGAGTTACTTCAAGCTAGGATGAAGTTTAACTATATTGTTTTACTCAGAAGGGTCACATTTCACAGTAAAAATTTCAATTTCACCCCATTAGACTACCATTGATCCACACAAAGAGGTACAAAACTGACAAGGTGAGGGCCGAGGGACATTCCTGAAGGACGTGGGTCAATGAATTTTTTTCATAAAATGTCCTTCTGAGCAAAAAAGTACAAATATATGCTTTCCAGAAACTTAATTTTACCATACTTTATGTAGCAAACTCGTGACCAAAAGTGAGGTACTTCATTATTTCTATGATTTTCAGGCTAGGAAAAAGTGTCCTTACACTTTTTTGCTCAGGAGGGTCACATTTCATAACAAAGTAGTATAAATACACTTTCCCTAACTTGACATAATAACGCGCCTTGTTGAAAAGTATGCTAAAATTATGGTACTTGTTTTTGGCTCAGAAAGGTCACTTGTTAAATCAAAATTTTCATATGCTGACAATAGCATTGACCCATGTCCTTCAGGAAGGCCCCCTGCTCCAACACCTTGTCCTGTGCTCCTCCTTGGATGTCCTGGAGATGCGCAACGCTGCCTTTCATCATCTATTAAGGTGCGTTGCGCTCTCTTGTTAATCAAGGTCTGAGTAGTTAGTGTTACACTGATTCTTATGTCTTGCACTGCACGAATAATTACTTATTATCGTCGTCTCATTTGTGCTCATATTTTGAGGCCTGCTCACTGAGGTGAGATCCCATCAACTGACTACAGAGTTATTGGTCAGTTATGGATGGTAGAAATCGACTGATGTGCTTGACAAGGATGGCTGAGCAAATCTCCACGTCAGACATTGGGAGCTGCCATGCTTGACTGGCGTGACATCTACTGTAGGAGTCCATCAGAGTCAGTGTTGACGCTCCTCACAGTTTTTATCACAACTCACAATTTTGAGGCTTTGATGATTTGCCATTTGCTGTATCGTGATTTGGGGCCTTAATACTCATTATACGGGTTGGATTTTTTTACTCATGAACATTTTACTGATTTGCAGTTTTTAACTTATCCTTGTAGCTTTTTTACCTCTTGAGTATGGTTGTTGGTATAATACCTTCCAATAATCGATTATAGTCGATTTTTTCGATCATTTTGGTCTACATGCTTGAAAAATGGAAAAGATCGTAGTCAAACCAATTTTTCCTGCTCGCGAACTCCATGACTCGCGAGGAGACAGAAATTGATTTGTCTGAGTATCACACAGATTCCCCTTTTTATCATAGCATTAGTGACTTGTCTATTCGTAATGTCCGTATCTTCTGCCATTTCACATATTACTTTGATTGCTCAATATCAACGTTGGCTATTATCCTTAAAGATAGAGGACATCCTCCATTGCGGATTCTTGTTCAAAGTTTTCCTCATCATAACATTTTCAATGTTATCTATTGTTTCAAGCTCCGCCATATATTTACTTGTCCTTTTAAACAACTGTGTCATGACTCAGAGATTGAGGAACACATGAGAATCGTGCGAAATTAGCCCAAAGACATTCATTCTGCTAAAAAAATCCAGCAAATTATGCTAAAATGTCAGCTTAACGTGAAGACGTAGAAATGCAGATACTTACTGCACAAGCATGTTTGTTAAAAATATGCCATAGTTGATCCGAGGACCAAGTTCTTTAGTCGATAGCAGGACTTGAAGCCATGCAATGCTTAAAAAATTCTATCCTACATTGAGTGTCGTTGTTATTGTTGCAGCTGGCTTTGATGGGGTTGCTCACAATGGCCTTGGAAGATAAGCGACATTCAAGCAGGAACATATTCTATTTCCTTTGCATTCACAGAAGACATTCTCAACTTACCAAATCGGCCAAAGCCTTTTTTCACTGCAAGCAAGCACACACGTGGACACAACTTATGCCTTCGCTCCTGCTGGAGCAGTCAAATGTCCTTAAAGGATGGGGCAAAATACTCTGCCAACGACTTTTGCACACGAGAAGCTGATGTCTAATATGAAAGTAGCGCGCGAATTTGTCAAATACACGTGTCTCCACTATTACTAACATTTGTCGAATCCTGTCAGGTTGCTTTTGGAGGCTGCACCAACTGCCAATGATGGTGGATCAAGCAAGGAAATTGCATGTGCAACCAAATTGGCCTTGGCATGAGAAGCAGTTGTGTCGTGCAACGCTGCACACGTTGCGATCAATTGGCAAAGTAGCATTTTACGAACACTTTGTTCCTGCAACCCCAAAGTGTTGCTGCCCGAGGGAGGCCCCAGGGTAGCGATGGCCACTGCCCTGACCGCGGAGTGCTCGGTCTTGCCAAGTGAGCGCGTCAGGGTTGTCCAATGACGAAGCAACAAGTTCCATTTTGGGGGCGCAGTTCTTAAGCAGTGCCCTACAAGTCCTATCAGGTGCTTCGCGCTCTCGTGTCAGTAAGTAGTGGAGGAGTTCTTTTTCTGGTCGCCCTGAGCACCAAAATGGACTAAGGTTTACAGTAGTTACTGCTAGACTTTTGTTATTAACATTTGTGGACCAAACAGTACTCCAGAAGGTTCTGATCAGGTCTTGTGATGGCCCAGAGCATGGAAAATATCGACAGCGTGTTTAGAGTGCATTTTGTTGCCTCTGTGCATTGTACTTTCACAGCAAATAAGTTACGTCCATACTGTCTCTACGTACGATACCGCGACCCCGATTACCCGAGCGAGACAATCTGAAACTCAAGGTGTTTCTAGTTCTAGTTCTCTTAGCACACATCAGGGTGAGCGCGGCCACTGGGCTCGAGATTGAGTAGACGGATCCCGTCGGGAAGCTGGAAATCAACGTTTTCAGCTTACTCTAGAGCTCAGACTAAGGCTTAGGACTATCGTGTTGACATCAGGAGAGTCGGAGCTGGAAACGAGGGTTAAGATCTTACTTGAGAGTGTAATTCTAGTACTTCTAGGTCAGATTGACATCGAGACATTAGACACTTAGGGACAGGCTATACAGTGCGACACAACGTTATGGTTCACTCAGACCTTCATGACGTTGGTACAGCTCACGTTGATAGTAAATTCGTGGTCCGTAGACGTAGTCGTAGGCGCTGGAGACTGAGTCTAAGATGGCGTCGTCCAGGAGCAAAGTCGTCGCACGTCCGTCCGCTTCGATCGTTCTCAAGCAAGTGATTACTGGTCTTGTCTCGTCGAACGGCGTCACCACGATCGCCGCGCCACGTGCTGGATCGTTCGCCCAGATTAGACACACCCCAATACTCAGTCCAGTACTCAATACTCAATCGCTCGGGCAATCGGAAGATCTTTTCCAGTCCAGCTACCGATCACTTACACGCTACGGCATACGTAGTAACACATACCAAGCAACACTGAGAAATCTTTTGGACATCAGCATATTTCTATGCTCTCTCCTCTAGCTTCACCTTCATATAAGGATAATTCAAGATGAACTGGTCTCCCGAGAGGACGTCTAGTTTGGTCTCCGGGACTGCAACTAATCGATACTTGGAGAGAAGTTTGGCCATAGCAATTTTCATCTCAATCTGCGCAAATCGCTGCCCAATGCACAGCCGAGGACCTCCCCCGAATGGTCGGTATGTGAATGGGATGAGGTGGTCGCTGTTTTCTTTCAGGAATCTGTCTGGTCTGAACTCATGGGGATCTGGGAAGAACTCCGGGTTGAGGTGACTCGCGTAGAGAGGGAAGTCAATCCTGGTCCCTTTCTTGATGACCATGCCAGGTGCGACCTCGCAGTCCTTGACGCACACCCTCGTGTGTAATGTGACGGGACAATTCAACCTCAGGTCCTCGTTGATGACTGCATCCAAATAGGTCATTTCGGAGATGTTGCTTTGGTCAATTTTGCCCTCATGATCACCAACCACCCTCTGGACCTCATCATGTGCAAGGTTCTGAAGGAAAAAAAAACAGAATTGTTAGTATTCCAAGAGTTCATGCCATTTGATTTTTTTCTTTTTTACCTGGATTTGCTGGTGCTTGGCCAGATGGTAGCAGGTGGTTGACAGGGTATTGGATGTGGTCTCATAACCTGCCAGGAAGAAGACGATTCCCTGGGCATTGATTACATCCTCATTGAGATGCTTGAGATCAGGACCATTGGGATTCTTTCTCTTGGCACTGTTCAGTTCAATCAGGCGAGCAAGAAAGTCTTTTCCAAGAATGTTGGAAGCCTCCCTGGTGTGGCAAGACAGTGGGTCCTTCACTTGGCGTGTTCAAGAATGTACAAGACTACTGAACAGCATTTACCTCTGCTTCATGATATCTTTGGAGATTTGTCCAAGCAGGTACCACTCTTTGGGCAGCAAGGGTAGGAACCGTTCTGCCCCGGGAAAGTACTGCAGGAGATGCATTATCACAGTCTCCACCCAGCTGCTGATACGAAAGTTTGAGAAAGCTGCTCTGCCATATTTGACCAAATCTTGGTCTGGATTCTTGTGTGCGTCAGCATCAATTCCAAAGGCACAGGAGCTGATGACGTTCAGTGCAAGACCTGTATCACAATAAGGAAAACAGTTGAAAGCATGTCCTGGAATGGACAATCACAGCAACGAAGATTCTTGCTCACCTTGGAAAACATCCTTCAGGTCCACCACGGGGTTCTTTGGCACCAGGCTGTCAATATGGTCCATCATACGGTCAGCAACTCCGGACATAGGTTCAAGCATTCCTTTCAACTTGCCAGACGAGAAGGTTGGGCTAAGATTCTTTCTCATAGCTCTCCACGTCTCTCCTCTACAGAGGTCCAAGGTTGCCGCCTTATCCTCGATCTACGTCAAAGATTTACAACAGACCCTGGTGGCAGTGGGCACTTGACTGCATGTTGGATCTTCAGAAGTACTTACATGCAGGTCAAACATGTCGGGGAAACAATCAAAGTTCTTTACAAGGATGCTCTTGATCAGCTCCGGATCTATGGTGGAGATGACGGGTACCACCCCGTCATACCTCCCAAAGGTCATGCCCAGTTTGTTGTGCTGCTCCTGAGCCCACTCGTGGAAAAAGACCTTGTGCAGCGCATATGGAGGAGAGCCCAAGAAGGCGAATGGCTTCAAAACGGGGATGCCAAGCTTCTCAAGGCTGCCGTGACGCCTGGTCAGATGCCAGAAGAGCGCGGTCGCAGCCACGGCCAGCAGCCCCAAGGTGATCGTCAAGATGTCCATTCTTTGGTCTCTGAGCCAAGTTTCCACCTCAGGCTCTTGTTGTTGCCAGGTGCGCTAGTGAGAAGAAAGTAAAAGACTCACTGGGGTGAAGCGTCTATTCATTGCAGTCAAGTCTCCATTTGACGGCAGCAGCAACAAAAACATTGTGAGCAACGGGACAGTAAAAAGTTTTTCTCAATCGATTTAGTCACAATTGACTTCTTAAGTGAAAGTTCCAAAACCTTATTTTTTATGTTTCAAACATGAAAGCCCCCTTTACAAGTGTCTGTACATATTTTGGATGCGTGTACGAAGCAAGACAACTTTTAAAATATAAAAACTGTAATTCTTGAAAAGAATTTACCGACTCAGGCCTAAGTTTGGACCAAACACTCAGAAAAGGTTAGTTAGCAGTCTTGTGTTAGGAAACTTACTGAATTGCATTTTCAATTGAGGCTCCTTGGATCAGCACCCACAGCTCCACTGAAGCTTGGAAGCTTGCAGGTGCAGCTTCCAAAATTGCCAAAATTCATGTCAGCCAAGTGTATGGTTGAGTTAAAGGTCACCAGTGTGGGATATCCTGGGACTGTAGTCCTGCCACAAGATCGTGGGGGCCTCTTTCGAAATTAATTCATCCTTTCAGGATTGGTACGTGGCTTATTCATAACAAAAACATCCCTCCTTGACCAAGTCACTGGTAGCACAAATTGTCCCAGTCCTGATATGCAAAAGCTGAACAATTTTACGAAATATTAAAAAATGGAATAATTTTTGCCGTGAAAAATGTTGGAGAATTGCCCTCAAATGAAGAATTCACTGTATTTAGACGGGCTTGACGCTGCCAAAAGGTCACACAGAGCATCCTTATCAAACGCAAGTTCTTGTGTACATTCGGCATGTGCGGTGCGCCCCCGTAGTGATGAGTAGGAGATACAGTAGCCCGAGCCGATTCGGGCTTTCATAACCATGTGACGCATTTTCTCTTAAAAACAGTCCCACTTAACTTTAGAAGCTGAGGCTGTGTCAATGGCACACAATGATTACTGGGTCGATCACATGAATTCATACGAGCCAAACCAACTTCGAGCCCACAGCTAGGCATCAGCTGATCAGGCCCAGTCTCTACCCCTCTCTCGCCTTGCACGCGCACACGCACGCGCACACGTATGTTTTGCTGGGAACAATGCCAAGTTTCAGTGTGAACGTCACTGTGACTCTGAGCAGATCGGAATTGGGTGAATCGCTATGACATGTACTTTAATACCAGAGCACTTTTTTTTTAAAAAAAATGTACAATTTTTCAATTACTTCTTGAGGGAAATGTAAAAGAAATGTACAAAGCACGAGTTCCATATTTACGTCTGTCTTTCTGTCCGGAGCAAACAGAACATCTAATATGTATTAGGCGCGAGGGCCGTCTGTCTGTCTGTTTGTGGGTCCGTGTGTCTGTCCAGCTTTTGCTCGTAGTGACCGTCCACAGGTGGGAGACACAGACAGACGGACAGACAGACACACACACACACACACACATACTTTTGCCACTCTTCTCACCCAGCCAAGTGTTAGTTACTTTTATACGTATGTTCAGCATTTGTACTTGAACACTCAACAACACTCAACAATTTTAGTTTTTATTGATGGCACAATCCATGTGCATAAGTCCACAGCATCATATCATAAGAGACTTTGATCAACTCCTGGCTGGCTCATTTGGGTCTGTACTGTGTGTAGACCACGAGATGTTGCGCGGTGGTGGAGACACACCAGCTGACTGTGAAAAACATTGCCTTTTTTGCTGCCACACCATGTCTCTCTCCGAGAAGATCTTGTGGGCGTCAAGTCTGACTTGTTGGAGGTCACCATGGCCGAGGACCCCGATCGCGCGGATCACCACGACAACCAGGATGACAGTATATTAAAGGCGTTGGTGGGAATGCGGGCAGCAACAGACTTAGGGTCAATGTCTAGGCACGCAGGCAAGGTTGGGCAAAGCTTCCCCTCGGCCTTCATATAAATCTCGATGCAGTCGGCCAAGTTTTGCTACTTCCTGAACAAAAACCCTGCTTGTACCACACATGCCCTCAGGTCTCATTTGATAGAACACGTTATGGTACAACGGAATCTAAAATAAACAATAGCACGTTCTTTTAAACATATTTTTGGCTGCAACATAAAGTTTGCCAGCAGCAAACTGTGAGTAAAACGTCGAGACTCCGCTGTTTTTCTTAAGAGAAAGGTATCAAGACATTCAGGTTCTTAGATCGATTGCATTCCTCACACAGCCTGAAGAGCTCCTCTTCTATTTCCTTCTCCTCGTCATCACCGACAAAAGGATCCTCCTCGTTTTTGGCCATCTCCCCCTTGATCAGCCAGCACAAGAGGCTCACCAGGAGGGAGCTGATCAGCAGAGTGCTGAACACCAGCAAGCACAGCCAGAACGTGGAGGCAGCAGGAGGTGGCTAAGAGGATAGAGACACGTGCAGGCACCATTTGCTCTTGACAAGTCTGTTGCTCATGTCCGTCTTTCCTACGTACCTGCAGCTGGTCCTGACTGACTTCCGAGGTCATGTTCACCGACTTCTTGAGTGACAGACGGGCATTTCTCCTCTCATCCGTGGAGACCACCGAGACTCTGTAGGTGGGCGTGAAGCTTTTGGCGTAGTAAGGGAAGGTCTGGCCGTAGGTCAGGATGTTGCCACTGCGTGCCATGATGTCAGCCTTGCCAGCGTCAATGCGTGCAAACCAAGAAGGCTGATGAAAGGAAACTTCATAACATAGTTCCGTAAGATAGTACGTACACTCACTCACCTCTTCGGCATACATTTGCTCAAATGTCTCATTCGAATCATATGTCTCTGATGACCTCAGTCCCACAGCCAAGTAGTTGGTCCTGAACACCATGGACCAGGGCACGCTCCACATGATGACGACGTGTGTAGGGGTCTCTCTGCCGTCACCTATGCGCCAACTGGCAGTCCCACTGATACCAGCACTGTTTCCAGCAGCTGTGGCCAAGAAAGCTGCCTCTGAGCCAGCCACCACTGTCGAGGGCACCTCCAGTGGTGAGCCATTGCCTCCATAGACTGCACCAACACCATCCGAGAGATCCTCAGAGAGGAAGTTCCGCACAAACATCTTGGCATAGATGGTGGCATTGTTGATAGACTCACTGCTCTGGCGCAGGTGTCTGCTGCTGGGGGCCAGACCAAGGAGCCTCCATCCCGCCAGTGCCGACCCCGCCAAGTCCTTCTCCTCCGGGGTCAGGTCGTTGGTGGTCGTAGTGGTGGCGCTGGACGAGCCTGAATAGGCCGTGGCGGCCAGGAAAGGTATCAGCTTGCTCACACACCACCTGATGGCCATTTCACAGCGCGTCTGATAGATTTCTGCAGACTGTTGATAAGCGAACAAGCGCCAAGTTTTCGCACAACTTGGATCTGGGTAAATACACGGCCTAAAAGAGCCCACGATGTCACTTCCTGTCGTTCTGTCTCATGCAGCTTTTAGCTTGAACAGCAGGAAAAAAAGTGAATACGTAACTGAACCGAACGTGCGACTCGAACGTGAAGTCGACGGACTGCAGGGAGAGCGAGGACGAGGGCCCAAATGAGGGTTTCGCATCCTTGACTAAATATGCGCAGGCTTATTTATGTACTGCATAAAGAATTATGAAATGGGGAGAGGGTTACACTTAATAAAACAGACCTCGGAATCTTATGTCCAACATAAGGTTTTCGTTCAAAACTTGCGAAAAACTGATTTTTTTTGTGGTTTTGCAATTATTACCACCAAATTTCGGACTTCAACGTTCGGGTCTGAGCTACGGACCTGAAACCGAGGTCAATGACCAATTTTTGAGTGCTTACAATTGTTCGTTTGTATACAAGTCTTCACCTTTGACAAGAGATGAATGATAAATCATGATACACCTTCATAAATTCAGTTCTGTGAGACATGCGACGAAAATGCGACGCCGCCGACGCCAGCACTGTCGTCGCCGCCGTCGCCGTCGCAGCTGCAGCCGGAGAAGGCGGCAGCCATGAAATCACTCGCAGATCTCGACAAGCGGCCTCCAGATCCACTGGATTTGACAGTAGCGGCAAAATTCAACAAATTTGCAATTGTCACACTTTGTCTGCTAATCCTCTGCGCTGGAAACACGACAAATGGCCAGAATGGTGGCAAATATTCGCATTTCCATCAGGTAAGAAACGATTCCGTGCTCTGTGGACTTGCTCTCCCATGTTGGCCAGCCCCAAGTTGAGCGTACGCAGAAATTCGGAGACTCCTGGCTTAAGCTGGAAGACGCTGGCGTGGGCGAAACTTTCGTCGAAGCGCATGATGGAGGCGGGGGTCAGGGAGGCGGCCGTGGCGCCATCGTGATGGCAACCGCTGAAGGTGGTGCAAGAGTCAGACGAGACGTTCGTATGGGTAAAGGATCCTCGGCGTCTGGAAGTGTGGACGTTGGCACGCATGTCGTGACATCCGGAGCTGGTACTGGTAAAGGTGAAACTTTGTCAGAGGTGCCAAGACTTATGATATACATATGTAAGTACGCAAGTATTGACTTAACCTTTGCAGCATCAAAGAACGTAAAGCTGTTAGGAGTTGGGGTAGTCAGAAGCAGCACCTCTCCTGTCAAGAACTTGGACAGTGCCAGAGTGAGGAAGTCAAAGATCAGGAAAGGAGCTGACGTTGGACCCAGATCTAACCGCCGAAGGCGCAGGGCAAACGTAACTTTTGGAATGGTGGCAAATAAACGCAAAAGGCAAAGGTCCTCCTTGCCCAACGCCTTAAGGTCCTCAAACAACTCCCGGTTCAAGGTTTTGGTGGACGATGAGGACGAGTCTGATGAGTCATTAGGCTCTTCTCATCTTGGGGGAGGAGGAGAAAAAGCTGTCAACGTTTCCAAAGATGAGTCTAAGGTCGGCAACCAAGCAGACGCCAAAGGATCCCCTCACGACGAAAGTCATGTTGGTGGAGAGCGCCGACGGATCCACCGCGACTCTGGATCTATTCCAAATGATGCTGATAACAGCGGCGCTGCAACAGCAGTCAACGATTCTTCCATAGGCAGGACTGAGAAACAGAATGGATCTGACCGCTACCATGACTTTGACTATTATCGCAGCAGCCATGGAAACTATGACAACTACGAAAGTGGACTCAGGAAAAGCGTCCTCGACCATTACTATGACGATGCATATCACTACTACTACTCTTATGGAAACCACGACAACAGTGACAGTGTGGAAGCTGGCACAAGAAGAGATCACGGCGTTGAGACCTCATCTGACGTCGTACAAGTTGCTCCTTCATCAACTGATACAAGCAACGCTGCTGAAGGGTCCGGTCGTGACGACAAAGACGTCGATGGAGCTGGTGGAAGTGTTCACCTTAACCCAGTTGATGAACATTCTAGTAGCGGTGGCAGCTCAGATGTTCCTGCACCATTTGCCCACGAAGGTGGTGTTGCGGAGATCGCCAGTGATGAGACCGGTGAGATCAGAGGAGACGGGGAGAACTACCAGGACAGTGGAGATGGAGACAACTATGAGGACAGCGGAGATGGAGACAACCATAACAACAGTGGAGATCGAGAGGACTATGAGGACAGTGGAGATGGAGACAACTATGAGGACAGCGGAGATGGAGACAACCATAACGACAGTGGAGATCGAGAGGACTATGAGGACAGTGGAGATGGAGACAACAAGGAGGACAGTGGAGATGGAGACAACTATGAGGACAGCGGAGATGGAGACAACCATAACGACAGTGGAGATCGAGAGGACTATGAGGACAGTGGAGATGGAGACAAC
>JAAUXU010114604.1_pt1 | contig 25546 bp, 32 predicted proteins | sample 7278151 | NCBI WGS metagenome assembly JAAUXU01 (sample SAMN14350113, study PRJNA611818) | marine sediment metagenome | isolation source: surface marine sediment (1.8m) | place: French Polynesia: Moorea | collected 2018-08 | reverse complement strand
TCACTATAGTGAAAATGTTTGGTGAGATAGAAAAGTGCTTTGTTGCCTGGTGCTTGACAATATCCATCACTTGGCAATGGTAAAGGCATGCCTGGTTCATCTCCCGCGAAACAAAATACCTTTTCACCCTCAATGCTGTCGCGAACTGATAATTGCAGAAGCAGATTTAATGCTGGAAGGAAAGGTATGGGAGAAGAACAATAAAAAATTATGGCCGAATTTAACTCTGTACTTTCGTCTACAGAAATCATTTGCATGAAATTTTACCAGTATAGGGAAGCCTTTTGTTCGAAGTTTGTAGTACACTGGATGTTCATCCTTGTTATAGGCAGATCGTTTTAATGTGCCCCGTTTGACCGTTTGGTTACTTGAGCCCATAAAGTATATGCTGTATAATATGTACTTGAGGCAAATAATCGACTATCTTAGATCAAGGATGTTGGGATCACAATCGAGACCCTTGTTCAGAAGATCTTTTTCTCGTGAAAAAGTATGATCACGATGTCATTTTTTCATGAATGACCTAATTACAGGGTGTGAGGAAGATGACGTTCCAACAATCAGGAGGTTAACACATTGTTATGAGTGGCCAACCTCATCAGAGTGACTGTGACAACAGCAATATTCCGGCCACCACGAATTGGAAATAAGAACCAACAATGACGTCCTAGCACATCTTACTTTCGATTAACGTGTATCATTTCAGTCATAGCACAAAACTATCTATACTCTAGTGTTTCCGTATGTGTATAGTATATGTCCACCTGTATACGATATTTTAAGTACGCACTGTACCGTACATACGGTAGGACGGAGAGTACAGTGCAAGCATCATTTGCTGTAGTACAGTATGTTCTATTCGCGGTTGATGACGTGTGTACGACCCGTGCCTACTTTATTTTGCTTTTGTTTGTAGCCGAGATTCGTGACTGGGAAGTCTCCTTGAGGAGCATTCAGCAGGTCGTCTCTGAGTGGATCCAAATCCAACAAGGTTGGTTGGCTCTGGAGGCGATCTTCTCTACTGAGGAAATCGTGATGCAAATGCCAAAGGAAGCAAACATGTTCAGGGTGAGCAATGGATAAGCAATAGCGATGCAAAGTTATCATTAGTCGATCGTTGTCTTAGGATGTGGACTCCGCTTGGAAGTACGCCATGGATCTCTTGGTCCAAAATCCCAACGTCTTAGCTGTAACCCGGCCTAAGAGTTTACTCGATCTCCTCGTTGGCAGGAACCAGACTCTGAAGCTGATTTATAGAGGACTGCGAGTATATGCTGAGGAGAAACGATTGATTTTTAAGAGGTAGTCAGAGTATCATCATATGTTATCATAATATAATGCTATGCTGAACACTGCTAATGTAGGTTCCATTTCTTGAGCAACGAACGAGTGCTTTCCTCGCTTTGCGAAACCAGAGATCCTTCTCGCCTGCAACCTCTGATCCCGATGCTTTTTAACGGAGTGTCCAGACTGGATCTGGGGGACAGCCAAGAAGCCTTTGCTATGGTTAACCCGCTTGAGGAGCGATTGCCCTTTGTGGTGCCAGTGAAGATCAGAGAATTCAAAGGATGCGTGGAGAAATGGTTTCTGCAAGTAAGAGAAGACGTACACATCTTGTGAACAATGATGGCGTTAAGTCACTTTAACCGAGTCACCAAAAAGTAAGAAGAGCATGAAAAAAAGTTTTTCTCATTCTGTTACGTCAAAAACTGATAAGAAAACCAAAATTAAGTTGAATTTTCAAAATGGCCCTGACCTGCAAGCGATTTTTGACGTATTTTTTCTACGTACAACATTTTTTTGGAAATTTCCTAGAATCCTTCATTGCCCACTTGGTGAATTCTAGCGATTTCGTAAGCCGCTCAAGTGTCAACGAATGAAAAAATGACTTTTCACTCAAAATGGTGTCTTAATAGCCTCATTTATCTGACTCATTATTAGGTTGAAATTCAAATGCGTCTCTCTCTGCGTGAGCTTATCCTCCAAAGCTACGATGCGCTCTCCGCTCTGTTTAGCGCCGGCGCAGCTCCCGGCGCTGGCGCAGCGTGGCGAGAATGGGCGCAAGATTGGCCGGGACAAGTTCTGCTGGTTGCAGCCTTCATAGTCAACACGCAGGAATGTTTGGAGGCCATCAAGGGAGGCTCAGTGGCCTTGAAAGCTTTCGCAGACATGATTGTTACTAGCAGGAATGAGATGCTTGATCTGATGACAGAATTCGGAGACAAATTACTGAGGCACACCATGGCAGCGATGATCAACCAGAGCATGATGTATTCAGATCTTGTGAAGGATCTTCTGGATAGAGAGGTCAGGAGTGAGAAAGACTTTGGGTGGAAGGTAAAGCCAAGGTAAGGTCTTCAAAGGTCATTGACCTTGCGAGTCGTTCCTGACAAAGAGTGTGTATGTAGATGTTACCTCTCCGAGGATGAGGTCTACGTGGAAATGCTTCACCTGAGGCATAGTTACGAATACGAGTATCTGGGCAAGTGTTCCCATCCCGTTTGGACTGCCAACTTTGGCCACTCCCTCCTCACCCTGCTCACAGCCTTTAGACTGAAAGACTTCGGCCTCATGCTCGGGGACAGTGGGGTCGGAAAGATGAATATAGTGAGAGAAGCCGTACGGATGCTTGGTGGCTCAATCGTCATCAGGACCGTGGCCGAACACTTCAAGAGCAGCACGCTGATCGAGGTAACTTTGGCTACGTTCTCATAGCTCTTCCTATGCCGTACGCATCTTCCTACTGCAGTATCTTCGAGGAGTTTGCAACGCTGGTTTCTGGCTTTGCATCCACGGGTTTGACCGCTTGAGCGAGGAGACAATCTCCGCTCTGGCGCCCTTCTTGAGTGACCTCAAGGCTACTTTGATCGACCTGCACAGTACTAAGCAACAGGCCAAAGAGACCGTCTTGGCCAATAGACTGCACACCAGCGTGTACGCGAGCACCTTTGTCTGTCTCATATCATCGGGCATGAAGAAAACCAAGATTCCAGCAAATGTTAAGGTTGCACACGGCCTCATAATGAGAGTTTGCGTAACAGTGAATGATGACATATATTCCCTACACAAGTAGAAGCTTCTCCGGCCCATTTCCCTAATGAGTCCGGATTTCGGAGTCCTCTGCACATCGTTCCTCCACTCCCTGGGCTGCAAAGAGCACGAATCTATCAGCAAGAAAGTCGCGCACACACTCAGTATGCTAAAGGGACTGTTTGGCGAATCAAGGAACCAAGCATTTAACATTGGTGAGAGTAAGATCTTGCAAATGCGAGCACTCATGCACAGCACAGTGAACTCCACTTAAAGTTATACATGTTACCGTCAATATGGGAAAACGGTCAATACTTGTACTGCCGGGTTAATATGTATATTGACGAAGTGGTCAGTCAATACGCATAGCAACGGGTCAATACGCATAGCAACGGGTCAATACGCATATTGACTGACCACTTTGTCAAAACGCATTTTGACCCGTCAGTGCAAGTATTGACTGAGTGATCACCTCGACAATATGTGTATTGAGTGCATTTCTGCATTTTGAGCAGGAGTTAGACAGTAGGAAGACAAAAGTTTTGGCCTGACAATGTAATCGCCTCATTAACACAAGTTGTCCTAGCATAATCAAAGCTTAAAAAACTTCAATGAACAGAAATAGAGTCAATAACTTAAACAAATCACACAGGTCAACTATCACATTGGTCAAAAATATAATGGTTGATAGCTTTACTACTCACTCACACTTGTCCATATACTCATCTAATCACTTAATGGCACAAGTCAAACTGCTGTGGCATTTGCTGTTGCACTTCACATTGTTCTTGCGGCACTTGCACCTGGCAGACCTGCAACCCTTTGTGCACTTGCATTTGTAGAACCTCTGACCTGAACCATTTGATTCTAATCTTGCAACTCTTCTGAGAGGTAGTTCTTCACCATCTGTTGGAACCTCAGCAACAGAAAGAAAGGATTCTGTGCATGGCATTATTTGATTTTGACTGCACATTTGCTGCAAGACGCCATGCTTTGTTCCAAGCGTATACAAGCCATCTTGAACTGCTGTCACAATGGCTGTAACATTAGGGAAGTCTCCACGTCCTTGATCTGGCATTGGTACCTTTACATTACATACTGTACATTACTGTACTACTGTCTACCTCTAGCTCAAATGCAGAAATGCAGTCAATACGCATATTGCCGAGGTGGTCAGCCATTATGCGTATTGACTGACCACTTCGTCAATACGCGTATTGACCCGTCAGGACAAGTATTGACTATACATTATATACATACGTGATGGTTTTAGCCATAAGCCGTCTATAGTCATGAATCTCTAATTTCTAAATTTTCGCCACTTATACAAAACTTATAGTCATACATTTCGATCGTAGTCATAGCTCCTGCTGGTCTAGTGTCGATTTGGCGAATTCGACGAGAATAAAAGCACCAGTAAAACGACAAAACAGAGCAGGATTCAAAGATATCAATAAGACTTCATTTAGTAACTTGGAGCTAAAAAGCACCCTAAGCTCTTCCGTCATGTCTGGCATGTCTGTACATCACTTAAGGCAATGCCATTACCACCTCCACGCAACTCTCCCAAAAGACCAATATCGGTTATAAGAACATCCCGCGTATACTCACAAAAATGTCCGTATCCGAAGCTATGACTATAGCCGCAGTCCACAGTATTAGTTGTTTTTTTTTATTTTTAGACGTTCGACTACTACAGCGGATGTGCACTAATGCCTTTGAGATGGAGCATGATCTGACTCCTTCTGACATCGCCTCTGCTCTCAGCGACCAGTGTTTGCCCAGTTTGGGTCCCCTCGACAGAGATAAGTGCAAGAAGGTCTTTGCAGAAGTCTGGGGAGAAAGAGATTTGTCAGACGCCGCTTTTTATCGGGATCCGGTCGATAATAACTTGTTGAGGAGAATTTGTGAGTCCCAAGGCTTGGTTCTTCAAGAGGCCATGGCTGAAAAAGTGGCAACTCTAGTGCGGAAGGTCAGAAACAACTCAGGTGTTGTTTTGCTGGGAGAGACAATGACTGGAAAGACTAGTGTGTTACAAGTAAGTGGCGAAGACCATTGGTCTCATGAAATTAAAACGCATTTTTCCATTGCTGTTTCAGGTTACTAGCAAATATTTGGGCGTGAAGTTGATCTCCTTGTTCCCTAATTCATATTCTCCAACCCAAGCGTTTGGTCACTTTGGTGATGACGGTCGCTGGGTAGATGGGGTGATAACGTCTGCTATAAGGTACGACTGCTTGGCTTCAGAGCCTCAATGTTTCCATATGTGTGAGGCATTGAAAATTAGTTCACAAACATGCTAGATGCATCATATCGAATCATCGATCTAATGTGTTCGCAGACATCTCCCCGCGCAATCTTGGTTGGTCTTTCACGGCCCGCTGGATTGTACCTGGGCCGATGCTATAGAAACTCTCTTGGATGAGAGGCATTTGGACCTGGAATCCGGAGAGCACCTGGTTATCCATGAAGGAGTCAAGATCGTCTTTGAAACTGACACTCTTCACAATGTAAGATCCAAAGTTCTATAAAATGCTTCGTAACTCGAATTCTCTTCATTACTCTTCAGTGTTCTCCCTCTACTCTGTCTCGATGTTCTGTCCTCCTGTTTGAGTCGAGCGACTTGGAATGGCACCACTTGTTCGATCATTGGCTTCACCAGACCGCGGAGGCTTCTCTGGAAGAGCGCTGGAAAAAGGGCCAGGAAAAGCTGATCCAGGCCCTCTTTGAGTGGCTCGTGCCCACCGTCATCAGTGTAGTCAAATCCCAGAGTTCGCACGAGGTGGCCGCCATTCCAAATGCACTCTTCCGGTGAGACAATAGTTTACTGGGCGCGTATGTCGTTGACCCCTGACGTAGTGACCAAGATGCCCAACTCTTGATTCCACAGCCAAACGCTGGAGCTTTTTACCACCACTTTGAATGAATCGATCTCCAACTTGAAGGAGAAAAAGTATCTTCGCTCGTGGCTGCAGGCCGCCTTTCTCTTCTCCATCACTTGGTCCTTCGGCGGCGTGTTGCCTGCAGATGGTGGCAGCGGCTCCAGTCGCGGTCGCGCGGCGTTTGACGCTGCAGTGCGCGACGCGCTGATGGGTAAATCGACTACCGCGCCGCTGCCGCCGGCGCTGAACAACAAATTTGACGCCGTGCCGCCCACCGAAGGCACCGTCTTCGACTTTGCCTTCGACTTCAAGGCTCGCGGCCAGTGGAAGCATTGGGGTGACGCAGTCAAGACCGCTGCCGAAGCCGGTCTCGTTGTAAATGGATTGCCCTTTGTGCCCACGTTGGAAACAGTCAGGTGAGACAAGACAAGATTTGATGTCTATCCTAGCTAAGCGCATGTGATAAATGCGCAGGTTCAACCATCTCCAAGCCATCAGCCAGTGTAATGGAAGACCGTTTCTACTCCTGGGTCCCTCGGGCTGCGGCAAGACAATGACCGTGAAAGCGAACCTCAAGGATAAGCAGCAGTACTGCTTTACAGCTCTTAACGACACAGACAATCAAGAATTCTCCGTAAGATTTATCATGGGACAGACCGCAGCGTGTAGAGGGCAGTAGTCACCATTTCCTCTAATGTAGAACTGGCTGGTTGGGAGGCTGCATAAGCGTCGCAACCGTGTGTACGGTCCTCCTTTGGGAGACGAAGGCGCCACCTTCTTCCTCGACGACGTGAACGTGCCTGAAGGCGACACAGCAGTGACACCGTCGACCAATGCGTCGGGGAAACGCAACAACTTCGTCGGGCTGCACGAGATGCTGGTGCAGCTGCTGGAGACTTCATGTTGGCATGACTCCATCGGCAATAAGGCCTGCCGGCTGGAGGGCTTGAATCTCGTGGCGTGCTCGGCACCGGACGCTGATACGGTGGCGCCAATGCCCAAACGATTAGTAGCAAGGTGATTGGTGCACTAAACTCCCAGCATAAGTACCTCATTAACTCATTGCCGCCAGAACTGTAGCGCGATCCACCTCCTTTTTTAGGTTTGCTGTAATGAGAATGGGCCAGCCTTCGACTGAGACACTCAATAGATTCTTCTCAACTACGTTGACAAAACAATTCAAGGTAATTCGCACGTTATTGCATTTTACCTGTATCCACCTCTCGACCTCTCGGTAGGATCAAAATTTCCCGCCTGAAGTAAGCAGCGTTATCCCGGCCATCGTACAGAGTAGTCTAAAGGTCTTCTCTTGCTGCGTCGATCTCCTCATGGTGTCGTCGCCTCTCGACGCCGACGCCGACAACCAGTACACCTCCGAAGGAACGTTCCTGAATCACCCTCCCAACGTGAGAGACATGTTTCGCTTGTTGGAGGGATGCTCGAAGTTGCCTCGAGAAAGCGCGGAGAATAAGAAGCTGTTCACTCGGCTGTGGGTGCATGAGGCCATGAGAGCTTTCTACGACAGGCTCGTCACCGAGAAGCAAAAGGCGGACCTCTTCCAGGAAATTCGCACGTGCGTCAAAACCATCTTCAGGGAGAACTTTGACTCTGCATTCGAGCACCTGGGGAAAATGGATGGACGGGTAAGACTCAACGTATTTACTGTATTTAGAAATGAATGGAGCTCAAGCGGGAAGGCTACGATGGCAATCAGGGACAGTTTGGACGACACTGAATAGTACAACGTCCTGGAGACTCGAAGATGCCATCGTATCGGAGAGTTCAATGCACGATAGTGCTGCCAACGTAACGTCTAACAACGCTTGGAACTTCAGAATATTTACAAAATCGCAGAGCAACAACTTCAAGAGGATCTCTTCTTCAGGTTACTCAATACAACATGCGCAATCTTCTGTTTGGTTCATATCCGACCGGTGAGGACGAATCGGTATGGACCAAAGCAAGCGATTCCACGAGATTGGTGACTGAGGTAGCGTCGTTCGACGCCTTAGAGAAGACCATTTGCAAAAAAGTGGCTGACCACAACGAGAAGGTGGGATACCAAGACCTGGCGTTGTTGCCCAATAGGTAAAGTTTCGAGAGGGACGAGAAGGATGCGGTCGATTGTTTACCATAAATTCTTTCAGATTCACACTTGAAATGATCTCTCACGTCAGTCACGCTCTAAGTTTGTCTGGTGGCCACGCCCTTCTGGGCTCGTTTGGAGGTGTGGGTCGACGCAATTGCGCTAGAATCGCAGCAAATCTCATGGGAATCCCGCTGTTTGAGGTGCCCATAGGTGCCGGATACTCCGATAGTCACTGGAGAGATGATCTAAGAAAGTTAGTCAGGGAAACTGGCACCAAGAGCGCCGACTCCGTGCTTATGCTTACAGCCAGGTACTTCACAATGCATCAGGCTCGAACACATGTACATGTGGTCGTGGTACTTGCGCAACACAATTTAAATTTTAGGCAGCTGCTTCGGACCAAGTTCCTGCTCAAGGATGTGGTCAGCCTACTGGTGAGGGGCACCATAGATGGACTTTTCACACTGGACGAGAAGTATGAGATGAATGAGGTAAGTCCAATTTTGCCATTATTAAGATGACAAAACCGCTCACGTGCGTGACTCCAGCAAGTTCACCAGCGGCTCTTGCAAGAGAGCGGAGGCGGATTTCTCTCTGAGATGACTCCCACTGCTCTTTATGAAATTTTCGTCACTATTTGTAAGAGGAAGCTCCACGTCATCATCTCCTACGACGCGGAAAGGGACGAAGAGGTCTCTTTACTCAAGAAGCACTCCTGCCTGTCCAAGAACGCGTTTCACTTCGTCATTCAGGTGCAAAACACACACTACTTGTATCTATATAACGTCAGATACGGAGAACCAACAGTTGCGACTATTGCCACCACGCACAGATTGCGACCATGTACATACTGTGTTATATTGAGATTGAATTGGCCGAGGTTTGAATGAGCAAGGTCTGGACTAACCAGGTCCGACAAAAAGACATGACTTCGCAGCTCTCACTATCTTGTCGTTGTTGACAATAAGGCGAGACTGCTGAAGTTCGCTACATAACCAGTGTATCAACCTATATGACATGCTAATGACTTCGCAGGCCAAGAGCTTGGTCGGGCCTGCCTGCAACCACTTCCCACAAATACCTTCAGTAGACTTCCAACTACCGAGCCGAACAGGTCCGTTACTTCTGTTTTGCCATCGTGGAACTTAGTTGTACACATGGTCTGTTCACCACATCCTGTACATGGTCGCAAGTGTCATAGTTCCAGTTGTCATAAGTTGAAATGGCGCGGGAACACATTCGTACAACTTCTTGACAAGCCTTGAACTTGTTCAGCAATGGCCAGAGGACTCTTTGAAGAAGTCTGCCGAGGGCGTACTGGAGGAGCTGAATCTGGACAGAAATGTCAAGAAGTCTATTATAACCGTTGGAGTCCAGATGTTCGAGGAAGCTAAGTATGCATGCACTGTATGGTCGTAGTCTTTTACTTACAATTGTCATCATGCGAAATATCATTAGGTCAAGAGTGCAGAGCCATCTATCGGTGGACTGTCCTATCCTCGTAGCCCCTTCTAGATTCCTCCAGTGTTTTAACACACTGAAGAACATCTTCCAGAGCCAAAGCGCCCGTCTTGAGAAGAAGAGCCACTTGTACGAGGAAGCTATCGGCAAATACGAAGAGATCGAAGAGCAGGTAACGAAACCTAGTTTGTAGTAACGTTAAGTAAGCCTCCAGTCGTCATTAGCTTCGTTGCCCTTGTAGATATTACAACTTGGCAATGAGAAGACTGATATGAAGCCTAAAATTGAGGACCTCGAGGTACAGATCGGCTTGGTCACTGACGAGCTTGAATTACTGCTCTCGACCAGAGACGACCATGCTGACGCCGTCAACGAGCAGGAAACAGCTCTCAAAGAAATTCATCAGAGACATCAAAAACTGAAAAACGACTACGATGGAATCATGCTACCAGCAGACTCAGACTTGAAAGGTAACTGGGGGTGGGTCATACGCACACGTATTTGTCGTGTGGTCCGTCACAAGAGTTACTATAATGCGTACTTACAGAAAGACGGCGCCGTCTTCAGGCCGTCAAAGTGAGCGAGATGCTGATGGCCAAGACTTTGAAGAATGGCACCCCGCCCTTGAGGGCCTGCGTGGCCGCTATTTGCATTGTCATGGACGTTCCCCCGGAAAATAAGGATGGGGGAAGCGGAGGAGGAAAAGGAGCAGTGGTAAGCACCTCAAGTACACGTACGACATAAATACATATGTAATACGATGCTATCCTCGCGTTCTTGATCATTCCAGAGGGCTTCCAAAGCCAAATTTGAGGTACGTTACAACGTCTACTTTACGTAACTTAAGTAATCCATTGTTATCAATACAGGCCTCTGATTACTGGTCTTCTGGGAAGCGTTTGATGATGGATCCTAGCTTCTTGGAACGGCTTCTCCAGGTGCGTTACTAGTACGACCTAATCAAACACGAGAGATTTTAATATAAGCATTGCATAAGCATACTGCACATAAGCTATGTATACTTTATCTGTATAGGTGGATGTGTACGAACTGGGAGAGGACAAGATTAGGCTCATTCACGATTACCTACTTTGTGAACAGGATTGGAACGTTCAAGAAGCTTTCAAGACTTTCCAGCCCGCAGAGCCGATGTGTTTGTGGATAGCTGCCCTCTGCAATTATCACCTAAAGAAAATTGTACGTAAGGCCCAACTTTAACTTGCTGAAAGCTCTCCAATGCACTCTGTACTCGCAGGAGCTGCTGCCCACACTGAACACGATAGAAGCTACAATTGCTCACGCTGAAGAGCAGGAACATCGACTCAATGAGATGTCTGGCCAACTGAAAGACATCGAGACGAAAATGAGAGAGGCTCAGCAAAAGATGACTGAGCTGCAAGAACAACTTAACGCAAAGCACACAATGGAGAACCAAATTCAGGAAAAGTTAGACAGGGGCTCTCACTTAAAAGGTTTGCATTCATGAATCCTTAAATGCTGCTTGAGCTGGGTGCATCTCAAAAGCTATAAATGTCTTCAAGTAGACATGGGTACCCAAGGTGGTGACTAAGCAAAGAGCAAATCTCTCCATATAAAGCACGAGGGCCGTATGTACATCGGTCTGCCCATCGTACATGAATCTAGCAATCTCCTTCATAATGTGGAATAACTTTTCCGGGCATTTTTTTTACATACGATATAACGCAGTACGATACAAACTTCCCTGGTGATGTGAAGAACACGATATCTTATCACTAATCAGTACTCACACATGTTTTAATTTCATAGATATGTTCAAGGAGGATTTTTCCTTGCTGAAGGAAAAGCTGACTGTAACAAAAGCTTTGATAGCTCGGCTGCCTGTAGATTCACTCGCCATGGCTTTCAGGATGACCGTAATGGCCTCGTTCCCAATACATGAGAGGTAATAATTCTCCGCTTACCTTAGTACTCGAGAGCATCGTTCTACACCTTGAAAGAAAAAAACCACAACATTATATTTCAGAGACTTCTTTCTTGAGTTAATCTCGACCAGCTTACCGAACCTTTTAAAATCAACACTACAAAGGGAGGAAGACAAAGAAGAGACTGAACTGGACTTGACAACCAGCATCGATCTGTTGTTAAATGTCTCCACCAAGAAGGATTGGAATGCCAAGGGAATTGTAGACGAGAACTGTTTTGACAACATCCTAGGCTGGCAGTGGGGCCAAGGGTGAGAACTTGACTTTACCTACAAATCGGTGACTGTCAAAAGTCCCGCGCCACTTTTTCTTCTCTTCAGCTGGCCTCTTCTGTGGGATCCTGAAAAACTGGGACTAGACATCATAAGAAGCCTTTCTCCAGATAAATTGCTGATACTCAATGCTGGTGACAGTCACATTCTAGACTATGACCAAATCATCAGGGCAATGGAAGACGGCGCCACACTCGTCTTGGACAATGTCGTCACCTTTGATAGTTCTCTCGAGCCTATACTGGCCAAGAAATTTAACGAAACAGGTTTGATATGACGTTCTTCATAGGTCAAGTCAACGCATCTAATTGTATTTTTGTGTTGTATTTTTCAGAGACGGGAGAAAAATGTGTCAATTTTAGATCAAAGCTAGTAACGGTGAACTCTCAGTTCCAATTGTTTCTGCTCTCATCTTCCAAACTAATCTCAACGGAATTTCTTTCCAAATGCAACGTCCTAAACTTCAGCCCCACGGACTCTTCGCTCTGCGCCCTCTTTGTGCAGGTCCTGTTCCAGAAGGAGAAACAGGCAGCGTCCATCGAGCTGGCCAATCTCCAGTTAAAGTTCAGCTCTCTCTTTGATGAGATTTCATGCAAGTGGGAGAATTTATTGCATCTCCTGGTCAACGCTGAGGGCAACATCCTAGGCAACGCGGATCTCATCGCATCACTCTTTACGACCAAGGCCGAGATAACAGAGCTGGAGGTCGCCATAAGGGAGGTCTCAGACAGCGAACAAATGCTGGTCTCTCTCCGTCAAGAGTTCACTTCTGCCGCGACCCACGCTGTGACTCTTTTTCGAACAGTGGAGTCACTTTCGCCGGTGTCGCCCATGTACAAGTACTCACTTAGTTGGTTCGTCCGCATCCTCAACGCCTCCATCGAGAACAGCAACAAGTCTAAGATTGTGGCGAAGCGACTCCGCTACATTCGAGATCACCTTACCTACAGCCTCTTCTGCCAGGTCTCTAACGGTCTCCTGCAAAGAGATCGCTCTCTCTTCGCCTTCCTGCTGTCGGTCAACCTGCTTGTTGACGAAGGGAAGCTGGACTCGCACGCCATGACCACGGTCTTCCCCAGAGTGGCTAACCTGATGTGTGCCCTAGACGACAGAGATCAAGGGCCTGAAGGTCATGAACAGCTACCCTGGCTAGATTCCAGAAAATGGGACTTGCTACTGTCGTTGGAGGAATCGTTTGAAGAAATGAAAGGCGAGTGCAAAACTGCAGCCTTATTCTGGATATTGCGGTGTAGTATCAGAGTCTCCTGGTCTCCATGCTTTCTCACCCGTTGATGCTACGCGTAGCTACAACAGCAGTCTTTTATGACTTCACAGGTCTTTGCCAGGATATGATCGACGACGCACCCTTCTGGCAGACGATGCTCGGCGCCAAAGAGCCAGACAACCTCCCGTTGAAGGAGCCTTGGTACTCGCGACTCAGTCGCTTCGTCCGTCTAGTGGTCATTGTTATTCTGAGACCAGACAAACTCTTGGAGTTGGTCCACACGTTCATCTCCGATCACGTCGGATTCAAGTTTGTTGAGCCTTTGGATTTTGACCTTGGCCGGGTCTTGTCGGACGGTAGCGGCAGAGAACCCATCCTGATGCTACAAGGGTCTGGAGAGGCCGACCGCCTTAGCGGCAAGGTTAAGAGGCTGGCTAGGGCGAGGGGACAACTTCTTGAGGAAATTTCTCTGGGAGAACACCAAGAGGTTTGTTACTTACACTCTTAACTGTGCCGAAATTCTGGGAAATCCAGCCCCTTGGTCATTGCAGGCATCGAGGGCGCTTTCACGAATGTCAGAGCTCCGAAGGACAGGCTCAGCCTGGCTGGTGCTTGACAACCTTGACCTGGAGTCCGACGCCAATGCTCTTCTTCTGAACCACTGCAGACAGGAGCAGGACTCATTCCATCTGGCATATCGTCTATGGATCTTTACCAACGAATGCCTCAGGGTGAGTGAGGGCCTTGCGTGCATTGTCTGCTTGTTGTACCGCTTCATTTGCTGTATTTGCAGTTTCCTTCTTTACTCTTGAGGACAAGCCACAAACTGTGCGCTGCCAGTGCGACTTCGATCAGAGAGGCTCTCCTGCATTGCTACAAGTGAGGAGCGGATTACTACGTTGTATGCTTGATAATTCCACCGTTATTTGCTTCAAAGCTCTAAATGTGTCAGATTCATGGAGTGCAGTGTAAAAGAATAGGGAGGAGCACAAACCTTAGCTAAATTGGGAGGACTCCCAATGATGATACCTGTGCGTAGTAAACACAGGCAGCTTGTACAGGTTTCTCCACGTAACAATATCCGGTGGTCAAGCGTTGCAGCTTGCACATAGTGCATAACAGAATGGCTTAGTTGGTGACTGACAACTTTTTTAAAGAAAGGCTTGTTGAAGTACGTACTTCCATGGATACTCAGCTTTTTTCATTGGCCCAACATTTTCTCACTATGCCCAAACGTTTGAACACTTGTATTAGCACTAGTGTGCCTGGAGACCATACCTAATAGGAGGCTAGGTCATAAACTGAAAATTTTGGAATTTCACTGAGAGCATCTTAGGTTTGTTACCCAGTGCCAAATAGAGAAAACGAAGTCAAATAGTTTCTATAAAAAATGACCCCCTCTCTCAAGGTACCTTCTATGTACTCCATTTTTACGTAGGCATAGTGTCAAAGAAGAGATTTAGTAATTAATAGAGTAAGACAAGAGGGGTCCAAAACTTATTATCTCTTCATTACATTTTGCTAGACCGTCTTCAAATGAAGTCTTACAAAAAGGATCGCACGCAGAAAGAGATTAAAAAAATGACCTATTCCAATACCTGCAGAAGTGAACAGTAACATTTTTTTGACAGGTGTTCTGCATCGCAGAAATGATTCTTGCATTCACCACCGACTATTGCGGTGTGCAGCTGAATGAGTATACAGACCAGAGTAATTGTTGCAATGCATGCTTGCGTCGCGATGCAAAACGCGTGTTAGTGACGTCAGAAAATGCGTAGAATATCCATAATTGAAAATCACTTACGAGTGACCTTTTAACTTAAGTACAAAGTTTGCAATGTGCATACGAAAATGATCTTGATCTTTTGGGGTTGCGTAATGATTTGATGAGCCACCTGAGACGATACCTTCTGCAGGAGCGGTGACGTGGTCGACTTGATGAAGGCGCATCACTTCAACGGCGACCGCCGCTCGGCCACTCTTCTCTACTGCGTCATCTTCTTCCACTGCATGCTCGTCATGAGGAAGAGAGCCTACGGGTCGAGAGGAGGCATGGCAATACCCGAAGAGCACTCAAGCCAGGACCTGAAGATGGCCATGCACTATTTGCAGGTACAAACATGGCAGCACAAAGAGTAACAATGCTCTGTAGAAGTTCGTGTGACTTGCCCAGATCGTGTCCACCTCGGATGGTTTCTCACTGTCGGCTCTGCAAGAGCTGGTCGGACACTGCTGCTACGTTCCGACAACAGACGACCCCCAGGTGGTGGCGCTCATGAGCGCCATGCTCATGAGCTGCCTCTCGCCGAAGATTCTCACCACGAATCGATTCAAGTTCTCCATCCTCTCGGACTACTACGTGCCCAACAAAATTCACCACAAGGACTACGTCGAATTTATCAAGGTATGCGCTGATATATATATACGAAGATGTTCTTCCTCATCGCATTCGTCGAATGAATGGACGGGTCGCCAGCCGTGTACGAACAACACTTTCTCCCCTGCGTAGAATTTGCCGTCCAAGATGGAGAGCGAGCTCTTCGACCTGGATTCTGCTTGTCATATCGCAGCGGACTTTGCCTCCTCCAAGACATTTCTCATCAGCTTGAGAAAGACTTTGACCCGCGAGAAGGCGATCTCGCTCACGAAGATCCGAACCGACTGCGCCCGAGTGGAAAAGGAGCTGAGGGAGTTGAACTGCGCAAGGATGGAGGAGAAGATCTGTAACATATCCACCACTGCCTTTGACTTCTGGTTTCTCTACGGGGAGGTCACCGAGCACTGCAGAGGCGTGGAGGCCACCGCAAATGCCTTCTCCGATCTGCGAGACGCCCTTGCAGGAACTCGAGTACGTGCACACATTTGACAAGAAGTTGTTCTTGAAGACTTGCATTTTGACTGCTTCAGGCCTTTCACCAACGCAGTCGCAGCCTCCTGAGGCAGATGTTGGAAGGTCAAGTGCTTCCCTCTTGGGACCGGGAGGTAGCAGACAGAAAGCCGATTCGTCAGCTCATTCGGGAAGCGCAAGATCGTCACTCCTTTTTAGAGGTCTGTCCAACGCACCGTTGCATGCTGCGTATAGTAGATGCATCTTTTGCAAGAGTCCCCTACAGCATATGTCACCGCATGCTCTTGTGTCGTGCTATATACAGTTTAGAGTGAACTGTGGAGATTTGCAACTTATTTTGAAGGTGGAAAACTACAGAGGCGAGATAAGAATCTTCTTAGTCCACCCTGTCGTTGTCACTTGCCACGGAATCTGCTTTATTGCTGGGGAGGGGGCTAACAGCACAAAAGGCAACTTTTATTACAGAAATTAGTGAGTTTTTCTCAGCCCCGCTCATTGTTAACGGAAAGGGTGCTATGACCCCCTGCACAATTCCTCATAAGGAAGGGGGAATCTGCTAAGTTTGTGGTTCATTCTAAGAACCGGAGTTGTTGAATAAATGTTATTGTTGACCCTCCCCACCCAACCAACCTACCTGCGTCAATGCACATTGGTCTGTGAACACGAGACCAGTCCTCTATTTACAAGTCCTACTTCTGCAGAGCGTGATGACAGAAGGATCTAGCTGGCCACGCGTGCCACTCCCGCTAAACCTGCTGCTCCATCCTGGTCGCTTCTTCATCACACTAAGGGAGAGATTCGCCAAGGCCAATCACATTGGCGTGGAGCGTGTCATCATCAAGGCCAACTTGCACGAAAGTCTGCCAGCGGCGGAGACAGCGTCTGAGACACTCTTCTGCCAGGGTTTTGTGCTGCAAGGCGCACTTTATGACTTTCACAGGTAGGTTGTTTCTCCTTCTTGATGGCGGCTCCTGGCTGAGTCTCGCGAATGTCACTTCAGGAATCTTTTGGTGCCTCCAAGAAGCAACTATAAGCAGGAAGATCTCTACTTGGAACTGGTGCCGAAGAGTTTCGACAGCCAGGACAATCACTTTTTCTGCCCGGTCTACACCACCTTGGCTCGAGAGAAGAATTCCATGGCAGGAAGTCTTGCCCTTGACTCGAACCTGCACCCGGTGCTGCTGAAGAAGATGGCGGTGGCAATAATTGTGACACAGTCATAGCCTCGCGAGACTGAAATTAATGGCACTTGAGCATGTCAACGTCCCACATGAATGCTTTCCTGTACTGCGCACTTCTGTGCTCGCGTCAATGTCAGTAGGACGACAGACTTGAAGTTGGCCACAATGGACACGAAGTGTTTGTGCTCCTACATCACAAATTTTCAAGACATCACGTTGTACTTCAACTCCATATGGAGTTTTCTTAATTCATTTCTCAGAGTAATGTTTGGCGTGACGACCGCTACGACGGGAGAAGTATTCCTTTTTATGTAGGCAATGCTGTTTTCGCCTGTTTTAAAGCAGAGAAACGCGAGGTTATTGAAACAAAGGCAAGAAGGGGAGGCGTGTTTGCCAAAGTGAAAGGAAGGAGGTGCCTCAACAATGGTTCTCCACAAAGCAGCTTCTTTTGCTCCGTTGTAATCCAACTTTGAAGAGTCGCCTCTATTGTGTGTAAGAGTGGGGTTAGAGGGATTCCACTAATGTCCCTCCCTGCATAACAACTATTGCAAATGCTACAGTAGGCAAAACATCAAAATGTTATCATCTCCCCTGGGTGTGTAGGAGAACTCTGCCCTCCTTTCATGCTGCATACGTAGTTACAGGAAAAAGAAGGAGGAGGACGACGCAAACTTCTACGAAAATTTTGAAAGAAAGCACTGCTGCGTTTTATGTCGTCGCCGAAATAAAATTTAGGCAGGTGCAAGAAGAAGGGTGAGACTTTGATTCGCACTTTTGACTTGGCAATCTGCCCCCCCTCTTCCCCAAAGCACAGCAGCTGTGTGCACTCTGCAGTAGCCACGATGTATCTAGTAGCACTTTTCCCGGGGGAGGGGGAAAAAGAAAGCTTTACGGCAAAGACGTACTAAATAGTATTACTGGCAGCAACTTTCGCTGTTGTGATATCTCTTCTTGGAAATCACGATAAAAGTGAGTCTGACTGAGGTCGCAACATTATTAGGATTTTTATATAAAATGGCGGCAGCGGCAGAATTTATTTCCGTCACTGGTACAATTCGGTTATTCTACACGATGGAGATGTCGCATTTGTGCAACTCTCTCGACTCTCTTTTCTTCCCCGCGGGTCTGATTATTCGTCTTCTTCAAGAGTCCAACTTTGCACGGCCTCCGCATTGAGTTGGCAATGAGTTAGCAAGCCGGCCGCCGCCGCTGCCTACTTCTGAGGCGCTTTTGCCAGTACCTTCTTCGTCCAGCCTGACCCACAGTCATTTTCAGATCTCCGAGGCTAACAGTGGCTTCCTGTCTGCTGTCTCTCCTTAGTTTCCCCCCCCCTCCCCCCTCCCGCCAGCAAGGTTTTCGCCCGTGATTGCTTTTTGTTGCCCTCTCCTTCTGCAACTATATAATTTCTCGTGCCAGGCATGTAAAGTGAAATAAGGAAGACCGGGAAGAAGAACAAGAACAACAACAATAAGGACAATAAGAGTTGTGTTGCGTAGTACTACAGTTGAGGAGGAAAAAAGAGCGAGAAAGGAGCGGGGGAATTTGCCATGACATTCATCAGCGGAGAATGCAAGTACGTCTGCTGCTTCTCCTTGCGTTCCTGATCAACATGATCTCCGGCGGCTGTGAGGAAGAGCAACAAGACGAAGAGGGAGATGTAGCCACTTGTCTGGTGACGACGACGACGACCCCGAGGAGGAGGTCTCGGCGCAGCTTCAGTCCCTACCAGCAAGGCAAGGAGGTGGCGGAGAAGGTGTCGGCAGCGCTCGATAGGTTGCTCATCTTCTCGGGATATGACAAGCAAATCAGGCCGCAAGTACGTGGATTTGACAGTAGAAGCTTTGACTCATATTATTGTGTACGTACAGTCTGTCCAAAAATCTTTAAAGTAGTTTCGTGGCTGCGCTTTTGCCGCCAGTTCAAGCAAACTTGATCTAACTTAAACAGTAGAATCCGCTAGGTCTATGCAAACTACAGATCAACATGTTTTTGCAACAAATTCGAACTCAACAGGGGGCTTAAAGTAGACTACCTACATCTATTTTTTTCTAGTTTTTTTTTTTCGTTCGTGCAGCAGTGTCTAAATTGAGATAGACCATTGGCCCTTCAGCTGAGCTGCGGACTGTTTGTTCTGCCCATGATTCTGTTCAAAGCGTGCTCTGTGGATTCAAACTGGCTTATGCAAAGCACACTTTCTCTGATAGTTTTACTGCTTCCCAGATATCTTTGATTCATTGTTCTACACCATGAACTTGATGACCAAGGAACATATCTTGCTTGACACTCTGAGCCCTGGGAACTCAAGTCCCCAAGCACTGCCTTCGAAGCATTCATAACTCCACGGACTTTGCAAACTGAGCCACTGGAGGACGATCATCAGGATGTTGAATGTACTGAGACCAAGCTGCTGGCGGCAAATTGTGCCCTAGCACTCTGAACTTGTGAATTAAAGTGGAAAAATTGAGGACAAAAAAGTTGACTGAATTGATCGAGATGATGAAGTACGTATTTTCAATGATAATAGCAACTTTATTTTTCAAAGTGGTCACCATAGGTGGCCAACATGTCCTTGAAGGTGGAGTCGAACAGAAAGAATAGCACACCAGGTCTTCTTCGTGTGCTACCCTCACACGTCGTCCCATGACTTGACAATGTAGGCTTTGAGAACATCGACACTTTAGCGGGGAGCTGCACATGCCTCCCCATCAGGGTGCTGCTTACTGTACAGGAGGGACTGAGGTCAGACAAGCACAGGGTGAACGATGAAATACTGGTCCGAAAAATGGTTTCTCCAAATTCACTGCTGGAGGAGGCGCTGTCACCAACCCAACCTAACAGTGTTTTGGCGGCGTGTCTGGCATCGTACTCCCACTAACTTAGCTTCCATTGGAAAAAAATGATTGCTTTTATTGTATAAAAAAATTCAAGTAATGTAAACAAAGGTCGAAGGCGAGTAGAATAGTACAAGCTCTGAAAAGAATATCTTTGGGAAATGCACCTGGGGGTGAGAATTTGCCTCTAAAACAGTGTCCTCAATTCTCTTTCGCACACTGTTCATACATTATGCTGCACGTAACATGTATATACAGTGTACAATGCTTGGGTTAAGCCTGACAACGTCGAATCGCAGGTTGGCGGACCTCCTGTGACGGTGACCATCAATCTAGCAGTTATGTCATTGGGCCCGGTAGATGAGAACAAGCAGACCTTTTCTCTCGACTGCTACTTCAGACAGTACTGGGTCGACGAGAGGCTCAAGTACAACGCAACAGGTAATATACATTGGCAGAGTTTTCTTTCTTTCTCTCAGCTGAGTGTGTAACTATGCAAAAGTGCACGTTGCGAAAGAGGACGAGGCTCGAAGAGACTTGTCTAGAACAAGTCTAGATGAGAATGTCGCATTATGAACGCTTGCACGTGCAGAAAAGTTTGATCCATCTTTTCAGGGGTGAATGAACTCGTGCTGAACTGGGCCTTCCTGACCAAAATCTGGGTACCTGACACTTTCTTCGTCAATGGCAAAGACAGCTACCTCCACAAGATCACCGTGCCAAACAAGGTGAGGAAGAAGTATGCGCAGTTGAGGTCAAAAGTTTTGTATACACCCGAGGGAAACCCTTGTTTTCTGCTGCAATATGCTCAATTATGAGAACAAAAATGCCTTAGCATGAGAGGACTATGCGTGGACTATGCTCAAGTCAGGTACACTGTATTCACCATTCATAAGAGTTTGTATTTTCTCCTAACTTGTACACAAACGTTAAACTTCAATTGTACGTATTCAGTCGTCGTTACAGTCCACTAGAAATCAGTCTCAGTCTCCCTCAGTTTGTCCGAATCAGTCCATCCGGTCGAGTGTCTTACTCCCAACGATTGACTGTGGTTGCCAGCTGTCTTATGGAGTTGCAAAAATTTCCCCTGGACTCGCAGTCTTGTCCTCTTCTTCTGGGAAGTTACGGATATGACGCCAACGACGTCGTCTTTCAGTGGGCAGACCCGTGAGTGATGAGTTGCCACACGTTAGCAGTAGGTCAGCCTGCAACTTGTCGCTCACTTACAGAGCCGCCAGCATCAACAAAAAGCTTGGTCTGGCTCAGTTTCTCCTCGTCCGCACTCACTCCTACGATCGCATCAGTCCCGAGTTGAAGCGTCGGACGCGCGTGGGCACCAGAAACGACTCCATCGCGGGGATCGAGTTCTACTTCGAGAGGCAGACGGGGTTCTTCATGCTGCAGATCTACACTCCTCTCATTTTGGTAAGCTCAACTTCTACCACCGCACTGCCAGTCCTTCCCTGCAAACACATCAAATTCCAGATCGTCATGTGTTCCTGGGTGACTTTCTGGCTCATCAAGACCGAGAAAGGTGGAGAGGTTCCGGCCAGGACAGTGCTTGGGGCCAACGCAGTCTTGTCGGTGGTGAACATAGGGTTCGGAGGAAAAAGCAGGCCACAGGTGACTGAAGGCGAGACCAGTTGTTCAGTCGATGGGATGCGAGATGATTGGTGCAATGGTGCAACGTCCATCTTGGGCGCTAAGCTATGAAATACTTTGAATATTCTCCGTCTTTGAATCACATCTGACTCCAGTCTGTTGAGTCAGCTTGCACCAGAAGTGTAAACAGTCGCAGCAGTCATTTCGTCTTCATGCTCAAAGTCGTCTTCTGCGTCATCTCCATATTTCCAAACAAGGCGTCGGAGATGCCCGGAGGTCAGGCCAAGAAGGTCCGAAGCGACCTGGGCGCTCACAGTCAAATATAGTTTATCACAAATGATGCTATTTGGCATGGGTTCCACGGCCAATCGTACATGTTGCATTTTTTATGTCGCACCGTGTAGATGTGTCCCACTTCCTAGGTTGCTTATGCCACTGCCCTCGACATCTTCATCGTGCTGTGCTTCTTCTCTGTGTTCATGGCTCTGTGCGAGTTCGCCCTTATCAACTTCATCGACACCCTCATCAAGCACCGCAAGATCAAAGAGGCCGAGAAGGAGAAGAGACAGCAAGAGGCTGAAAGGCAGGGAAAAGTCAAGGAGCTGTTCAGGAGTGTCGTGCCGATCGTGGACGCCATGGCCACCGTCAATGTGGATGCGATCCAGGTAAAACTAAAGAGTACACAACGCGAAGCAACCTGTTAAAGAATTTTATGTTCAGAATGTCCCCCTCGAAGAAGAGGTGGTCGACGAGGAAGAGACAGAGACGGAGAAGGAGTCCGAGAGGCCGAAGTCCATCCTGGAAAGAGTGGATCACTGGGGGAAGCTGATGCTGGATCGCATTGAGGCTCTGGTGGAGAAGCACTACGGCCCAATCGCAGAGTTGAATGTGTACAAGAACACTACAGAGGTGCTGTGGACCATTGACGAGCGCGCGCGGATCATCTTTCCACTCGCCTTCTTCTTCATGCAGTGCATCTATTGGGGAACGTATCTCTACGTGCTGTAGCGCTCAACCAAACCGCAAGTGGAGCCGAGAAGAACCATGGGCACAGTCAGTCTTCCACGTCAAGATGAAAGAAAAGTATTGGCAAGGTTTTGCGTCGTCTTCACCAAATCGCAGCTATAGTTTTACGTGGTGTATCAAACTTGACATCATCGAGGTGCTCGTATGTAGATGCAGTACAGATCCAGACAATGACAGATGAATGAACAATAGTACCAAGTGGATTCAGTGAACTTTAGAGCAGAAAGATTGATGTCTAAGCAGAAATTCATCACACTGGAGTGCTTCTATCACATACGCATGTGAGGTCACCACCTGCATGCTGACCGAACAATTGAGACTTTCCAGGGAAAGTCTTGATGATGGTTGGGGGCATCGTGACGCTCTTTGAAAGTTCAAATTTCCTCATTCACCTTCGTCAAGGTTAGACTTTCTTACTTTTTTATACACACGACGCAGGGGTGTGGATAAGGGGGAAAAAATCGTCCCTAACTGGGACGTCAAGTAAAAAAAAGTAGCCTAATTTCGGCCGAGCCAGTATGTTTGTGCGCGAGCTGCAGGGGGCAAAAAAATGTTCTTCTTCTTTGTCTTCTCCTTCTTGTCCTTGTCCTTCTCTCTCCCTGTCCTCGTTGTTGTCGTCGTCGTCGCACGTGCAGTTCTTGATCAGTTCCCCACCTGGGCGAGGAGAAGCAGCGTAGCAATTTTCCTCTCTCTGTGAGATTGCGAAACTTTTTTTGCCACATTGGGGAGAATGAGGAAGAGCTAATTCCTTTCCAAGAGATGCATTACCGGGCCTCGCCGCTCCCGATAAAATAGAGCCAATTTAGGTAGTAATACAGTCTTGGCAGGAGGGCAATCTATCTATCCATCGTTCGCTCACTGCCCGACTCCTGGCCTAAGAGCCCGATTTTCACCGCAATTATGTAAATGGGAAAACAGCCTCCTCAGTACGTACGGCGGATGACTGGATGACTGACAGAAATAGCTAGGCTGGCAGGATCTTTTTACCGCAGTTTTCGTGAGAGAGTTGCCACTATGACACTGCACACAGTGCGGTACATACGTGCATAGAGGGCGGTCGCTCTCTCGCAGCTCTGTGGGGAGTACGTGTACATATTGTTGCAACCGTCGTCGTCGTCGTCGTCGCCTTCGCCGTCGCCGTCGTCGTCACCGCAGTCGCTGACACCTTGCGTAAACATACTCGTGTGAGGAGTGCGAGAGAGGGAGAATGTTGAAACTTACAGCTGAATTGTTAATGACGCTCAATCTTATAAAAAGTCGTCATCTCCGGGGGCAAAAACAGAGAAATGTAATTTGTGCTACACGGATAGGAGAATTATGAGGACTTAGTTCGCCATTCTCTCAGTGTGAGAAGTGTCCTGTACGTGGCAACCGTAACATGGAGCTGTTGCATGCCTACTTCGTGTGGTTAGACACATTATAGTTTCGTAGTACTTGGCAATAATAAATTCAATCCACGTGAACCGTTTATACGCGTGCATTTCTTTTGTCCAACTCATTCCTTGTTCGGTTGATCTGTGCTTTCCTATATGACAAGAGCCTGCGCTAAAGCACGGCGGACCAGGATGGAAAAGTTTCTCGATGTAACTTTCTGTGACGGCAACGAATTTATTCTTCCCGTGTGATATGTGTTGAGTAATTTCTTGCACCACTCGTATTAATATCTCTTAGTGAGAAAGTTCTGGCACGATCAGCGTGTAGTTAACATAGGGTAGCTCTCATTTTAGTCCAACGCATCCTCCAGCGAACCTAGTGAATCGCAACCGCGTGCGGTAACGCTATAAAGGTGTCTTTTCGTCTACCCACGCATTTCGTAAGGCGAGACTGTCAAGAACCGATATCCTAAGCTGATACACGATGCAAGCTATGTAGTCCGTGTCGTACAGTGAGAGCCGCGAAGAGGAATGTCTGGAGCGAAGTGGAGTCGTGCGGCAGATGCCACCGGCACGTTCTCCTCGACCCACAGGACCCCCATGTACCTATGTACACAGCAGGACGAAGTATCCACGCTTTGTGTACAGAGAAAACCAACTAACAAGGTCGGCATAGCTGCAGCTGCCGTCGTCGCTATTAGTATCTGCCTACTTCTTCCGGCTAATTTCTTCCTCTCTTTCTCTCTACACTTTCCGTCGTCGCAGTCGAGGGTCCGTCGATCGCCCAACGGCGAATGCGGCGCCATTTGCCGTTCAATCTCTCTCCTCCCCCCCTCCCCCTCTCTGTCAAGGTCCCCTCCTCCTCCTCCTCCACCTCCTCCTCCTCCTACCTGGACACCTTTCCAGTGCTGTCATGCAGTCAGTACGCGCAGGAGTTGTGTGCCCTAGAGGCTCTTTCAAGAGAGGAAAAGAAATGTACACAAAGTGAGACAGGAAGGTAAGACTTCGGGATCAGAAAAGTTTTTTCTTCTTCTTCCAGCCTTATAAAACGAGGCCACCGCCAGCCGCTGCCAACGAGGTTTTGCGTCTTTCATCGCTCTCTCTGTATGAAGTACATGTCTAAGTGAACAGTTATTGAGCCCGAAAATGTATTCCTCCTGCCACAGAAAAGCTTTTATACTTTTTCCAGCAGGACTTGTACATATCGTGCAGTCACCCCTACTTTTCAGATTGCCGCTTTCCAGACTGCCGGGACGATGGGGAGGACTTGTTAATATTAAAGTAACAAACGATTACTTCCGACCGGGGGACGACGACGGCCGCAGGGTCAACGTCCAACGCACCTTAAAGCGTTGTGTGTGTTTAAAGAAAAAGGACTGTTTTCCAGTGTGAAATCAAGCTAATTTCATATTTCCTGGAGGCCCAAGAGACTGGAATCACGTCAGAGACGTTCGATATTTCTCCAGTCAGGCAATGAGTGACTTTTTTGGATATTTTTTAAGGAGGGGAAAGGCCGTAACATTCGGCATTGTAGCACCTTTTATTTCTCGCTATTACGACTGTCATGCCTCGGGTAATGTCCGGCCTTCCATCCAGTCCTGGCAGCCAAGTGCAGCAGCCTCCCTCTGCTCTCGTGATTTCACATCGTAACAGCACCCTCACACACACGCGCATGCGCGCACGGATCGCGTGCCAATGCCGAACAAAAGTGCCACCCTGGGAGCAGAAGAGCCTGCATGTACACGAGTGCGTACGTAGTGGC
>JAAUXU010020227.1_pt1 | contig 25558 bp, 23 predicted proteins | sample 7278151 | NCBI WGS metagenome assembly JAAUXU01 (sample SAMN14350113, study PRJNA611818) | marine sediment metagenome | isolation source: surface marine sediment (1.8m) | place: French Polynesia: Moorea | collected 2018-08 | reverse complement strand
CAGGGACTTGAATATTCATGGAGGACTCCCTCCAGTAGTTGGAAACCGGCGGTGGTGCAGCTGCGGCAGTAGAAAGGCGTTTTAGGTATTTCGTCTCAGTTTCTCCTGAAATTGTGGGTCTTCTTCATTCTCCCTCCTCCTGCGACTTAATTTTCTCTGCAAACTCATCATAATTTGCATAAGGCAGCAGTTTATTCTGGCACAATCGGGGAACGAGTGGCGGCACCTGTTCCGGCGGAAGTGGAGAGGAGGAGGTCGATGCGGAACGATGACACGCTCCAAAATAAATCCGCTTCAGATCTGAGCACACAAAAAGCACATGTGGTGCCGACGACGGAAGTGATGGCAGCGTTTGCTCAACAATATTGTTGTTCCTGCTAGCCGAATATTCTATCTCATATGATCTTGCTATGTACGCATGTAGCAGAGTTCATAGCGGAGAGGAATTTAAACTATTCAATCTATCTCCTCCTTCCCCTTCCGTTGCTAATTTTTCTTTTCCAACAAAATTTCTGGAAAAAACCAGGAGAAAAGGCGATGAAGCCTCGATATCTGGCGATAAAGGCTCGCTTTCCTCTTTCTCTTCTTCCCCCCTTTTCTGGCAGACAGAGACAAAGGACTGGAAAGGGGGGCGAGCGTCTCGTGAAATATTTCCATGGCGAAGGGAAGGGCGAAGTGGGTAGGGAGGAGGGTGCTGCTCTCCACACTTCTGCTTCTCCTTCTCCCCATTTCGCCATTCCGCCCATTTCTCTTCTTTCTTCCTCCCCCGCTGGCATGTGTGTAAGATGAGCGGAGGCGGAGTGGACCCATCCTGGCTGGAGAGGTGGAAGGGGGAGGTCACATTGCGCTCTCCTCTCAAGGGAGCCATTCCGAAAAGAATAAGAAGTGGGGAGAACAGCACGTGCGTCGTCGTCGTCGGGTCTAGCTCGCTGCATCATGGCATTCCTGCTCATCCGCTCCAGCCGGAGGCGACGGATATACGATGTCAAAAGTGCTAGTGTGCCTGCCTGGCGACTTCTCGATGGGCCGACCAGACCTGTTACGACAACGTTGCTAGTTATCATGTTCGTCTGACTCACTGAGGCACTCGGAATAATTGTGCCGTACGTACGTGCATACTCTTTCTTTCTTGATCTATTGGGGAGGATGGAGGAAAAAGTACGGTAGACAGCGGCGAGCGAGGGGACGGCCAACTTTTCTTTTCTTGTGATATGATTGAGATTGATTTACATATCCGCATGTGAAAAGAAGGGTGACGGGTGTCAGAGAGGTGACCTATGGGACGGTATCCATGAAAAGCTCGTCCGTCTGTCACATAATGTCAGAAAGACACAGCAGGGGAAATATGTCGTAATCTCATCTATCGTAGGCGTGCGGCACCTAACTGTACTCTACACCGTGAAGCGTTTCGTCCTCCCTTTTTCCCATATCCGGTTTTGTTTGGACAGCGGTAATTGCATTTCAGGCTTCCTCTCTTTCTCCTACTTTGCATACCCCTCTCCTCCTTTCATTCTGCACCCCCTTCGCCCCTTTCCTTTCCCGGATTCGACTAAATTGCAACCGGACACCCGGAGGAACGTGCCACAGCATTTCTCCGGCCCATCAGACCGAGCTCCCTCCCTCCTTTCCATTTCCCACTTCGGCTTTCACGCTTTAAAATAGTGGCGTGCACTAAACAAGCAGGGGGCGCTTTTAAGGGGCAACCAGATCCTTCACCGCGAGAGAGAGAGACCCTTTCTTTTCTTCTCCGGTTCCCGGCAACTGCGGATTGTTATTAGGGAGAGTTTGAGTCCTAATTTCGGGGCCGCTTACAAAACGGTAACGCGCCGTGAATGCCGTTTCGTTCCACGGTCGGTCAGGAAAAAAGAAAAATCCAAAGTCGCTCTTTCTCCCGGACAGGAAACTTTTTTTTATTTTTCTCTTAGAAATAGACTTCCACACGTTTTGTTCTACACTGCTTAATAATAATCCAACTCGAATTGTTTTCTCCTTCTTCTTGGGGTAATGTGTTTCACTAATCGGTCGCCGCCGTTTTCCCAATTAACTGAGCAAAGCCTCCAAGCGGGAGGCCCCCTATTTTACGGTACAGTTAAATACGTGGTATTCTCGAACTCTAGGGGACAAATCCTTTATCTGTTGTAGATGGTACAATATTTTCCGGGGTCTCTTTAGCTTTCCAAGTGTACTGAATCCGCATCTTATTTGCTGGGGGTGAAATCAGAGTACAGTATGTAGGCCAAGTTGATATGGCTTTCAGCAAAAACCATGCTGCGACGTTACATTGACGAGGGTTCTTCTAGGGCAGCGGAAATAATAGTGTACCGTGCGATCTTTTGAGCCAATTTTTGGAACGTACACAAAAAAACATACATACATATCAAATAAGTTTTTTACACAAAGAAGTCCATAAAAATACGAAAGCCTTTTTTATCCTTAAAGATCTTGTATGACTTGTGGTCAATCTTCCCTTACAACCAACCGCGAGCAGAAACTTTTACATTATTTTACCTCTTCTCGATTTTTCGAAAAAAGGTAACGCCAAAAAGTCACAACTCATGCGGAAAGCCTTTTTTGAGAGCACATAAGTTGGTGCAAGGGGAGGGGAATCGAGGAATGTTGTCGGCATAATTCTTTCAACGCCATCAGCATCATCATGAACCCGTGTGTAGAAGCATTTAATTGACTCTTCTTACCATAGTCTACAGTAGTACCGTTCATTGTAGCATGGGAGAGGGGAAGGAGGAGGGATCCTCGTTAAGACAGAATATCGTTATTGGGGATGAGGGCAGGGCAGACTAACTAGAAGCGCATCGCTTTGAACAAGTTCTTCTTTTCTTCGGACTACGTCTTTATAGCTTTTCTTAGGCCTATGCAGCGAAAGCTGAAGCACTATCTCCCTTCTATTCCTCCTCATTGCCTGCGGGAAGCCCTGGCCCTGTAGTCGTTGGCCGGCGGCGCCTCGAAAGCCGCCTTTTTTGGCGAGACCGGCACCCCGTCCTCCTTCTCCACTGCCGGCCGGAACCCGGCGACGGAGGCGGCCTTCCTGACGGACTGGGCCTTGGGGTGGATGACCCCGCCGGGCACCGGCAGCAGCGTGTGACCCATGAGGTACTCGTCCACCTCCCTGGCCGCCTGCCGACCCTCGGAGATTGCCCACACCACCAGGGACTGGCCTCGGCGGCAGTCGCCCGCCGCGAAGACGCCCTCGGTCGAGGTGGCGTAGGTGTGAGGGATGGAGCCGCCGTTGACGGGGCTAGGCTTCACCTTGATGTTGCTGCGGCCGTCGCGCTCAAGGCCCAACTGCTGGATGGCGTAGCTGAAAAGAGAAAAGACAATTAGAGCAATGATGAGAGCGGAAAAAATATTTTACGTACTCTTCCGGCCCGAGGAATCCCATGGCTAGAAGAGCCAGCTGGCAAGGGTAGGTCTTCTCCGAGTCCGGGTTCTCCGCCATCTTCCACTGTCCATTGGCCGGATCCTTGGTCCAGGCGACGGTGACGGTGCGAATCCCGGAGATCCTCCCGTTCTCATCCCGAAGGAACTCCTTGCTCATTGTATTGTACCGGCGCGGGTCTCCCTCCTTCCACTTGACGGCCACCTCCTCGTGCCCGTAGTCCACCTTGAATAGCCTGGGGAACTGCGGCCAAGGGTTGTCCCCGGCCCTGGCCTCTGGTGGCTGCGGCAGGATCTCGAAGGAGACGATGCTCTTGGCGCCCTGGCGGAGGGAGGTCCCGATGCAGTCGCAGCCGGTGTCCCCGCCGCCGATGACCACCACGTCGAGTCCCTCCGCGCTGATGGGGCTGATCTCGTCCCCGCGCTGCCGCCGCTGCCACTTGCCAAGGAACTCCATGGCGAAGTGAATTCCGTCGGAGTCGCGGCCGGGAATGGGGAGGTCCCTCGGGCGGGTGGCGCCAGTGCAAAGGAGCAGGGCGTCGTTGGCTGCAAGCAGGTCAGAGGCCGAGACGTCCTTGCCCACGTCAGTCGAGGTCTGGAAAATCGAAAAAACATTCCATTTTCACATATTTTGCTAGTGAAGAAAGACTACCGGTAATAGAATTATACCTTGAAAAGAACTCCCTCGGCTGCCATGAGGTCGACTCTCCTCTGAACTACGTCCTTCTTGCTAAGCTTCATAGTGGGGATGCCATACTGCAGTAGCCCGCCGATCCTGTTTGCCCTCTCGTAGACGGTGACGAGGTGGCCGGCCTTGTTCAGCTGGTCTGCGGCGGCCAGGCCGGCCGGGCCTGACCCAATGATGCCCACGGTCTTGCCCGACCTCTGCGCCGGCGGGTGCGGCTTGATCCATCCCTTCTCGAAGCCGTTGTCGATGATGGCGCACTCTATGTTCTTAATGGTGACGGCGGGCTCGTTGATGCCGAGGACGCACGCCCCCTCGCAAGGGGCGGGGCAAACCCGACCGGTGAACTCGGGGAAGTTGTTGGTCTGCAAAAACAAGAAATAATTTGAAAAAATTCACAGAGGAAGAAGTTTACTTAATTACCTGGAGGAGAGCGTGGAGGGCCTCCTTCCAGTCGTTCTGGAAGACGAGGTCGTTGAACTTGGGTATGATGTTCCCTAGAGGGCAGCCGTGCGTGGTGGAGTGGCAGAATGGGACCCCACAGTCCATGCACCTCGCCGCCTGCTTCCTCAGCCCCTTCCTCACGTGCTTGAAGTCGTAGATCTCCTCCCAGTCCTTCATCCTCTTCTCTGCCGGGCGGTAGGAGCGGGCCTCGCGCTTGTATTTAACGAAGCCGCGCTTCTTATCCAGCTGCTCCTGGAGGGCGTTCACTTTGATCTCTGCCATGGTCGTGTCCTTCACCACGGACTCAATGTCCTCGATGTCCTTCTTATCCTCAACCTTGTTGGCCTCCTCCTCCGCTTTGCCATTGGAAGCCTCCTCTTTGGCCTTCTCCGCCTCCAGGTCCTTCAGTGCCCTCTGGTATTCGTACGGGAAGACCTTGACGAATTTCTTCTTGGAGGCCTCCCAGTTGCCCAGCAGTCCTTTGGCTACTTCGGACCCGGTTTCTTCAACGAACTCTTGCAGTAGTTTTTGGACGAACTCTGCATCTTCGTCCGACTCCAGCGGAAGTAGCTCGACCATCTCCATGTTGCATTTTCCCTCGAAGTTTCCTTCCCTGAAGCAGCAAAAAATGAAGGGGTTTCGTAGGACACTGACGGATGCAAAAGAGAAAAGAATATATTTACTTGTCCAGTATGTATGCGATTCCTCCCGACATTCCTGCGGCAAAGTTTCTCCCGGTGGGCCCCAGGATGAGGACCCTCCCCCCGGTCATGTACTCGCAGCCGTGATCTCCGACGCCCTCCACCACGGCGGTGGCTCCTGAGTTGCGCACGCAGAACCTCTCGGCGGCCACGCCGCGGAAGAAGGCTTTTCCAGACACGGCGCCGTACAGGCACACGTTGCCCACCACGATGTTGTCCTCCGAGCGGAAGTCCGGGTGGCAGTTACGGGGAGGGAAGACACTCACTTCGCCTCCAGACAAACCCTGGATTACAATTGTTTGGGAGATAATGAAATAGTTTTCTTACAAAAGAATATTTTTGCCCTAATACCTTGCAGACGTAGTCATTGGCGTCCCCCTCCAGGGTGACCTTGACCCCCTTGGTAAGGAATGCGCAGAAGCTCTGTCCGCCGTGCCCGCTGAGCTCCAGCCTGATCCTCCTCCCGTCCGGGAGCCCGTCGTCGTTGAACTTGCGGGCGATGGCGTGGGAGAGAGTGGCGCCGAAGGTCCGCTGCTGGTTGCCGATCTCCTTCCGGATGACACACTCCTGGTCCTCGCCGTCGATCACGCGCTGGATGTGGGGAAGGATTTCCTCGTCCAGACGCCTGAAATAATATTAACAGTCGAAATAATGTCTTTGTCTGGAAACGAGGAGGAAAAAAACTTACTTATCCATTTCAAAGTCCTGCGAAACGCTCCCGCCGATGATGGAGGCGTCCGGCCTCATCTCGGTGGCCTTCCTCAGGATGGCATCCAGCTGGAGCGTCTTTGACTTCTCGCAGTCCGCATTGCGAGGCTTCAGGAACTCGGTTCTGCCGATAAGTTCCTGGTAGCTGCGGAGACCCAATTTGGCCAGAATCTCCCTGATCTCCTCCGCCAGCATGAAGAAGTAGTTGACTACGTGCTCCGGCTTCCCCTCAAACTTCTTCCTCAGCTCCGGGTCCTGGGTGGCGACTCCGACCGGGCAGGTGTTGAGATGGCACTTTCGCATCATGGTGCAGCCCATGACGATGAGCGGGGCTGTGGAGAAGCCCACCTCGTCGGCGCCCAGCATGGCGGCAACCACCACGTCGAAGCCAGAGCGCATCTGCCCGTCGGCCTGGACCACCACGCGAGAGCGGAGGTTGTTCATGGTCAAGACCTGAAAAAAAGGGAAGAGTTGATGGGTATTAGTTAACTTTTTATGCAACCGCAGGATAAGGGCAAAAAACTAGATAATGAATAACCTTTTCTACGTCAAAGGAAAAGTTGTATGCCACAAGTAAAAAGGCAACTCGTCGTACCTGATGCGTTTCCGCTAGTCCCAGTTCCCACGGCAGCCCTGCCCCCTTGATGCCGGTCCAGGACGAGGCTCCAGTGCCACCGTCGTGCCCGGAGATGAGGATGTGCTCAGACTTCCCCTTTGCGACCCCAGCGGCCACCACCCCGACGCCGACCTCAGAAACGAGCTTGACTGAGATCCTAGCCCTGGGGTTGGCGCACTTGAGGTCGTAAATGAGCTGGGCCAGGTCCTCGATGGAGTAGATGTCGTGGTGCGGCGGAGGAGAGATGAGGCCCACGCCGGGGACAGAGTTGCGGGTGCGGGCGATGTCCTTGGTCACCTTGTAGCCGGGCAGCTCCCCGCCCTCCCCCGGTTTGGCGCCCTGGGCCATCTTGATTTGAAGCTCGTCAGCGTGGGAAAGGTAGGAGATGGAGACTCCGAAACGTCCCGATGCCACCTGCTTGATGGCGGAGCGCATGTTGTGCTCCGGGTCCTGCCCGTCGGCGTACCTCTCCTTGTTCTCTCCTCCCTCCCCCGTGTTGGACTTGCCGCCCAGCCTGTTCATGGCCACTGCCAGGGTTGAGTGGGCCTCGTAGGAGATGCTCCCGAAGGACATGGCGCCGGTGGCGAAGCGCTTCACGATCTGGACGGCCGGCTCAACCTCGTCCACGCTGATCGCCCCCTCAGAAGGGTAGTTGATGTCCAGCTGTCCCCTGATGGTGCAGTCCCTGGCGGCGGCCACTGCGGCGTCTGCAAACTTTTTATAAGCGTTCTTGTTTCTATCCTTGGTGGACTCCTGGAGAAGGGCGACGCTAGCAGGGTCGTTTATGTGTCGCTCCCCTCCGCTGCGAAAGTGGAGGAACCCTGGGTCCCTCAGGATCTTGCTGTCGCACTCCCTCTCTCCTCCAAAGGCCAGGTGGTGCCTCTCCAAGGCCTCCTTGGCAAGGATGTCAAAGCCCACTCCTCCGAGGCGACTGGAGGTGCCCTTGAAGCATCTGTTGACCACCTCGTCGGCCAATCCCACCGCCTCAAAGATCTGGGCGCCCTTGTACGACTGCATAGTGGATATGCCCATCTTGGCCATTACCTTGGAGATGCCGCGGTCGACGGCGGCGGCGTAGTTCTCGTAAGCCTCCTTGTCGGAGACCTCGATGACGCCCTGCTCGCGGAGCATCTGGGCGGTCTCGAAGACCATGTAAGGGCAGATGGCGTCAACGCCGAAGCCGACAGAGGTCGAGATCTGGTGCACCTCCCTGATCTCCCCCGTCTCTAGGACGACGGCGCACTTGGAGCGGAGGCGCGTCTCGATGAGGTGGTGGTGCACGGCGCCGGCCGCCAGCAAGGCGCTGATGGGCACCCGCTCGGGGGAGACAGCTCGGTCGGACAGGATGAGGAACTGGCTGGATCTGGCTGCGGCCTCGGCCCTGCGGCAAACCTCATCGATGGCGCCCTTCAGGTCAAGGGAGCCGGCCTCGTAGGTGATGTCTATGACCTCTGACTTCCAACCCAAGAAGCTGGTGTTCTTCAGGGTCTGAAAGTCCTGCAGCGAGAGGATGGGGTTGTCGAGCCACAGGCGGTTGCAGGACTTGGCGTTCGGCTCTAGGATGTTTCCCTCAGGCCCGATCGGGCATGAGAGGGACATGATCACCTTCTCACGGAAGGGATCGATGGGCGGGTTGGTGACCTGGGCGAAGAGCTGCTTGAAGTACTCATAGACCAGAGGCTGCAACTTGGAGAAGCATGCCAGTGGGGCGTCGTTGCCCATGGATCCGAGCGCCTCCTTCTTGGTATTGAACATGGGGATCATGAGCATCTGCAGCGTCTCGATGGTGTACCCGAAGAGGGGCAGGCGCCGATCTCCGGACCAGACGCGGTCGATGACAGTGTCTCCTCCGCTATAGTTGTTGGCAATCTTGATGGGATTCCTCTCCAGGACAATCTCGGCCGTGTTGGCCCTCCTGAGGTCTTCCATGGAGACGTGCCCGCCCCACCACTCGCCGTGAGGGCGACTTAGGGCGATCTCCTTTTTGAGCTCCTCGTCGCGGATGATGACCTTCTCTCTGGTGTCCACCAGGAGCATCCTGCCCGGCTTGAGCCTCCCCTTCTGCACCACGGTGGCGGGGTCCGCGTCGAAGACCCCCACCTCGGATGCCATCACCATCACGTTGTCTGTGGTGACGTAGAACCTGGAGGGGCGGAGGCCGTTACGGTCGAGGATGGCGCCCACGTAGCGCCCGTCAGAGAAGGTGAGGAGAGCGGGCCCGTCCCAGGGCTCGAAGGCGGAGGCGGCGAAGCGGTAGAAGTCCCTCTTGTATCCGGGCATGGCCTCGTCGTTCTGCCAGGCCTCCGGCACCATGGTCATGACTGCCTCGGGCAGGCTGCGGTTGCCGGCCATCACCAGGAACTCCAGCACGTTGTCCAGCGACCCGGAGTCAGACATGTCCGGCTCCACCACCGGGTAGAGGTCGCGCAGGAGGTCGCCGTAGCGGGAGTTGCTCATGACTCCCTCGCGCGCCTTCATCAGGTTGACGTTGCCGCGGAGGGTGTTGATCTCCCCGTTGTGCGCCAGCAGGCGGTTGGGATGGGCGCGCTCCCAGCTAGGGAAGGTGTTGGTGGAGAAGCGCGTGTGCACGATGCACAGAGATGTGGAGAAATCCGGGTGGGAGAAGTCCCTGAAGTAGCTCCAGATCTGGCAGGGGTTGAACTGGCCCTTGTAGACGACGGTGCGGGTGCCCAGCGAGCAGATGTAGAAGCGGCGGTCGGGGGAGGACACCTGGTGGGTGGCAGACTTGCGCAGCAGGAAGACCCTCCTCGCCAGGTCGTCCTGGTCCTGCCCATTGTCCTTGTTGGCGACGAAGACCTGCCTGATGGTGGGCTCGGTGTTGGCGGCGACGGCGCCCAGGGCATCCCTGTCGACGGGCGGCTGCCTCCACCAGAGGACGCGCAACCCGAACTTGTCTGCCAGCGCCTCGAACTTCTGCGTGGCCTGCGCCAGGTAGTCTGCGCCAAAGAAGAGGATTCCGGTGGCGTAGGCGCCATCGCAGGGGAGGGACACGCCGGAGGACCTGCACGAGAGGGACGCGGTCAAGGCGGGGAAGATGGGAAACGAGAACACGGCCGAGAACACAAACGGCTCGATATCGATTGTTTTCTAAAGAGTAAAGACACAGCTGGTCAGCTGCCAAATATTTTCTTCAAAATTGCACAAAACTATCTCTGAGAAAAAACAATTTTCAAAAAAGAGTGTTTAGAAAAGTTCCACGCAATTTTTCGTCTTTATGAAGATACTTTTAGAAAAATTAATTTATATTCCTTTGGTAAGTAACTTTGAACTAGGAAATTTATGTAAATATTTTAGCAAAAATACACTACTTTGGCGCATTTTCCAAAGATGTGGTAGTTCTTTCTCCCAAATGGTAGAGAACGCATTGTACCCGGCATTGTACCGGTATTTTGCGTCTGCGCAGAAGGCGACAAAAGATATAATTGAAAAAATATTTAAACTTTGGCGGGAATAATTTTCTTTGCTTAACCAGGAGGTTGTAAAAGATTTGATACTTTTATTCCCCGTGCAAAAAAGGCACTGGAGGCAGTACAGTGCTGTAAACTTACTTGGCCTCCTTCAGGTAGAACTGATGAGGTATAGCGAGGAGGCATCCGGCGCCGTCACCAGAATCGTTGTCCGCAGAACAAGCACCCCTGAAATTTTGGAAACATTCACACTCTTTTTCTAGGAGGCTTTCTCAGGCCCCATCTTCACTTTATGTTTTTTACCTGTGCTCCATTCGCATGCATAGCGACTTTGCCTTCTCCAGGATCCCCTTGGATGCGACTCCGTCGATGCTGACGATGAACCCGACCCCGCAGGCGTCCTTCTCGTTGCGCGGGTCGTAGAGGCCGTCCTTGGCCGGGAGCCGCCAGTCCGTGGGCGAGAAGGGCATCTTGCAGACCAAGTTCCGGCTGCTATGCTCTCCGAACGGTGTTTTGGTGGTCGTTCGCCGCTCGAGAGAGGAGGGAGAAAACTATTCCCTCGATCTCACTCCCCTCTCCGCGCGAGCGAGAGTGGTCCACGCAAGTCCCCTGAAATAGGAAAATATTTAATAAAATCGGTTTTTTAAAAAATGGATTATCCTTCAGAGCCTTTCTTAAACTTTTCTCTGAAACTTTTTTATCAACGGTGCTTTCTCGATTTTAGACGAATAAAAGTAACGAATGTTCAGAAGAAAACTCTTGTAGGAAGAACGGAACAGAAACGTACGAACTGTTGAGACGGGGGAACAACGAATCGAGAGGAATGGCGTCGACCGACTGTCGCGACAGAGAGAGAAAGAGGAGAAAGAAAGAAAAGAGTGTGGCGACTGGCGAGCGCGTTGAGGGCAAAGAATATTTTTACCTCCCAGCTCCCTTCCCCCTCTGTACGGTTCATAACGCACCTCTTTGATTCCCTTCCTCGTTTTCCCGCGCTGGACACCGAAGAAAGAGTTGGAATGTCTTTTTTTCCTTCGACCTGTCCAACGATTTTTCCGGCGGCGGCGTCCTAAATGATCTGGCGCCCAAATATTCCTCTCAAATGATTGGTTGCTCCACTTTTTCAAAAAATCTATCTCCATTATTAGGAAGGATCGTTGACTGCGCAGAAAGCTGAACACTACCAAAAACGCCGTACGTACAGCAGAGGTAAATGGAAACGGACAGCCAGCAATATCGATCAAGCTGTTTGTGGCGGAGGTAAAATGCTCCACTCCTCGCTCTTCTACTACTCTGAAATTCGACTCCTCCGCCCCCTCCGCAGAAAAAGAGATATGGTATCAAATGGATACTCTCCCCTCCGTACACGTGACACAGGAAAAACTCAGGGTTTTTTCTACTTCTTTCCCAAGCTTACAAAATTCCCCTCCTCCGACTGTTCCCCTCCCGCCTCAGTGCAGCCATGCCCCTACCACATGCCCAAAAGCCGGTTCCGCCCTTCCGAATCTTTCGTATGCTATACCTGGAAGAGGGAAAAGGTGGAGGAAGAAGGGAAGAAACAGAGACCGGTATACGTTCGTACAGCATTGACTCAGACTGGTTTTTTCCTTCCCTGGAAGCCGGCAGAAGAACGGGCGGGGGGAGTGCCCGCCAGGCCACCAAGAACACTGTTCACGGGCCTGACTTCTGATAGGAAAACCCATAAAAAACCAGGTCACAAAAAAGGTGAGATCAGAGGTGAAAAGAAGAAGAACCGGCGAGACGGGAGTGTGCAGCGGAGATTCCAACCGACTAAACATTCTCTGATAGAGAACGAAGTCCAACGATCATGCTTCATAAAAAAGCCTGTTTCGGAGGCGAATGGGAGAAAAAAATTGTGAACTCAGCGTTTCGCTGAACGAATGTAGCATCGACCGCATCGATTTGTCCCCAGCTATTTTTCTTTCCACCTGCTGCCGCTTAAAATATTAATGGACCCCGCATAGTCATATGCACTCTAGTGGTGCTGCAAATTCCAAGATGAGATTGACCCCTTTCTGTTTCTAGCAACAATGCTAGGTATGAACGCCGAATCGGTCTTTTACCGGCCACCTGCTTTCGGAAGCTAAAAGATCTCTCTCTGACACCGTCCCATTTCTTTCTGCAAAATGGAGTGCGCAATAGCTTAGTGTCCTCTTTTCCCTTCGTGTAGCGCAGAAGGTGTAAGCTTAGAGGAAAGCCAACGAAAAGGGGCCCTTCTTGGGAGGCTCTTTCTCTGCTATAGAGGCCGGGGTGTAGCAAACAGAGAAAAACGGGAAAGGGAGAGGAAAGAGCCTATAATGTAGAATGTGTAGCAGCTCGCGGGGGCTCCCACGCAATTTTTCTGAGCCCCGCCAGAAGGTTGCAATGGCGGACTAAAGTTGTAACTCTCTCACCCGCGGCTCCGGCGAGATCCTGCGCTTCCTCGGAGGCGAATGTCACGCAGATCTGATGACTTTTATTCGCTGGCGAATCGATCGAACCCCCTCCCCTCCTGCCTTTGCTATCCCCTACTGTCGGAGTCTCTCCTCGTCGTCACATGGGCTGTGGAACGCACCCCGACAGACTGAGCAAAAGGGGAAGTAGGGAAAGGGGGAAAGGGGGGGAGGAAATAGAGGGGGAGCCACTCTCTTCGGAGAGGAAAGGCGGGGGAGGAAGGGGGAGGGGGTTGATGACGATAGCGGTCCGCTGGGTGCGCCAGGGGTAGAAAGCCCGATTGAGTAAGCCAACGGACGGACCCGGCACGACGACCAGCCCCCCTCTCAGAACAGAGGAGGCGTCGGCGGCCGCACCCACCCCACCTTCGGAGGCAAGCCGCCTCCTCCTCCTTTCTTGCTGCCCTCGTGGAATTGTTGTAGCAAAAGAACTTTTTCCCTTCACCTCCACGCGGAATCCAACTCACCCTCTTCCTCCTACTCTTTTTCTTAGTGCTCGTTTTGCTGTTCCGACGTCTCCCTTGCGGATTCTTCTCGGCCGTCTTCTATCACCTCCACTAATACTATTCCCTTCCTCCGATTTGGGCAATTTAGGGAAGAGGGGCAGAAAAAATAAAAACATTGTATTGGTGTCCTGGAAGTAGGCAGCAGAAAATCATATACCGCACCAAAATATTCCTATTTGCTGAAGACGTCGGAGCATTTACATTTACAACATATTTCTACGTTAGCGAAAAAAACTCAATTCCAAGATGACGCGCAGTTTCCAGCAACCGCCCCAAAATACCCCAGCACTGCGTCGCTGGATGATCACGCTTAGAGAGCGTGCCCTGGAAAGGGGCCTAGTATGGAGGAAAGAGGAGGGGCCTCGAGGCCTCCTCCTCCTCTTTCGTCAGCCAGAAAGGGAGGAGGAGGGAGGGGCCTTGTGACTTGGGCGAGAGAGTCAGACCAGTCCGCCTGCCAAACCAGGCGCTCTGTCCGGCGCGCAAAGATCCGACGCCAAGTTCCAACGGCGTGCCATGCTTCGGAACAGGACCTGAGGGAACGTGGAGGTGGGGCGTAGGGTAGGAATGGGGGGAAAGCATAAAGGCCGATAGAAGGAGGGGGTGGGGGTGGGGGAGATAATGTCTTCCCTCCCCGCGGCCGCGGCCTCCCCTTTCACTTCATCTTTCTATCTCACGTGGACCAGAGACAGAACTAGGTCGGTCGGATGGAACAAGAGTCTCTTATGAAAGACTCGCCTACTAAATACAATGAGCTAAAACTGAAGTATTGTGAGATGAAATGGGAAATTTTCAACACGAACGACAATTTCTTTTTTTGTTTTAAAAGAAAATTTTAAGGTGAAGTTAAAAAATCTTTTGTTTTTGTCTCCTTCTCCTCAATACTTGACTCTCGGAAACTATGTGAACCTTTTCCCCCGTCTCTCTTGTACCCTTTTCAAAAACCCCCTGCGAGAGTGGAAAACTAATTTCCCGTCCGCTTTCACCCCAACATCACCTTTTCCGACTGCTAGAGGGCGATAGAGGAAATGGAGAAAGAGCTGCTGGTATCCTCGGAAACTTTCCCCTACGAATAAGAAAAGCAATACCAACCTAAACTTTTCTGCCTCTTTGTCATATTCCAGCCGGCGGCGACTGCTCGATCGGTCTCGACTACCAGGGCCGTTACTTGACGCAGGAGTCGGCAGAGTTCTCCAACGGCGAGCCGCGGGTGAGGTACACCGCGGTGGAGGTGGAGGAGGACGGGATACCCATCTTCGGCGGGTGCCACAGGAGGGTCGGAAGGAGCACGGTCGTGCTCAGGGAGCAAGGGTATGATAATAATAATTATTCATCTCTCAAGTTCCCAACTGTAAAAAAATATTTCCTCTATTTAGGCATCCCGAAAGCGACTGCTTCCGCTGCTTCCACCTCCGTCTTCGCTCCCCCAACGTCCTCCAGATCTTCACCGACAACCTCGGTCGCTGCTTCACCCGCGCGGAGGCCGCAGCAGACTCCTGCCCCACGGAGACGCACATCAAGTACAGGGACGCGCAGCAGCTTCTGCTATTTCGTGAGTAAAATTTCTCCTCTCATAAAAAATGTCGAACTGCTCTTTGAAGATGAACAACATCACGTGCGTTCGGCAATCCAATCTACATTGCCCTCCATTTCCGAGATCCTCTCTCCCGACCTCCTTTAAGTCTTCCGAAGAAAGAGGGGACCTTTCGTGCACTCAGTGTTGATTAGAAAAGCTTGGGTCTTGCCTACTGCAGGCTTCCGTGATGAGGGAAAAGGGTTCTCAGGAAGAGGTAGAAAGTCTGTGCTACTTTCTACTTGACCCAGACACGTACATTAGGCTTGTTTATGGTAAGAAACTTGTACACCACTCACCACCTGAGTGCGATTGCAAACAGTACAAAGTGTACTAGCGTAATTAGTAGGACACTTCAATAGTAGGACAAATAGCGATGCTTTTTTTTTCAGAGAATTGTGCCGATAGACAAGACCATTTCTAAACTCCCATTCTCATGCAGATTTTTATATTTGTGCAGGAGTGCCAGAGGAGGCTATTCCTGCCTTCTGCCCGTTTTCTTCGGGCTCCTACAGGATAACTTACACGCGGCATCTAGACTACCCAAATCCCAGCGAGAGATGCTCTCAGGTAGATATTTAATAGTAGCAACAAACAAGATCCAACATTTCGCTTTTCCCCTTCCTCTTTTCAGCCCACCTCCTCCCTGACGAACTGCCCCACCTCCTCCGACGTCCTCCTGGAGTTCAGCGGTTGCTCCTTCGCCGACCGCGCCGTGGAGTATCGCTGCCTTGGCTCCTGGCCGCGGAGGAGGGCATCGGGGGCAGCCTCCACTATAGACACGGGGGAGGTGTACGTGGCTCTAATGGACGTGGGGGCCGGGGAGGGGAGATCGGGAAGGCCGCAGTTCAGATGCGGGGTGAGCAAGGAAAAAAGTGGACCAATTCGTAATAATTGAAATACTTTTTTTCCCGTTTTCTTTAGCTTTTTCGAGAAGGAAGCCCTCGTGACATGGGATCTCTCGACGTCGACGACAACTCCCTTCCCCCGTTCGCCTCCTCCTCGCCCACCCCGTCCCTTTTGACGCTGTCCCGCGACAGCACCTGTGAGGAGGACCTCTTCTCCGCCTCCCTTGGCTTCGAGACGGCAGAGCTGAGGCCGGACCCCGCCCCGCCGTGGCCGCCCGCCGCCAGGAAGGGAGGGTGCGCCTTCCCCTCCTGGGCGCAGGGGCGGTGGGAGGAGGCGACGGTGTCCGGAGGGGTGATGACAAGAAGGGACACAGAGGGATTGCTCGGTGGCGATGGAGGCCTGTCGCTCAGCGTGGTTGAGTCGCACTGCATCCGACAGTCGGACAGGCACGGGGACTTTAGGTTCCTGGTCTACTCCAGATCCCACTGGTAAGCAGAAGCAGAAATACCGTAGATGCAGTAGCATCAACAGAAGCAAAATTATAGTTAACAGCAGCAGCAGCAGGAATAGAATCAGCAGCAGCATATGCGTGGTAGATTCGACAGGAAAGTAATGATGCGGTCAACTCGAATAAAATAGACATCAGCAACAATATACGACAGCATTAAAAGCATTGTAGCCTGTCGCCACAGATATGTACTGTACAACAGTCGCTGCAATAAAGATGTACTCAATCGATGCAATTCTGCTTTCCATCGATGACCATGACACCAAAGGTACTGTAGAAAACACAGGTGGTGGGTAGCCGATAGGGAACGAACTGAAGCAATTATTGAGAAGTGCAACAAAAGCTGCAATGCATACAATATATCGTGAAAAGGAAACGAAAAACACCTAGGTACAGTTCATGAATTTAGAGAAAACGTTGATAGTAATCACATTCATCCTCTCCAATTTCTTCCAGCGGGGAGGACCAGTACAACTGTATTCTGTTTCAACAACGGAGTTCGAACGTGATTGAATTCCAACTGGGCCTCCGGCCGTCCACGGTCCCATCCCAAAAACTCTGTGATAAAGACCGGTTCCTCCAGCGGACATGGAGGACCCAAGCCAGTAAGTTTGTTCCCTTGATCAATTCAATTACGAGGGACTGGCCAATGCATGTTTACCCTTTCTCTTCTTTTCCCTGTCTCTCGTCAAATAAAACAGAAAGCTCCCCGTCTCCCCTGTCCTCCTGCCCCATCGCCGGCGAATTCACCGGCAACCTCCCCGACGCCCCCCTCAGTCTATGCGCCAAGATGTCCTCAGACTGCAACAACCCGGATATCATCTTCTACTCGGTCTTCAGCTGCGGAAACGCATCCCAAGTGTTTGAAGGTGGAGAAAAATTTCATGAAGAAAAAAAGAAACAGTTCTCAATGAATTAATTCCAGAGCGCGAGTACCAGTGCCTGGGCCAGTGGGAGGAGGACGGCCTGTTGTACGCGTACACCCGCCGCCGCGACACCGACCTCGACGTCTTTGAGTGCTTCGTCGGCAAGGCCAGCGGGGTCGCGGGCAGCAACGACAGCAGCGAGATATTCCTCATGGAGGGGGGACCCAACTGCAAGAGGGGGCTCAGGGTGGAGGAGTTCGGAATGCGGCTCACGAAGCAGAGTGAGTTGCTCGGAAACTGCAGTACTTTCTCGGCTTAAAACATTGTTTCCACCCCTCAGGCAAATGCTACCTGTCCCTTCCTCAATCCGGCCCCTGGTACATTCCAATCATTAAAGGATCCCCTCGGCCAGTTTTTCCTAGCACCGACGACGACGTCTTCGTGCCTGGCCTCAATGTGATAAGAGAGGAAGACCTCGAGGACCTCTCCAATAGACCGCGGATGCCTATGACGGGCGGGGAGGGATCTTCAGGTGCTGACATTTCTTCCCATTTGGCGTCTCTCCTGGTGCTACCGGTGATTGTTGTTTTCATGACGCTACTGCACTAGTCTTTGAACGAGTCCAATAAATTTTTCAAAACAAGAATTGAAATGTGCTATTGCACGACTCCAAAGGAACAACAGACGTTAAAAAAGTATGCCGCTTTGCAGGTAAAAAATGTTGCTACGTGGTCAAAGAAAAGTACCTACAAAAATAAAAGCCAGTGTTGTGTTGATACGCGGCATTTCTTGTTCTTGTGCGCCTAGTCCACATTGTTCATCAAAAGCTGTGCGCAGAGAGAGTACAGTTTCCACAGGTTGCAAAAAGAAATGATGGGGAAGGCCAGTAGCACGAGCAGCATCACGAGCAAAGCGCCGTCTGGCAAGGTGAATAGCGACGGGGAGCGCGCCGGCTCGACCTGCGCCGGGCTGATCACGAAGGTGGTGATGAGTCCCGCCACGAAGAAGCAGGTCCCCAGCACGCAGAGGACGGCCGGCAGCTTGTGCACCATCCTCCTCCTTGCCGCTCCTTCCTCCATCATTTCGCGGTACCCCGGTTTGAGCCCCGTGTTTTTCACGATGGAGCGCGTTGTGGTCGCGAAGATGGTGAGCCCCATGGCGCAGACGACGGCCCACATCCACGTTCGCACGAAGTTGTGCAGCTCTGGAGAGTGCGACGGTGGAGGTGGGACCGCCTCGCTTTGCCACGCAGAGCTCATCGTCTTGAAGCAGATTGCCAGGACGATGCACGCCAGCGCCGCGACCGCAGCTCTGCTACCCCATGAGAACCTTCCCTGCTGGAGCGATTGTGTAGGCCTCACCTTGGCAACAGAGACATGGAGATGACGGAGACGACGCTGTGTAAAATCCATCGGGGGAAGAGCAAGAGTACACCGCACTACACTAGTTGCGTGCAAAACTTTTAAATATCATGTCACTGATTCTCCCGAAAAAACAATATAATGTCCTTTTCAAAATTCAAAAATGCTTTTTCGTAAATTTTTTGAAGTGTTTCAAAGTAGAATAGAGATACATTCCAAAAAAATGAAGTCAATAATTTTCTTGCAAAAATTTTAAAAACTTATCACCCTGGAAATGAATTTTGGTTTAGTTAGTAAGTTAGAAATATTCAAAAAGTTCGGTTCGTTTCAAAGTTCGGCCCTTGAAGTTCGGTTTGACTCGAGTCGACATTTGAAAGTTCGGTTCGAGTTCGAGTTCGAAAAAAGTGGGTTCGAATACATCTCTAAAGTAGAATCTAATTTCTGAACTCTATACAGAGGTGGCATGAAAATTTTTGTTGCAGCAATAATTAAGTTTGAGTAAAAGTGAATGGCAAGAAAATGGGATAATTGACGTTTTGACGAGTACTTGATTAGAATGATAAGTGACCGGACTCACGCAAGAAAGGGCAGTTTTTCAATACAAAATCAGAGCTAAGTATGAGTGTTAACAGGTTCGACAATAAACTTAGGACATTTTCCCCACGGTTGAATTTCGAGATTGGACGAAAATTGCAACTTTATTGAAGGGGCTTGTCACAAACGCACAAAAATCCTTTGCCGATGGTCACACCAAAGCCTATCCAGACCATCATTGACACTAGGTACGGCAGCAGGTCGAAGTTTCTCATACTGCTAGAGCACCAGTCCTCATCTTTCCCAGGATCTGCCAGAGGCAGAGTGTCAATGAAATATGCCGAAGGGGGCGACTTGGGTTTTGGGTCATCCTTCCAGACAGTGAAACATTGCGGCGTACCGACACATGGGGGCAGCTTTCCAGAAGTTGCCGTAGCTTCTGCCGAGGATGGGAAATGCTCCGGCATCGGCATGTGCTGCTTCCACATGGCTGAATTTTCATCCACTATGGAACTGGAAACAGCCGCTTCCGGGGTTGGTACCGCACAGTTTGTGCCCGAAGGTAGGGAAGTAGAGTGGGAGTTCTCTTTTCTGCGCAACGGCAGCTTCAACTTGAATGGGTTGTCTGGCTCGCCGAATGAGCTCGGGAACCAAGCCTCTATAACGAACTTGAGCTCTCCCAGTTCGTCGTCGTGCAGCAACGCGGCTCTCGGAAGGGAAACCGCCACCTCTTGACTGCGCTCGGGACCGATGACTCCAAAGGACGGCTGGACAGATATCCTGACGCCGCGACTCTCCGCGTTGGTCTTGAACTTGAAGGCGACCTCCTTGGGATGAGGGTTGATGACGGCAAAGTAGGCTTTCTCCGTCCCGTCATGGTTGGCTTGAAATTCAAGAAGGGAACGAGGGTAAAGTATGACTTTCGGAGCCTCGTTTACACCCATCCGTCCCGCCGCCGGGTCTTGGGCATTTCCAGGAAAAGACGTCATCACGGATAAAGAAGCACACGTGTCGTTCAATAATAATTTTTTTCTTGTAGTAATTTCCCACAAAATTAAGCAAAAGCCTTTAAAACAAATTTCCGCGTTCACTACCTCAGGAACTATTGTTGCTCCTTACAGCAGTAAATCGATTTTCTAAAAAATGCTGTGTATGGTTTTTTCTAAAAAAAATTTATCCAGTTAATGCGGCTTTAACATAAGATTAGTTACTGCTGCATGGAGTCAATACCCACTAAAATACCGAAAGAAAGTAAATGCGTTCGAGCCACTGCTATCATTTGGTTGCTTTATTATCTTAAAGCTCTGACAATACAAACCAAAGGGTGATATGACAAAGACAAAAACATATTATGTTGCAAAGGATTGACGGTGTCAGCATGTATGTATACGTTACTGTATAATAATGTGTGTGTAATCGTGACCGAACAAGGGGGGAGGACTGAAAGGGTGGGATCGGCGCGTTTTCGATCATCACTGACACATATTGTTGCAGCCCTCTTCTTGGAACCGGGAGGAGCTATGTTTCTTCCATCTTTGGCGCTATCGTGATCCCTGTCGCTTCCCTTGCTCGGTGCAGGAAAAAAAGGTCCTTTACTCAATTAGAATCTCTCCCCGGCTTCTTCTTCATCAGAATCCCTTGCATGGCATATCCAAACAAACTTTGCTGAATGAATTCTGGACGTTGTGTGGCTGGTTCATGGGAGGGAGTAGGAGGGGCGAGTTAGGGACAAGAGCAGAACAAAAAGAAGTCTCAAAGAAAATGGCGAGATTGGGTTTGTGTGTTTGTGGAGGAAGTAAAGGGGAAAGACTCTCTTGATTCACTACAACGATTACAGGATTCACTACACAACTGTTGCGCACTCAGTGGAACCCTCTTTTGCCTTTGAGAAAAAAAGCACTCGCGTGTCTTTTTGATCCAAAACCCCTTTTGAGTTGAATAAAATACTGCGGTCACCAGAAAACTAAACACGTAATTACAAGCACTCCTTCCTGCCATTTTTGAACCGCCACGAAAAGCCACTTCCAATTTTCCGTTCTTTTTTTGAGTTAGCTATCACAATCAGACACGCAACAAGTTACTGTAAGCCACTTCCACAAGAAATTATCTACACGTTTTTAATTTACAGGGTTCTCTTCTAAGAATTCGAAGTAATAATACCTTTCGACTTGGCAGTCGCAGTGCTCAAAGTCGGCTGCTTCTGGCGAGACAGGAAGAGTTTAAAGGTTTTGTTCTATGTACACCTAAGTAGAAGATGGCTTTCATCCAAACTCACTCTAACTACAGGATAGGGAAAATTTGCACATCAAGAGAAGGAAAGGGAACCTAAGTTTGGTCGGCCCCCGTTCCGTAGAAAACTTGCATCCTTCCACGACTGCTCACTGAATGAATTTCGTGTAACGTAACGACAAAGAAAAAAAACCTATCCGTGAGGTTGGGACAAAATATAGCAGTAGTTGGAGGGATGGTTCATTCGATGCAAGGCTAAAAACCGAAAGGAGGCAAGGCTATGTACGTAGTATGAAAAAGTACTTTCTTTGCTTTTCGAGACTTCGTGCGAGACGAACTCAGTCTTCTGTCCGGGTAAAAAAGGGCTCTTTTCTTGGTCGACAGTTCTCGAAAGTTTTGCTTCTGCATGGTAAAAGTGGGACTCTACTACTAGCGAAGGTAAGGAGAGGGAAGAAGTTTTCTACATATGGTACGTACTTCTGTTTCAAGAAGGGAAGTATACCTATTTAACCTGACGTGTTTCTTGTAGGAGAAACGTGCGCTTTTTTTCTTCATGAAGAGGTGTAAGGAAGGAAGCTGTTCGTCATCTTTAGTGTATGAAAGTTTCGTAGGCCGTGATGAACCCCTGCTGCGATAGGAGCGAGAGCCTCTTCTCTACGGCGTCGCGGTACTTGGTGATGGCCGTCTTCTCGTCCTCGGACTTGGCGTGATGCTCCAGCGCGTGTAGAAGAATGTGGGCGCCGTGATAACGCTGCAAGAGAACAAAACATCTAATTATATTTCTTCACTACGTAGAATAATTGCGTTGTTCATTACCTGGAAGCACTCTCCCGGGTTTCCAAAGAGCTCGTCCAGCGCAGCCGATTGGCACTGCTCCAGGGCGTGCTGGTACAGAATGTGGTCGGCGGTGGAGGAGCTGTTCTGCGGGTCCAGGCCACACTCGCTCAGGATGTTGTCCGTGTTCAGCATCTTGGTCATGGAAATGCAGTGACGGAAACGCTCGTTCAGGGTCGCCAGCACTAGAAAATGAAGGGAGATAATGGTAAATGCCATCCCAATTTAGTAGGACTCAATAGTCCTCTCACCATTCTTGACGGTGGTGGTTGGCTTGAGCCTCTTGGACTTGAGCTCCGCCCTAGAGAAGTCCAGGCTCTGCGACAGCAGGTGTAGGCACCTCATGTACAGTAGGAGCTGCTGCGCCCTCCTGTGCAGAGCGGAGGAGCTGTCAAAGACCCCTCCGCCCGGGTGGCGCGTGAGAGCGGACTCTGCCGTGAGGACGGACAGCGGGGCGGCCTTGAAGCGGGCCACGTCGATGATGGTGTCCACGTACTGCGCGATGAACTTGAGCTTGGCCAGGATCTCGTTGTGTTCGGGTGCCAGCAGCGTCTCCTCTGAGAGCTCATGGTGGACGTAGTTGATGTCTCCGGCGAAGGGGTCGTTCTCCTTGCCCGCCCCTGCCGCGGTGGCCAGGCCACCCCCCGTCAGCGAGTGGCGGCGGCTCAGCAGGCGGCCGGTGTCGTACGGGTTGCCGACGGCCCCTGCTCCAGCGGCGGCACCGGCGGCTGCGCCCAGCAGCAGGGGGTCACCATAGTTAAGGACGACGTTGCGGCCGCCCTGTTGGAGCTGGAGCTCGGCCGAGCGGCGGCGGAAGCCGGGAATGGTGGCGACGGCACCCACGGTGGGTGCGGAGGTCCCGGTAGGAGTGCTCTCAAGGGTGGCTCCCTCAGGAAGGGCACACAGATTCTCCGGGACGGTGATGGCGCGAGAGGCGGGCTGCCCTCCTGTCGCACCGCCGGAGTACTGGACCACCGCAGTCTGCGTGGAGGGGTCCTTGATCTCCGCACCCTTGTTGGGCGAGCCGAGGATGGGCGAGAGGCAGGGGATGTTGGAACCTCCCACGGCACCAGCGACTCCGGTAGTGGGGATCCTGGGCCCTCCAGTCGTCCTCACTGGAGAGACCGGCGGCAGGCGGCCGATGGTGGGTCCCACGGCCAAAGGGGAGACGGGATTCCCCCCCATGGTAAACTGCACAGGCGGCGGCGGTGTTGTGGCTCCGGAGCTGCTGCTGCTCGTCCTGCGCCTGTGCCCGAGCGGAGGAGTCCCCATGGTGTACTGCGTCTGCGGCGGGGACAGCTGGCAGATGTCGGGCACCGCAGAGGGAGGGGCAGAGGTGCGGCGGGACTTGGCCTGGAGCTGCTGCTGGTGGTGCTTGGGCGACTTGGGGCTGGAAGCAGGGCTGGAGAGCGAGGAAGCCCTTGGCCTTCTGGAGGCGGAGGGGCTGGGCTGCACGGCCGCGGCCCCTAACGGCGCCACCCCCTCCTCCGGGAGAGGACCGAGGGTGGATCCTCCGCTTGCAGAGCTGACGCCGGACATGGCCGAGACGGAGTCACCGCTCTTGGTCCTGGATCGGGTGAGGCTCTGCTGTAGTTGCTGGTAAGCGGCCTTCATGCTGGGGACCGGCTGCGGCTCTGGCATCGGGTTGGGCTGGACCGGAAGGGAGGCCGGGCGAGGTCCGCCGGCGCCAACTTGGGCGGGGGCGGCGCCGCTGACTGTGTGGCGCCTTCCCTGCGCTGGTGACGGTCGACTAGCAGCCTGCTGCTGCTGCTGCCTCTGCTGCTTCTTGCGCACCTCCGCAGCGTCCATGGTGAGGTGGTCCGGGACCATCACGAAGTCCTCCACCTGCTGCTCGGGGCTCGATCCCGTGGACTCCCTCTTTGGCTGATCCTGCTGCTTTGGTGTTGTAGGAGCTGCTGCTCCGGCTGCGGCAGCGATAGCCTCCGCTTGCCTGGCGGTGGGCGAGGCCGCGGCGATTGCATGGTGGTGCTGCGGCGACGGCTGCGGCTGCACGGCCCTGCGCGGGGAAGCCGTGGCGACAGCCTCTCTTGCTGCCGTCCTAGAGGAGGGGGCCCTGCCCGCCGGGACCGACACTGGTCTCGTCCTCTGTCCTCCGCTGGCGACGCTCACTCCCCTTGGGTGCGCGGGGATGCTGTCGTCCGTCTGCCCCCGGATGAACGGGTGGTTGAAGAAGACCTCGAAGTCGATGCGGTCCTTGGAGTCCCTCTTCAGTAGGCCGAACAGCAGGTTGGCCAGCTCCTTGGAGATCCCGGACGGAAGCCTGAGGAGTAGACAAGAGGAGAGGTTAGCAACGAGAGGGCAGGGAGGGAGCGCGAAGAAAGCAATTTTCCACACGCACAAAGAAAGAACCCAGCTGAGATGGGGGACGACTTGCAGCACAAGTGTGTGTACCGCGCCAGTGCTCCAGAAAAAAGCTCACTTCCTTCTTCTTCCCCCACAAAAACATGAGAGGAAAGCGGGTTCGGAAAGGTAGACCCAAAGCTCAGGGGCAAAACGCACTATAGAGCTAGGGGAAGACGCTTGGCTCGCGTTTCGAAAAGGAAGTGGACGGGAAAGCCGAGTACGTTAGTTCGTTGCTTTCGCCCGCCCCCGATTCCATTTCCCTTCCGTTAAAAAGTGCCAAAGTTTCACTGCTTGCGTAAGCAAAGCAGGCAGCCTTCCACCTTCCTTCAAGGACAAGATTCTTCTTCCCCTGCGAGATATTCCCTCACACCTTTTAAAAGATCAGATGTTCAGTTTTTGTGCTTGGAGCAAAAAAGCAAATTAGGCAAATATTGCCTTTGACAAGAACTTCTTCTAAAAGTCTTCACGTTACCTGGGGGCGAGGTTGGCGTTCTTCTCGTAGAAGTGCTTGAGCGCCTGGGGCGTCTGCGCCTGGAATGGCGCCTTCCCCGTCAGGCACTGGAACACGATGGTGCCCAGGCTCCAGAGGTCGGCCTTGTGGTTGTACTGCAGGGACATGATGACCTCGGGCGCCATGTACATGGGGGACCCGCACAGGGTGGCCGCCATCACGCCGTCCTGCAGGAAGCGGGCGAAGCCGAAGTCCGCTGCGGGAAAGAAAGGAGAAAGAAATATTTGTGTGCTTTTCTCGTCTGTCGGCGAATGGTATTTTAACGATGCGAAACGGGAGAGGAGGGAATTCGGGAATGACTTTCTCCTCCGGCAAAGCAAAAACAGCAAAAAGGTGGGGGAGATTTCCCTCCGGATGTGATGCCAGCGGAATGTCTACACAATATTGCGAGAAGGGGAAAGGGAAGAAGGACGGGGAAAGAAAGTCATTCCTCCGCTTTCCCGTCTTTTGTCGTCGTCGGAGTCTTGTTGTTTTCGTCTTCTTCGTCGTACTAACCTATTTTGAGTTTGATGTCCTGCGGCCTCGGGTGTCTGGAGCGGCCGTCGTGGCTGAGCAGGATGTTCTGGGGCTTCAGGTCGCGGTGGACGATGTCCTTGCTCACCATGGCAGACATGGCGCCCGCTGCAAAGAAGGGAAAAGCAAAAAAATAAGCTTCCACGTTGTCATGTTCGCAATTGTGCGCAATAAATTATCCGACACAGACAGTCAGACGTCGGCTCTGAACCCTGTGACGACACTCGTCTTCTCCTAAGGCGACAAGGAGGGGAGAGAGACGGCGGAGAAACAATCCAGGTGAAAAAAGGGGAAGGAGGAACAGAGAACACAATTTGCGCAGTTCGCAAAGAGAAAGGGTTGAGTGCTGCAGCTATAAGGTATTTCTTAGAGATCCCCAACGCTACAAATTTATGGCATGATGTTGCTGGTCTGGTTGAAGAGCAATTGGTTCCAAATAAGGAATGATGCAGTTCCAACATTTTCGGTCGGCAACAGTAGCGTGACGT
>JAAUXU010095263.1_pt1 | contig 25569 bp, 25 predicted proteins | sample 7278151 | NCBI WGS metagenome assembly JAAUXU01 (sample SAMN14350113, study PRJNA611818) | marine sediment metagenome | isolation source: surface marine sediment (1.8m) | place: French Polynesia: Moorea | collected 2018-08 | reverse complement strand
TCATCTGGAACCCAGGCATTGCCAGGCGCACCTACTACTATCTTTAGTTCAGTGTAATCATTTCCTGAGCTATGCTGGCTACTGTAGTCACTGTGGTCGAGTTTAAAAAAGTGCCTCACGCCATCTCAAAGAGCCCCCTTCTAAGTTACGCACTCAAATACTTTTTGTCAGAGCTTGAAGAAATCGGGAAGCAGCTCCTTTTATTTTTACTGAAATCCTAATATTTTGGTGAAAGGCAGAAAATCCCGGCCTCGCTCCCATGCCATTTCTCAGAAAAGGCACCTTTCTGAACTTGCCTAGTGCATACCGGGTGCGCCAGAATTAACGCCACATCTACATCTGCTCCTTCAATTGTCTGTAGCATAACCAAAGTGTGCACAACTGCTGCCCGATGAACTGAAGCAGCACGCACAGACCTTGTTCTCACCCAGTCGAATGTTTAACATACAAGACGTAACTTAAGCTTTATGTGTCATTTTGAAACACTTTTAAAAAGGGTGGCTGAGGATCATCTGGGTGGGTTGCGAAGTTCTCTTCAGAGCCACTACTGACATGAAAAGTCATGGCGAGCAGAATCCGCTTGAATTGGCGATTCCACAGTTGTTTCAGATTTTTCTTCAGACATCAGTGGTAAAAAGTGACATCAGCGGAAAAAGTGTTTTTTCAACCATCCGACTTTTTGTCACATACTCTTTTTGTCTCATAATGTCCCAAAATAGCATAAGAAGTTCTCTCACAGTGAAAGCAAGAGCATCGTTCTCTTAGTTCCCACTCTCACACTCTCGAATCTCGATCAGACAAATCCTGACATAGCTCATTTCACCCTAAATGTATTATATGAAGGTTCCACCATCGACGAGGCAGTCCAGATCGTCAGCAGCAGCAGCGAGAGAAGGCAGTCTGGAGCTTTGTGGACCTGATCAGACTCAGGAGTAGCAAGAGACGGCAGCCGAGATCAGCCTGAGCAGGAGTGAATGTGGCAGTCCGGATCGAGATTGGCAGTCCGCAAAGCGCAGGACTGCCTTCTCTCACCACTCCCGATGACAGCCATCTGGTCTTCAAGGTACCCGACTATCACTCTCGCTACTGTTGATGACAGCCATCAGCTGGTCTCGCCGATAGAGGGCGCCGCTTTGCCGATTCTGTCCACCTCGAGGTCACTCATGATCATAAGTGTATGAAGCATTTTGTTAGGAGGACAAATCAAATGGGGATTTCAGTCAGCAAGAACTCGAATGCGGTGGAGAAGGATGTTCTTTCTTTCTCTTACCAATGAGTAACGCGGAGAAAGATCCTCTCATGGGCGGTCTGGAGAGGACGACGATGGAGACGACGTTGCCGACAAGACCGAAGAGGGAGACCGCCGTGAGCAAGACGCCCTCGACGACAAACTCGAAGTTGGTGATCTTGTCGACCGATTGGTTGAGGGCGGGAGTGTGAAATGACGTCATTATCAAGTCTCCCTTGCCGAACAGGTCCAGGTAGGCACTCTCGTTGGGGCTCAGCATAGTCATCAGCAGCTCGCGGTCAAGTTGGTCGCCGCCTTCCTCGAATCCTCCGTGCTGGTCCATTAGCCAGGGCACGCTGTACAAGTTGGAGTCGGACCCCCCGGGGTTCATGGGGCCTCCAGGGCTGGACACGTCGTCGTATTCCATCGACTTGTTTCTAGACATGGTGACGCTTCGTAGGAGGAATTGCCACAAAAGTAACCAACTTCACGGTTGTTGGGCTTGTCAGTCGTTGCTCAAAAGCAGCGTTTTGGGCCACAGAGACAAACTTGACTTAGTCAAAATTCCCAGCTATTTAAATGAAGTTTAAGTCGGGCTTAACAGCCATTGTTGTAGGGGTCAATTGAATGATGAACTTATCGGGTAGGTTGCTTCAACGGCAACTGACCGATGGCATGAAAAGTAAGAGCAAACTCATCCACAGCGACTTTTACCACGTGAGAGCCAATGCAAAACAGGAGGTACAACTTCCACAACTTGGACCTCCGTAAGTCCGACTATGTAGGCAGCCTCAAAAGCCCCGGCTCGAGACAAAGTCGTGATTTTGGGGGTCACGCCAGACGTGGTCTTGTTCTATAGCGCGGGCAACCTTTCGATGACATTGTGGCATTTCTGTCCAGCTCTTTCTCTCATTTTTGGCTTCTCTTTTTGTGTATCTTTGAGGACGCAACCTCGGTGGATGTGTGTGAATTTCCTTTATAGCCGACTCACTCAGTCCTCCCTCTGCTCCAGTCGTTCTTCGACTGGTTGCTTCCTCTTCGTTCACTCTTCTCTCTCTCTCTCTCTCTGTTCTCTTTCCCCTCTCTGTGTGTATGTATGAGCGTGCAGACATTGATGTCTCTCAGTACCATTAAATGTGCTCTGACGATTTCCATATTGTGCGATTGCTGCCCCCACTTGGCTGGATCACGAGAGTGCAGAAAGGACTTTTTTCTGCGAATTTCATTCTTGAATCTTATGCCAATCCGCCCCAAACCGAAGGAAGAGCAGGAGTGTTCGTTCTGCATCTATTGCAAAAGTCACTGAGCAAATAAACGTTTTAGAGGTCTTTCCTTTCTCTTCCGTCGTCCTTTCGATGCAAAGTGTAGCTCGTTCCTAAGGCTGCGGTTGTCCTGTTCCAATGTGGCGATCGCTCCTCTTCCGCAATTGACATCTAGAGTCGACCAGGGACTCGCGGGGTCCAGATCCGGTTATGAGAGACTCTCCGGGAAGCCTCCATCCGCCCATACAAAGCTGGAGAGGGGCGAGGGGACCTGAGGGGCCGTAATTACGTCAGTTACACAAAATAGCGTGTTAGGCATCATTTTGCCATAAAAAAGTCTCCTATCGTCGACTGCTTCTGTTCACGACACTGGAAATGAGACTCTCTCAGTCCAGTGACGCCCCGCAGCTGAGTCAAAGGGCCTCTAATCACAGGGGAAGCATTTCCTAACTGAGTGGGCGCTGTTTGGCGTTCGTGACGTTGACGTTGCCTGTGCTAATAATAATTTCTTCTGGGTCGTGGTTTCTGGGGGAGGGGGGGAGGGTGCGAGCAATTGACATTTTGCTTAGCATTGTCTGAACTACTTTTTTTGTTGTGTGCGCGCGTGTTTTTGGAGCGGAATATCAATCATCAGAGAGTATGAAGATGGATCTGCTAATTCTGCTTATCCTCATTGCTGTAACTACCTCAGATTCAGTCGCATTTTTAGGCAGGCAGTCCGATGCATCATAGTTTCCTTACTCTGCTCAGAGTGACATTATCGTTGCTGCCGCTCGTGCCCGAATATGTATGCTGTAAAGATATTCTCAAATCTTGTTTACGTAGATTAATATCATAATGCTATTCATGGAACCTCTTAAGAATGCAGGGTCAAGGCTGCCGAGAGTGCTGCGAGGGTAGAAATGCGACTTATTTCTCCGCCGTCAGCAGGATTGCATTGTCAAAGCCTGCAAGAGCATTGACTTTGGGCTGCAAGGAGCCATCATCACAGTTGTTGCTGTTGTTGACCAACGTGTGCACGCACAGGGAGGACGGACACGAAGTAAGCCGATGCAGTCGCCAGAAGCCCGTTGTTCAGCCTTTGTAGGACGCCCACTTAAAGGCCCGATCGATTCATTTCTTTTTCTAGACAATGAGAATCTCGTGAATTTGGCCAATAACGAAGTTAGTGCGACCCAAAGTCCAAAGGCGACTTTCACATGTACCAGAAATTGCTGCATCTTTTTCATCTCGTCCATGCCGGGAAACTGTTTAATGTCTCATTTTGCAGCATCTGTTCTTCGTACATGAGTGTTGCCATGGAAAAAGTCAACTAACGTTAGTTGTGGAGGTCAGAACTCACTTGGTTTTGCTACGTCCTACTGGTGATGAATCGGGCTATCGAGTTCGGGCCCGAGCAAGGCCCGACTTTTGATACTTCTTGACGGCACATTGCAGCCCGACAATTTCAGTCGACGCGGCTGGACCGATTGGCCATGCTGAGTTGTTATACGAGACTAGAGCGGAAAGTAGTAAGCAGGGATACCGACAACAAACGCAGTCCTGCCTCAGTAATTCAGATGGTCACATTGAGTAATGCGACAAAAAAGGTGTCAATGTGAAAATACCTAATCCGTTTAAAATGTGGCTCAGTGAATTGAGCCACCAAAGTCAATCATGCCATTCATGGGCTTCCAGGAAGAACTTATCAAAGCATCGACAAGAGACACCAAGCTGATGTCAAGTGTACAAGAAGTATGGATGGCACATCTTTGCTAGACACTTATGGTACGTGGTGTTCAGCAACTGATGTGGGACAAGTGAAGTAATGAAGGATAAAGGCTTATTTTACTGTAAGTAAACTGGACCTGTTCCGAGGTCCAGAAGCTCGTCGTTGAGTGGCTTCAGCCGCTATGACAGTTTTTGCCTCATTTGGACCCCTCCATGTCGGCCCTTCATCCATGTCTACTCCATCAATTGTGCCACCAACCTTGGGCTATGCTTGATCTCCGCCAATTGGGAGTCTGAGTCGCAACAGTTGACCTTTTGCACGGTGATGTCATCGGACTGAAAGCCAAAAACCTGATGCCCCGAACCCTGTTTCAGGCAGCCCAATCTGGCCTGAACCAGATTTTTGACCTCTGGTCTCAGCCCCTTCCCGTCCCTCAAATCCCAACCCAACCCGAAATGTAAGGAGCAGGCAAGTTGTCCAGAAAGAGAGAGGCTACGGAAAAGTGCTCGAGGGTTTTAAAACCAAAATGGAAGCAGATTCAGTGACAACAAAGCTAACATGCTTTTCTCCCAGCATCGCAACTTATGGTTTCGCACAAAAACAACAATTCGCACGAAATGTTGCTATGGAATAAAGGCTGCACTTAGACTGTGGATCCTTCTCTTTTAGCCTGATGTTCCACGACCTGAGTCAGCTCAGTCTTCCCGAGCCCGAAGTCACCTGAACCCGATTTTTTTCAACTCAATAGCATCACTACTCCTGTGTTAGCTGCCCGAGCTCAATAAAAAATCTGCTTTTCTCGCCAGCTTTTCCTTCTCCTCTCTGGCCTGGTGATAGCGTGACGAGGTCTTGCGATTAATCACTAAAGAGCAGGGAAATACTTTTTTGCCTCAGACTTCTGTAACTGCACTGATAGTTGCTGATGCATTGCACAGTGTTCATAAAGACTTTATTCAGTGCAGTTTCAGTAGGCATCTCTGGCAAATAGAACTACTTTTTCGCAGCCACAAATCTTCAGATTTTTCAGTTGATTTTGCTGCTAAAATTTAAGGCTTGTATATTTGCAGTTTGAAATATTTGTTTCAATTTCGTCTTCAATTCCCAAGTTTAGCAGGAGAAGGGTAAAGAAAGCTGCCTGAGATTCTTTCCCACCCTTGTTTGTCCCTCAGCAATTACAACCAGGCCATTCATCAGAGCAAGAAGCGAAAAGAGCTGTGCTGTGCCTAAATAAAGGCTCTGAACTCTATCTGTCTGTGGAAAAGAACTTGCAACTTAAGCTTATGCCTGTATGCGACATGGCTACTTTCTCAAGGACTTCACGCCTCAGCCTTGCAATGGTCCCTCTCAAGACCTGGTCACACTCCCAGGTGATTCTTTTTAAGCGCTAGTGCCTCATTAAGCGCATTGATTAAGACACACGAGAAATACAGCGCATTCTAGAGTCTCCCGCCTGTTCTAATCGCTTATAGATTGGCAACCAGAGACCCTTGGATAATAGTAAAGGCATCAAACAACCCGCAAAAGATGTCGACTTTAAAGGAGCAAAAAATTGACTCTTATTGGCCGTGAAATAAATTTCTCATCATCCCACCGATATAATGCCGTCCTACCGAGTGAGGAATGAGTGTGAGGTAAGATGGCCTCATCAAGCTGAATTTATGGGAGTTGTTTTTGCAGCAAATGTTAATTTTTATTTCACGTTTGACTTCTTCACCAAAATTTTGTTTATCACTCTTCTTTTGATCGGCCGACTGACCTGAAACGCAGATTTCAAGTCATCATGCAACGTCTGGCTTCCAAGTTTGCATGAAAGCATTAAAATAAGCACAGCTAGTACCTGTAGACCTGGAGTGTCAAGTGGTGAGTTCATGTGCTTACTCTACTTCACTGGTGTGAAATTGCCGATAGCCCCCATTCTCTCTCCTGTTCTATGGGTGTGAACCAGAGACTTAACTTAGTATCGATGATATCTGTGATGCACATTGAATCTGGTCTCCTTTTCGCGTCATTCTTTGCACTCTAGTGCAGCATTGCCAGTGAATTATGAATAGGGTAAAGCAGAGCTGATTTTTGCTATTTCTTCTTATGAGCTCAGAGCTCTAGAGATATTTTTGAGCTGGTAGTTTGACTCGACCTCGCTAAAAGGCAGCTTGAACCCATCTCTAGTGCTCTAAACTCTGAGCTCACGGCTACTGAAGAGATCTACGTTTAATGTACGGGAGCCATGGGACCGCACCCCGAAGAAGGGTGCAGATGTGATTAATTTGAAAAAGTTGATTTTTAAGTCTAACTAAGATGTCAGATGGTGACTTCAATTGAAAACGATATTAAACAGTTACCTAAACTAACTAATGATCGAAACCGTGAACAGTTATAAAATTGATAGGGTAACGGAACATGGGGGTGAACACTCTCTTTAGGGTAGACAGGCGATTACGTGAAGGTGAGTAGCAACTTATGAGCACTCATACATTGTGATACATTTGATCAGAAACTGTTTCATTCACTTTTAACGTACCAGATCACTTTTCAGTAGAAATTTGATGATGAAATTCTTCTTCTTTTTCCTTATAATGTTTGCCTCTCTTTGGAGCTTCTAATGAAGGGTCTGAAACTTCCCAGCTTCTTCAGTCAATTTGGCAACGCTTTTTTTATTTTTTTCATAAATCCCAAGGAATGACACCACCGTATTGACAAGGAAGTTTCAATTTCTGCGCAGAAGCTCATTTTTAGTGGCTCTCCTTTCTGAAAGGCGAAGGCACCCTAAAAGCAACTCAAAGGTCAGTGCAAAGTCTTTTCAGTCCTTGAGTGCAAGAGATATGCAGGTGCAAAGTTGCCTTTTTGTTTCACCTTCCTGCTATGGCATGGTACTTTTATGCGGCTATTATGGTACTGTCGATGGCATAACTTGAATCAATAGCATAACACTGATCAATTTACCAATTTGCGAGAGCCCTCGGGAGGGTGCAGAGTAAGGAACTCTTTATGTCTTGAACATTGAGATGATGGCAGACGTGTCATGGCATGACCACAGGGAAGGTTAGATTTCGGGATGCAACCTTTTGGGTTGTACGTCCACTTACTGATTTGAGCATGACAAAAAAAGTCATTGAATTGAACATTGAATGTCGAGGTTTCCTGATTTGTATGCTCGTTCGTGAAATGATCTCCCACGTAATCCCCTGCGGGGTTTATTTCCTTATTTCCAATCTGACATCTCTTTCACATTGCTATGGCTAATTTCAGGATCAGGTTGACATTTACATTGTTACATGAAAAGGAGAGTCACATTGCAGGGGTATCCTAATTTGTATCCTAAATTGTAGTCAAATTCACTCGAGCCAAGATTTCGTCAACAGGCGGCAACGTATCCATCATCACAGAGTGAACAACATCTGCTCTCAACGAAGTCAATCCAACACATGATTATTTCCCCCAAAGAAGAGAGAGTGGGGAGTTCGCAATTCTTCCACCTTCAGGGGAATCACTTGGCTCAATCCGGGAACTTCAATGAAACGGGGCAAAAGTTAGGAAGCCTTTCGACATCAAATTACAAATTCATAGTACATTGACGGGACTTACCGGGTGTCCCATTATATCATATGCACATACTCTCGCAGCATTTTTGGACAGTTCCTGAGAGAAATTTAAATTTCCCTCTAAAATAGCAATTTAAGAGCACAATGTCAGCTACAGTTTGACTTTGACCATTCTCAAATCGAACACAAACTGAGGAAGTTATTTCAGAATGGAGTTATACGAAGTCACCTTAAGTCGGGGTGGACCGCACTCACTCGGGCAGCTTGATTTGCCGAGACGTAGCCAAGGGAAATCAAGCCTGCCCTCAAGCGGCTTAGCCCAACTTGTGGGATATTAAGTCTCATATAACTTACCTTGAATATGTAATAACAACAGCACCGCCTGTCTCAAAGTACTCCTTATCAATCACTTAGACCCGAGCACAATGTGTAGAATTGCTGTGCCATTTAAGAGTCTGTCTCTACCTTCGTCCTGCTGAATGTCCTTGACGAGTGTTTGAACAATCTAGTTTTTTGCATATTCGTAATTGAATTGGCAGAATTCTAATTCATCATCAAACATGAAGATAACCTGGATCACTGGGCATTAACATGAATAAGAATCCCAAGTGTGTGAACTTCATTCATGACACCCAGAACTGAGGCACTCAGTCATTATCTTCAACTTTTTAGTTCATTGGCTTTCCCAGGGTGAAGTTATCCTGATCCAAATGGTCCATGCATCCTGCGTGTGTGTGTGTGTGTGAGTGTGTGGGTGTGGATGTGACATTTCACGGGTGCCCAAACCACTCCACCGATCGTCACCAAGTATGGTCGGCAGAAGCTACTTCTCTTTCTTCTCAAGAGCTAGCATAGTACTTTACGTCAGAGGCCACTTCGAGGCCAAAATGGAGGTCCCAAGTAGCATTTGGTGCATGAACTATGTAAGTCAAAGATAGCTATGCCAATAGGTAGATTAGCGTATTGGGAATAGCTGTGGGGTACCAGGACTTCTCAGTAGCTATCTTATAGTGACAGTTGGAGAGAGAAGAAGTCAGTTCGAGTGAGCAATGAGGTGGGCAAAACCCAACAAGCTAAAGAGTGTGGCGACCTGTGGACTTATTGCCGGCCGTCAACCTCAGTGTGGGAGGAGAGCCCCTTGCGGCCAGGTGACCTGAGGCAGAACGAAAAGAAAGCAGAGTGGCTTCTTTGGCTGCTTTTCAGCCACTTCATCATCATCGTTCATCAAACGTCACCACCTCGGATTTTTCAGTTTTAGCAATGACGTCCAGGGGGTGGATCCAGTTTCACAGTCCGGGAGCTACATCACACAGCCTCGTCTACAGATATGTCGCTGGGACCTGCCTTGACAGCTACACCTACCACTATGAAAGTTTCGTCCACAGCTACGACATGTTAATCGCCTGAGACCTCTACAACTATGCCTACTGCTAAGACAGACGGGCCGGAAATGGAACCAAACAGTTTTATAACTACACCAAAATCTGGTGTCTTTCACTCCATCTGGCCAATTGCCTATTGTGCATCAACACCGTAACATTTTCCCCATCATCATTGAGAAGTTGGGGAGAGCTTGAAGGGCCATGTCACGTACGACCCCCTAAATATGATGCTCCTCCACTTCTACGTCAAGTGCATTTCCTTCTCCGTGGCCTCTAATGCCAGGCACTGGAATAAACTCATAGAAGTCACGGCCCTTTTCAAAATGAGTTACATCATTCCCGTTGGCAAAGCTTTCCGAAGTCGCGTTGAGTCAGTTGTTTAAACCAACGGGAACTCCATTACATAACCGTTTCCTTGATGTTTTCCTTGTCTAGAGTCATGTTCAACGAGTGGGAATTCTCGGCCTTGAGTACCAGAGAAATTTGCCCTTTGTGCCTTCTCGTTTCTCGAGAAATTGTCCCCTCTTTTCTCGAGTTGTGGCATGTGGTAAACAAACTAGACAATTAAAGAGGGCCAAATGAAAGGATTAAAAGTGAGAGTAACTTCTCTCTTGCTGGTGTATTTGGCACAAAACGGAGAGTGCGACTGCAGGACAAGACTGTTAGTATGCTTTCAATTAGTTTAATAAAAAAGTGATGCTCCATTTTTTGACCTATAGGTTTTCCCATATGTAGTACGAGAATTCTCGAGGCACTCGAGAAAAATCCTCGCCACTTCTCGTTTCTCGAGTAGTAAAATTATTGCACTTCTCGCTAAACGTTGGTCTAGAGCCATGAAGAAATGTTCAAATGTTCTAAAGTTTTTCTTGATATAAAGGTAAATTTTATAGGAACTTCGACGTACTGTGTGATCTTGAACGTAGCAGAAGCGAGGATTTCACCTTTAAATGATTAGCTGCACGCTTTTTTTTGATGAAGGAGTGAGTGTCTTTAGCACTAGCGTAGGTGTTAGAGGAAAAAAATATTTGGGTATTAAAAGATGTTTGTTTGGCTTGCTTCTATCTGGTTATGGTGCCTACTCCCGCTTTTACGCAGCAGCAACAGATACAGGTACACAGGATACCAATTTAGTATCACAAAGAAAAGGTATTTCCTCTTCGAATAGCCTGTACAGACGTACACAATGTGCTGCAAAAATCGTTTGTTCGCTCACTATTTTATTTCATACTAGAGGACACGACCCGCTTTAGTGGGTGGAAGAAGTGAAAAAAATATGAAGCTCTGTTTGTGTGTGTGCTTATGCATGTACGTGCTGTGTCTGTGTGCCTGTCCGCATGTCACACCTCTGGACCGATCGCCCCCAAAACTTGCCATCTACATGCTTAGTAGCTTTAGCGGTGGGGCCTGGCTGACGTAGCTCTAGCTTACCATGCACTTCAGGCTCACCACGCTTCGCACTCACCATGCATTCTGTGTCGTCCATATGATCTGCACCTGTCCAGGGTTGCCAAGTTGCATTAGTTCTTGAATGTATTTGTAGAATTCTTCAAGTTCTTGATTATCCCCGTTTCCACAGGCTGGATCAAGGATGTCGTGTAGCTTTTCGCTGCGACATCTGAGCTCTGAGAAATGAGACATCCATACGTAGACACTAGGAAACCCCCAGCTCATGCAGAGGGCTTTTTTGTGGACCTGCGGCCCATTAAATGAATGTTGTGCTTATGGTGGAAGCATTTTCACAGTAGCTGATGAAGCTGACCTTTTTTCACTGCACGCACCACACTTCCCCTTTTGCTTTTTTGTCCACTGGTTGATACTTTATGAATCTCTTTCTCTCTCTTTATCATCCGGCTTGTTATGAACCTGTTTTGCCCTCTCCTGTGTCTAGCGCCATCTGTTGTACACTTCTGTCATGAAGCTAAAAAAAATTACATTTGCGAGTGTCACATGCACTTAGTTGCAATTTTGACACCCCCATCACTCCTCAGATTGGGGTTGCGTTCCTCACAAACTGGGGGTCAGGATCTGTCCGCCCATGTAAGTGTAGTTTGGGAACAACGAAAAACTTGACCAGGCCCATTAGGGGAAGGAAGAATTGGGGGTTGATGCAGTATTACTCATTGTTGGACACTGCAACACTCTCAGTTCTGAGGTGCACGTCTATGTTCTCTTTCTTCCGTCATTCTTATGATCCTTAGGTACTGCTGTACTAAATCATCTTGCTCTGGAAGACCTTGGAAGTTCTTGAAACAGCAGATGTGTAACTGTATCTTACGCTCGGCACAAGCTGATTTTCGAGGGCATATTGTCTTCCTTGAGGAGCTACTGAGTGATCCTGACCATCGAATCGAATCGAATGGGCAGGTAGGTTCTTGTGTCATAGGCGTCCGTCCACATGTGCATCTGTTTGGTGCAGATGACAGTATCTATGACGTGACCATAGTGCATCTGAAATTGAGAAAGGTATTGTACTGGGTGCTGACTTCAAATTGAGACAACTGCACAACATGGAGAAACCCATCAAGAACGACCAACTAGACATGATTTAACAATATTTATTGTTGTAGCTAAGAAGACTAAGGCCTAACTCTTCTAATCCTCAATATGACCTCCCCCAGCAGCGACCACCTTCTCCACCCTGGACCTGAAGCTTGAGCATGCTCAGATTATAAACTTCTCTGACACATTGGAACCACTCCAGGTTGACTGAGTTCTTAAGTGCCTCCACACTCCGGTGAGGGGTAGCACATGCCCTGGTCTCCGAAATGCCCCAAACTCCATAGTCCATGGGGTCAGGTCTTGGCTGGAGGGAGGCCAGTAAGTCAGAGACTTGCAGCCTCTTCCTCTCTTCCATTGGAGTGAGGCTTCTGATTAAAAGAATGTTCCCCCATAGAGGTTTCAATCTCGTGAAGCAAATTGATTAGTTGAATTGCCTTGACTTAATCTTGAAAGAAGGACATTTGCCATCATTTCAGGGTGACTTTGAACATGCTAGAAAAAGGAGGGAATGCTGTGTGTGTAAGGGAGTCACGTATGGGTTACATTTTCCCGTTATTATGCTCAAATGCAGTGCTTTCTTCACTGTTTGATTCATGCGCCATCTAGAAGTCAAGTTGACAAGTCACCTGGTCACGTGATGATCCAACTGAACATGGTCTTGGTGCAGTTACTGCCATTGCGGAATCGTCTCAATTTGAAGTCCACTCCTTGTATTTGGGCTCATTTGATGATGCAACAGCCAGGCTTTCCTCACCATGGAATCAACCATCCAGGTGAAAATTGACCTCCACCACTTTACTTTTTGCATGCTGATTCAACATAGTGCCACACGCTGATCAGCCCAAGCAGTTGTATCGAAGCACTTGTCAAGCAGATGAATGGAGTTGGGTTGATGGATGAAATCTTTTTCTTCTCTGTCTCAACTACCTTGCTACATAGTGAGTTGGATTTGTTGCTGCCAAAGTGGGTGCACCAGTTTCAAAAGTATTACAGATGTATGGGCCAAAGACGAGACACACAGAAAAAACTTAAAAGTTCCAAGAATTTGGACAAGAATTAACCATTTAAATTTAAATTTTTTGTGGATATGCAGGACAATTAAGGAAAACTTTTTAGTCAATCCAGCTCCAACCAATTGCAACAATCTGCTCCAACTTGATCCTGCACTTCTTGCAGTTGTTCTTGACGAAGGTCATGTTCAAGTTGGCTCAGGTGACCCTGATGGTGGCTTTTTGCTGCTCATTTGACTGGTACTGTGTTCCGTTGAGCATGGACTTTAAACATCCAAAGATGGCATAATCCAAAGGTGCTGCATTTGGGCTCTGCAGCAGCCACGGCTCCTTGCTGTCCAGGTGCTTCTTTATGCAGAAATTTCTGGGTCTTCTTCGCCACGTGGCAGCTGGCACCATCATGCTCTCTCATTCATATGAAGATGTTTTGGCAAGCTGCTGCAAGACATTCTTTACAGTCACCAGGCCTCCGAGTCTGTTGAGGGTACAAATTGCTGTCCTATTCTTAGTGGGATAATTGTAAGGTTGGATTTAAAGTTGGAATGTGTGATGGAGAGTGTTAGACATGGGACCCTGCAGTTTTGTCAGGTTTCAAGCACTCATTATCATGCTAGAGCACTTAAAGTATTGTGAGTTGACAAGAGGTTTGTGCCAGTATCGAGTGAATTTTAACGTTTTTGACCACTTTTTCTTGGTGAAATTTGCTGAAATTTTCTGTGGATGTGGCCACCCACTCTCCCGTGCCACATGCCAAAGACAGTGCCCTCCGACCCATCCTTGGACATGCTGCAGGCCAAAGACACCTTGTTCATGCACAAAAGCATGATCACAGACAAGTGACAAGCAACACACACTCGGCAGCAGCAGTGGCAGGTGACACAGTTGGACAGAGCGTGCTCCTTCTGCTGCTGCTTGTGCCTTGTGGTGAGGGACTGACGGTCCTGGGTGTCTTCGTTTCAGATGGTCGGACGTGGTTCCACATCTTTGAGCAGGGGCAAACACTCACTTCGAGGACATTCATTGCTGCCATGGAAGACTTCTTCAGATGGCTCGATGTCGAGGGAATCCAGCCCCACAGCGTCATGTTCCAGGATGGTGCAACGGCACACACAGTAAATGCAACGCAGGCCTTCCTCAGTGAGAGAATGGATGAGGTCAGGGGGGGAGGGGAGCTTCTGCGCAAGGTGCACGAGCCAGCACACTCCCCTGACCTCAACCCTCTCACTTTATGGCCTGGGACCCATTTTGCAGGGCTGTCAGTGGCAGCAGAGGCATCCCAAACCTGGAGGAGCTCAAGAAGAGGATCCACGCGCAGTGGCTGACTGTGTTTTCGCCGGAGATGGTCATTTGAGCATTTTTCCAACCACAACTGGAGCGGGTCATAGAGGAGGGTGGGAGCTACATTGAGGGCCGTCATCATACCTGTTGATTGTTTTGTTTTGTTTTCTTCAAGTAAATGATGGCTTCTCCCAATCTATCTGAGATTCACTAAACCTTGCACCAAACCCTGAGAAACATTGGTTTTGGTGTGATAGCACCAAACAGGAGTAGGTTTGGGAGGTGGTGCCCCCTCCTAAGGGGGGTCTTGGGAGGCTGGAGTCCCCCCCCCCCAGAAAGTTTCAGCAACTTTGCATACCAAAAAGTAGGTGAAAACGGCCACACAACATTTTCGTATTTCCCTTTGACTAGCACAGAAGTAAAAGAGAACATGCATTTATTAGTTCAACTTCATCTTTACACATGAATCTTGGGTATTGGGAAAAGTTATTAGACTGGCAATATTTCATTCAAGTCGACACGACACTAGCTAAAGCTCCAAAGGTAAAACCAAAATGCCAACCAAATTGGTAAGTCCTATCGAGGCAAAACCATGCCTAACCAAAAGCACTCCCATGAGGAGAACAGGGCTCTCTTGTGTGTCCTCTGCTTAGGGAAGACGCAGGTGAGAGCACTCAATGTTTCCCCCCAAAAAATGTTGCAGCAACAAGCTCTTCCCTCTTTCCATGAGGATGAGTTTGTGCTCCCATCAAGCATTTGTGATGGATGCAGGAGAAGGTTTTCTTCTCCAGGAGATTCCACACAAAGGTCTATTGTCCTATCGCATGACCATGTTCAGCTTGTCCAACACCTCAAAAGTCAGCCTTCGCCTACCAGATCTGACCCAAACTGTCACTGTGAGCTCAGCGGTATCGCAAGTAGTAAGGCCAAAAATCCAAGAAGCATCTATGCCCCAGGTAGTGCTGCAGTGGGCAGACCAAGAGCAAGTCCAGCTCTTCCTACTGCAAGGCCTGTAAAGCAGTGCTCTTCATACTTAACAGAGCTTGCGAAAGGAAAGCCTCATGCCATTTTTGCCCGTGTTTCTGAGTTTCGTCAGAAGTCAGGTTCTGGTTTGGGAGCTTGGTCAGAACAAGCATCAGAATCTGTGCACCATGACTTTCTCCAGACTGGGGAACGATTTAAGGTGCCAGAGCAGCACCCAAAGTGTGGGGAAAGGTTGCAACAAGCTGTAGTTTGTTACAGTCTTCTTCTTCTGTAGTCTGTTGTTTGTTTAATTATTGTAGCCATCACATATGACGCAAAAGTGAAAATGACCCCTGAGAATTTGAAGGGTTGATATACCAGAATAAATTAGTATGTGTGGCATAATTTATAAGGAAAGGTGACCCCCTAGAATTTAGAGGGGGCTTCAAAAGATTTTTCAGAATATACATTTGTGGGAGTCAAAATTTAAAAAAAACTTCAAACTTCCCCCCAAAACATAGAAAAATTGAAAAAATAAAAAACTAATCAGGGCATTGTCTGGTCACAACCAGAGTAACCACAGCAAAGAGTAAATGGGAGTGGTTTTAGTTTTTTCATATCTCAATCAAAATCTGCATTGATGGATGATTTACTACAGTCTGAGTTTGAAAGCAAACCCTGATTATAGCTGCTTAAAAATGTTCTCAAAATTAGGTTAAGTCATGCATGAGGCTACTCACATCTGCTTTGTGGAATAAGTTTCTTTCCCCAAATCTCTGGGACTGTTGCACATAGCAGTAGGTGTTCTTCATACAGACTGATAGTTTGGTGGACAATAACTTCCCAGGACGAACAGCTAGAGTTCCATCCTTTCTGAAAGCTACTGACCCCTTCTTCCAAGTGGCACCTTCCTTGTTCTTGGGCATCTGTTTTTTCAATTCATTTTCAATTTTCCGATGTGTGAATTGTTTTACCAGCCTCCTCAGAGTGCGATTTCCTCTGGTAATGATATGGGCCTGATGTGCAAGAGTTCCTCAGCTTTAGGAATCAAGAGGGACCCCTTGATGGCTGCCCCTTTTCTTCAGACGTCAACCAACCAGTCATACAGCTTGAAACACCTAGAACACCCAGTTAGTTTTTAAGTTTTCCTAGTTTTGTCTTAGATAGAAAACTGTCAAAAAGTCGCAATTGAGGCTCGAAAACCTGAGTTCCTAGGCCACGTGCCCAGCAGCCTGTTTCTGTAGGAGACGTGAAACAAAGTTGAAATCAGGAGGAAGGTACTTTTTAAAAGTTTCCGGGGGTCTGGTGGAAGCCGAATCATCATTCATCATCAGTGGCGACCCCCTGCAAAAGGCAGCAGCTGCAGGAACATTGCTGCAAGCATCCTTCATGGGGTCTTTGCCATTGGATCTGAAGGATTTGGATCTCTAACGGAACTGTTGTGAGACTTGCCAAGGTCATGGCGAATTCGGCCCAATGCAAAAAAAATGAAGGTGCCACTGGAGAGTGATGGCGTCAAGAGCAGGCGCATGGTAAAGGCCAAAGCTGCTGTTGCACCTCTCATAAGAGGATGTGAAGGTCTTCTCTACATCTTCTTCGATGGAAAAAAAATCGTTGTTGATCGGATCTCCAGCAGCAGCCAGGATCGACTTTTTATCCACAGAACTTTCAAACTCCAGAGGGATCAAATGTCAGCAAGATCGATTAGTTCAAGTACACGTTACAGACAAAGCATCCATCTCAAGTAATGGGCCTTGGAGCATTGAGAAAGGATGATGGAGAATGTCAACCAAATTTCGTTACAGAAGGTGATGATTTGGGCTAATGCATGGGAACGACGGTTACATTTTCACCTAGGAATGGCTGGCCACCAACATGCCTATATCTTGGGGTCCAGAGACGAGGCAACCTAACTCTCCTTAGATCCATCCCCCGGACAAGACAATGCGGGCATTTCTACAGAGAAATGCTAACGCCACCACCCATGACAGTGTCATTGCCATGCAGGCTCCCTGGGTGGGCTAAATGTCAAAAGACAACGTGGCGTACAGAGTGGTGTGCCCACTCCAGATGTGACCAGGAGTTTTCTGGAGACCTGAGGCGCATTTTTTGCTCATGAAATGTAAGGCAGCTCATTCCAAATTATATCTGTTTAAGTGAAATGGCAGTAAAATTTGGTCCTAATTTGCCTGAAGCTTTATCCAGATTGTCTCCGGTTGGGTCAAAAGTTAACAAGATAAAACTACCAGTCTGAAAAAAGTTCTGAATTAGAAGCATGTAGTAGCCCTGCACACAATGATGCCATGTGGCAACAATGCACCTGCATGGTCAGCTCAGTGTGGGCATGGTAAGCATGTAGCAGCAGCTGCAACAAGTGGCACACCCTAACTATTGACGAGCCTATGAAGAGAGGATGGAGAGAGAGAGGAGAGGGACAAGCAGTTGAATGCCCTGGATCTTCTGATGTGTGAACGAAAGCAACTTTGGGACCGTCAAAACCCCTAGTCACACAGAAGGACAAAGAGTTTTCTGGCACTTTTGTTTTTTATAAAAACATGCTCAAATTGTCCAACCTCCACTTTCCCATCAACAGAGGTCTGCCATTGTCACCACTTCAGCTGGTGTGTATGACCCTCTCATATTACACAACAGGCTGCCGCCTTGAGAGCAACTAGCTACTTCATTGGAATGAGGAGTGCCTGGCCCTGCATGACACAAAGAACGGTGTCACTGGCTCTTTTCAGGAAGTCGTGCATGCTCTTGAAGCTCCCAGATCCAACTGAGATGCGAATGTTTGCTGATGACCTGTCCGATGATTTGGCATTCCAAACTCCCCTCTTAGCACTGATGGTACACACATCAGGCTTGAGAATGCACAGGCTGACCTACCTGCTGGAACATTTTTTCTGCAAACGTTTTTCCTCCATTAACGTTCAAGACACTGGAGACAACTGGCACCGCAGGACAGGCAGAACAGTCAAGCAAAGATCCTACTTGATCTTTACTTGATCCAAGTAAGTAGGATCTAAAGATCCTACTTTCTGACAAGTTTTCTACACTAAAAGTTAAAATTGACAATTTCGGATTAGCCGACAAGATTTAGCTTATACTTCTACATTTTATCCATCATTTCCTCCGTGAATTCCTCGATGAAGTGACGACCCAGTCAGGTACGTAATTGGTACAGTTAGACAGATGTTTTCTACAAGCTTCAACGTGTCCAAGGTGGCCCACGTATTCAACTGGAGCGAGGGCAAGGGGACAAGAATCTCTTGCACAGTTGCAGTACTAACATAGATGATGCCATTTCTTTTTTTGGCTTGTGAGGCAAGGGGGCAACCCTAGAGCAAAGTGCATAAAAGTTTGGTTTTAGAATAGAGTCTTAGCTTTCCATTGAGATGTGAAACATTGCCACTGGTCAATCCAGTGAAATAGAATTTCACTATAAATGATTGAATGACGTCCGCCCAGTTCATCTTCTTAGGCACCTGACCCTGTGTAGTGTAGCAAGGCAATAACTCACACAGCAATAAAATGGTTGCAGCACACCTGAAAAGCTTGCAGGAAGTGAAGTACTGAAGTACGTAGGACTTACCAAATCAGAGAGAGAGAGAGAGAGAGAGAGAGAGGGAGAGAGAGAGTGTGTGTGTTTTATCGTATTTCTGCGATATGAAAAAACTCACATTCGAAATCAAAACTCGGTTGTTCCCTCAACTCGACCTTTTTTCCACGAGCTTGGTGCTTTCTCCGAAACTCGAACGTTTAAAGTTCCCTTGTACTGCAAACCTTCTCATACCTTCCCCATTACTTAGTTGACTGTTCACACCGCAAACTGTTGCTGAGGTCATGGCAGTCAGGACTGTTCCTTTTATGCAACCCGCAAGAAAACAACCAGCCAGGTGCTCTCTTGGTAACACCAGTTTGAGGATAGGAAGACGAAGCCGCCTAAGAGGAGAGTCCAGTGAAAGCTGCGAGAGCAAAAGACGCAAAAGACGTCGTTCGTGCGGCCAAGAGAGGTGAGGCAGAGCGGCAAGGCCGAAACCGTAAGAGCGAGCGGCCTTCAAACAGTCTTTATGTTTGCTCTCTCTCCACACATCGCAGTAGCAGCAGCAACACCATAACTATTCTAGTAATCTCGTTGGGACGAAGGATGTGGTGGTGAAGGAGACGAAAACAAAAAGGAAAGTGTAAGTTGCTGCTTTTGCTTTGTATGAAGTTTTCTTTAAATGAGCGCATGAGTTTTTTTTAAAGGCTCGTCGGGCTGTGCACACATTTCTCCTGAGTGTCTTCGATGGCCGCGTTTGGTTATCCCCATTTTGGAAACGCACCCTAAGAGTGAGGCACACTTTGAAACTCGTACTATTCAGCGAAGGATATGTGTTGTTTGTTCTCAGCCTTGCACAACCAGGTATGACGCAAGTGCATTTGTGCTGTCGAATCGCGCACCTGCCTTCTTTCACTATTGTGCTAGGGATGTGTGGATGATTCGAATGGTTGAAACATTGCTTATTACATACCTGTACCAGGTTAGTAAATTAGTCACGGGGCGTTGAAGTAGAGCATTCTCCTGAGCTCATCCAGTGAGGGATGGTCACATATCTGCATTTCTTGGGCGGTCAAGAGTCTTTGAATGACTCAAAGAAAAAGTGAAGTTAAAATTTTGCTAGCACTTGGTAATAATGACTTGCTTCTGTGACATAGGTAATAAAATGTGTCATGGGAGTGTACGAAAAAAAGTAGAAAAAACAGCTCAATTGCATATCACTAACTCACCTATTTTCCTTCACATGTTGTTCGTTCAAGAGTCTCCTCCTGTCCATCTTTATGCCTTACAGCTCGGTGACTCGGTCGCTGTTGAACAGCGAAAAACGAAGCAAAAATACTCACAAAAGATGTTGTTTTCGGTGAAAAATAGCCAGAAATTAGCCAGATCTGAAAATTACAAAAAGCCAGAAATAGCCTATTACGACCAATCAAGAGTACGCCATCACTCAAGGGCCAATTGTCCATTGTACACTGAAACGTAGTTGAGGATATTCTCCTGCTGTTCCTTCTCCTTCCTCTCATGCAATGTGGCAATGTGGAGTTGAAATTGGCCGTTGTTTCGGGTCAAATCTTCAAGTCATTGCAGCACGTTCCTTGGAGTTGAAGCTTAGATTGAGTTAATGTGATGGTCACAAACAGCTCCAAGAGCATCCTGTTGCGATATATATTCCCTTCGGATTCGGGCTCTGTAGTCCGTCTGTGACAGGGGCAATCGTCTCCCCTGCCCATCGTACAACCTGTCCTTAAGTCCTGTTCAGTCCATATCCAGCTCTTTGAATAGGGCCCCGGGGTCAGGCTTCTCAACTTGGAAGAATGCATCTACCCATCTGCAGTAGAGACTATGTATCTTGCATCCGATGATTTCTGTCCAGTACTTTCTTGCAACCTGGCCATACTACAGGTTTGGCCATCCAAATTGATCAGTTCTAAAAAATCCCGTCATTGGAAAGAAAGACACAAAGGTGAACAAGATTATGCACCAGATGACCTGCACCTTGTAGGTCACGTTCAACGCCCAGCTGGTATCATGTTCTTTGGCGTAGTGACCAGTAAAGGGGAGGTGCTCCCCCCCACATCTTTGGGAAGAAGAGTATCAAAATCAATGCCAGTGCCCATGTGGACATCCTTTTGTGCAAGATCAGGCCCTGGATTGATGCCAACTTTGCAGCAGGCGCATTCATCCGGCAACAAGATGGCGCAACTGCTCACACCGTGCGTATGGCACAGGAATACTTCTGCCAAGTCAGATGGAACTTGTGGGGGAAGATAGACTGGCCACCACCAAGCCCTGATTGTGCACCATTGGGTTATTCAATCTCGGACACCGTGGCCGGCGTGGCATGCAAGGAGGTTGAGCCAAACCTGTCAACTCTCAAATGCTGGGTGGCGCATGCCTGGCACCAGCTAGATCAAAGGAGTGTGCTCTGGGTTTCGGTACCGGCTGGAGACTCTATCGCTACCGTGGGTGGGTACATCGAGGGATCAGTGGTCTGGCAGGGTCCTAACCTGCCAAGGTCTGCCTAAGGTCCTAACCTATAAAATTGATATTATGCGCCACCCTAGAAAACAGCATTGTTTTTGCGCCAGAGCAGGTTCTTTTGTGGTGCAGATCACTGATCGATTTGGACGACCAACCCTATAGTCACTCGGTATTGTAACGGTATTGCCAAACTGTTTGGTGCGACTTATTTTCAAGCGCGACTTATATTGCCAAACTTATTGATCAAAGCGTGGTTTTCTTCAAGTTCGGCTTACATTTGTGGCTGCAACAAATGTATAGTTTTGGACAAATTTTGCAACTCCACAACAATTATTCTGACAGAGGTCTAGACTGTGAATGGGTAGGCAGTCGGGACAAGGGCAGAATTGGCAGAAGATAATATTGACAGCTGAAGAGCCAAGAGCGGCTTCGGTAGTCAAAACAAGGGGCTATTGACAAGGGGAATTATTAACTATATAATGCACCTTTCTGTTGCAGTACTATATTTGCGGAGTTTTTTACCGAGAGATTTTACGTATATAAGGCCTCAATACGAGGTTTGCCAACAAGTCAATTCGTCTAGGAAAAAAGCTCGGAAAAAACAGTGCTCATTGCAGAGGTGCAATTTACAATTTAGCGTGCAAGTTTTGGGTTACATTCGACATTTCTGCTTATGGAAGGAAGAACAACTTGCATACTCACCAGGGGGTGGAAGGAAGAGTCAGTTGGCGAAGGGGTAAAAGGGGGTGGAAGGAACGGCAGGCAGTCAGGACAATGGAGGGAATTGCATTGGCAGATGGAGGGAAGAGCAGCCTGGGTGGTCGAGATTGGGGCATAGTTGGCAGACAGAAACATGAAACTATATCTCCCTGTCTACTATATATCCCGCTCATTCCAAAAATACCTTGATTTTTGGATATTTTTGGAAGGAGTCTAATACTCAGACGACAGACTCTGGCTCCTTTTCACTGTTCTGGACACTCTATTCACCACCTGCCAGTACTACAATTCCATCTCCCCATATTTCTCACTGTGTAGCAAAACTTGAAAAAAGACATCAGACAGGTCAAATCATCTCAGTCAAAACTCGGAAAGAATAGCACTATGATACGGCCACGAAATATACTTGGGTGGTGTCATTTATTAAAGAACTTATTCTTCTTGCTATATAGCTACATATTCTGTTGCATAATTAATCTGTTTACTTTGTTTGTTTGTTAAAGGGGTCTCTCAAGGGGAATGGGTATCCCAACAAGAGAAAGGAGTAACCCTGGGTTGGGTCTTTTCCTGCCCCATTTGGTGGCAAACACCTAAATGTTTAATGGACACTTATGCCTGGTGTGGCGAGTCCACCAGTGAACTTAACTTGTTCTGGCCTTGTTTCCATGGCCTTGCCAATGCAGTCCACTTTTGTGAGCCTGACAAGTCTGTATAGGTCAAGAGGTTGCCTCACATTCTTCCTGGCAGAATCGGCAGATTTGCTCATAAATATTATCTATTTTATCATGATGATAATTGAGGCAATTATGCCCTGTTATGGCTTGCAAGGCCAGGCCAGGGGTCGGACAATCCAGGCAAGCCAGGGTATCACCCAGGGTACCGGGGTCCTCCAACCAGAACTCAGTCTGGCAACATGTCGAAAGGCAAGTCCAACTCCTCTTCCATTTGTCATAAAAGAGGTCCTTTATTTCTCTTTGTCTTAAGTTCCACCCCCTTGAAGGTTTTATCTACCCAAAGATGACCTCTCAGATGACTACAGCTGATACTGTCCCAGCTACTCTGGTTCCTGCCCTGGACCCTCAGTACCACCTGAACTGCTTCACACTGTGCAAACAGGTCAAGCAGCATCACATCCAGGATAGCCTCCAGTCCAGCTGTAGGAGTTGAACAACATATGTGTGCCATAGCAAGCAACCCCAACCTTTGAACCCTATCCAAGTGCTTTTTGTAGTTTGTGGCCTTATTGGCCCAGACTATGGTGCCATACATGTCCTTGGGGAGTACAATTCCAGTGAGCACCCATCTCGTCAGAAATGGGCAGGTGCACACAAGGGCCCCACTGACATCCTAAATCAATATAGGAGACAAATTGCTTTTTTTGCTCTTTGTAATATCATGTGGACCAAAGGTAAGCCTGCTGTCCAGCAAGATCCCTAGGTACTTGACTGTATCAGAGTAGTCTAAGTCACAAGTCCTTATACAGAGATGTGGAAAACTTTCTATTTTCAATCACATATGTGTGAAAATGATTGCTTTGGTCTTTTCAGCCCCAAACTCAAGGCCATTTCTCCCACCAAAGTCCAATGCCTTTCAAATGGCCTCTTGCCCTTGCTGTATCAGGGTAAATATATCAGGGCCCGCATTACAATTGCAGTATTGTCTGCAGAACCCTTTATTTAGGCTGGTCCAGTGTTAAAGTCATCTAACAGCTCCTTGAAAGCTAGGTTCCACACAAGGGGAGAGAGAATCCCCCCTGGGATGTCCCCCACATGATAGTTCTAATGGCTATGATGCCTTTAATTTTGGTCTCTACCAACTGGTGTTGCAGGTAGTATGAATACCACCTGATATGAGGAGGGAGGCCCTTTTTGTGCATCCCCCAGATGCTATATTCAATGTTTAAGTTGTCAAAAGCACCCTTAATGTCAAGGAAAATTCCCAGAGCATAATGGTCATGAAGGATCGAGCTCTCAATCTCATCCACCATGTCCAATAAGGCAGAGTCACAGCTGGAAAGCATGCTGGTTGACATTGAGCCTGTCATGCACTCTAAAAGCAACCTCCAGATGTTTTAGCACCACCTTTTCCATTGCCTTAAACAAAAGGGAGGGAAGGGTGATCAGAGGAAAGGCCTTAGCCTTTGAATAATCCAGTTTCCCAGGTTTAGGTATAAAGGCTACCTTTGATCTTCTCCAGCATGCCAGACCATATCCAGAGAAGAGGGATACAATATAAATTGTCTGTTGCCTACCCACACAGTTTACTGGTAGGTTCTTCAAAACCACTGGTTTTAGGCCATCTGGGCCCCCTGCCTCGGTGTTTCCAAAGCTGGGTATTGCTTCCATGATTTTGACCACTGAAACATAGTCAATTGTCCAGCAGGCACCAGCAAAGCTCCTGAAGCAGATGTCTTCCTCTCCCCCAGCACCAGATCAGTAGTGCCAGGAAAGTGAACATCCATCAGGTGATTCACTGTGCTCTCCAGACCACCAACTGAGGCATCACTGAGGAGATTGATGCTAAGGTTTTCTCTGCCCTGCACAATCTTGAAGAGTTGAGACATAGCTCAAGAGTGACTGGTTCCCTCCATGAAGAGTTTCTAGGCCTCCCATTTGGCCCCCCTTACTCCCCTTTGAAAGGCCCATCTGCTCTCCAAATAGGCAGTCCAGTCATCATCTGAGTGACTAGAAGATTATCTCCTCCAGGCTCTCTTTGCCAACTTCCTTAATTCCTCCACTTCTCTTTCCCAGTAATGAGGTCTGTTGACTTTACAGGGGCCCCTGTGCAATGGACATACCCTGTAGAGAGCCCATTTGTGACAATTCTCACATCTAAGTGCAGCCATACCAAGCCAGCACTTAGTGATATTCTGGGGACACCCAAAGGACTTGATACCAAGAATTTTCTGGAACTTGTCTCAGTTGGCCTCAGTATACGAGTTAACACCTAGCCCTAGACTGTAGTCCACGTGTTTATGGTCTGAGAGGGTAGCCTCATCATGCACTCTCCATCCTTCTAGCCATGAGGGACAGTTCAGCAATAGCATTACATTTCTGCATGTATCAGCACCCCTAGCAGAGAAGGTTGGGATGCATCCCATGTTTTCTACCACCAGGGAGTGAGAGAAGATAAAATTCTCCATGACCTCTCTGCAAGGGTTTGTCCCCTCCCCCCAGAGTACGCTGTAAGCATTAGTGTCTACACACACTATAAGGGCCCACCAACCCCCTGGCCGTGACTGCCCCAATGCCACCCAGGGCTTCTTTTGGCTGTCTTCTCTGGTCCATCACAGGTCCCCACTGGTTGTTTGCACTTCCGGTTGGCCTCCTGTTTCTTGAGGAGCTGGAAATGCCAGTATTCCTCACCAGTCAGGATGTGGGGCATGTCGCTTGCACTCTCTGGCTTCCCAGCTCCAGCTTGGGCTGGGATAGGGGTTGCCAGCCACCCAGGTACAGTGGTGGGGGTACCCCCTTTTGAGGCCTCCCCCATCACAGCAACAGTCCCCTCATTTAAGGCCTCTGCTGCCTTTTCCCTGTTCTCCACCCCAGTGGGAGGTATAGGAGGAGGAACAACCTTCTGGGAAGCCTCTCCACCTGCAGGTTCAGGACAATGTTGGTTGTCTTCTGCCTTTTTGGTACGACCAGCGGCCTTCCTTTGCTTCACTCTGGATGCTTTAGATTGCGACTCCTCAGTCTTGCGATCAAGGAATCTCTTTCCTGGACAGGAAACAGATATCTCCTGAAGGAGGAGGTCAGGCTTACTATCCTTTTGGATGATCTTATCCTTCATCTCCTTCGGGATTCTGACATGATAGTACCATCCTCTCCTCTCCATCACAGCCTTGTTCTTAGACTTGACCTCCTGGAATGAGTTTAGTAGCTGTCATAATGACAATTCTATAGTGTGCCAAGGCAACCAGGACTCCCGGTCTGATGATATGCGCCACGTGGGT
>JAAUXU010039760.1_pt1 | contig 25571 bp, 22 predicted proteins | sample 7278151 | NCBI WGS metagenome assembly JAAUXU01 (sample SAMN14350113, study PRJNA611818) | marine sediment metagenome | isolation source: surface marine sediment (1.8m) | place: French Polynesia: Moorea | collected 2018-08 | reverse complement strand
CGGGTACATATAGTACTACAATAAGTGTTGACAATATATGGTTTTATGACGCTAAGTCCACGCCGCTGTCTGTGAGAGAGACTGCCACGAGGTTGGTGCTCCCACCGCTGCATTGATCAGCATCAAACTTGGTCAGCTGACACTACTTTTCATGTACCGATGAATTGAAGGAAATAGCACTTTTTGTTTGAGGCCGAAATCGGGGTCGAAATCTGCATTTTCTACATCAGTCACAGATTGCTGCTCCTAATAGGTAGGTTTTATTAGCTCATTCTAATCCAGCTGCGGAGTAGCTATTGATTTGTTGCTATCTCTTGGGTTCTACCAATGAAGGACAATTTTGCAATTTGACTGAGTGAATCTGGGATTTGTTTCCTTTTGCCAAATGGTGAAGATGTAGTGAAAATGATTTTCAAAAAACAATTTTTTGAGCCCCTTTCTTTCAATGGAGCCTCCTACTGCATAAGTTCAGTGCATACGAGGTGTTCAGATTTAGGCAGCAAAGTGAAGTATGTCTTGCTTTCACTTTCATTTGACTACAGTTTAGCATCTGGAAAGTAACTGAGCAGGTCTAATTTGAAGTGTTGACCAAACACCCTGATCTACTGTGTGTATCACACTATGACGGCAGAGAGGGGACCCAAAACTGATCATTTCATTCAACTGGAATAGATTCAAATGGAGTCTGGCAACAAATATAACAGAAAGAGATATAGAAAAATGAACTAGCCGAACATGCATTAGACTATCCCGTAGATGAGGGTCTGGATGGCGCCAAGTGCGTAGACGGTGCTGAGTGCGTGAACGGCGTGGAGCACGTTGGCAAGTTCGGGGACGATCGGTCCACAGGTAGAAGCGCTGACCCCGTGAAAGATTAAGACACACAGACATTGCACTTACACACACACACTTTATATTGTTAAACACAATCTTTGTATTTCCACCCACTGGAGCGGGGAAAGTCCTCCTCTAGTTACTCTTAATGCATGACTTTAAAGTTCTGAGGCTTCAGCTGACGCCACCTGTATGTACAGAATAAAACGGAAGGGATGAATAATGTAGAGCATCATAATGAACTGAATGTATCCACGAAGGGAGACAAATGGGAGCTCATTCATTTCATTTCAACCCCCGAGGCTGCTCCAAACCTTATCTCGAGGTTGCCATGCAGCCTCATAGCACGTGCAGTACATAAGCAACAGGTGTGTGAAGCAGTGAGAGACACTCTGTGCTACCCACGTGCAGTGGGAAGCGGACGCGAGGGTCAAGAGCGTGGATGCCAGGACCACGTCAAAGCTCGACTTCTCTATCTCTACTCTCCGTGGCAGTCCAGAGCATCAAGGCTTCATGCTTAAACACTTTACAATTTCTGTGTTGAGTGGCAAATATTCCCAGTATTTGGCAACACCAGTGCTGACTGAGTGCTGCAAAATTGTTGCTACCGAGCTGTGTTTGAGGAGCTTTCGTCAGTTACCACTGAGACCTGAGCTGTTTAGAGTAAATTTTCATTCCTCGCGGAAGTACCTGATCAGGAAAAATGTAAACGTGTCACCAACAGTGGTGTTGCAGGCTTGGGACCAAGCCTGAACGCCTGTTGTTCCTGACGTAGAAGCCTGAGCCGGCCCGAGAAAGCCAGGCTCGCAACACCACTAACACCAGTGTTGACACCTAACAACTTTGCGCGATAGTGCGCACAATTTTTGGAACTTTCTTGATCACATCATCAAAGATGGCTTTGATACTGCTGACTTTTTCTCGTCCTCAATGTGTGGAGCAACATGCAGACATCCTTGTCAGGAACAATGGAAAGCACGTCAGTCAGCAATCGACTTTTACCATCCCTACATAGTCGACTAAAACGTTTCAGTCAATTAATCGCTTACTCCAATCATTCCTCAGATTAGACTTCTTTGAGAAGAGAATTCAGACAGGGTGGAACGATTTGGCAACGCCCAGCGCCATTTTCACCCTGGATGGAGAAGTTCAGGGGCAGAATGCCAAGGGGGATGGAATCGATTGGAGCATTGATTGTGATGGTGTAATTTAGACTCAGATTCTCAAGTGATTTCGCCTCAGACTGCTCAAACCAATAATAATGTAATGGATGAAGTCGATTGAACTGAATCTCCATGGCTTGAGCAGTCGGAGGCAAAATCACCTGAGGATCCAAGGCGTGGATGTGACCAAATGCAGGTACCAAATTGCACTTGTTTTGTCCTCTGTGACAACCTAAACTTTTTGCTAGGCGAGATCACATCATGGCCACACTACGAAACTGGAGACATCGGCCAATAGGAATTTGGGTATAGACCATTGGCATTCTTTACGTCCCATACGGTACGTGAAAACGAAGCAGAAGTTCGAAACCCCAAAACTTGAGTTTTTTTTTACTTTTTTCACTTCGAGCGAGCTGAAAGTGTCTCTCATAACCGATTGCCGCTGTAAAGGCCTGTTGGAGGCAACGATGCAGACAAAGTTAGCAAGCGGTTCTACGCAGCCACCTTTTCAATCTGCCGATAACCTCGTCTGACCTCGAAAAAGTGCGTATTTAAGCCGTTTGCCATCGGCTCCTGCTCTTCCAAGTCTGTTCATTCAACGCTGAGGAGGGCATACAAACATGCACTGCAGCACTGGACTATCCTGGCCATGTCCAGTCCATGACACAACGTCCAGATTGTTTTGACTGTGCATGGACACCCGGACAGGCCCCTCTGCTGTCAGGTATGGCCTTTTTCAGGTCTCTGGGGCAGAGAGCACAGCAGAGTGGAGTTAAATGCTCATCTAAATGTGTTGGCTTGTTTCACTGCAGTAAAAATTAGCATTTGTAACCTTCGGGATCTTCTCTGTTGTCACTACCGGATGTGCACACGACCTGACCAGGCCAAGAGGCTTGCAGAATATCTAAATTCTGCTGCTGCAGCTGAAAAAAAATTGCAACTTTTTTCTCCAAAATATCGAGATATTGCGGCTGCCATGCCCGTTTTCTGTTCTTGTCCTTCAGACCCATCGACCAGAAGCTGAGCTCGATAACATTGCAAGTGCAGCATCCAGAGGAGTCTTTTTTCGTATGTACGGCGTTACATTCGGTTTCAGGACTTTCTTGCTCGGTACTTGTGCGTATTGAAAGGTGATGTGATGATTTCTCATTTCAGGCAAGACACAAACACGAAAATCATTCCCAGTAGAGCCCTAAAGGCAGCTTTTGCAGTGCTAAGTCATGAATTGTGATTCACGCAGACATCGTGTGAAGACTTGAACCTTGTGGGATAATGACCACGTATCACGTAACAACGCGTAATGCAGTGCAATATGTACCCGACTTGGGTCATTTTGAGTCCAAAGGGGGTGCATATGAGTACATATGATGCATCGTTATTTTGCAATTTACCGCACGATCTTTTCGGAATACCGGTATTTCGCGGTTTTCAGGGTATTGAAACACAATATGTCCCTCCCCAGAGGGAACTATAGTCCAGAGGGACATTTGGTACAAGAATTTTTTCTCTTTTCAGGGTGTTGAATAAAATGAGGCTCCTATGTAGAGGGAAAATAGGCCAAGAATATTTCCCTCCGGACAGTAAATAAGGAGATGAATATTCCGAAAATAGTGCGTTAAGTCTATAGCAGTGGCAATTGCTGCCGAACAGTGGGATTGCGCAGCTGACTGGCCTTGAACAGTGTTTGACCCTCCACCAGCTGCTTCGACGCCACTGTAACCCTTAGCTTATGTCAGCTGACATTTTAGTGACCGTTGGCCATTCAACCGCCCGGGGCAGCCGAAACTGCCCGACTGGAGCAGTGCCGATTCCATGAATTTATTATGACCTGGATTGGATTGGTCGATACAAGGAGTGTGCTCCAAGTTTCGTGCCCACTTGAAGACATTGTAAAGTCAATTTTCTTCCTCTAGATGATTGGCTTCGAGATATCCTACCTGACCCAGATCTCCAATCTTCTGGTGACCCTCAACTCTTCCGTAAACTTCATCATCTACTGCATTTTTGGAGAAAAGTTTAAACGACTCTTCTGCCATATTTTCTGGTGAGGAAAAAAAACCTACTGTCAAGAATGAATTAGGTCTCCTGAGAGAGCTTCAAAACACTGCAAAAGTCTCTCGACCGCTCTGAATTGTGTTCGTAGAGTGCATAGCAGAATCTGTTTAACCGTGCCTTAGACCAGAAAGAAAGCTTAAAACTTTCGTTTGTGTAAATGAAAATGTTGGAAGCTGTATGGGGAAAACAAGCCTGATGTAATTGCGCAAATGCACCATGTTGAGCTCGCGCCAGGCTAGGCAGGCCAGAAAACTGGCCAACCAGGTAATTCTGGATTTAGCCGGCACCAATATGTGGTGCCAGCGTTCAGGCAGCACCAGTCAGCGTCTCCAGCTGTTATACCCTCTTAAGCGGTGTCCAATGTACTGTACAGAAGGGTTAAATTAAGAGTCTGACCGAATTCTCAACATCATCCTAATTATGCATGTGCGATTCTTCGAATTTATTGGTGTCGATACCCGCTCTCGACGGTTCAAGCAACCACTCGATATCAACGTCGACATTCGATATTTTCTGAAGAATTATATTTCTCAGGCGGGTGACATATAAAGGCCAGGAGGCCTCAGTACCGAAGCTGTTGATGTCTGTTGACTTCTGGTCTGGACTTTTTTGGACTAGGACGAAACGGAAACTGCTCAAAATAGGAAGCATCAGAAGTCGAAGCTCTAAATCTAAGTCAAATGTAAGCTAAGGTGAGGTGTTGGCTAAGGTTCGATGTTGGCTAAGGTTAGACGTTAAGTATGTTTGTTTGCTGATTAAACCAATTCACAAGAGACTGAAAAATGTAGCAAATATCGATCACGTCTCGACACTTTAAAATCACTCAAAAGAGACTGATGCGATACTTTAAAAGTACTCTTTTTCGATATCTACAGTGCGTTCAAAAGTCTCCTGCCTCTTTCAAACGCTCACTGCTTGGCAACCAAAAGGTGTTGGACATTGTTAAGGACACCAAAATGACCACAATCGTCTTTAAGAACGTCGGACCTTGGGGCGTCGTCGAGCGCGTGTTCATTGTTCTTTGCGTGAGTGGAGAGACCGTTGCACAGTTGTCCCTGTCCTCTAAAACTTAATATTAGATAGGTCATTTTGGTGCCTTTTATATTGTCCAGCACTAAGTCGCTAACTTATAAGGCTATCACGAGACCCTGTAACGCACTGTATATTGATGCATCGTGTGGCGTTAATCACAAGTTAGACATAAAATTAGAGTTGGAGGCGTGGATTTCACCCATAAGGATGAGCAGAAACAGCCAAATGGGGAACAGCCAGAACGAAAAGCGCGACAGCTTCGAGATCGCCGACCTAAACCACCTCCGTGTGTGTCATGTTCAGGAGCGGAGCCAAATGTAGCAACGCTTAGCGGCCAAAACTGCGCCATTTTCGTGATTGACGTCATCAATGTCACCCCCGAAATTGGTCTTGATGAAGTCGAACCTGCTTCGACTTGACCAGGTCCAATTTCCTCATCAAAGTCGGTCGGACTCTTAACTCAGCCACCTCTGAATGTCCAGTCTTGTACGACGAGTGGAGGCTTTCGCATTCTCTCAGTTAGCCGGACGACGAAAGGTCTTAGATGACCTGAAACATGCACACACTAAATGAATGCACACATGTGAATACAAAATGATACAGTCGAATGCTTTCAGCTCCCGCTGCTCCGGTGGCTCGAACGAGAACTTTCAACTGTTGCATCGCTCCACCAAGAAGCTCACCCTAACGACGTCGGGCCCACCACAGCCGCAGGTGCAGCCGCAGGGGCCGCCGCCGTCGCCGTCGCCGCCGCCGAACACGTCGGTGTCGGTGGCCGTGGCAGAATGCGAAGCTTCGTCACCTTCTTGGGCTGCGACTGCCGCGACTGGAGAGCCACAGGTGGTTGCCAACCCCAGAGTCACCCAATGAAATTACTGATTGTGTCTGTCTGCTCAAGGTTGGGTTGGTGGTGTATTAGGTCAGCTGCGTCACATTTTCATGTAAATTTAGGTGGCAACGTTAGCTAAGCTTGACTTCGTTCACTCTATAAGTCTGGTCTAAGTGACCGCAGAACGGATTTGCTGCAAAGTGTTTTGCAGTGTTTTGCTTTCTTGGCTGAACGGATGGTTTACGTGACTTCACTTGTCCTCCAAGTGCTTTTGGTCACCAATCTAATTCTGTGGTCCAGCAAAGTTGTCCACAAACATCAGGCCTTCTTCTCAAGGTCGTGATTGGCCTTTAGCAAAGGCATTTGTCTCTATTGATTGCAAAGTCACTTTCTGAGGCCGGCTACGCTGTAGGAAAGGCCAGACCTCGGTTTGAGGGACGTCACGTCACGTGTGATGTCAGACATCGCTGTTGACTTTCCATACATGAGTACATGTGCAGTGCGCTAAGTGCTACGTCCTGTACAAGGTCGAGTTGTGTCATACAACGCATTTCGAGTAAGTACTCGTAAGCAGAGCTTTTGAAGTTGTAGGAGAAGAAACATCCTTCATGCTCTGTCTGTCTCTTTACCGGGTGACCCGTGATTTTTAGGACACTAAGATCTGACAACAGCCCGCGAACAAAGGGTTCAATGGCAAATGTCACTTGACAGAGATGTTGAGGTATGTACAGGTGCGAGGTAGCGTAATGGTTCATTTAACAGAGTTGCCTCCATTAGCAACCACAGCCTCAAACCTGCAGACAGCTGACATGCAGATTTCTCGTGCCTCTTCTACACTGATTTCTTCCCATGCTGCCTTCAGTGCTTTGGTTAAACCTGGGACTGATGTGTGATTGTTTGGCCCACATTCCTCTCTAAAATAGCCTAGACGGACAAATCCATGGGGTTCAAGTCTGGAGAGGAAAGTGGCCACATCTCTTTGCCCCAAAATTCAGCAAAATTGAACTTGCACCATGCTTGTGTCTTTTTGCTGGTATGACTGGAGGTGCCATCCTGCATAAAGCAATAGGATGACTCCCGGTCTAGTGCCTGAATCCAGGGCAGGACCTCCAATCTCGTAATCTTTAGATAGGCCTTCGTATTAACCTTCACCCCCTCTGGAATGATCACAAGGGGTTTTTTCCTGCCATCATCTGTGATGCCAGCCCAGACCATCACATGGGCAGGATGACAGCGACAAAAGACAGTCATCTCTCTGACAGGAATGTCTTCTAGGTCCACAGCATAATGATGATTCCATGCTCTCTCAATCGTAAATATTTTTTTATTTGTCCATATCACAACTGGATGTGAGCCACTCTTCAGCCACTTCTTGATTTAGCGACCTCAGACCAATCTCTTCTGTATTGTAGCCTCTGAGAGGACTTGGCAACACTAAAACTTAAGGCATTTCATCTTTAGGTCATTTTTCAGCACCCTTCTCATGGTCTCACGTGTGACATCTTAGTCTTTTACAAGTTGATGAGCACTGTGGTGAGGGTTACGAGCGAACTTACTCCCCTCACCTCCTCTCTCTTGGTGAGGCTGCGTGTCCTCACAGCTCGAGACCTGCCTGTATTAGGCTTATCCTCAACTGACTTTGTCTCTTTGTACTGTTGAATTGTGTAATGGACTGTGGATTTGGACTTGAGGAGCTGTTTTGACATTTTGTGAACAGGGTCCCTTGTTATGAAGATGAACTATCTTGGTTTGTGTTGCTTTATCTACAGTTGCCGCCGCTTATACCGAAAATTCGGATATACCGACAATTTTGCCCAGTCCCGATGATGTCGGTATAAGCGGCGGCAACTGTATTGCCATTTTCGGACACCTTTCTTCATGCACCAGAAATTATGTGCCTTTGTTTACAAATGGTGTAGAAATCAGCAGCATGTGTAATTTTCGTGCAGTCATTCAAATGAACTCATTTAGTATGATGTCCTAGAAATTATGGTTCACGCGGTACATGCAAAAACTTTCCTGGTCTCTGTCTCTTACCCCCCCCCCCCCCTTCCCGTTAAGACACTATAATACATTACAACTTGTGAGTCTCGTGCACAAGGCCTCAAACATACATTTTTGTACCCCTCCTTTAGTCTTGACATAAGGAAAAACAAATAAAGCAAACTTTCCACCCACCCCCCTTAGGACTTTCCTGGCGCCGCCACCTCCGCCTCCGCCGGGAAGTCGAACAAGTTGGATCCGCTCCGAGACGTTGGAGCTGCTCCGGGACTCCACCAGAGCAGGCCGCGGCGGCTTCTTCACCATCAGCACCAACATCATTCCAGACACCAAAAGCAGCAGCGCCACGAGGAGGGGTCGCTGTTGCTACCCACGCTCACATTCGGCAGGAGACTCTCAGACGAGGATGGATGTGAATCTACAGTAAGAATCGTGACTTTTTACTCTTTGACGACTGTCGAGGTTGTTATTTTTGGGCCAACTTTCAATAGGTTATTTGTGTCGATTCATATAGTGACCTCAGGCCAGACTCTCAGTTCTGGGGCAGAATTGGGCACTTATTCGCTATGTTACAGCGATGAAGAATTGGTCAGTGATGAGATCATATTGGGCCTGGAAGGTTGTCTGCAATCTGTGGCAAAATAGGCCTTCCTTTGCTGTCCTTAATCAGTTCATCGTACACTTTCTATAGTTCAGTTTGCGCAGGGTAAATCTAGACTGTCTGCAATGGACGACATCTACAGGATGTCTCAGCTAAAATGTTCCACTTGACGGCAGCGACAGGATCGAGAAGTGGATCAGCACTGGTGTCAGCTCCTTCAGGAAGGCTGGAGCCAATGCCAAAGGTGTCCATACTGAAGGGACAAGTCTGATTTGCGCGACATTGTTCTCCATGCTCCCGGTTGGGTTCTGGATGAGGTTCACATGCGGCCCAATTTAGCTGACGGACTCTGCGCTTTGGGACACATTCAAACAAACATTCATCGTCATCCACCAAGCCTATGCAGTCCTGACTGAAGGCAAACACTGCTCATCACCAGACTGATTCAGTCCAGACTGCGACGTCCTCGACTACGGAGGCTTCTGCCGATGGCGGACCTGTCCGCAGACTTCATCAAACTGTCTTCTCCTCCTCAGCCGTCCTGGGGTCATTGCCAGGGCAAATAAATTCAAGATTGATACTCTATTGATGCATCCACACAATCAAACGTTAAGTTTCTGATGTCTTCTATCGTGGAGCAAATATACCTTGCGCACATTGTACGGTGGTGGCTAGACTTACGGTTCGACTCACTTCCATGTGGAAATAGGACCTGGCCAGTTGAAAACATGCTCAGCCCCATCAAAAACAATGTGGGCAAGCAGCTGAGGCTCAATGAACAAGGAGAATCTCGGTGATGTTGACCCCAAAAGTGACGCTTTTGGCTCTCAAACTTTCGTGCACGCCGTAAAAGTAGGCGGGTTTGGTGATCTCGCAGCTGTCGCATCGGTTTTGACGCAACCTTTTTGCGAATTCGACTGTTCAGGCACGTTCTAGGGGGTCGCTTCTTAACCCCAAACGTCTCCTTTGGCAGCAATCTTGAACACACTGTGGAGCAGCAGTCAAGAAGTGATCAGACTCCTAGTTTGGCCACGACTGTAGATGATGTGAGAGACGAAAAGTGACGACTGACGCCAAAAGGCCTGACGAATTATGCATCTTTCTCTCCACTTCCCACTTAGGATAAAGACGCATTGTCTTTACGCAGCGGCCAGAAGGGGAACAAGAAGGGGAACAAGAAGAAGAGGAAGCAGAACAAGAAGAACAAACCCTCTGACGACGAGATCTTGAGCCACGACATCTGGACCAACGTGGTGAAGGAGGAGGCCAACCACAACAAGAAGAAGTGCGCCAAGCGCTACTGCTGTGGAGACACCGAGAACTCGATGCAGAGTCGACTGACCCAGCCCAATGGCGTCAAGGTGTTGTCTTCCCCCAATCGAATAGCTTACGGGAGGTGAGACGTGTAATACCTTGGACAAAGTGGCATTTTGCGGACACCGCGAGGTCACTGCGGGCCTCAACTGTTGCAAGCCTCGGGCAGCAGCGGGACTGCGGTGACCTCGGAGTGTTCGTAAAGTGCTGCTTCGTCACGCGCATGTGCTAGTTGTTCGTGTTCGTCCGTCTGGGCAAGCAGCACTACACGCCCTATTTTAGATTCTGTAGCTCGAGGGCATTGATGACCCGGGAGCCGGGGGTCGGGGCGGTGGCGACCCGAGGGTCGTCGTAGCCCAAGAGCTGCACAATCCGAAAGAGGGAATCGAGGCTTCACTCACAGCTTGACGACACCATTGTTTTCCTTCACACAGTCCTAGTTTTCACTGTATCATTGTTTGTACAGTGCCTTCAGGTGCGAATACGCATGTACACAGACTTTTTTGTACCGTACTCATGTTTTGTGTCGTCAAGGCCTCCTCCTCGCCGGGCCGTTCATGACAGCCATGAACACGAGGAAAAACGGACATCAAGTGCTTGACGTCACTCTCGTTAGCCGTCCGCAAATCACTTGGTAGCAGGTGAAAGAAAAGAAAATCACTCCGGTGACTGCGACCCCACCCCAGCCCCTGCAGTGAATGATGCAGTGATGATGCTCCAACATTCACCGAACTGGGTAGTTTGGAGGGATTCGGAAATTTTGGGCGCTTTTGGGGCGATCTGGGAGTTGTGAATTGCCAAATACTCGAAAGCAAATGTTCTGGCAGAAGGTGCCAGCCAGCCCTGGCAAAGATTGGCTGAAAGGGCCGAAAAAAGAAAAAAAACTTCTTTCCTTTCAATCTCTTTTTTTCTCTCTCTGGACACTCTCTACGTCATAGATAGTCATCATGGCCAGTCATTATGATGCCAACCTTGGGCATCGAAACACAACTTTCTTTTATCTACAGATACATATATCATAGTTCAATAGTGGCATTCATCACCTCGGGACTCAAGTATTTGATGACACACCCGTCTCTTACTTAAAACATTGGAAAATGCAATCGAAGGACCGGTGATGAGCGTAACCGATGTGATTTAACTGAGGACTTCTGTATCTACACCGATAAATGAAAATTTTGGACCGAGTGAATCTTAGGTTTGTTCCGTAATGCCAAAGTTTTTTATCCCTCCTGTCTTGCTTATGGCTTTACTATATGAGTTCAGAAAATAAGATGTTTGGAAAGCTGTGGTGCAAAGCTAAACACTCCTTGTTCTAAAGTTCATTTGACTACAAAGGTGCAGTTCAGCGGCTGGAAAGTAACTTCATAATTATAAGTTCCCTCATGTGTTCAGCAGGACTTTTTTACCCGATCCTTAGATGAGATTGCACAAGTATATTTGACCTGCCCAAGACCCTTCACTGCATGAGGGAGTGACTGAACAAGGCCTCCCAATAATCAGGGAATTTGCACGTAATTCGATGTTGATATTTTGCTTTACTCGGGAATTGTCAGTACGTATGTAAAACATACATCAAGATACACTCACACTTTTGTGTCATGGAACTGACGATGACTCAGTCGCCACCTCCTGCATGTTGAAGCTGCACGTCCACTCAATCAGTGCCAAGATGATATCCTTCTCCGTCTTTATGACAGCCTCGTGCGTCTTGGCCGTGCCGCAAGTAGCTTCTTTTCGGTCGATGGCGCAGCTCATGGCCATCAGGGACTTGGCGTACGCCAGGGGCAACCACTCCACAGTCCTCCTGGTCTCGATGGTTGGACCAGTAGGCGCTGCCATCCCACGTTTGTACGTTTTTTTAAGGTCGGGGTTTTAAAGAAAAGTCTGATTTCCTGCACTTCAACAGTTCGATCGAACAGTGAAGCAAAATTGTAACATCAAATATGTAATGCTGACCTAACTCTGCTCATGAAACTTTGAAGGCAGAAAGGGGAACCCTTAAACTGATTCCTTTATTCCATCTGACCCAGAATGGATTCAAATGAAGTTTCGCAACGACTGTGGCAGAAAGAGATTGAAAAAAATTGGTCTAGCCTAATTTAATGTATAGGGTGTTTCAAAAGTCTATGCCGAAAGTTACGTCCTCTTAGCTCGGAAAAGTCAGGGGATCGAAACGAGATTCAAGGAGCATGAGGAAGGACAAGATAATTATGTCTTGCCTGCTTTTGTGGATTTTTCGTGCGACGTCATTTTCCCGCGCAAAATTTAAATCTCACCGAAGACAGAAGTGACGTCTGGATGACGTCTCCCAGCCTCTCTGCAGCATCATGACCATCAAGAACGACCTGGGCACACTCAGCTCTGTCTTGGAGGTCATCGTCTGACAGGGCCAGGCTGGGTCAGAAATTGCCATTGCTGTGGTGAAGGAATGTTTCAGCACAGACACAACGCAATTCCTCGCAATTTGCACATAAACACCAGTGTTGCACCAAGTTCCTTGATGCCACCTTTGTGTGCTCGTCTTGGGGACTCAAGATGGCAAAATCAAAAAGTTCTCTTCTTAGTCCAAAAAAAACACCTGTTGAGAAGTCGACAGGACTTTTTTTTCATATCAGTAAACCCATTTATGCATGTGAGAATGCATATTAGAGTTAGAGATCTATCCAAGGGGAGTTAGGGAAAAACGAAAAACGTAGCCAGGTCCATTAGGGGAAGAATGAAGGAGCATCTTTAATGATGGAATAGCATTTTCATATGTTTAAACGCATTTTCAGTGACAAAAAACTGTTCAGTAGCATTCTGAGTTATAGAAAAGTGATATTCAAAGTGATAGAAGTAGGATATCAGTGCCAAAAAAGAATTTTTACAACCCCCCAAAAATACCCGCTCTTTGGAAATGCAGTTTATATATAATTGTGAGTCTTTTAAGCCCGCTTGCGTGCAGACGTCTGTGGCTGTTAGTGTCTCCTGCATCTTTTTTTCTTTTGCACCGCATCCTCTGTGTGCTGAAGTTTGCTCCCGAACTGGCGAGCCACCCGGTACGCCAGTTGAGGCAATACTTGGTTTAAACCCGATTCGGGCTCGAAAGTCAGCCCGGGTGAGCGAAAAATCACCGTGGTGACTTCTCCATTTTCTTTCTGTTACCCAGTGCTCGCCTTCTTGCAGGTTCCGTCCTCTGGAGAGAAAGACCAACTCCGTGGCCCTGGCGACGTGCAACGGCCAGATAGGCTCCGGCAATCACCAGCAGGTGACGGTCAAGGTGGAGATTGCCTCGCAGGTCAACGAGAACATATGATGGAGCAAAGATGGCAGCGCCAAACTTGGCGAGGTCAAGACTCATAGCGTCCAGAGAAGGGGTCCAAGAGGGATGTCTCAGTGCGAGGAGTTGCTGTACCAAGTCCTGGTGAAGACTCAGACCTTGGTGCTGAAGCCACCAAAGTTTTCGTGCTCCCTTGAGCTCTGCACAGTAATGTTTCTCTCGCTGAGACTATGCGAGCGCATGCACGTGTGTACTTGCTGTTTCTCTTGTGACTCGTAGAGCGTCATTCAGGAAAACAGAGCTTCATTGACTGACCAGTACCGTATGTACCGGTACGTATGTATCTTTAGACGCACAGGGTGTCTCATATTGAACGTAGAGATTTGAATCACTTGGCGCGGACGTTAAATTCATGCAAAATGGACCTTTTTTAAGGCGTTTTATCATTAAAAACAATAGGTCATTTCTTGGGGGGTTGGGGTGGGGGGGAGGAAGTTCAGGATTCCTAAGAATGTGCGATATACCGATACCGAGTAATGACTTAAGATCTGACGATATTGAATGTCCCTAGTCGGTATTGACCTATGTCGGTGTTCGGCAATATCGTAGCTCGGTATTATCGTCATCTCGGTATATTATCGTGATCTTGGTAAATTGTTGATATGCTCAGTAGTGAATATACAATTTACCAGTTTGGGACCATTTCTCCGCTGAAGATAGAAAGAAATGTTTCCACTAAAGCAACGAGTTTATCAGGACTGAGTAACAACTTCTACTGACTGTGAGTACCGGCTTTCACCAACTTCCGGTTCACGATAATTATCGTGATACCGACTTAATTACCGAGGTCTTCTGAAATACCGAATACAGACGTTTGGCCTTTATATCATCGTACCGTACCAACCTCGGATTATTCATATCGCACAGTCTTAAGGATTCTGAAAAAAAAGTACACTATACTTGCAAATGGATTGGAATCGACATTGGCCTGTGGCCCGTCGAAATCCCTGGTTTAAACCCAGTTGGCCACAGTTTTCGGCCTCAGGACTGAGGCCACTGCGCGAAGGAGTGCTGGGACTGTGGAGGATGTCCGCGAGGCCCCTAAAGAGGTCGCTGCCCTCGTGGCAGAGACTAAATCGGAGCAGCTGCATCAAATTTGTCCAAAGAAGTGACTCGGCAATTTTGAGCACGGATCGTGGTGTCCCTGGACTGCCCCGTGGTGAATCCACAACGGCGACCAATACACTGTGGAGGAGAGGACGCCCAGCAGTGCCTCTGCCATGGAAAGATACGTTCACTATGAAACACCGTGTATGCGTATGCATGTACTATGTATGTGCTATGTAGTACATGCATACAAGTCGCACGTACTACGTATCAACCACGCATGTACAGTCGAGGCTCGATTCTGGAAAGTCGTTGGTTGGCCAACGGAGTGATGAAGCCCGCATGAAGGCCGTTTTAGCGCTGAAACGTGAGCCAAGGCCAAGGCCAAGCTGGAAGCTCACTCCGATTCCCTGCGACTATCATTTTTCATTGAGGATCCCTAGTGACGCGAAGTTATGCAATATTTTGCAAGAGCATAATTAAAAGCAAGCGATTTTTACCACCATGTAAAACGATTTTCCGTTTAGAATCTGCAGGAAATTGAATCCTTCTTCTGAGTCAAGCTTTCCAAAATCGAGCCTCTACTGTATGCATGGATGTATGAACCGAACATCAACAAGGACCCTGCAGTCAGAGTCCTCATTTTCGTCCTGAATATATTGGTGATCCTTGGGGCTGAGTTGCTGCCTTACACGTTGATGACGATGGCAAAGTTGCACGTGTAGCAGTAGAGACTGATTGTGCATACGAGCATGTGCACTTGGCACAGTGAAAGCAGCAGCATTGGAGGCGCAATTCGATACATCTTCTGGCACTCTTATGTAGAGAGTGTGGAAATCGTTTCGCTGGCAACTCTGAGTGAGGTTCATAGTTGATTATCCAACTTGAAAGATTGACTCCAAATTAAATTTCAGTCTGACGTCCAATTTACTCGACTTAAGTTGAGTCATTATTTTTTCTTTGACTCGCTGACATCACTAGTGTGCGAATGAGGACCGTATGAGATTCGCCAGTGGCGAATAAAGAAAGCTGTGCCAAAATGAGACGTCAGAAGTGTTACGAAATATAGATCGCATGAGCAGACTTGCTCAAAATAACCATGCATGTTACGCATCCCCACTTTTATTATCGAAGACCCTCTGCTACTTGGGCAACTCGGATCAGCTGTCGACTCACTGACGTCGGTCGAGACTCTGCCTTCCCCCTCCCCGCCCGCGTCGGTGCCCAAGGAGTGAGACTTTTTCTCCAAGGTCAACAACTGCCCGGACCCCAACAGCCAGACCTGAATCCCCTCCAGGATCATTCAGGATGTTTCCCTAGTGCGTTCATACGGTCAACGTGAGTCTGCACCCAAGATGTTCACGTCAGGTCACGTCTACCCCGATCACGGGGTGGGGAGTTCGTTCGAGGGTGTTCGACGTGCGATTTTCGCGACTATGGCAAAAAAAGCCCTCGATTCCCGCCAAGATGCCAGGATGCAACGTTTTCTTAGGCTTGTGCAATTGATTGTAATCGTATGAGTAATCGAGATCAGTTCAATAATTGATAGCTGAGGCGAGTACACGACTAAGAGATGATTACCACTGACAATTAATGACTGCCTGCTCTTCAGAAGCCAGCTGAAAAGAGGAGAGAACCTCCTTTTCCTATCCTTCTTGTCTTCTTCTCAAGTGGCTTCACCTGGTAGCATTGCCAGCACCTCCGAGCACCTGTTCAGGGTCAGCACCAGAACCCTGGTGGACGGAGGGAATGTGGCAACACTGGTGCACCTTCACCAGAGCCTTAAGATCTCGTGACAAGGTTGGGTAAAATAATCTTGAAAGCTACTAATTGATGTTCAGTTATCCCAAGGTCAATGAATCAAACAAAATATTAATTTATACTGTAACTGTAATAACTATTTCAAGGTGCTCAATGAATAATTGATTTCCTTCTTGCTTCCTCTAATCGCCTATGTTTTCTTAAAAAAAAACCGTCACTTTTAGCACATGATTGCAAAAAGTTACGAAGCAGAAGCTTCACCAAGAAGTTTGGGTAGATATCATTCAGAGAATAAGGTACCAAAACAGGTGCAGAAATGTCGTTATGAAAGAAAAGTTCATCACTCTACCGAAGCTCATGTCGAAGTGTCCCAAGGCTCGGTTCCACGTGCAAATTTGACATCAGAGGCATCTTGTTTTCTTCCAAAAGTGTCCTAAGCAGAAGTGTCTGAGGCATAGGATGCCCAGAATGGAAAAGGTCGAGGCAGCTGCGGCATGATTCATTCGACTGCCCAAGACAAATATTTTGGCAGCAGCTGACAACTGCTAAGAAGCCTTCGAAGCAGCTGAAAGGAGAAGGCAAAACCAGAAATGGAACAGTGGTGAAATCCGGAATTGAACTGAATATGATCGAAATATGAATTTTCTTTTGAAGCGTTGTTGATGACTGCCTGAAGCTGCCCTGACCATTATAAGCAGTGACTCATGGAAGGATCGTCCACTGAAGCAGCTTATATGATGAGGGTTGTTCAAGCATATGCAAGACTACTCCTTGTTGTACCACCTGTATGAAACCCCTGTAGGTGTGACTTTTTTTCATGAACGATCGTTCAATCGTGTACAAACAGCGTCAATGATGTTTCATCATTCTTTGATTGTTCACTGTAGGACCCAGTTCTGTAGATGATGCATCTTACGTACATATTGAACATTCATGACTGCCCTGAAATAAGTTGGCATCTCAGAAATGTCTGCAATTGAGGGTTAACAACAGACTCTTTTGTGGCTTTTGACTCTTTTGATTGTGGTACTTAGAATGATGTTTACGCATGGGTTCATTAGATGATTTGTTCTCTACTCATGTTAAGTCTCAACTTCATGCATTCTGCTATCAGCTGCCTCGACATGACGTGGCACAAAAACCTGTGACTGACAATAAGGCACTAAGGTAGATGTTTTTCTGCAAATGGAAAAAAAACAAGTTACCATAAATATCTGTCTTAGAAAGTCAGTTGTTGCCAGAAGAATCTGCCGTCAAATGAAACAATGAGTGGGCAAGGAGTTATCGACAGATTGTGGTCCAACCTTGTTATCAATGAATGATGACAACAAATCACAGGCAAACCACATTTTAACGACAAAGTGAGGTGCCCTGTTAGATGCCTCCGCTTTTTAAAATACACAGTTTTAGAACATGTTCAGGTCGTCGTAGAGTATAGAAACCTACTCTTCTGTGGCACGAACGAATAGCCTCACGTAAACTATTGAGGATACTGATCTATACCTGTGCGATGCTGTCAGTAGGCTTAAATGTTCTCCTTCATCAACATAACATGTTCCACATCTCTCTCCACCCACGAAGAGACCCATGGAAAGCAGCGTTCAAGTCCTGTCGACGGAGACGGTGAACTCGATCATGCCAAGCGAAGCCCCGCGCGTGCGCTTGTGCGTCTGCGTCCGTGCGCGGCTGTACGTGTGGGTTCGTGCGTGCCTCATGTACCCTGAACAGGAGAAGTAAGTGAGCAGGGGATGCCTCAAGTGTGCTCTGAATACAAGTGGGCGGCAGTCACCCTCAGGTGGCCTACAAGAAATGCTTCTTGAAGTCGAATCAATCATTCGGTCATATCGTATTTCAGGACTATGATAAATAAAGGTTAGGGTCTCAAATACTCTTGGAATATTTTTCTCAAGTCTAACCCATTCAGGATGTGGCACTAAATTGATCAGGCATCTTATCTGATTGATGTTGCACCAAAATGGCTCACTTCGCACCTATTTGCTCATTGCGCATCCACTAATTCACATGGAATCAAAATAACTCATACATGCAAAATGACCAGTTGGACAGAAAAAAAAGTAAGCCCAAGAAATGACTCAGACTTGTACATTTTGGAGAGTAAGACAGATTGATCTGTCTTGCTATCTTCAATAGTGATGGTTTGGAACATAGAAATGTCGATCTCGAGTGTCGATCGACCATAAGGCATCGATCTTGAACAGTTCGCGAACGTGTTCGACACTTCCCAGAGCTAAACAATGATTAGATCTGGGGTACACAAGATGTTTTGTCTAGAAAGTCTTGCAGCAGGTGTATAGCCCAACCAGCATTCTTGAATTCTGTCTCTGAGCTGATTGTGCTTCTTCGTCATGATGACTCCAGCGCTGTCCTGTTTTGTAGGAATGGGCAAATTGTCACGACCTTCAGCAACTTGAATATGATGAACCTTTCAATGTCGCCCCCAAAAACTTCCTGTGTCGATACAGGAAGAAGCTCTGTGGTGATCTATCTATCTCAATTGGAGAGTTAGATGCAAACGGAGCAGGAGGAAATGCCAATAGAGATGGAGAGGGTTTGGGCATGTCGACGGCATCTGTCACTGGACCTGGATGCCAATCCTGTTGTCAGGTTTACCATGACAACACGACACCTTCTTGTCAACTCACCCAAGACAACAGTCCTTCAGGTTGACACAGCATACAAGTTAAATGTCCTCGGGTATCCAGTTTTCAATGTGAGCAAGTCAGATGCTGCTGGCACATTCCATCCACATGCTCTGGTCCTTTGTAACTCTCAAGATGTCAATGACTTTTCGTTTGACCTTCACAGCATCCAGAATGCCATCCGTCAGTCTATTGCCATTCTCTAGAACCCAAAGATAATCCTTGCTGACGCTGCAAAGGCCATCTCAGCTGCCATTAACAACACATTCCCAAACAGCCAACATCTTGTCTGTTGGTTCCATGTGAAAAAGGCTGTGGACTCATGCCTCTGCATTCAGCACTCAGATGCTACCAGCTGTGTTACCACTGACCTATGTGAGCTGCAGCTTGCTTGTAGCGGAGAAGACTTCAATGTGGCCTCAAAGCTCTTCATCAAAAAGTGGTGTGGGCCGTCATCACAGTTAACCTCTTTCATCAAGTACTTTCAGGCTGAGGGGTTGCAGCCAGAGCTGGACTGTTGGTTTGAGGGGCCGCACCTGCCCACTACCCAAGCACTTACAATGGGATTGAAGGGACAAACTCTGCTATCAAGAAGAGTTACACCCTTTGCAATCGACTACCCATCTTACACATGCTCAGTCCCATAGAAGAGCAAATTCTCAATGAGTATTCCAATAAACACATTCCTGATGTTATAAATGAGAAGAGATTTTTGCTCTGGCAACTGCCGACAACAAAGGAGTAGGAGGCAGCTGTCATCTGGGCTTCATCACCGATACACTTAGTTCTCCAAGTGAAGAGAAGGCAGATGGTACATGTGTTGCCAACAGCAACAGGAGGTTGCGAGTTCAGTTGGAAAAAGCCGCAAAAGGAGAGATCTTGAGGAAAATCACAGCTGGGTAGACTTGTGTCCATGTGGACTGGCAGAACTCACTGTGGAAGCTCTTGAGCCCATCAAACAACTGGTGCCAAGCCACCTGCACCTGCCCAGCATTCCTCAAGCAGGCAATGTGCCGGCACTCACAAGGATTGCCTATTCGCCTGCCAATCCCAGGTTGTACTGTCCCAATGGGAGCCAAGCAACTAGCCCTAAAGCAGAAGAAACGCCATGGCCAGGCTGCACTTGCTTGCCTTGCCCTGATTCGCCAGTGATACTTTACTCATTTTTATGCCTATTGAGCAAACCGATGCCCAGTGAGTTATTTTGATATCCTGTGAATTGATTTGAAACATGTAAATGTTCTGTCAGAGAATAGGTGCCAAGTGATCCATTTTGATGCCCAGTGTTGTCTAAAAAGATCCCCCCCCCAAAAAAAAAAAAAATAATTACATCCTATTGCAATTTGTGACGGGACTGATCCTCGGATCGGTACCGGTCCGGGAACCAGCGAACCGACTGATACTGACTTCCAGCAACATTATATGTAGTGCACTTGGAGCTCTGCATGTGAGGAAAGTCAAAGCTGTGACTGACTCAGTGACATAAGTGGGCTTTGATGCTGGACTCTCGACTGCCTTGACGTCACATGGTCACTCCACATAAGAAAGTCGCTGCTGCACTGCAGCTTTGACCTCCAGTATGAGAACAGATGTTATAGCGACACTTGCGTCAAATGTCAAAAAGTGCAAGCGTCAGACATGCAGGGTGTGTGCGGTTGAGACAAGGTTTAGAGTCAGTTCGATTTTTGCATGCTAAGTGTGCTCAAGAATGCTGCGAAAACGGACATTTTGGGGGTAGGAGTTCAAGTCTCTAAGACGTGCGTGAACAGTCAAATTAATCTAAGACTGGCACGAAAACCAGTACGACAACTTCAAGATCATTAAGTGTTTATGCCAAGTCTAGCAAAGTAGGAAAAATTGCCAGTTTCATAGTCGACGTCACCAAGATCCTTCTCCTCGCCCATGTTGTTCTCGATAAAGTTGAACCTGTTTCTCCTTGACCAGGTTTCTGAATTAAAGTCAATCTGACTGTTAACTCAGCCACCGCAGTCAAAAGTAACACTCTCAGGTGCTGAAGGATGCACTGAGTAAACACAAGATAAGCCAATGCTTACACAGAAGAACCTGTGTGCACATGTGACCTTAGGTAAACGCTTACGCGCAGACATCACGTGTTCTCCTTTCCCCTTTGCCTGGCTCACTGCTCAGTGCATGAGGTTCTCATTGCCCACTTGGACAAACAGTTCGAGGTAGAACATCACCCTCAACACGCTCATCATGTCAGATATCTCTGTTTAGCTTGTCGCCGTCGTCGCCGTCGCCGTCGTCGTCGCCGTCGTCGTCGCCGTCGTCGTAGTCCTGCGGGTTTTTATCGCCACCCAACGACCGGCAGTAGCGTGACCGACGGTCAAGATGGTGTCCAAGGCTCTCGCTCTGATCATTGTCACGTTGCTTTCCCCGGGACAGTCACAGGCTCCCCCATGCGCCGTGCCCGGTGAGTACAGGGTGGACAGGAAAAAGCAACTGTTTGTTCAAATGTTTCGGGGTTTTTTGGCAACAAAATAAATCTGCCTCACTCTCCCTTAAAGACGCTTGTACTGAGGCGGAAGCGGAGGAATGGATCGACACGTTCTACGAGACCAGGTACAGAGAGCTGCTGGAGGAGGCCTCCCAGGCTGAGTGGGAGTACAACACCGACATCAACCCGACGACGCAGGCTGCATCGGTAACAACTATGGTGCTATGGAATTCCATGGCCCATGTGGGGTACAGGGTGCGACCGAATCAGTGTAGACTGGGTGGCCAACTAGAATCCCGTCAAAGACCTCACCAGGGTCAATAGAAATGGTGAAAAGCAGGACGATATGTGCATTCATACCTATGCTATGACCATAGCATTATAATCCAAAAGTCGCACTACTTAATGACGGAATAGATGTTCATGGGCTTAGAGATGGATGAAGCTCGATGAGGTTCATGACTGTTATTGATGTTGGAGCCTGGCAAGCGCCGTGGAGCGTGACTATGAAGCCGTTGCAATCAAGGATTGTGCAGTCATTTGGCATAAGGTTCTACGTCAATCCGGCCCATGGACGTTTTCGCTTCCACAATGTTTAGTGTTTAATCATACACTGATGCACAACGTACACAATCATACAATAATTACACACTGACTTTTATAAGTTAACTGGTCAGAGGGGTTCCAGCACGTGGCAATTCTTGCCTGGACCTCTGTGAAGGAAACATTGTCCACGCAGTGGATGCGACTTGAAACTGTTCTGCTAAATGCTTCATTTCATTTCAAAGTTTCATTTGGGTGCTTTTAAAGTCTAAATCTGCCGTCCTCAGTGTACTGTAGCTGGCCGTGCAGCGTGTGAGCATCAGTGTGCACTGTTACACCAAAGCTAAAGACGTTGCCTCTGTAAAAATGCATTTATGAAGGTAGGAGCGGGCCATTGAACTGTTCCGGATCTCAGTCCAAGGTACGAGATCTTCCAACATCCTTGAGTTTCATGTCTGTAATACAGACATTTTGTGTGCTAGTGCAGAAACGGAGCTCTTCAAAGTACATCCTATTTGTCACAGACACGAGATGAAACCTGTCTGAGGATTCAATTCACTCCCACTTGTTCCTGAATTACAGGAAAACTGTCTCAACAATCTTGATATGTGATACAGACGGGCTCTTGATGTTTTTCCATGCTTTTACGTGGAAATACAGTTGTTCTCGGCATTTTCAGTCAGAAATACGGTCATTTCAGGTATGTGCAGAAGTTTTTTTCGGCGCAGAGTTTTCATTTTGCAGACAGAAATTCTATGCTCATATACAAAATTTGAGAAAGAAAAAAAAAACAGTGCTGAGGGACGGAGGCAACTTTCCCTCAAAACACTGAACTAATTTTAGAACAGTGGCATTTTCCTCAGCAGTAAATGTTGCCGAGACGTCCATGTAGCTCTTGACTCACCCTGTGTCGTGATGTCTTCGCAGAGCCAGGGCTGGGCCAGGGTGGCCGAGTTCGATACGCAGGCCGCCTTGACCGTCCGCGACTACTTCAGCGTGGACTCCTTCACCGACGACACCCTCAAGAGGAGGTTCGACAAAATCAGCTTCCTTGGGACTTCGGCGCTGCCTGAAGATGAATTCAACCAGGTAACCTTTCACCACCTGATAGGTGTACGTTGACTGCGCTGTCCCATCCACCAACTCCCACGCACAGCTGAGCGACGTCGTCAACGGCATGACCACCATATACAACACTGCCCTCGTGTGTCCCTTCGACAACCAGAACTGCAACCTGGGCACCGAAGGACTGTCTCTGGAACCCGGTAACATCCATGCACACTAGGCTAGTTCGAAAATGTGCTTTTTTGGAAAATGGGGGCTAGGGATTTTGGCAGGTTCAGTATTTTGGGATGGAAAATTGACGTTTGGCACTGCTGTAGCAGGTACAAGTCTCATTTTTTCTTTAAAAAAAAAAGGTTTATCACGGGCACTTCTAACTCAAAGTTACATACTGTACATAACATGTAGTGAGTACAGTGCTTACTTGTTTTTCAGCTACATTTTTTGAGCCACTGAAGTGGTTCACCCTTTGACGGAAAGCCGAGAATGTCCTTAGAAAATGAACTTATACTCTGAGACCACTCACTTTTGCACAAAATGACATCAAAGTTATGTACTGTAGCAGCGGTTGCATCATAAAAGTTTGACCGTTTTGTGAACAAATAAGTGGTCCCAGAGCAAAGTTGCATATAAGGTCAGTTTTAGGGGAGTTCCTTAGCTTTCTATATAGGGGTGAACCACTTCTATAGCTCAATCCAGTCAAAAGTTAGGACTGAAAGAGAGAAATGCGCTCTACACTCTGATATAGAAGTTTGAGTAGAAGATGCCACACAAACATTTTTTACCCGCTACATGCAACATTGGCTGTCGCCAATTTTCCACCCCAAAAAACAATAACTGACATTCTCGAACTAGCCTAATGCATGTGTCCTCATATGTGCATGGCTTGCACGTCCTCTTGTCTTAGACCTTGAAGAAATCATGGCTGAGACCGACCCCGAGCTCCACTCATACGAGGAGCTGGCCTACCTGTGGGAGCAGTGGAGGGAGGTGTCCGGCAAGAACATGATAGACCTGTACAAGAACTACGTCACCTTGCAGAATCGGGCTGCTCAGGACAACGGTAGGATGCATAGCAATCAAGGCTGTCCAGGATAGTCTTGGTTGAGATTTAGGATTCAGCATAAGCTGCTTCTAAATAATTCTAATATATATATATATAAGTATATATTATGTATGGGTTATATTATGTTATGGGTTATATATGGGTAACTAACGCGATATATATATATATATAAGAACAGCCCCTTTTGGGCGTGTCTGTGTGGGCTGGTTTCGAGCGATTTTTTCATTTTAACGGTGCTTTTTGTTCGCGCGCGGCCCAATTTGGTCATTTCCGCAGTGTTTTCTGTTCATGTGCGCCCGATTCTTGTCATTTTCGCGGTGTTTTTTGTTCGCGCGGGGCCGATTTTGGTCACTTGGGTGAGAAAAACGGCCGATTCTCACACTTTCTTGCAAAACGGTCGTTTTCTGTCCAGATGCGCGTATTCGACTTGGTTGGGTTGGGTTAGGATTTGGTGGCTGATTTTCGTCACTTTATATTTTTGCTATTATTCCTACCCAGCGAAGTGGGTAACTAACGCGAAGCGCTAGTACTTGTATTAAGATAGAAGTTTCTCATAGCCGATCTCTCGCTTTCTCCCATTAACAGACACTACAGTGTGTTCAAAAATGAGCAAGCTCAAGACTGTCTCCAACCCCTCCTGACCTGCATCTGGTGCAAATTCTTAGTTAAAACTTAGTTAAACATTACTTGCTAATAATGTGGAATGAGTGACTAAACACAGATGTATATCGATGGTTTCATTAGCAATGTTTCTGCTGTAGTGAGTACTTCCACTCCATCAAGAGTCTATATCAGCTATAACAAGAGTCGACTGTGTAGATTCCCTCCTCAGTGGCCTCGTTGACCCTGTCTTTGAACACATGACTGGGCATGGCCTCCAGAGCCAATATCTCCAGTGCAGCTGAGGGCAATTCAACTTTTGATCACTCTGTACAGCATGCACAGTATTCCGCATGCTGCATCCACACCGCAGACATTCATGCATGGTAGCAAAATGCAATTTCATCTCATCGCACACAAACCAGGATAACCTGGAGCGCTTTGGGCATTAAAGCTCTGCATGAATTTACAAGTGCACTGTAGTAGATACCACTAGAGGAGGTACGGCGGTTTTGGGGCCCTCTTTTGGGCACTTTTCGTCAACTTCACATAAAATAGGAGAGGTTTTTTGTACTCCCAGCTTTAATTTGCATATTTTGTCTCTAAACAACACGGTGAAACAGCTGCATGTCCATCCAAAGCAACAATCTGCGTGAAGTCGTCGTTGCTGGCGTCGCAGCTGGAGAAAGTAATGTGCTAATTTTGCTCCGTCTGTCTATCAACAAACAGTAAAAAGTGTGCATATGGTACTTTCGGCTTTCCTTGATTGATGGATGCTGATACAGCCCATGGTCAACCTCATTAAGACCTCCTACAACCACTTCTTCCTGAGGCATAGAGGCATTTTTATCGGTTAAAGTCATCAAACTTCAATCAGTCATCAAGTTACCTGCAGGAAATTTGAATTACCACCATAAATTTTGGATTTTTGCGAGTAACTTAAATTTTGAGGACAGTACGTTGTTGGAAACCCCATGTAAGAAGGTATCATTTTACTTATATTCTTATGTTTCCACTAAGAGAAAATATGTGTGTGTTTGCATTGAAGGTTCGTAATGAAAGTTCCATTATAGTAAAAGCTGTTTGTTTTCACCCATACCGGTTGCAAGAATACACCGGTTGCATTCATCAATACATTGGATTCCGAGGTGATGACTAAAACCGGTGACCACTGTCACAGACTTAGTAGTTACACCCAGACCTCCAGCCTGGCAGAGCCCCCT
>JAAUXU010128599.1_pt1 | contig 25584 bp, 19 predicted proteins | sample 7278151 | NCBI WGS metagenome assembly JAAUXU01 (sample SAMN14350113, study PRJNA611818) | marine sediment metagenome | isolation source: surface marine sediment (1.8m) | place: French Polynesia: Moorea | collected 2018-08 | reverse complement strand
TTCTGCACACTACACACACCCAAGCTCATTTCTGCACACTACACAAAGAAAGCTTGTTTCTGCACACTACACACACCCAAGCTCATTTCTGCACACTACACAAAGAAAGCTCGTTTCCTCACACTACACACACCCAAGCTCGTTTCTGCACACTACACACACCCAAGCTCGTTTCTACACACACAAAGCTCATTTCTACACACACAAAGCTCGTTTCTACACACACAAAGCTCATTTCTACACACACGAAGCTCGTTTCTACGCACACAAAGCTCGTTTTTTCGTCCACCGAAGCTCCTTTCCAAACGCAGAAGCTCCTGACTATACGCACACACCCACTCAGTGCTACACAAGGTAGCTCTGAGCTGAATGGGGAAAGACCTGCTGTGTTCTGCTCACAGTTGCGCCACCCCCCAAGAGTGCGAGTCCGAGGGGTGGGAAGAGTCCTTCATTTTGGACACTGACTCAGACTCTGTTGATGGACTGTTGGCTGGGACTGTGCGAAAGTCTGAGCGGCTGCCTCCAGATGCAAACTTGTCCTCCACCGGATTAAAGAGTCAAGTGGCCGGAAGAGTTGAACACGAGTGAGCGCGTCTTACACACCCTGAGCTTGGGTGTGTAAGAGGTGAGGTGGGTGTGTTTTTCCCCCACCCCCGACAGCATTATTGACAGTAAAGCTTTCTGGCACTCCTCCCTGTAGTCCCCGGTGCAGTATGACTCCACGCACACACTGAGAGGTGCTATATGGAGGCTGGCTTTTAGACCTTCTCATATTTCTCAGAGAATGAAATTTCGAGGGTCCTTCCCCCTTCTCCAGCCTTTCTTTTTTATGACAGCACCGACCTTGAAGCCACTCCTAACGTGTTGCTTGCCTAACCGACTCGAAAGAAATGTTCTTGTGGCAACATTGTTTTACCCCCAGTCGAAAGTGACACCGCAGTTTGACTCCTGCTCCACCGCGTCCATGTGGGCGACGTCGTTGTGCGCGTCACATGCACGTCAAGCTTTTGATTCATGCATTTTTCAAGAGGAGAGATCTTTCCAAAAGGCTTTGTTATAAGAGGCTTTTCTCTACAGCACAGTTTGACCCTGCTTTTGAAGGCAACATCAAGGGAATTGCAGCCACCCAAACAAATGTGCCAATGTGTGTGGAGAGAGAAAAATATGCGTGCGTGCGAGAAGCATCCTTGCCTATGCCACTCTGGTGAGGAGGAGGCAAAAGCCATCTGTCATATTCCTGTCCGCTCGGCAATGCCAGCCACTCACTCAGCAGACTCCACCAGACAACCCACGCCTCTGGAGTGCACAAGAAACTTTGGGTCCGGCCGAGGCAAAGTATTCTTTTTTTACCCACCGTATAATTAATTTTCAGTGATATCTTCGACTCACACACATGGGCACGATTTCAACTCGGAAGTTTAGGTGGTTTTTTGGGGGGAAAAGAGCAAAAAAAAAGAGATCTCACTGCCTGTTGCAGGTTTTTTTATGTTGTGGTGAAAAATCGAGCTCAGCTTTCTCCTAAAATTCCAGAGTCTCCTTGAAATGAAGCCAAACTTGGTGAATCCACCGCAGTGTTTTTCTTGTCTCCAGGCTTTTGCCTGCCCCCCCCCCTTAAGTCTGTCCCCCTTTATCTTACATCCACGAACCCATTTATGCGTCATCTTGAATAATGGTTGCACGCTGAAATGGGTCTGGGACAATGACGACGCCGTCAAATTTGGGCTTGGAACAAAATTGCAGTAGGGAAATTTGTCTCCATCTATCGGGCGTTCGCGGTAATGAAGCGAAAAGAACACCTTGAAATCTGCCACGATTGGCAGTGCAGGACACTGCAGCCGCTTCTCCGCCGGGCCGCCGGATGGGCTGCCCGGGCTCCGGCTGCCCTCCGGGACCGCCCGAGCAAAGTCTGGCTTTTCCACTGCATCTTGTCCGTTACATACGGTATTGCGGGGCTCCCGCCATTTTTACAATGTGGGGAGGCATTCTACTGGAATCCCATTTTTCTGCCCGCCCAGCCCCAGCCCAGCCCCAGCCAGCCCCCTACTTAAGTATACCAGAGGGAGAGAGAGAGCAAGGACATTCGATAGATGTGGAGACGCTGCGCTACTTGAGGCAGCAGCTCCGCCAGACACATGGTGGTCGAGGAGGACGCGAACGTGGTCGAGGAGGACGCGGACAGGCTTGGCCTCGGACGAAACACTCAAAGGCTTGCTGCAGTCGAAACAAAAACAAAGAAAAAGGTTAAACGTTTGTCGGAGAAGAAGCTTTTCCAACGTCGAATTTTTAGCAACTTTCAGACGTGTGTTTTCGCCAGAAAGTAGAAAGGTTCCTGGCAGTTGAAAGATTGACCAAGATCTTTTTGATCATCAGGATGTGCACGGATAAGGAGGTTCGCGCAACAAAACAGGGATTCCCAGCCATGAATGTCAGCTTCTCGTATCGATCTTCATTGAGCCAAATTTTCTCGAATCTGTCGAGACGTTATTTTTCAGCCTCTGTTGCGATGTTTTTTGCAAGGGGGGGATTTAGCAACTTTGTTCGTTAGCCGCAGGATCAATGGCAGCTTCTTCAGGGGTTCCACGTCACTATTTTTGGCACACGAGAGGAAAGAAAGGAGACATTTTGGAGTCACCAACTTCAGTCAATATTCTGACTTCAGGCACTTGGACGAGACCATTGGTACCAGTGAGGAAAGTAGTGATCTTGCTGCTTATGACCAAAATGCTGCCCCCTTATAAAAAAAAGTGCCATCTTTTTGCAATTTTGAAAAAAAAAAAGAATCGCCTAAAGGTGTTTTTCTCTTGTTACTCGTGAAGAAAAAAGTCTTTCAAAGCCAGAACCAGTGACATTGGCTTGGTGCAATCTTTATATATATTTAAGTCAGTAACTTCGTCTGTGTCTGTCGCAGATTGAACTGTTCTGCTCTGCGTTGTGGCCAGCAATGACTACATACGTTGTATGTAGCAAAGATACAGCGTGCAGAGTTGCCACCTCTGTCACCGAACAAAGCTGGTCGACTCCACTAGCACATATATTAAGGTAAGATAAAAAAAAGTTCCTGCTTGAAGAGTCGATCGCTCTTCAGCTGGACAGTTGTTATCTGAGTTGCCTCCTCCCCCTGACATCTGGCCCACGTCCTTCTTCTCGACGGGACAGTGGGTGTCGTCCGCGTCCGTCAGGCGGGTGCCGCACAACTCGGCCAGCTCCTCCTGTCTGGCCGAGTTCGATATCGTACATACTTCCTCTCATTGTTCGCAATTGACGCAGCAGTTTTCTTTCCCTAACCACTTTTAAGCGGGAAAAAAACCGAGGCCGCCGGGAGGACCCAGAGAAGCCCCCACTTTAACGGCGAATTATGCACCAGAACGCGGTTTGCTGCACGTTAGGAAGAGAGAGAGAGAGAGAGAGAGGAAAAAGTATGGCCAAAGGCCTAAACTGCGACGGATACAAGCAAACCAGGCCCAGGAATGGGAGGAGAATTTCCAGAATTTTTCTGAGGCAAGAAGAAAAAATGGCGAAGGTCGTTTTCTCCCTCTCCCCGAGGAGGAGGAGGAGGAGGAGGAGGCAGTATAAAAGTGGACCAACAAGAAGCTTTCCAGCGTTTCCCAAATTTGTTTTTTTCCGCTTGGGCGAAAAAAGCTGACTTTGCATAATGCCGAGACCAGAATGGGTCCGTCAGTCACAAAGACCTGTGCAAGCAGTCGACTTCCGGACCAATTTCCAGCCTCAGATCATATCGCGTTAATGGCAGGAAAGTCACAAACTGCGGCGCCACCATCCAGCTGGACCTGGCCGGCCGCGTGGAGCTGGGGCACGACGCAGTCGGGGGCGGCCGAGTGCGTCAGGCTGGCCCAGGTCACGCTGAACTGGCAAAATTAGAAGGCCATTAAGGCAAAGGAAGTGCTGCGGGAACAAAAGTTCGACGTCAGTCACTACACTAGTTTGTCCTTCCACATCATAGCAGCGTTTCTCGACCAGACACATTGTACTTTCTCCTCTAAGATGAGGGTAAATAAAAGGCAATCTCCTGCATGCCTGAGTTCATGAGTTGACAACACATGATTTTTTCTTCCCTACCCAAACTTTGTTGTTGTTTCTTAACTTTGTCATCTCCACACAATGAAAACATTGGAAAATATCAGACCCAAACCAACCTGACTGCGTCAAGCTGAAAGAGGTGTAAAACGGCCCAGTAATGAATGAGCCTCGGGGGGTGGAAAAGAAACCCAAATCCTGGCTACGCGTGTGGCTTAAGTAATGGAGGTCTGGCAGGCATGCGGGGCCTAGGAGGCCTGGAAGGCCTGGGAGGTGTCGCCCAGCTAATTCCTTTCCGTGTCAAAACGCAATGAGGGTGAATGAAGGAGGCAGGGAGGCATAGGTAGGCCTAATCTCTTGATTAACGCCACCCTCACACTTGCTGATGACAGAAAAGTCAGTCGAGGCCCACTCACAAAGTCACACTTCCGCTGGCAAAAGCCGTGGGTGAACGGCAGCCTGGCTACAGCAGCCTCGAGACATTTGCACAGTGGGCCTGAGGAGGAAGTGGGCCTGAAAGAAGAGGATTTCGCCAACTTGCGCCAGGCAGGCCTACGCAGCCGTGCTTGGTCTTCAGCATCCTCGGGGTCATGGCAGTCCTGGGCAATGTCTGCATCCTGTGGCACCCTTTGGATGGATGCTCAGCACCGTCCGGAGCCTTGAGATATCACTCATACGTTTGGCAGCCTGGGCAACATCTGTGCATTGGGAAGCATCAACATTATCCGTACCGTTGCCAGCCAGCCACAGCACCATCTGTGCCTTCGTCGTAGGGGTCATTCGTATATCCCCACACTATATAATATATATTTACACTTTATTTTTTCTTAATCTTAGCAAAGGACTGCTCAGGTCAGAATGTACTGTTGTTGTCTCTGAGCTTTCTTGGTTGGATCGACCAAATTTGGCTGTCCTTTTTACCCAGGGAAGCTTACAGGGCGGGTCAAGTGTGACCTTGGACGTCACTTGAGGTCAAATGGATAAATTGAGGTCACGCATTGAGTTGAAAGATAAAGTTGCCGCTTTCAGGCTGAAGGAAAATGTTCGTACAGGCAAAGTTGTTCACCACCCCTAAGACTGTGGCAGTGGATGAGGTAAGATCCTGGGAGGTCATTCGAGGATGCCAATTAAGAACATCAATTTTTCACAAACAAGATCTTCAATCTCTAACCTCGCATGACCTTGGAGGTTAGATATGACCTCGTCTGCTTCCCCTTTCTTGGGGGGGGGGGCTGCTGAGCAACTCTGCTTTTTATGAAATTTTTGGATATGCCCCAATTCCCTCCCCCAAGGGAGGAGGACGAAGAAAATAAGTTGACACCCCTGAGCAATGTACCATGGAATCCCCGATTTTCAGACCTCCATCTCTCCTGTGTTCTGCCCACCTGCCCGCCCCAGACAGCCTTTGACATGTTCAGCCACTCCTGAGATATGACCTGGCCAGGTATGGGCAGTTTAAATCCCCCCTCAGCTCCTGTGGAAACTTGGGAACCTTCACTTGGTCGTGCACCACTTTGTCATACTCCACTTGTGTGTTTTCGTCCTTGTTAGCACCGAGAGGCGCAATCTCGCATCGCTAAGAGACCTTCGAAGCCCTCGGGAGAGGCTAAAGAAGCACATCTCTCTCTCTTTCTCTCTCATTCTCGCGCAGTTTTCTAATCTATGTAAATTGGAAATTCTGCCAAGAACTGCTGTGGGCTGAAGACCCAGGGAAAAAGGAGACAGCTCTGCTGACTCAGCAATTTAAATCTGAAAGGATGGAGGAAGGGCAAAGTCTCGTTGAAAAGAATCAAGTGAAGGAGAGAGAAAGCACGTTTATCGATGAAATTCTTCGGCTGGAAATCGTTATTGGGGACAAATTTGCCAAATGACGGCCGTGAAATGAACGTAGTGCAGGAATTTCCGCAGCAGCGGAGGACACTCGCTCCCGTACCTTTCGGCACTGATTGGTAGCGATGGAGCATCGCGGTTCCGGTCCCAGCCCTTGGCAGTGCAAGGATTTGTCCGGATCCGGACGGGACGGCTCAGGGCCTGTCCGGATTTGTACCGTGCGGAACAGGAGAGGGGACGGCTCAGGGCCTGTCCGGATTTGTACCGTGCGGAACAAGAGAGGGGACGGCTCAAGGTCTGTCCGGATTTGTACCGTCCGGATCTGTCTTCAACATGCATGCATCCTCACCATCCACGTGCACATGGAGGCATCCGTGCCCAGGCTGCCAGATGGCCCAAGATTTGGACTAAAAGCTTGTGATTTTGTACCTCGGACAAAGCATTTTCCTTCTGGACCACCAAGGACTCCTGCGCCCGAGCCTTGGCGCTGGAATGAGTGTGTGGAAAACTTGCTATGCAGTGCCAAAGAGCGATGCCCGCAATTGTCCCAGTTAAATTATACAGGTTGTCCTCCAGAATGTCCGACTTTCTTCCACTGTCCTCCTCCCCTCCCTTCCCCTTCCGAGACATCCCCAATACGCACCCGGCAACCTCGTCCACGACACAACGACTGTGACAATGAGTCAACAACTGCCAGATCTCTGCCGCACTTTCCTATCAGTAGCACATTGTCCTAGCCTCACTCTGTACATGAGTGCGCTCGTACGAAGTGTGCAGTGACAGGGTACTTATAGGCCATTAGGCCTCATCCACCCACTGTTGAGAGTGACCCCTATAACAGTACAGGAAATGTCTTCATTCTCTCTTCAGTGTATGTGCGTTCGTGTGAAAGAGTCGAGTCTCCACTTCATCCAACCTACGAAATTGGAGGTCGCTGGCAGTAATAAGATAAGGGTAGGGGGCAAAGGAACTTGCTTTGGTGGCACAGAGAAAGCAAAAAAAAATCCTGGCCAGCAACTATGTCAAACGTAATTAGACGTTAGGAGTTTTCATCAGAGCACTGGTTTAGACTGCCACAACTTTGAGTCTGTCTCTGTACACATACACTCTGCTTTGTTAATAAGTAAGCCCTCAATGCCCCCCAAAGTCGAGCACATAACCTTAGAATGAAGCACAGTAGTTGGACCAGTTGCCAAATTCAAGCAGCAGAAAGTCTCATTAGCCAACTGGGAAAGTGTTATAGCCTGCTAATAAACACACTGAGAGCACAGAGAGAGGAGGGAGAGAGAGAGAAAGAGAGAGAGAGAAAGAAAGAGAGAGAAAGAGAGAGAGAGAAAGAGAGAGCTGTTAATCATGGAGTGATCGACAATTCCAAAGGCTGTAGGCAAACAAGCCCGTGCATGGCATTCAAGCCGACAGGCAGACGGGCAGGTGGGCAGCCAGGAAGGGGGAAGGTGGAGGTATGCGGACAGACAGGCCGGCAGGCCGACCGGCAGCCAGGCAGGCAGCCAGGCAGCCAGGCAGCCAGGCAGCCAGGCAGTCACTGTTGCTGCAAATGAACTGCCAAACAATGCAAAGTTTTCTCATTAGTTGTCATCAGTGAGCGTGGCCGCCGACCGAATTTAAATTAAGTTTTTGGATGTGCTTTTGCCTCTGCCTGTCTCCTGCCAGCTTGATGTCCACAACATTTGCTAACAAGTTCACTTAAACTTTTTCCTCCTCTCCCATATACAAAGTTTATACTGGAGGTGACGAAACCATGCGAGTTTTTTTGTTGAAAACACGCACAGCGTGAAGGAGATGTTGCTTTCTTCATCGTGTGTTCCAGTTCCTGTCAGGCGCACTCACAGGGAAGGGAAGTTTTTGAAAGTAGGGTGAAATGTTGTGTGCCACATTTTGTCACTTTGGAGCAGATCTAAGCAGAGCAGGAGCAGAGCTGGAGCAGAGCAGGAGCAGAGCAGGAGCAGAGCAGGAGCAGAGCAGGAGCAGAGCAGGGGCAGAGCAGGGGCAGAGCAGGAGCAGAGCAGGAGCAGAGCAGAGCGGAACAGGGGAAAGGAACTGTTTGACAGAAAGGGAAGGAAGAATAAAAAAGTGGCTAAATAAGATTTAAAGCTTTCTTTTCTCCAATGGAGGAGGAGGAAGAGGAGGGGGTGGAAGACATTTTATGAAATACGCACCCAGTATGCGGTAAGAGGGAAGAAGAAAAATGAGCTGAGGTTTTCGGAAGAGGAGGCCAAATGGGAATTTCTCAGACTAGATTTTTTGTATCATATCTGCGTGCGTCGTCCCACTTTTCTGTGCCATCTCAGCAATGTCTACTAACCAGCTAATGGATTGGAAGTGGGGGAAGAAGGAGGAGAAGAACAAGAAGGAGAACGACGACACTAAGTAGAACAAGACGAAGGAGGAGGACACGCGGGAGACGACGACCAAGGAGAAAAAGTACCCGAACCAGAAGAATCTGGAGATCCATGGGAAATGGAAGGAAGAACCCCCCCCCCCTTTTGTTTCTCCTGAATTGTGCAGGGGAAGCACTTTCTTTCACATATTTTTTGCATTTGCTCTGGGTTAACAGGACGTGGCTGTTACCTGTTCCATACGTGTTGCTTACCGGATGAGAGAGGGGGAGGAGAGGGGATGGGGGATAGGGATACCCCCTTGGGGGGAGGGATGATTTATGGCCGAGGCCATTCATAAACGCGGGCGCAAATCCCCCCATTATTTATCAATAACCGAGCACCTAATTATGGGAAGATTGCTGACTCTGGAAACAAGCTTTGGTCGGACAAAGAGAGCCATTATAGAAGTCATTATTTAGTTGTCTGAAGAGGCTCCCCCTGAAAAATTGTAAGTCATATGTGACAAATGAGGCCTTGTGTAAATGCGTCCTAATTGGAGGGGGGGGGGAGGGAGGGAGGAGGCCTCAACAGAGCCCAGTCAGCGCCAAGGCAAAGAGAAGCCGAGCGCTGTTGCCTTCGTCCTCCGAGGCCGCCTCCATCGATCACTTCGCCACTTTTAATAACAACAACAACAACAACAGCGCTTTCTTCTTTATCAGAAGCATCTGCTGTGTTGTTGCTGCTTTCTAATACTTCTTCTCGGCCGCGAAAAAGCTGAGAAACTCGGGAGAATTAATCATCCGAACGCTGAAGGGGTTGGAAGAGGACGCAAAAAAGGATTCTCGCGGCGCCCACGGAGAAACTTTGATGAATAAAGTTTGCCTAATTCGCTTTAAGCGGGATTCCACGCGTGTAAATCCAACAGGTTTGGCAAAGTTGCCGCCCGCTGGGGAGAGAGGGAGTGAATAAGAAAATAAGTCAGTCAAGAGATTTGTGTCAACAAAGTTTTTTTTTTTCGTTTTTCGTTTTCTTCACAATTGTCCGTGATGCATGATGTGTTCAACAGATACACAGCGAGCAGCTCGTACTGATACAGACCTGGAGAGGAGCTGGCAAAGGTGCCAACATCTGGCAGCAACTGAAAAAACTTTTTTTTTTCTTTTCAGGACGGCACAATGGCAAAAGCAAGTGATTCGGCGGGCGCTACTTTTTTGCCACTCTCTTTATTTCCTCAGAGAGCATTTGAAGTCTCAGTACTCCATTGTGAGGAAGTGACAGCAGAGAAGGAAGAGCGATTTATTGGGGGTCACAGTGCGGATGACTCTTTTTTCCTCCCCTAATTTCCTTAAGGAAACTTTTCCATATTTGTCAACGGTTGAATGGAGCTGAGCAAGACAGCACGGGGCAAATTACAGCAGAACAGAGCTGAATTGAGTAGAACAGAACTCGACAGAACGGAGCAGAGCAGCACAGAGGAGAACTGAAAGTGTGGAGCAGTGCAGACCAGAGCTAAGCAGAGCGGAGCAGATTTCAACACAGCTGAACAGAGTGTAGCAAAGCTGAGCAGAGTGTAGCAAAGCTGAACAGGGTGTAGCAGAGCTGAGCAGAGTGTAGCAGAGCTGAGCAGAGTGTAGCAAAGGCCTGCTCCACAGGGCTTCCTCCCTCCCAATATCCGTTTCACCCTGCATGAATGTGGCAGCCCAAGGGTGAGCTCCTGCAGGAATTCGTCCCTTCCACCCAGTACCAGCATCCCTGGACTGCTCATGGGGAGGGTGGAACTTGCATGGAACTCCGAAGTCTGATAAAGCCTGTTGGATTTCTCTGGATGCGACAGTTGCTGCCGCTTAAAGTTTTGCATCATTTATCGTCCACTTGGAAAGTGGATAAACCTTCTCTCTCCCTCTGCTGATTGTCTTTTTTTCGCTCTGTTGGCCCTTCTCCTACTTGCCTTTTTTTTGGAGGGGCTGCAGATACAGCAGTGTAACCCTTTCCTTTCTCTTTCTCCCCCTTTTCGTCCCTTTTCACCCTGCACGCGGGCGTGGAGGGAAAGTGATTTGTCAAAAAAAGGAAGCAGTCAGTGCTACAGGGACAGAAAGTCTGTCTGCTGTGCTGTATCTGAGGGGCGCTGCTTTTTTACCCCCACACTTTTTGACGAAACGTACTTATTCGCACACTTGGCAACGAGCGTCGTATATTGACGAGAGCAGAGGGGAGAATTCATGAGAGAAGGGCTGAGTTTCCTTGTCTCCCTTCTGAGCACAACTTCAAGCTGCGTGCTTCAAGTGCTGAGTTTTGCAATCTCTATGCACAGAGGGAACATCTCGTCAAGTGAGACACACCCAAAGTGTGTACGCTGAATTGTGCAATTTTTTTCTCAAAGAAATGAAGCCTTTTTCAAAGGCTTAGTGGACTGAGGACCTAGTGGATATTGAGGCCACGTTAAGGCCAATCTTAGTAGTCACTGCTGATGCTTTCTTGCCTACTCGACAAAGATGAAACAACAACCGAGTGTTTCACGACACAAAATCACTTCTGTACTCTGACTCATATATGATCCGTGCGTGAAGTGACAAATGTGACTCACCTAAGAAAGAAAAATGCAGTCTGCAGAACATAAAACACAGCATGCGAGCTGGCGAGTGGACGTAGCTGAAAATGTTTATACATCTCTTTATGGTCCAGGTTGTGTCTTGAGAGAAGAGGCCAGCTTTTTAGGTGAAGTTAAACCTCCAGCATGGTCACCTAATACAGGAGCATTGCCAACAGAATTTGGCTCTTATTTTAAGCACGTTGGCTTTGGAATTTTCAAGGTTTGGTTTCATGTGAAAGTGAACGTAAAGGCCAAATCTGGTTTCATTTTTCCCCCTCCTGGTTACTGTTTCGCTCTTCTGGGAGCAGTTTCGCTTTCTATGAAAACAAAAACCTGGCAACGAAACTTCAGACAGGCCAATGAGCGACGACCTCTGCGACGAAGAGTAATGGTAGCTAATTTCCTCGCATTAACTCCTTAACCTTGTCTAATGACTCATTCATAGAATGGACTCGAGCAGCCACTACTTTTGAAGACCTCTGTGGACCCCTTGGAATCGTACGTGCAAGTGAAAGAACGTGCTTCGTACATCATCTTGACTGCTTTTTTTTCTCTCTTCTCTCAATAGAGAATCATCACATCAGGCAGCTTATTTAGCAAAAAAGAAATCCAATGGATGTGCTTGAAAAATGAGGAAACATCAGATGTGCCTCTGTAGTGAGTCTCAATAGGCAGCGCGTTCATAAAATTTCGTGCCATTTCACTCACTGCATAGGTTATTTGCCCAGTCACAAAGAACCTCGTGAGATGGAAAGGGGGAAGGAGGTCAGGGGCAGGATACAGGGTGGAAGAACCTGAACAGGGTGTCTTCACAAAAAGGTGCTGCTATTTTGCTGCACAAGGTTTCTCCTACAATTTTGTGAGATCCAATTTGACGAGCAATCCTGCTGCTGCTGTGGAGTTTTGCCTCCCCCTGGCTGTTGCCCTCCCCTCCCCCCCCCCCCCTTCGTTGATGCTTGGAGTCCCAGTCAAACTAACAAGATTTCTCCGAGCAAATTTCTTTGAGCAGCGTCTCAATTGTTTTCTTCTCAGCTGTTGCACAAGTTGCTATTTCTTGTCCCCTCTCCAAAGAGTCCTCAGTAATGAGGATCCCTTGTGCTATCCTTGTTGACCGCATTCAGAGATGGAACAAGGAGACCTCGTGCCAGTCGAACAAAGCCGGCCAGAGCTGCCACGGCCTTTACACCAGGGATGCCAGAAGGAGCTGCTTTTCTTCTTCTTCCTCGTCTTCATTCTCCACGGCAGGAAGAAAAAGCTCCCCTTCTCTAACGAGGGAAGCATCGGGAGAGGAGAAAAGTTTACTCTCTCTGAGAGATTTTTATCCTTTGCAGCAGCGCAAAGTTCGACTTCTTGAAGGCAGTGAGCTCCATTGGCCCTTTTACGTCAGTCTCCAACTTCTTCCTGCGCAAATTTAATTTTTCGCTGGGTACTGAGTTCAGGCTCAGGTGGGAGCTGGAGACCTGGCACGTGTGACTCGGCGCCCCCGTCGACGTCCGCGCCGCCTCCACGCACTGCGTAGCTTTTTTTTGGGGGGGGGGGAGGGGGGGGAGGCTTGTTCTCTATGACATTAATGACTGTGGCTCTATGACATTAAGGCAAGTTGGAGCTCATAGCCGAGCACTTCTTGAGCACTGAACGGCAGTGAGACAGTACATCTCTCTCTCTCTCTCTGCTTCCTCCACCCACCCACCAGCCAGAGAGAAAGTTTGGTTGTCGCATCTCTTCTGGCACATTGGACGGGAGCTAAACTTTGTGCAACAGCCTTGTTGAGAAGCTAAGTGCGTGCGCAGTGTGTATCTACTCGGCCAGACAGCGTGGGGAAGCGAGGTCGTAGCGGGCGCCGAGGCCGCGGCCTCGCCTCGCTCACTCTTCAAATCTTTGTCCCATCGAGTCTCTCCTCTCTCTCTCAACCCATTCCACTGCACAACAAAGACCTTCCAAAGTAATAGAGAGAAAGAGGAACCACTGATCCACTTATCATTTCTGGCTTCTGCTGCTGCAATCCAATCAGAGAGAAGAAGTTTGCTTCTTCCCGCCAGCCACCGCTGTCGTCAGCGCTGCAGTCGGCGCTGGCGTCAGCCGGCCTGGCCGCAACGTGGCCGGCGTTCCACTCATGCATGCCTGCATTGAGGCCAGCATGAATGGCCACATGAATAACTCTCTCTGGCCCACCCACCCCCCTTTCAGTCCCTCGGGTGCTGATACCCATACATTTTTTTTCCCCCGAGTGAAAACAGCTTATTATTGTCCGTACAGGGTGTCTCTGATTGAGATCAACAAGTCGTTCGGCCCGAATGAGGCACGTTTTCGGGTCACTGACATCACTCACTTGTCCTCACGGGTATGGACTGAATGAGCCTTGTGGATCACCTCACAGTCGTACAGGGTGTGGACCGGGCACGCAACTTGTGAAACACCCGGTAGCTGTGACAACGAGAGGCTCATCTATACCAACGATGCAGCTTGCTGTGAACAGTGGGAGCCGCGTTACGTCAGCCCCTTCAACTATATATTACGTATTCATCTTCTGCCTGTGTAGAAGCTTTTCCTCCATCCCTCCACGTGCTTATTATCATGGCACATCAAGGAAGAACATTTTCTCTCTCCAGCTTTCTGCTTAGTTCAGCCTTGCAATTTCTGTATCGACGTTTTTTTTTCTGCCAGGCCCAAGGCCCCCCAGCGGGTGGGCCTGGCAGACAGCAGAGGAAGAGGAAGAAGAAGAAAAAAAATAATAAGGTTTGCGCAGTTATCTCTCCATCTGGGGCAGGAAACACACTTGTACACGTCCCTTTTCTCTCACACCTTTGTTACCTGACCGAGAATCATTTCGATGACCTTGAGCGACTCCCTGGAGAGCAAAATCCCTGACAAGGATTGGATTTTTCTGGCCTGAACGTCCTCCAGGATCGATCTGACTTGGCGCGTGTGTGTTGTACATACGGTCCGGACCACCCAGAGAACTGCCTCAACTTCTTGCCAGATTGTTTTTCTTGCTCCTCTTCTTCCAGTGGACCCCATGACTAATGGGGCTTCATGCCAGTTCTACCAGGAGGCCAATCCCGGTGCTGCCACCGTGTGAGTCAAAAACAGCCGTGCGGTGTCAGCTGCTGGGCCCGCCACTTTCCGGGCTGCACTCGTCACCACCCGGTTGTCACCACCTCCACTTTGCTGACTCACACTGTACGCAGCAGCAGCACTCTGGGATGACTACGTACATACGCACAGGCCTATTTTAGTCGAGGCCTTCATCCTCCTCCAAAACTGCTGCTTTCACGCTATTGCTCTCCTTCCGCTGGGGCGAACATGCGCGCATTATATATTTATGATAGGGAAAAGAGGAGGGGGCAAAGGTTTTATTAACATTTTCCTGTCAGGGACTTATGGGAAGGCAGAAGTGGGCGCTCAGAGTAGAGGTGGGGTCACAATAACTTGTACCGGCCAGACCGGCGGGGGGGGGGCAACAGGGTGAACCAGCTGTGGACACAGACATGTGTGTGTGTGTGTGTGTGTGTGTGTGTGTGTGTGTGTGTGTGTGTGTGAGATGTGCACAAGTTCCCAATCAGGAGAATCGTTCCTTTTCTTTTTCTTTTTTTTCCCATCAGCAGTAGAAACAGGGTGACTACGCAGACCGGAAACTGTTAGCGCAGATAAGAAAAGGATGAGTCTATGGTATCTAGAGCCTGAAAGAAAAATGGGCTTCTTCCAAAAGCCACGTGTCTCGGAATACAACAATACGTTACACTGTTAATTTTCTTCTAAGATGGCACCAAAACGTAAGTATTTCAGGACAAAAAACATTGAGGCCAAAATTATTTTCTCGCCTACTTAACAAAGATTAAACAACAACCGAGTGTTTCACAACATAAAATCACTTCTGTACTCTGACTCATATATGATCCGTGCGTGAAGTGACAAATGTGACTCACCTAAGAAAGAAAAATACAGTCTGCAGAACATAAAACACAGCATGCGAGCTGGCGAGTGGACGTAGCTGAAAATGTTTATACGTCTCTTTATAGTCCAGGTTGTGTCTTGAGAGAAGAGGCCAGCTTTTTAGGTGAAGTTAAACCTCCAGCATGGTCACCTAATACAGCAGTGTTGCCAACATTTTTTTTTTTGAGAAATTTGGCTCTTTTTTATAAGAGTATGGTTTTCGAGCATTCCAAAGTTTCATGACCAGAGCAGTGATAGTTGATTAAGGGTTATTCTAGTTCAAACTAATCTCCCGAGTCTCGTGAGAAGAGCCCATATTTTCAGGTGAATCACATTGGTTTTCTTTCTTTGCCTCCAATCAAAGCACGAGAATCCCACTTTCCCCCGCGTTCAGGGTTGCCAGATTCCACAGCCTCCCTGTTTGCGTCCCGCCCGGCCTGACGTTGCAGCCCACAATGTACACAATAATAATAATTCCGCTCTCTGCACATGACACAATTTAGCACACGTGTTTACGTCCAGCCCAAGCCTGGTACATGCTGTGCGTTGCTGCGCTGTTCTGTACTGAATAGCCTGCAACAAACAGACTACGAAGATGCATCGCACACATTTCCCTTTGTACGACCCCACCAACACTCCTCTCTGGCGGGAGGGGAAGAGCGCGTGTGCCAACTTGGAGCAGTTATACTAATGTGTTCGTGTCTTTACAGCAAACATATTTGGGTGTTCACACACACACACACACACACACGCACAGGAGAAAGGAGGAACGATTACGATATTGGACTGCTTCTACCTCACACCCACGCACACACGCACGCACGCACGCACGCAGGAGTGAGGATCGACCAATCAATGTTTACTTATTTATTTTTGTTGTTTTACCAAAAGAAGCTGACAAGAAAGGTCTGGAGATCAACGCTGGATCAGTGTCTGTGTGTTTGTCTGCCACATGCCAAGAAAGTTCTGTTGTTCCTCCTCGTAAGAGAATGAGTAAACGCAAGGGTTCTTTTTATTAGGGGAGCTTTTGGTGTGCGAATATCGACTACGTCGGATCGTGTGAGCCAGCAAAAAAGAGGTGTGGTTGGCAAGTAAGAGTTTCAGCAGGCCCAAAAAATGACTGGAAGCTGCAAATTTGAATTTATACGTGAAAACTCGGCGGAAAAGTTGATCCAAGTAATCCTCCTGTTTACAGGGTGGTTACGAGAAAGTCTCTCGAGCCGCATGCTCCAGGTTTATTTGTGGCACCGTTTGTTTTCTCTGAGACGCTGTCTGATGATGAAGACAAGCCTTCTCCAATGGATTCGACGAAAAATTATTTTCGTGGGGATTTTTTTTTTCGAGAGAATAAGATTAGGATGTAAACTTTTTGGGCACCCGATATGTGTGTGTGTGTGTGTGAGGGTGTGTGTGTGTGTGTGTGCGTTATGAATGGAGAAGGATCAGCAGATCATGCCACGAAATTCCATCAGACCATACGTCCCTCCACGGATCATCTGGCAACGCTGATCCATTAATCTGGGGCATTTGTGAAACCTGACACAGAGCTTGGTCTTGGTCGTCTTGGTCGCCCACACCGTCTCCGGGCACGTGGACGAGGAGGACTCCAACTGCCTCAACTTGTCTGGCAGAGAGAAGATCTCCCACTCCTCCCCGGCAATCGGGAGCGACGCATGCATGTGCAACCCCCCCTTTTTTTTCTCTCAGGTCCATTTATCATCGATAGACAGGTCCATGATTCATGGTAGGCCTAACCCATCTACTACAAACAGCTCTGTGAAAGACGCCGGAATTGTGAGAGGAGAAAAAGATCTCTTTCTTCTGACGCAGAAAAGCGTTGCCGCCGATGGAGGCGACGGCGGCCGCGGCGACGACGACGCCCGGGAGGAGCGGAAAAAGGGCTTGTACGGGTGTCAATAACAAGATGAGATCGTCTCCATAGACCTGCGGCCTCCAGGCCTTCCCCTAGGTCTCCTTCAGGCCTTGCTTCTCACTCATGGACTTTTTTTTTGGGGGGGGGGGCTTTCGGACATTCGTAAGCAGGCCTAATTGTAAGCTTTTTTTTGTTGTTGTTCGAGTCTGACTCGACTCTCCGGGCATTTTTGCCTGCAACTTGAGTTACCGAAGACGATTTTTCGTCATTTCTGGACTCCCTTTTTTTCTGTTAAGGAAGAAACAAAAAAAAAGCGAAGAACGCTGACGATTTATGGGCCTAGAGGGCGAAAAATTGAGCGTCCAGCTTGTTTTGGCTGCCTCGATGCCCACAGACAGGTCTGGGTGCTGCTGCTGGATGCTCGAGACGCTCTCGCTCTTGCCCTTCAACGTCTTCAGCCAGAGTTTCTTCTGCGCAAAAGAGGCAAAAAGCAATTTGGGTCAATCGCACATAAATGTGGGTAACCCATTTGGAAGAAACGAATAGCTGCACTGGCAGAGGTGCTTGTTTTGGGTGCTTCTTGGGGGGATTCTTGTTTTTTTTTTTTTCCCTGGGAATTTCGCCTCATTTCATTCTAATGTCATATCTGTAAATGATCCACTTTGTCATGTGAGTGAAAAATGAAATAAAAATAAAAAATAAGCACCAAACTCTTCGCCATTCATGTTGTTCCGCTCTATTTGTCCTTTCCACTATATATATATACGTCGTGTGCACAGGGAGCAGCAAAGTTGTTTGAATGAAGTTCCACCTGCTCATATGTACTTCCAATGAGGTCTGTTTGTGTCAGAGTTGCCAAACTTGGCTCAGCAGTAAAAAGAAGTTATCGGAGAGGCCGCAATAAAAGCAGCTCAGGGGTTAGGTTAAGCTGTGCAAAATGCGTCAGGGATTTTTGCTACACCCCATACATGAGTGGAGTCCTCATCCCATTGTAATCCCCAAGGTTCTACGCTATAGTGTACACATGCAGTAAGAAAAAGCCTCTCTGTTAGTGCAAGGATGGCGCAGCCTTTGCTAAAACAAGCAAGCAAGAGACAGATCGACGCTCTCAATCACAAAAAGCTAGGAAATAGAAACAAACGCTGCAAGTTGATGAGAATTATCTCTCTCTCTCACACAGGCAGCGAATGAGATAAAAGGGCCTATCTGTAGGCCTAATCCCGGAGGCCTAAAAGAAGGGGGGGGGATCCCTGAGAATGATGCCCTCCCTCCGATCAGCGCTGCTGCTTCTTTATCATTTATTATACAGCACCGGAAGAGGTCGAGACCTCTTCTGGGCTTAATTTTCTAATAAATAAAGCTGGAGGAGATAAAAGCGTCGCGAGCCAAAGAAGCATCTGCTTCTCTTCTTGTGTCGTCTTCGTCCTAAATCTTTTTCTCCTGTTCGGAAAATTGCGAGGAAAACTTTTTTTTTACTGGCCCGAGCAAAAAATGGAGCCCAGCACGCATTCACTTTGATGGGAAAGGCCCGCCGATCGGAAATAAAAAGAGTTTAGGATCGTCTTTCTCAGACCCAACCAGAGATTTCTTTTAGGTACGCAGAGTTGAAAAAAAAAAGTCAGAAAGAAGTTTTCCATTCCTCTTAAGATTTTTATATCGTATGCAACCAGTTGCTCAGTGCACTTTTGGAGAAGAGGTCGCAGATTCGTCAGGAATCCCACACAGGAGGTTCATGAATATCAATATTGGATCAAAAACGTGTTCTCCAAAGAAAGTCCTCGGGTAAGAAAGAAAAAAATCATCCTGACAAAGTGGTTTTGAGTCCCTCCTTCTCTGAATGTGTGTGCGTAAATCTTGCTGACGATTCCGGAGCAATCACTCTACCCCCCCTTACCCCCTTTTCTTACCCCCCCCCCTGTGTGTGTCCTTAATACTTGAAGCCCCCTTTTCAGAAGTCCCTTCCCCTTATTCTCTGTGGTACCACTGAACTCCAGTCTAAACGGTTCTCCAGGGGGAGTGTGGAAGAGAAGGCACCCAGAGAGGTCATAGGTTACGTATACAGAGTAGGATTCTGCCAGACACAGAAGTACATAAAGTCCTCGACACTTCTACAGGGGGGGAGGGGGGGTTCTTGTGCCACACTAAGGGCGCGTTTACACAGGAACACGTGTGTGATGTCACACCAATCTTCTGTCGAGGGAAATTCAATGACTTTCAAGATATATATATAAAAAGGAGGGGGACATCAAGTGGTCAGAGGCACCATGAGTCTGGTATCTGGAAGGGGGAGGATGAAAGAGATGTCAGCATTGAAAGGAAGTGGAAGAGGATGGGGGTGGGTAAAGTTCCCCCTCCCTCTGGTCGTGGAAATGCAAGCAAAATCCCCCCCCCCCTCCCCTCCATTTACATATGAGAATGGGATCAAACAGGGCCTCTGGCATTAAATACTCTTTCCACTTCTGGTTTCTGTCAAGACATTTGGGTCTTTTTCCCCCTTTTCACACCGAGGCTGCTTCACTTGCACGAACGCGGTTTTCGCTTGAGAAGAGATCGGAGAGAGACAGGATAAAAGGAAAAGCTTGTCTGATATCAACGCCTCCGGGGGGAGGGGGAAAAGGGGGGGGGGCTTTTCCCCCACAGAAGACCCAACCACTAATACAACCTTTCTTCATTTGACTTCCGCCAGAAAGTTTGAGAATCCACCATTATGAAGAGGAAGAAGCCCCTCATTGGAAAACCTGCTTGGCTGGCAAAATGCCTTAATTAATATGAGGTCATTACCAATGGTATGAATAATATGACGATAAAAAAAACTGCTCTTTCAAGGAGACCCCCAATAACGTCAAGTCGAATGCAAATGGGGACGTCAAATGTCTTTTTGAGAGAGAGAAAAGAAGAAGGGGGGGGACAAATATTGATACCCCCTCCCCCCTTTTTCCCCCTTTTTTTGGAAGTCCTTTTACTACCCTCTCGCTCCTGCTTACCCCACTAAAACCAATGATCACCACCCTCCTCCTCCTCGGTATTTTTATTCCCTCTTTCTCCTACTTTCCCCTCTTTTGCTTAGTAAGTACCTCACGGCCAACTCGTCGAGACAGAGTTGCCACGACCCCACCAGTCCTTGCTCTCTGCTCCGTGTCACTCACTCGTCCGGACGCGTCTGGTGGAGGTCGGCACCCCCCGCAGACTTGGCTAAACTTCTTTGGCCGGTGGTTGTTTCAGCCCCTCTTAGGACAACCCTCCCCAGGACAAAGTCTGACACAGCGTTATACAACCAGGAGGGGGGGGGGGGGTTCAGGGCAAAGCACACGCACGCGGACTCTACTTTCGTTGAAGTAGGGACCATTTTCTCCCAGAAACCTCGATCCATTCACCAAATTCAAGAGATTTTGGCTGAATATTCACGAGCAATTAATTCTTGATAGAAAAGAGCAGAGAAGTCGAGCTCGCAGAAGAACTCCCCAGTCTTTTGCAAACAGTTCAACTACGAGCACATATTCACAGCTGACACAGTCGATCTGACAGTATTTACTGTGAGATATAAGACGGTGCCGGTGAAATATCGCTTTCTCCACTTCTCTCTTTCTTCTCTGTCTCCAATCTTATTCGCAGAGTCTTTCTTCTTGCCGCCATTTCCCCAATTTGCTTACAAATTCCCCCCCAGAGACGCGCGCAATCTGGCCCCATCTCGATTCACCAGTTTTCACTCTGCCTACACGCGCGCGCGCAGAGTTTTGCGCGCGCGCGCCAAACCAAGTCTGCCATTGTGCGAAAATGTGAGAAAAGTTTGTAGGCAGCAGCACTGGAGGGAGGGGGGGGGAAAAAGGGAAAGCATGTTTTGTTCGCCTGACGCCTCCAAGTCCTTGAAATGATAGGAGATTTGTGAAGATAGCGTCATACAGAACTCACTTTATAAGAAGAAGAAAAAATATGTCTCTCCTCCACCAAGCTGTGTGTGGGAGAAGACGCCTGGCAGGTATCATCTTGCTAATGTGGCTTCATCAGCGTTGCCACTTTCCTATTGTGCTTATGCGCACATGCTAAGTGAGCTCAGACAAAACAGAGCAGCCCCAGCCTATGGAAATCCCTTCTTTCCTCCTTGACGGAGCGATGAGCTTTTTTTCTGGCAAAAGCCAAGCTCGCCCATTTTCTCTGCTGCCTCCTCTGCGGTGTCGGAGATGACGATGATCCCTGGACTGGACCCGCTTGCACTGGCGGAATTTCTGGCGGGACAAGCGCGCCTTCAGGGTTCTCCTTGGGCCTGACCTTGCCAGACGAGCAGGAGCAGCCGCACGCGCGGTGTCGAATGTGCTGTATGCATTACCCATGCTAAATAAGACATAAGCGCCAAGGTTTCCTCTCGTAAGCTCGCGGTAATGTGGCGTGGCCACACGAGCCCAACCTGTCGGGGATGTATGGATCAGGTCGGCGCCTCCTCCGGGGGTAGTGGGGTCGCCCCACTCGGGGCGTGTCATCAGGCACCTCCAGCTCCGCTCTCTAACAGCTGCTGCAGTGTGAGGCGAGAAGAAGACAGGCCCGACTGCAGTGTGAGGCGAAAAGAACTCCCCCATTGGGTGGTCTTACTCAAGATTGTCTACTCGACTCAATGTCCGTGTCCGTGTACAGGCTCATTGTTGAACGTCGGGAGGGTGGGCTTTGGCTCCCCTTCTTCCTCCCCTCCCCTCCCCCCTTCCTAATGTCCCCCCCCCCCCCGGGGTCCCTCACCACCATGTCAAGCTTGATCCAAATCGGTCCAGCGGAAGAGATGCGGAACGAACGGACGCATAGGCCAACCCTTTTTATATGAAGAAAAGTCTTGCAATAGAAGAACTTTCTCCACAAAGTGCGCAGATGCTCATGGGCCAATTTCGTCACAACAGGAGCGAGGCCGTCGTCGTGTGCAGGTCGGCCAAGTCCATCACCGTGACGGACTTGAGTGACTGGCGCCACTGCCAGGCTCTCATGAGTGTGGGTGGGTGGGGGCCCTCTTGACATGCATGTGTCACGTGCACACGACGTCCTCGTATGCATGGCTTGACATGTACGTATGACGCATGTCCGTGGTGTGACGCAGCTTGTGTGGGCGACGCCGCACTCCGGGACTTGCGCAGTGGGCGTAACGTCGTAGTGCGTGAGTGCATACAGGTTGTCTCAGCTACTTTTGTCCTCTTTTTATCTTTGAGCACCACTGTCTGTTAAAAGAAAAAGGGGGGAGTTTTTGCCACTTTTTGGCACAATGTTGGAAGTTTTCAAAACATGGCAAACACTTTTTGAAGTGTTGGCAACAAGAGCAGGGCCAAAGTCAGCTATCAAGACAAATTAGCTAGAGACATCGCGTCCGTCGACCACATTCTGCACCCAGGTGACCGATTGATTGGCTACTTACCTTATACGAGTGGCACGCAGACATGTCATAAGTAGTCTGTTTAGCCCCGGTTTCCTGTCCTTTGTCACAAATTGTGAATGCTCCGAATGACTGAACACAACTGAGCAACTGAGTTGCAAGTTGGCTGAAACAACTGAAATGGCAGGGTACAGCATAAAAACATTTTGGGAGTGCTTCGTTGTAGTTTGTCACAAATTTTGAAACTTTCATGCTGTTTAACAACTGAACAAACTTATAACAGCTGAGTTGTAAGTCGACTGAGACAAGCTGTACCGGATCTGTCAGAATTGGTGCCACTCGAGTAAGAGTTGAGAGGGCTTTGAAAATCAGCATTTGCAACTACCATTACTTAGTGGCATTTTACGAATATAACTTTTGTATGGCTGAACCGATCGAGTGAGGAAAACATCTCTACTGCACATGACGAGCTCTCCATGGCCGCCAAAGCCGGGCAACTTCAGAAGCCCAGACAATGTAGGCTTGAGAATGTTATTTTGAGCTGTGCAAAAAGTGTGGCTCAATGGCAAAATGTCTCCAACTTGGTGAAGTACACTTACTTTTCAAAGTCTGAATGACGTTGACACCTTGAGCAGCAACAAGTACAGTGTGCTATATCTGACTCTGCTTGGCATGATCCATTTTTGGGGCTTCATACGGTGCATGAAGGGGCCAACCGCGGCTGACAAACATTGGAACAGCTGTCTCACCATTCGCCAAAAAACCAGGAGTAGCGTGATCATGAGTCAACAGAGGTCTGACTGTCTGGGAGAAACATGACCTTCGTCAACATGTCCATGGTGAAAATTTAAATCAACGCCTTGATCATCTTTTTCAATTCGGACTGAACATTTCTATTTTCTTTTAAGACGTGAGCAAATGACAGCTTGGAAAGTACATACGTACATCGGTCATGTTGTGTAGTATCATCATGAAAGTGAAGTTAAGCCGCATGTACAAAACATATTTCTTGTCCCGACACAAGCTGTATTTCAAGGAAATGTGATATTTTTTCTTCTTTCCAAAATTCACACGTGAGGATCAAGTTTATCGTCAGTGCCGCAAAGTACTGGAGTAGCGCGAATTCTGACGGACCCGGTACTTGGTACTCTTTGTACGTAGTCGTCGATAAAAAGATGCTCAGCTCATCAGCAGCAGACAAGATGCCTTTCCCCGTTTCCGGGCCATTTGTGTGCGCACGGACGAAGCACACGCCGGATATGGAGGAGGCCTGACCGCCGAGAGAGACTGATCACTCGTTGGCAATCATGATGACGACGGACGACGTTGATGATGATAGCAGCAGAGAAAGTGGACGCGAATGATGGGCCGCAGTGCACAACTGTTCCCCTGGGCCTGTTCAAAGACACTTCTCGGCCAGACAGAAAGAGCGAGTACAGTGGAACGCGCGTATGCATGAGGACGAGAGTCGACTGTTTTTCTTACAGGGTCATGGGGGGCCAATGTCAAGCTCTCTACGAGAATGAGCTGGAAGGATTTCAATTGTTCCACTGTACGTTGCTCCCCCGAGTACAATGGCAGCTCTCTGCGCATGAGGATCAGCCTGGATGATGTGATTCTTACGCTTATAGAGAGGAATGAGCAATCTTCTGCTCGTGGTGAAGTCATTCTCCACTGTCTGGGCATCCGCTTCATTGTTGTGAGATCGTCCTAAATCACCTTTAATGACGTCATTTGCTGTGGCGTGATCGTTCGTCCGTCCGACGCCAAGAGAACAAATGGTAATGAGTCGATGACCAAGGACGCAGGTAACCGCGGGCATTCCTGACATTGCTGCTACCAACAATCATGTCCTGCTTGGTGACGCTATCAAGGCCCCTCTGAGGGCCTTGGCCATATCCTCCAGAGATAAGAGTGGGCGATCATTGCAGAAGGGACAGGCCTAATCGCGGTCGTGGCTCTATTTTTTCTCTCTCTCCAGGACTTCTTTCCCAGACGACTTCTGTCAAAAAAAGTTTGAGTGAAAAACTTTTTTTATCCTCACACGTGACTACATAGAGGTGCCCAGGCGGGGATAAAGCGAGGGGAGTTTCTAGTAGTCAGTCCATTTCTTGCCAGGCTGGGCAGGGAAGGCAGGCAGGCCTGAAGGCCTGAAGGCCCCGCAGGCAGGCACGTCTGTAAACTACTACACTACAGTCGTCGTGGGCTCGATTGATACGTGCAGAAGAAGAAGGCCTTGGCTGGAGGGACATTTTACACTGTTGCTCCAGAAAACTGCAATCAGTAAGAGGGGGGGGGGAGAGAGAAAGGAGGCAGTTTTGTGCACCAGTTTCTTTTCCTGTCGTTTCACAGGCCAAAATAGAGACGAGAACTCTGTCCTGGCAAATAAAGAAACTATGGTTCCCTCACAACAGAACTCGGTGATTTTCTTCCAGTCTCAGTGATTGGGGCCCCTAAGTGAAAAATCATGGCTTGGATCACGTTGATTCATAGGTTGCCTTGTAGAGTATCTTGTTGTTTTTGCTGAGTGAGAATAAAAAAAGGGTCTTCGAGGCTCTTCAGACCAGACACATTCATCCTCCGGCAACAGAGAGAAGCGTCACATGCTCGTGTACCACACATTTCTGCTTAGAGAGAGAGAAAAAAAAAGCCTGTTGTTTTTCTGCTCCTTCATTGCAGCAATGTCACAAACAGGAAAATTGCATCCCTTTTTAGTATGTGCGTGCCCCCTGGAGAGAAGGGGGGGGCTGGGGAAGAAGCTCCCCCCCCCTTCCCCACTCACACACACAAATGATCCATTCATTGCAGAGAAAAGAAACTCTGCTGGCAGCCGGAACACATCAGGGCTCCGTCGTCGTCCACTGTTGGTGACGAGAAAACATGTGTGTGTGTGTGTGTGTAATAGGGACACTAATGAACATACGCACACTGGGGATTCCTGGAGGGAAAATCTGGAGAAGAAAGCAGCAGAAAAGGTAATTCCGTGCAACAAACTATGCTAAAAGTATTGTAATACTTTTAATATGTGTCATGTCTCATCTCCAGCGGCAGAGTCGTCGTCGTCGGCTGAGACGCACACAAAGGAGAGGGGGGAGGGGGAAAGCAGGCCTTTTTTTTTTCATTTTTTTTCCCACATCCAAAAGAAGAAAACTCAATCAAGGCCTCGAGAGCCTTTGGGCGTCTGTCCTTCTGTTGAGCCTTTCTTTGCGGCACATTTTTCACTCTCAGCAGTCTGTATGGCAAAGCAGGGAATGGTAAAACTTGAATTAATGTCACGCTGACAGTTCATTTTCAGGAGAGAAAAAATAACCCCACATGATTCACAGCAAAAAAAGAGAAAATACTTGCCTTTGTCTTGACGCGTAATCATACCTGGGAGAGTCGGTACAAGGAAAACATCCTCCAGCATGCACAATGGTAATGCAAGAAAACGATTCATTCCCATCTCATTTCACCTCTTCAGGGAGAAGAGACTCAAAAAAAGACACTCTCTGCAAGCAGGAGTGTCTTTTGCACAAGATGCCTTTTTTGCACTGTGGGGGGGGGGGGGGGGGGGGGGGGGCGGCCGCCGCGCCGCCCGGGCGCGCCGGCGGCCCGCGGGGCGGGCGCGGGGCGCACGGGGGACTGGGTGAGAAGCAAG
>JAAUXU010174012.1_pt1 | contig 25586 bp, 24 predicted proteins | sample 7278151 | NCBI WGS metagenome assembly JAAUXU01 (sample SAMN14350113, study PRJNA611818) | marine sediment metagenome | isolation source: surface marine sediment (1.8m) | place: French Polynesia: Moorea | collected 2018-08 | reverse complement strand
TGAACAGCCTGTGACTAAATCAACTATTGCTTCTGACTAGTTGCAACGCACAAACAAGCGAGGCCACTTTTGCTTGTCTAAATCATTTTTTCCCAGAATCGGGAGTAGGGTTTGTGTTTGGCACAATAAATTGGCACTGGAAGTAGTAGAAAATCCCTTTTTTTATTTTAAGAGAGGCTAGAATGGATTTTTTGTACCCTAATACCCGCTCGAGTACCCGGGTGTTTCTCCAACACGACTGGACGGACTACTCCAACTTTTATAGATTTCTAGCTGAAATGCCCTGAGCTGCCTGGGGCATATAGGCACTTACACAGTTTTTGTGAGCCCGAACAGCCCGAAGCCAGACTTTTTTGAGCCCATTCCATCACCGCACTGTTAGACTCTCACACATACACCTTCTCTTTGTTTTTGTTTACGCAGCTTCTTCACCAGTTAGTAACATTGAGCAGTGCTGCCATTTCTCTCAGCAGCAGCATACTGATTCCTCAAAAAGTTAATTAACTTGTGGCCTTTTTGGCCTTCATGGCCAGCGCCGCCTAGCCTATATCGGTACCAGTGGCCCAAGGAAATATCTTGCCAATTTTGAGCTTTCTAGGTCTTTTCATTTGGCCGCTTTTTGGTAACGAAGATGCGTGCTAAGACGAACACATTCAACCTTTTTTTCCAGTAGCATAGCGACAGATAGTTCTGGAGGAAGACCCTTTTAACGACATTCTCGATTTAGTGATGATCTCAATTTAATGACATTTCTAGAGAGACGGACCATATCGTTTAGACAAGAATCCACTGCATTCGATTATCCCTACTTTGAAGTAGCGAATAATCACGAGTTTCTCTCATTCATCAAACAACTTCGCCATCCATTTGGAAACAGTTGCACTAGCACACCAAATCCGTGGTTTCTCGGACTAGCAAGAGGACAGCTCCTCCCCCTTCCTCCCTCTCCTCCGTCTAAGGGGCAGCGGGCCCACTTATACGGGTCGGGCCGAGTCGAGCCGCGGTCTCGCTCGCCGAGCTGGCCAGCATTTGAGCCGGCACGGTCCACGCAACAATTGTATTACACAGTTTTGTCTAATGAGTGGATTGGTCGAGGTTGCGTCATCAGCCCAAACAGCTGTTGTTCTCTCTTGTCCCAACTCCCAGTCCAGTCAGCGAGTATGAGTGAGGGCTAAACTGGGATAAGCAAAAACAACAGCTGAAAAGCAGCTGAAAGACTGGATGGAGACTGCCTGTCTTGCCCCGCCTGAAAGCACGCAATCTTGACTGCTACACTAATTTGACAAAGTGGAGTCCAACAACAAATTTCCTTGCTGCTGGGAAATCCTCGACCAGATCTGTACCAATTGCTTCGGCAATCTCTTGTGCATGTGCCTCCACACCACAGATCAAAGGCATCAATCAAGCTCTTTCTAAAATGGTCCACTTCTCACTTTCTAATTTCTCACTTTGGGTATACAAGACCTACATTAGGTGACGTTCTCTGACCTCAATGAAATAATTATTGGATAAAGATCCATATTTGCTCAGTAACCAAAATGTCCCTCCCAGTCTAGTAACTCACAAAATTGAAAGCAGCATTTTCTCAAAATTAAAATGGCAAAATTTACATTTCACTTTTTACAGCTTTCTGTGATCACCCTGTGTTTTAAAAAAAGAGAAGTACAGTGAGACACAATTGATACAGGTCCTTGGGCACAGAGAGAATTAGTAGTCAATGTTCCAGATGGAAAAGGGTGTTATACTTTTGAGCGAGAAAAGGAGCAAATATAGCGGAAACATCTTGACTTTTTTCTTCTAGGCTTTAAAAAGTGATTTGTCGACGCGGCAGGTGATGACAATGCTTGTGAAGAGGAGCTCTCTGTAGACCATGAGAATCACAGAGATTCCTCTGAATTATAAAGGACATCAGAAGGATCTGGAGCGTCAAAGTCAACTGCAAAGATTAGGCTGAGAACGCCTGCCAAATAGTTTCTTGTGTGCACAGGGTGAGCTGATATAATCGATCCCTGCAGCTTCAAGCTGTAGTTCAGGCCGTGGGAGGCCAAGTTGAGTGGCTTTCTTAGCAAAAGAATTCCTTATTTTCATGTTACCTTAATCTTATGTGAATAAACATTTCCAAAAAACCTCCCCGTTATGCCCCATATCGCAAAGAGCTTTGATGTTCTCTACATGTCCGTAATACGTAAATTCCAATCCTGTAGTCCTTGTGATACCTGAAAACAAAGTTCTGAAGCAGAATGAAATGTTGTAATGTCTGTAAAGTCCGAATGTGTGTGAGTGAATGTGAAATACATTACAGGCGCCAACTTAAACCATCATTTGTTCACGAGCAAAAATTAGGTGACTTCACCCACCTTAGGATGCTCCTTGACTGGGATGAGAGCCCTCACCGTCAGTCTGATGGGCTTCTCGTGGTAGATGTCCACGAACTTGCTCTCTCTTCCTGGGGGCTTGCCTCCACTCTGAATACGAGAGATTTCTGAAAAAAAAATAAGAATTTTCATGCTGAATGCCTGTTGGTCGACATGAACAAGGAAGTCTCAATTCTTAGTATATCGTCTGGATCAACCGCTAAGATATGTATTCTTCAAAAGTTCATTATGATTCGGCATAATGGCAGTGAGGTGCCGGGCCTTGATATGCAATGAAAATTTTGGTTGTCAGGCAAGTCGGAAAGCAGTATTCATTGGGGTCGTGGGCACTTTCGATCTTCCTCTCTCAGTGAATCAGAGACTTCTTTTCAGAGCTTTGTGTTGCATTTTCTGGCTTTGACGGTTCCAAACACCATTGGTTTTTATTTTCCTTCAGAGAATGAAACACTGACCGATGGGCCCATGCTATCAACAGGCCTGACGTGAGAGCAAAGAGCACTTCTCTGGAAATGACTTCGTAGCTGACCAATGTGTTCGTAGCTGCAAAGTGTGGTCTCGAATGTTTGCGTCCCCTATGCTGATGGATTGACCAAGCACCTGGAAAGACAGCAACAGCTAGAACACTGCTAAAGCAACACACAAGTTCATCGACACCACCGCCAAGTAAGTGAATTGAACTCGAAGAAGCTCAAAGGTATGTTGCGCCGAATATTTTCATCGTGATCCTTCGCTAGATCTTGCTACTGTGTCCAGTGATAAATGGTGACAGAAATGTGAAAAATCTCCAAACAAAACTGCAATGAAGGGCTAAAAAATGGCAATCTTCAAAGTGCTCTTCACCTTTCCTCGGGAAGAGGATGAGTTCTAATTGGGAAAATCGATAGCCACCTTGCAGAGATGCTTGCTGCCAACTACGGTGCAACTTACGCATCTATTTGGCCCGACAGTTACGTGCAGTTGCAGTGACATTAAGTCAAGAACCACAGCACCACTTGGACTCCGAATTCATGGAGGAGCTCAAAGTCCGGATTGAAGACCAAAGAGCGCCATCACCTCTGGCGAGAAAATCAAAGTGAGGAGGTCGAAGGTATTGGTTGGACCAAGCATCCATAGTCCATCGTGATTCTGGGAGAGATCACCAGAGACAGCACCAGAGACACAAGTTTTTTTCTCTCTTCTTTACTTCGGCGAGTGTAGACGTGCGCGCTTCCACAGCCTCAGATTCTGTTTTGCTATACTTGAGAGCCAGACGAGACCATGTGTGGCAACCAGATGGGACTTGCCTGACACAGTCAAGAGGGTCCAAAGATTCCTCAGTGACAGTTTTGAGGCATTCGGGCTATGAGACCTATGACAATCATTATCATCAGGGTGAAATCTATTGTTTAACTGCTGCTTTTTGGCACGAAATGGCAGAGAAGTCAAGTGAGTTATCATAACCAAGCGACTCCCTGAGGGCTGTGATGACGTCGTCGTGGATTATCATTCTCATGGAGGGGATGATCAGTGACTGCTCAGCCTTCCGCCATTGCGTCGAATCAGTCTTGGAGCCGAAAGGCTTTATAATTGAGGATATGTTTCAACACCATGTCAGCTTTCTGCATAGCAAATAAGGTAAGAATAAAACCGAAAATATAATGGAAAATTATATCGAATGCGTTGTTTCTACACACTTGTTTTTCTACATGCAAGATAAACACGTGGCATTTGGCCGCGTCCAAGCTGGTGAGAAAAATTCCTCCAAACGAAATGTGATGTCAATCACTGAAAAGTTGGGTGTCCTAGAGGTGCACGACAAGCTGTCACAGATAAGTCAGTGTGAGTCCGTGAGAGCTCTCAATATTGCCCAGTCTCTTTTCTGCCAGCTCCCAAAGAAGTGTGGAAACCTTGAGGAGTCCAAATGAGCAGCAGCAGCAAGCACTCAAGATTGGGCAATTTCCCAAAGATGGATTCAGCAGTGCGAAAGTGTCGAAGAGATGTACAAGGGAGAAATACTGCCCTGTCCAGAACACTCATGATGGCAAAAGCTGCTGAGGAACTGGGTTGCACTTATTTCATGGCCAGAGTCAGCTGTCTGAACTCACTCAAGAAGTGTGAAAGTTTTGTGTTCCACCGAAAGCATGGTAAAAGTGCTGTATCTTGAGGCCACTGGTTGGAGCTCTGTTCTTTCCACTCACCACCTCAGATCTGGAACATTGATGAAACGCGCTGTTCTACGAAGTTCTACAAGACGAGGGTGGTAAACACTCCAAAGGCGGTCACGGATCTTGTAAAATGCTCTCTGACAAGTGAAAAGGAGATGCTGGGTGTGATCAGTCCGAGTTTTACCTACGTTAAAAACCGCCGCAACTTGAACAGGTACAGGAAGGCCGACATCATCAAAAATTGGGAGGGGGGAATTGGAGAACATTGTAGTACAGACTCTGCCCTTTCGTGTTGCATGGGTATTGGCCATGCTCGACATCGTCAAGGTTATCCACAAGAGCATTATTAACAGCAGGTTCCTGGTATGGAAGTCCTACATGTTCCTCTCCAAACCCATTTCGTCATCTTGTCTGCTTTTAATTGCTACAGTGCATCAATAAAAGTCAGCTCTATGGCTATGCCAATTTTTTGCAGATATAGCCCTTCTTGATCTTGCTCAAGACGATCTTGCTTTGACGACCAGGTCAGGTCCACTCACCTGGGGTCCAACTGAAGGGCTTCCACCCCAGGAAGTTGAGCACTGTGGACCTGTGACAAATGAACATATATCACCCAAAAAGTGACCTTGCTTCAAAGCATGTTGATGCTGCTTACTTGGGATATGCTCAAGCCTTTTGCAATCTAGAACAGCTGGGTCAATTTCAAGCTGGTTGCGGGCTTCATTGAGGAGGTGGAATTTCAATATATGCCAACTTTCCAACCTATGGCAGACCAAGACAAGTCTGTGGGACTCTTTTGACCGGGCTTGACTCTTAGTGAAGAGGAGAGTGAACGAAATGAGTTTGATGCAGAAATCAAGGCGTTTATTGCCAAAAGTGTTATGCAACCCATCCTGAAAAAAAATCTGAGAACTTTAAATATGTACTTGGCCTTTTCACATTACAGTGGAACACGCTTATAACGATGACCTGCTACAATGGTCACACGGGTAGACCGGTCGAGCGGGCCAATTCCAGCGAGCATATTTGTACTGAATGCCTTATTAACATTCCTATGCGAGATAAGCACAATCAGAAAATTGTCCTACTAGCTAATAAACATTTTCATAATTTGTTGTATTAAGCAAGGCATAAGTCCCCGATGTAGTCTATTAGGATAAAACGGTTGTAGTGATCACTTTCTGATTTTCCAACGTGATCTGTGCAAGAGTGATCCACTGTACATTGGAGACGCCACCGACAGCCATGGGAGAAACAGAACTCATTCGAATTAGTCTATTTCCGATGTCTTTCAATGTGCCTCAAAAAAGATGGACAGTGGGTGTTCCGACATTATGCAAATCTTTGCATAGTGACAACAAAAGACCTAAATTGCTATTTCTTCAAACTCATTCCCTTCAATGATTTAAATTGTAAGTTGAAAGGTGGCACTGAAAGGAAGCACTGGAAAAGTATGCCACCCTACTACTAAGCGCCGTAGCCACATTTTGTTACTTTTTTTTCTTTCACGCAGGTGTTTCCATGCCCAAGATGGTCATGCAACGAACCGAGCACTGTGCCTCTCGTTGTGCTATCCATGTCCTTGACTTCTCTCTCCCCAGTGCCCTCATGAGACCCTTGGCAGCCTCCTTGGCCCTCTCCCCACCATCCACAGTGGTCAGAGACACAACCATCTCTGCAATGGCTTTTTCTTCCACATCCTTCACGAATCTATTCCTGGAAACGTTGCTGCCTTCTCTCTCGTTGCTTAGTCCTTTTTTACTGATCGTAAAATGCGTAATTGCAACGTGAAGCTGAAGCTCTTACTAATCCTTTATGAAAGTTTTTCCGATATTGCTTTGCTGTTCTCCACATGTTCTTTACACTTAGTTTTATCTAATTTTTCCTTGTCCACAATGTAGAAATTACGGTAAGAGAAACCGTCAGATGTGATCTCACTGAAGTCTCGTCTTCGACACCCTCAACAGAACCATGGGCGGAACAATAAGTCTTCAGCTCAGTTTCAGTCCATCCCAACTTCGGTATTCCGTCATAATCTAAAAAAATGCACTCTAAGACAGCTAACTTGAAGGCTTCTGTAGAGAATGAATCTGTTGCGAAACCTTGTCTTGCTCAGTTTGGACCGGTCCAGCACGCTCTACTGTTTAATTTAGAGCAAATGCAAACTACCTTAAAGATTTCCAACGACTCAGCCGTATAATTTGGTATGGGAAAAGGACGGACACACCGGCTTTGTTTCTCCACAACAAGGCAAAGAAGAAATAGATTGGAGGACAACAAAAGAAAAAGGCCCTTTGGGGGGAGGGTGGATGGGTGAAGTAAAGTCCGGCCTTATTTGTGTTTTTTCCGTCTTGGTTCACAAGCAATTTATCTATCTTTTGCTTTCCCAGAGATTCTTTCTGCTGTTTTTTGCCTCCTTCCCATGCGTGACATGTAACGCCGATGGGACTTGTGGGATCCTAGGGGGAACGATTACAAGGCTGCAAAACGACTCATGGGAAAGCCACTGTTAGTGCGGGATAATCGGATGCTTCAAATGTGTTTTTATTATGGTCACGTCGAGATTTTTTTTCTTGACCCACGGACGGAGTCGTGTTCACTGCGAAGGTGAAAGCAGCTTTTGTACAATGAGGAGTTGTTTGTTTCACCCTCTTTCCCCGTTCCATGGCCAACAAACTAAACTTGACCACAGGAAGACTTCACAAGGACCAGAGTACCCAAAGAGAGCGGTGTTTCATTCTAGTAATGACTTGATCGCCGGAGGAGATTCTGGATCATTCGAAGTTTCAACTGTTTGATTCATGCAACTCTGTGTACGAATGCGGTCACGTGATACAGAAGTCAGCCAAGATGTGAGTCATAACTCAAGAGCGGACTTTTATGCAACGATCATTCAAAAACTTGTGCCAGATTGTTCTTTTTCTGCCTGAAGCTCTCTGGTTTGCCTTGTCCTGACTCAACTTGTGATGTTTTGGAGGCAAAAATGCTTCCACTCAGGGCTGACCAAGGCCGTTTTGACCAGTGATGCTTTACAGAAAGTTCCCAAAGACGTTGCCTAAGGAAGCTCAAGTGCGCAACAAGTAATGAACTGGCAACTCACACACAGCTCAAGCTGTGAAAGTGCATCAGTGGTGGCCTCCGTCTTAAAAACGGACCCAATGTCTTCCAGAACTCTCTGTTTCACCTCACTGGTCTCGGCTAGTGATGTAGTCAGTCTCAGAGAAATCGGTCCAGTCCGGCCTGCGGTACTGGCCCGGCGGTCTCGGTCCGGTCTTAGTCTACGTCTTGGTCGGGGCAGACCCTGAACCGCTACTACTACAGTGGACTCTGCTAAAAGTCGCATCGGTTTCAGTCACAATCCCCTTTTCGACGTAAGATTTCCAGTTCACTACACATGAACATGAAAAATCCATCGGTTACAGTCATAAATTTTACTTACAATCTCAGTTTTAGGTGGCTTGGAACCTCCCTCCAATGCCACGCAAATGAGGGCAAAGCTTCAACACATAGACGGCTGCTGCGCCTTGAGTGTGCGTGACATGGATTATGTCATGAGTGAAAACATATGAGATACGAGCTCAACATAAGGTAGATTGAAATGTTTACATCACCTTCCATTAGGTCCATAGAACCGCAATGCTTTAGCTCTAATAATTGCTAATTTTGGTTACAAAAATGACGCCGTGGAGAAGATCCTTTACGAGTCTACAACTGTAAGCGGCGTCAACTGTGCACATCCAACCAATGGCAGTGTGACTTGCATCTATAGCGCCTTGGTTGCCCTCCCGCGCTGCTGCTGTGCAACACAGTCGGGACTGACTTCTGGTCGGTCTTTTCGGTCCTGCTGTAAAACCTTTCTGTCCGATCTGGGGTCAATCCAGACCGACACCGACTACATCATTAGTCTCAGCAAGATGTCACCTGTGGTGGGGAAAAAAAAACCTTTGGTCCTGCTTCTCCAGACCTCCACACATCACCTCTGCCTTATAGTCTCCATATTGCCAGCCCCACCATATAGCAAGACTTGCCCCCAGCCCACAATTCCCCCCTTGTCACCTTTGTACGTATGTGAATAAAGTGTAGGTTTGCCAAATTAAGATGACGTGTATTTCAATGTTCTATTACGTCATGTTATGTTAGGCTAAACTTTGCTAGGTGAGTTAGGTGAGATAAAGTTAGACCTTTTGAGCAACGATCTCAATGCTTCAGTTTTTTCCTCTTTTTTTGTCTTCGTGATTTGAACAATTCACAATTCCAAGTGTGAAAGCGACTAACGAACTGCAAGACATTGGAAAAAGGAGAACGAAAGAAGGAAAGAAAGAAGGAAAGAAGGAAAGAAAGAAAGAAAGAAAGAAAGAAAGAAAGAAAAAGACGCCAAAAGCTGCGTGTGCGATCAAAGCAAACCACTCTCAGCTCTTAAGTCTTTTCACAACATGCGGCTCCCAATAACATCATGCCGCATTTCACTCGCAGTTTTTGTTTTTACAAAGATACGGAGGAAGGTGTTAGATTTAGCGGCCACAAAGATCGTTTCGTCGCGTTCACTCCCCGCCAGCGTCCACATCAGTCACTTGCTCTAACTGAGCACTTGAACTTAAAACGCTTGACTAACGCTCATGGCTGGAGGGCGGTAGCAGCCCTGCAGACGACTGGTATTGGAGGAATCTCGTCGAATGCTGGACAAGGGCTTGGGCAGAGAACATTTCTGATCGATGGATGCAAGGCGTGCATTGCACGCAGCTGCATAATGCATGACAGTCAAAGTGGCACTGTGGACAGCATGGACCGACCCATGTACTGTATTGTTGGAGCTGGGCTGTGTTATGCAGTCCTCAGTACAGTAGGTGGTCAAATTTGGCGCCGTCGCTTTCTTGGCGCGCCCGCCAGGGGCTTTGACCTTGATAACAAGGAGACCGACGCGACTTAGGGGAACCGCGGGTGGGCAGGCAGGCTGGCGGATGGGCAGGACGGCGGCTTCTCCAATGCTCTCTCTCTACTTTGGGTTCATCAAAGTGGCGGCCGCATGCACTGGATTCCATAACTAGATGAAAGCGAGCAAACATTGATCAAACATTTGTCGGGTTTGCCCCCCTCCCCCCTCCCCCCCTCGTGATCGCGTTTGCGCCTTTGCGGGTGTCGAGCATACGCGTTGGCCGCTGCCGCGGCATTTTCTGGCGGGCCACGGCCACGACAGCTTGGTCCGGAGCGGCAGATGGCCAATGATCTCTGGCTCTCTGTGGCATCCATGGAGGTCTGGTCCGAGGCAGGAGGACGCGTCGACGGCAATTCATCGTACGAATGGGGAAACCGGACAAAAGCGGAGCACATTTTGTTTAGAAGAGACCAAGACAAATCCAGACTTGCAGTAGCGGGCCCCAGTTGAAAAACCACAAGACCCTGCATCCAAATCTAAAAGTGATGTTCGGGGAGTCCAAGACTCCAGTCAAGAGTAAGAAGTCCATGGCCGAGCTTTCGAGGCGATCCGGGGGGGGGGGACAGCTGCCGGACAGCGGCAGCTTGGAGTTCGAGCAGTCAGCGACACTCTTCTAACTGCCCGATTGGGCGATTTTGCGCTGAGCTGGCCCTTCTTTCGTCACTGCTAGGTCGCCCAACTTTTGGTGACGACTCCCGAGTTTCCGATTCGTTCTGCAATTGTTCGCTGTTTTGTGGCTCTTTTTATGTAAGATTTGTGGGATTTTTCGTTCTGTCGGTCACGCGGAGTCGTCGTTGGTCCAAGTCTAAGCCCGCCCTGGCGTCGGCTGGCGTCGGTGTCGTCGTTGGCGTCGCTGTCAGCCTGTTTGAGTCCAGACCAGCCTGGGCCAGCCCAGTCAAGCCCAGCTGGTGTTCCCAGCTTGTGTTCCAGGGCTTGTTTGGCCCGCCTTGGCCGGCTTTGTTGCTTGGCTGCTGGGCCGCGCACGCCACGCTCGCCGTGAATCCCGCTTGGTTGTTCTGCCGCGCACGCCGCACACGCCCGCCGCACGCGCCCGCTGCTCACGCCCGCCGCTCACGCCCGCCGCGCACGCCGCGCACGCCGCGCACGCCGTTTGGCCGCTCTTCCCTCTCTCCCTCCTCTTCTTCTCCTTCTTCTTCTTTCCTTCTTTCTTTCCTCCCAGTCTCGCTCGCTTTGCCCCAGCGGCGACTTCGCTAAAGAGAAGAAAGAGGAAAGAGGAAGGAGAGACGAGACGAGAGAGGAGAGAAAGGAAGGAGGAGGGGAAGAAAAAGGGAGAGAAGAGAAGGAGCCAGAGGAAGAAGGAGGAGAGGAAGAACATAAACAGGTAAGGGTGTTCCGGCGACCTCCGCGACTGCGCCGTGCACTTCGACGAGAGGTCCGTGGACAGGAACCAAAATGGCGGCCGCCCGGCGAGCCAGACCGAGGAGAGAGAGGAGGTGGGCCGATTAGGCGGCTTGCGGGCCGGCGAGCGGTGGGCGGATGAGGCGACACCCGGCTCTCTGCTCTCGTCTCGGCCGCCGCCGCCGCTGCCTTGACGCCGACGGCGGCGGCAGCGGCGGCGACGTCGACGCGCGTTTATTGACCAAGCGGCTGCTACGGCTGCGGCGAAACCAACATCGACGTCGGGCAGATCGGGAGTAACCTCGAGAGCGCCCCCTTCGTCGTCCCCTAGCCCCACTCCCCTTCCCTCTCCTTCCTTCCCCGGCATCTTTGCTTGCCCGGTTCCCTCCACCGCCCGAGGGAGGCCGAGACCGCCTGCCCGCGCTCCACCGATCGCTACCTGCAGAAAGATCATTACCTAGGCATGTTTGCGGCGCCTACTTATACTTTCCGATGAGCGGCGATGGAATGCTCGCTCGCCGGCCGGCCGCGGTCGGCGGGCAGTCGCGGTTGCCTTGGCTCTCGGCACAATGAAAGTCTGGGCGTAGAGGGAATGGAGCTACGTGGGTCGGTTTATGTAGCGCTTTAGGTATGCACCGCGCAGACGCGGAGCCGGAGGTCGAACCTGTGTACGTAGCAGCCGTGAAAACATCGACGCAAGCGCGACAGTCGCAGAAGTCGCATGGTATCTTCCCGCCGCGTTTCGAGCCTTTGCCGCGCGCTTATGCAGTATCAGATTTTACGTTTCGCTCTCTTTCCGCACAGGTCTCTTGACCATGTCCTCCACCGAGCCCCTGATCATTACGCCGGACCAGGTCACGGCGGCAGGCGAGGCCATCTCGGTGACCGCGCCTCAGTACGTAACCAATGGAATTGTCAATGGCGGCAGCATCTACCCGAGCGCAGCGGCCGCAGCGGCCGCAGCGGCGGCAGGCAACTTTCTCATCATCCAGACGTCTGGACACGGAAACGCCGCCCAAATGGTGGCGACGCCCCATGTGGCAGCCACCACCCACCATCACCCTTCGGTCGTGGCGACGCACGCCGCCACCACACACCAGCCTCCAGCAGTGGCACATCAGGGTACTCCGACAACCAAGAGCAAGAAGCGCAGGAAGGACGATCCGGGCTATGTACCACAGAAGAGAGTCAGGTAACCTTGACATTGGCACAAACAGGAGCTAAGCATCAACACTACAAAACGTTTCCATCTGTTCCAGATCTGAGCCATTTCCAGCACCAGCACCAGCTGGTATGGGCAAGAGCGCGTTGCCCTCCACCACTACTCTGGAGAGCGCCAACACGGACTCTGAGCAGAGGGCAATCAGAAACTCATACGTCACACAGGTAGGGACGACATGATGCAGAAGGACAAATAGTTCCAGATTCACGTCGCTACTGCTCAACACAGCATAGCTGCAAAGAAGTCCGACTTGGATAATGAACCTTGCCTTCCTCTCTTTGTGCAGGACGGACGCCACGTCTGTGGCGAATGCGGCAACGCCCTCGCCACTTCGTGGGGCTTGGACGCGCACATCAAGAGCGTGCATGGGAAGAAGGGCTTCAACTGTCAATTCTGTGATAAGGCGTTCGGAAGAAAAGATCATCTCGTGAGTACAAGTAACTTAAGTTGACCTATGTACGTGTGACACTATGGTCTTGCTGTGTCCGTAGGTCAACCACACGAAGTCCATGCACACTGGCGTCAAGGAGTGCAGCCAGTGTGGCGCGCAATGCTCCGGCAAGGATGGCCTTACGAAACACATGTCTGACCATCATCCAGTTGTGCCCTCGCTCTTCCATCAGTGCTCCGACTGCGGAAAATCGTATCCTAGCGAGTCTGCCTGCAAAATCCATATCGGCCAGGAACACACGGTCGTCTCGTGTCAAGACTGTGGACATCTTTGCGTGGGTACCGAAGGACTCAAACGGCATGTAGCTCGCGACCACCAACGTGCAGGTACTACGGCTACAGTCACGCGGCAGCCACCGGTAGCTCATGCTGCTACATCAGCAGCTGCAGCCGCTGCAGCCGCAGCCGCGGCTGTCCAGCAGCAGCAGCAGCAACAACAACAAGAGCAACAGAAGCGACGCCTGAAAATTGAAGTGGTGTTCAAGTGTGAGTACTGCGCTGGGACCTTCTCACAGCAGAGCTCGCTGAACCAGCACATCCGCTCGTTCCACATGGAACTTCAATGCGTCGTATGCGGCTCCGCGCTTGTCGGATCTGAGGCCATGGGCGCGCACGTGCAGGACGCCCACCCGCCCCGAAAGCTGGTGTTGGCCGCCACAGGTGAGCTCGTCTTCCACTGCGACATTTGCGAAGGCAACTTTCGCAAGGGCCATGCCTACGACGAGCACTTCCTCCACGACCACGTTTTATGCAAGGTGGGAAACGAGTTGGTGAAGCCAGACTTGACACCCATACCCAGCAACGGCGCCGCCGCCGCAACTGTGGTCGGGCGGGCGGCAGCCACTGGCAAGGTCGTCTCGACCACGGCGTTATCCACGCATCAGGGCAATGTAAATATCGTGTACCAGTGCGAGCACTGCGACAGTCTTTTCACTGATCACGCAAGCCTTACCAAGCACATGGACAGCACTCACCCGGAGACGTTCGCGCTCCCTACTGAACCCCTTCCGCCATCGTGCCTAACAGAGTTTGAGTCTAACCCACCGGCGGGTGGCTCCGTAGCCACTACGACCACGGCAGTTCCGGCAACCACGTCGGCGGCGACAGCGGCCACGCAACAGCAAAATGGAAACACCATTCTCTACCAATGCCTCAGCTGCAACGAGCTCTTCGTGGACGCGGCCAGTCTTCAGACGCACACAGAGCAACAGCACCCGTCCAGCAATGGGCTGCAGGGCATCAAGCGCGATCCCGTCGTCGTGAAGAGGACCGCGGCTGCAGCCGGCGGCTCCAGCACTGCCGCCAATGGCGGCATCATCGAACCAGAGAACATTGACTCGAAATATCAACTGCTCATGCTAGGCGGCAACAGCGGCGGCGCCGTAGCCACCGGGAGCAGCGGTACCGGCGTTCCTGTCACCAGTAGCAGTAGCAGCGCTAATGCTGATTGAAGATTTAAAAAAAACAAAACTAAGCTAAAAAACTAAAAAAAAGAAGACTCACACACGTAAAAGAAAAACACGCACATTTTACCATACCCCTAGGCAAAGAGCGTCGTAGAAGACAGAGTGGTGAAAGATGGGGGTTCTTGTGGTGGTCTGAATCTTGGCGACGGCACTGACGCTGCTGCATTCTGATCGTGCAAGAAGATGCCTCCCGTTTTTCAGTGTATGAGTGTGTGTATCTGCTTTTCTCTAGTTTTCTTCTTTGTGTATTGTACGTACCTATGAGCGGTGAGGAAAAAGAAGTATGCTACTGTCAAGTCTAAGTACGTACTACCGGTATAGCCTATTTGGACGCTCTGTACATGAAAATGTATCTTTCCAGCAAGAAACTAGTTATGTCCTGAATGAAATAAGTGTATATCACACCTTTTGCTGTATTGCCCTCTAAGGACGTCAGCAAACTAAATAAAACTTGAGTCTTTAACACCAGGTGGTACAGAATTCTTTCAGAGCGCTATCAGTACTACTAGGCTTGGGGCAGCACATCTAGATTTCTCACTCTGTGACTTACATTCTCATTGGTCGGGACTTTGTGAACTAACTTGCGAAATCCTTCATGAAACTTATCCACTCTACAACCCCACCTTTCAGTCCTGCGAGTCTCAATGATGCAGGCCATGGTACTTCCACTTGGCCAACACCAAACAAAATGTGCCTGAGTTTATGTATGTAAAATTATTTTGTGAGAGCTTTGACTGAGCTTTCGTTCTCTTGCCCATGAACAGAGAGCAGTGAATGATTGATAAAAGACTTTCACGGTGAAGAATAAAGAATAAACGTTATGCTGTGTAGCATGAGTATCATATTATTAAAACAGCAATTGACCTTTCATGACGTCTTAAGTTATGGTCTAAGTTATGTTAGCAACCCACAATTCATTCAGAGTTGCCACTGTCCTGCTTCCGGCAACTTCACCAATGACCCAGCAGAACTATGGCGTGATGTCACTTCCAAGTCAATCAGATGGCAGATGTCATCAGGAATTGGCCCGGGTTGTCCCAAGTGTCAGCGGGTTAATGTAGAACATAGCGTCATCGTCATAGCTACACTGTCACAATTTGAGATCATTTTAAATGTGATTTTGATAGCTGCCCAAAATTCAACTTGCGGAGTGTATATCTTAGTCAAAAAAGAAGTTCAAACTGGCGATGGTGTGAAAAAATCGGTACTCCCTTGGTCTCCTGATTATTGGCCCACAGGCCAGGCCTACCAGGCTGGCCCGGCCCGGGCCGAAAAAAAGGGGCCCATGCCCACCATCAGATGTCACTGGTCTGACTGATTTCTCTTTAGTCTCCTTGCTGATTTTCTGGTTTTGCCGTTTCGAGCAACATAAGTCTGGATCGAAGAGGTTGAACGAGTAACCTCTTTGGTCTGGACGGCTTGAACAACTTATTGCTGACCGAGCCGCGTACAGCTGCCGCCACCTAGCAGCGCTTTGATAAGTCAGGTTCACCTGGTGAGTTGTTACAGAAGACTAAAGCCGGTCTTTTGAAATTTTAGAAGGCATCTAAGTTCATTAGACACGAGGTTTAGATGACTGCTAAAGTTTTAAGTCCTTTATATTTAGACGGCAACAAATTATTAGATGTGATTTAAGAGCTGCTCTTTATTTGTAACCGGCATTAAAATAAGTTTTTTTTATTTAAAGAATGTCCGCTAGGTATTAGTCATTTGCCCTCTGAATTAGCATTGAAATACTTTGCCTTCAGTTAGCTAATTCTCTCGCACTCTCTCACTTTCTTGTAAACTCCTTATCTCCCATCAAAGTTTGTATCATTAGGTGTCAGCTACAATTGCTTTAAACTCTAAGATTTGAATGCCTGATGGTAAAATGCGATCTCGCATCTAAAAAGGTGCCACCTACTTTCAGATATGAGCTCGATAGACATAAATTTTAAAGACCAGCTTCTGGAGTGGCGCCTTCCAGTATTGTGGCAGAGGGAATGAAAATTTGGGGACTCGGATGACAAATGAAGGTAAATTTATTTCTTCTACCCGTCCCCGCGTCCGAACGGGCCACTTTCGTCTTCTTCAACCCCTCAATGGGTTAATCCTGTCCTATTTCCTGCCAACTCGGCCGCTACGTCTTGCCTGGCAGCAGAGTCCAGCAGTGGCGGTCACCTGTAGCTTGCTCCCTCGGAGGCTCCAATGTTTTTCCGATGGTTCCTGGTGGACCTCACTGAGGCTCAGAGTGAGGTTTGATTTCCTTCTATTCAATGTTGGTTCCTCGTCACTCTCGGAATCTGGCAACACTGTTTAAGCCAGTCCATCCAAGGGAGGCTGTCAATCGCGCCAAATGCCCGATTTCATCACGACCAAGTGCGAAGCCACTACTACTGCTACGTACAGCGAGCGTGACCGGTGTGCAAATACAAAGTACGACTGTAATTTAGTAGCCCTAAAGGTGTTCTTCCGGGGTCGTCGTAGCACCAATTTGTCAACCTTAGAGAGTACATCGCTTTCTGTTATTTGTACGCCGGTACAAACTGGGTCTGGGGGTGGTACATGCCAGCAAAGTTTCCCGCTGTCTTTTGTTCATGCACGCATTAAAGTTTCCTCTTCTTCCAGCTGCTTGCTCTTTTTACACTGCCATGAATTTAGACGCCTCCGGCACGTTCTAACATACGTACTGCATTGGAGATGACCTTCGCAGCCTTGAGTCGACACCTTGAACCGCCCGTGTCACCGAGGACTTCTCGTGCCACCTCCATGAATCTCGCCAAGAAACAGACACTTCTCACTGTCAGGAAAGTTGCTTTAATGAATGGGATTACTTTTTTTTACTTTCGACGTTCTCGCACTTGCCGTGCGATAACTCTCCGGGAGCCTGATGGCCAGGTGAGACGCGACGCAAATGTAGCGGTTGCAGGACGAGAGTGATTTTATCTATTGAAATGCATGCGAGACATGAAGAGCCTTCAGAGGCCGTGTTGAGGCTGAAGGAGGCCACGTCGAGGCATAAATTGTCAGTCAAATATGTTACAATATTGATGTCGTCTTGCATACAACGTTGCAAAGTTGGGACGAAAATTTAAGCACCAGTTGTGGCAGTAGAAGCGGGTTATTTGGATATTCTCACGTCTGTCGTCACGTTCTAACACACAAGCAGTATTGTACAATAGTGATGATACCGTTAAAGTTACCTCGACAACGGAATAGAAGTATTGGGACAAGACAATGAGTCATGCTCGAACGCGTGTAACCTTAACGTTTAGTGCAATTACAAGGAGATAAAATAGGACGTGTCCTTATTTGCATAGATTACGTAGATATGTTGTACAAGACGAGATAAATGAAACTTGTGAAAGTCCACTTGTATCGGATGGGTAAACTAGTTTCAGTCGCAAACCACGCTTAGACTCTTTTCTGCAATGGGTGCGTTTTGGGTTCTGTCACTTCTCCTACTTGCCACAAGCCTGACCTCCTGTCAAGAAGATTGTTTGCAAGATGGGGAGTGCATGGTCGGAACTCTGGTCGGAGTGTTCGAACTTGAGACCACTGAGGAGTGCCTCAGTACCTGCCAACAGATTGAGGGCTGCAACATCTACACTCACTACAGGTGGGTCATGGCATCATGACCTAGGAGAAAACATTGTGTTCAAGGCACTTTTGCCGTTTAGGGACGTGGCCCTTTGTGACTTGTATGAGAGTTGCCAAGAGATCTCGGACGTCTTTTGTGACCAATGCGTGACTGGTTACTCCTTCTGCGACACACCGAACTCCGTGTGCTGGGCCCCGGGTATGCTAAAGCACACCTTTACACGCAGAGTACACTGTCCGTGGAAGAGTGTAGCTTCACCATTCAACAACCGCAGGTAGATGTGGAGGACTGTCACTGGGTACGGACACGATTATGTCTCGTGAGGACTGCCTTTACCTCTGCCAGGGCATGGCAGAGTGCACCTGGTTTAACTACGACTACAATACGTTGAGCTGTCAGCTTCTCGCCAGCTGCAACTCCATCGACCTAGACTGTGAGAGCTGCGTCCATGGAGAGTCACACTGCGCGCCACAAGCAGGTCTGTTACAGGCTATGTAGCAATATTATTATGATCTGTGGCATTTTGAAGAGAACCTCACAAATAGCGACATTTAACCAAGTTCGCTCATTGGACCAAATTGCAGTTGCGATGCACTTATCGTTCTATGGAACGCAAATGCATCAGGCACGGAGTAGCAATACACTTATGGAACACGTGCCATACGGGGTGAGTAAAAAAAACTGAGACCTGGACAAACTGAGACCACCTCCTCTTATTAGAGCACGTGAGACTGACTGAGGGGCAAGGCTTCAAGTCATATACAAGGGTTTATTGACTTGCTGATGTGAGTGAGAGCCCTGAGAAGGATACTCCAACTTTTCCTCTGAATTGTCACACTACAATCCAGTCGTTTACCAATCGTTAGATATTTTGCCATGGAAGCATGTCTCCTTCTTACACCATTGTTTTGTACTGGTCAGTCAAGAAGTACTGGTATCAGCTGTCTAGGTCTTCGTTTGGCAGTTTCATTTGACCCAAGCCCAGTTGTTTTTGTCTCAGTTGTCCCAGTCTTTGTAAGCCGGTCACCAGTTACTTATTACTTGCTTACTTATTGAGACACACGAGCGCTTGAAGTGTGCTCAGTTCAAGAAAGCGCCATGCCGGATGCTGTTAATTTTTTATTCTGCTTTTGACCACTTTTCCTTGTTAAAAATTGCTGAAATTTTCTGGCGGAGTCGCCGCACCATCTCCAGGGCCACATGCCAGAGATGGCATCTTCCAGACTATACTTGGAAATGCTGTATGCCAAAATCTCATACTCCAGCACAAAAGCAGTATCGTGGTCAAATGACGAGCACAGACACTAAGCAGTGGCAGCAGGGACAAGCGACACAGGTGGACAGAGCGCACTTTGTCTGCTGCCGCAACTGCACTGGGTGCACGTTCAGCCGTACGATGTTCTAGGGCGCGAACGTGACGTTTTTGGCATGAATTGTGTCTGGGGATGGTCCGCAGGGCACCATCTCTGGAATGAGGCACAGGAGGGTGGGAATCGATACTCCCAAAAAAATTAACAGAATCCAGCATTGCGCTTTCTTGAACTGAGCAGACTTGAAGCCCTCTGGTGTCTGAAAGAGCACTCAAAAATGTGAACCTGAGTACTCAAGTTTCTGAATGATAATCGATATCACGACACTCCTCACCGCAAGGACAGTTTTTGGAAAGTGTTCACCATTTACGCTAGAAAATGTAGCATTGGTATTTGCCACAATTAAAAACGTCAAGAGTTTTAAAAATTAAAATTGCATCCAAGAATGAACCAAATTACAAAAAGACATGGAAGAGTTTGACCTCCTTAGACCCACCCAACCCGTCAGGGGGCGTACCCTTCACCCGCCACCTCCACGTAAATGCTCCTTTCGATGAGGTGGGGACGACAAGACATACTCTTACAAAGTCAAATTTATGACTACTGTGCATTCAACACATTTCGACTAATAACGATACAGCGCACCATTATGAATTTCCGAACAGCTTCGTTGAGAGACAAAAACCCAGGGTAAAAATGGGTCCCCCATCCTTGAGATCAGGGGTAGGGTGTGGCGGGGGAGGGGGAGGAGAGGGAGGGGGGTGGGCGATTAAAAGGATATTGAGCATTTCTACCCAAGGTTTTTCGTCGAAATTTTGTGGGCCAACCTCAAGATGAAGCTGTCTAGAAATGAACAAGTTGTGCCGTAGCATTGATTATTTAGTGAAACGCCGGTTTTTTGACTAATTACACGCTAAAGAATGCAATTATCCATGTAACAGATCCTGCTATATGGATTGTTGCACGCCGTTAAATTTTAAAAAAATAACTACACACCGTTTTCACTACATAGTTTCGCTCCAAAAAACCCTAAGCGTTTCACTAAGTCCATAGATATGGTTTGGTAATGTGGGTCCTCTGACGTCAGCGCTATTGCTTTATGTTACAACAAAAATCGATGCTATCCCTTTAAGTAAAAAAAGGTGAACACTTTGCCAATGCCATGCTATCTAAACATCTCTGCGACTGAAGATGACCGATGGGTTTTTAAACTGTGAATCACCGTATGGATCACATTTTTGTTTACACAGACTATGGTCGAGTCCTGGTAGTTGGCGGCGAAACTGCTGAATATCTCAATACCGTCGAGCTATTGGACTTGACGGGCCGGCATCCAAGTTGCCAAATGCCAAGCCAATTCCCTTTAGCCGTAAGCGGCTCCGTCGGCGGATTCATTGACGGAGAAGCTCTTGTCTGCGGTGGCTACAACCCCGACGGGGGCTACCTGCAGACTTGCTGGGCGTACGACAACGAGAACAACCAGTGGAATCAACTGCAAAACACGATGCTCAACCAGCCGAGGTCAGTCAGCGTTCATTTGAACACGTTTCAGAACACTTAAAAAATGACTGTCACCAAGGACTTTCATGGCTGCCGCCTTCATGGAACCCAACGAGTTCATCGTCTCAGGGGGCCAGATCGGCGACGGCGTCTTCTTGAAGTCCACCGAGGTGCTAAGCGAGGGCATCTTCAGGGTTGGGCCAACCCTGCCAGGCGATGCGGTTCATTTTCACTGTCTCCTTCGAATCAGCGATACTGAGCTGTTTCTCGTCGGTGGACGGTCGTCAGGTGACAACTTCACAGCTGGAGTACCTGCATAAGGTCCCAGTGATCCTACCCTAAGCCAGTTTCACTGAATTTGGCACTGAAACAACCAAAAAGTGCCATTTTTTCCTCTCAAAAGACACAACTTGAAAAAAGCGTTGTCTCTTTCCTTAGCAAGGATTACTGCGCGGCAGTTTTCAGGAGCTGTGGGAAAAAAGGGCCTTAGGACCGAACTCTTTTTTCCCATGCCACAGACAAAATGTTGTTGAAGACTTGCTGACATGCTAATAACAGCTGGGAACAGGAAAGTTGAGCAAACCCTGGCGATGGAATGAAAGACAGAGAAGTTGCATCACTCCTCATCAAAATTGCATAATTGGAGGCACAACCAGGCTCATTTCGGTACACACTGGGCTGGTGCTGCTGCAGTGTAATATATGGTAACAAAAATGACATCCTAACCTTGTTTGTTGCTGTGCTACGACCTCACGCAGCCTGGTACAGGGGCTGGCAGAGAAAGTTTGCCTCGTGAAAAAGTACTAATAATTTGCATAATCCGTTGACGTACAAAATTATTTAATATGTCCACTGACAGCCGCAGTGAAAGCCTGAACGGGAGGCCTGAACTTTTCTACATTAAGGTCGTCCGTACGGTTTAGTGAACACATGACTGGCCGGTATTTCTCCTCAGATTCAAAAGTGACCCGGATGCACAGTGGGAATTCTATGGTTTCTCCTGAGTCTGCGGAGAAGCCCCATAGGGTGGCAACTAATTAAGCATCCTAATAAGACTGTGTTTACTGTGAGAGGAGATAGAACTGCAACGAGTGCTCAATAAGGTTCATTCAGAAAGCGGATATTGCTTCTCCCCTTTTACCAAATCTTCCTTTCACATTGTTGCTAGAATATAAAGGGCACTAAACCAAAAATAGTTGCAACGTCAAAAAAAAGAAACACTTTATGTTTCTACAGCTGTCAGAAACAGCAAAGAACAAAAAAAGGTTATCATCGTCTCGTGGAATTGAAATCCTGCTGCCTTTTTCAGCGGGCACTCTGAACACGGCCTACGTGTACAACTTCATCGCGGACGAGTGGCGCCAGGTGGCGAGTATGATCCAAGCGCGGGACAATGCCGCATGCGGTATCATCCGGAGCATCCCGGAGGGAGCAAACGCGCCGGTCACCGAGGTGGTAGTGGCTGGAGGAGCTATAGAAGGTGTGCTCCTGGCGGCGCAGATGACCTTCCTCTTATTATACAGTATCTGCATGTGTAGGGACGGTAAAAGTCCACCGTTAAGAAGGCGCTGTTTCTATGAAAGTTTCCCCATCCCATACGGTTAGAATTGGGGAGCGATTGCGTTGAAGAGAGGTTTGTCTTTTCAAAATTTTGACTGGCAGCAAACTTCAATTCGTGAGCAAGTGACTCAGAGCTGAACAGAGGGAAAAAAATAGTGGTTTGCTATCATCGTCCCCAACAACATTTTTTGAACTTTGTATTGGCTAACTTCATATCGTCAACGTTAGTACTGCTCCTGCTTCCCGTTGCGCTGTGGTGAATATCGGAGAGCAGGTTAAACAGGGAAGCAGTTTGCAATAGCAATTTTTCCTGATATGCAGTATCATGACCCAATTGAATAGAATGCGAAATTTACCCTTTAACTGCCCGTTTCATGCAAGTTTGCGTTTTTGGTCCAAACTTCCCAAGAATTGGCATTTCGGTTGTCTTGTTTTGCCACAGCTTTCTTGAATCACGATTGGCAAGTTGCACGCGGGATCCTTCCCAAAAGGGATGTCGGAAGTAAAAAAATTGACTTCACCCAAGTTGAGCTAAATGAGCCTCTGACTGGAACTAAATTTTGAGTGAATCTTTGAATTGACTTTGTTGAATCAAGATCTTTGATTCGACTGCTAATTTTGCGCGTCTCGGTCTGACTCACCAGTACCATCAGTACCCCATCAGTGACTGGAGCACACAACTTTCTTGGATTGTGTTTCAACTGCTGAAGATATAACATCAGGAGGCAATTTTAAGACAGCTCTAGCAGCAAAACACCAGCCCAAATGCACAATGACTGACAAACTTGGATAAAAACATGCAAAATGGACTTAACTGTAGTGTTCAGGAGCTTTGAGTAAAGATTAGAGCCTAATATATTTGACGTACAATCTGTGACACATCTCTGACTTAGAGGATGAAAATAAGTCGACATCTAGAGTAAAAATGACTGACCAAATTTGTCTAGATAAAATACTGTGCTATTACTTGACAAGTTGTAATGGATTACAATGACAGAGTACGCAATGGAAGCTCTGTTGAAATTGAAATCAATTACAATTACTACCCACTTTTAAATGAGATTGGGTCGAATCCCCGATTTAGAGAATTTGACACTGATGAATCATGAAGCTGAAAAAAGATTCATGAGCCCTCAAATGAACAACTTCGGTCAAAAGAAGAATTTGCCATGAATTGTTCTCATGTTTTATGTTGCCGTGTCCCATTCATTTATGGGCTGTACTAGTTCCTTATACAGACACATTGTTCACCTAAATGTTGCATAACTATGCCTAATCGATGATGAAAAATTTGCACTGAAATGCGCACTCTTTTCGTGACACCCGGTATTTAACCGAAGACCTGTTTAATTTCCACCATGCTCAATAATACGCAAAACTAGTGGGTGCTTTCCACGAGTTGAAGACTAAACTACAAGTAAAAATATGAGCACCAGCCGTTTCTGCACGTTCCACATGCTCCACAATGACTTACTTTTGAAACTAGGTATTCCAATGACCACTGCCAGAAGTTCGAATCTAAAACTGCATTGAAACAACTGCTTGCTTTTTCCAATCAGCTCCCTCTACCTGTGGCGTTCAATTTTATGTAGCAAATCGATCCCGTGGCGAAGTCGCACCCGCACATGAACCCGCACCCGAACCCCAACAAAGAGGGGCCTGAGACGTTCTCCTCGTCGCGCTGATTCAAAAAAATCAGTTTTTCATGCACAGACTCTGTATGCACTCTTCCTATATAAAAGGACAGGCCCGTGTGTCTGTGTGCCTGTCCGCGGCTGATCTGAGGCTGCTTTTGGCTGTCTGTGTGTCTGTCTGCAGCTGCTTTTGGCCGCTGACTTTCGTCATTTTCGCGACTGATCTCGGCGGCTGCGAAAATCAGCCGCGAAAATGACGAAAATCAGCCGTGAAAAGGCCCAAAATCATCAGCCAAAGGCTGCTGCAGACAGACACACAAAAATAGCTGCGGCTACTTTTCGCGGCTGCTTTTTGTGGCCGTGCGAGACTGATTACGGTAATTATCGTGGCTGATTCCAGCTTTTGCTTAGTGTCTTGTGCGCGTGTGTACGTGGTTAGGTTAGGTTTGTCTGTGTGCGTGTGTGTCTGACTGGATCCGAATTTCAGCTCTCGCGCAGCAGACACTCAGACAGACTGACGCATGAACAGGACTTTTTATTTATTCCTCCCTACCGAAGTGGAGAGCACATGAACGCTAGTTATGTTATATTTACATTCTAGGGGTAGGCACTCTCGCCGCGGTGGAGGTCTACTCGCTGGAGTTCAACGGCTGGCGCTACGGACCACCTCTGCCAAAGCCCATTCAGGGTGCATCCACAGTGCAAGAGGGAGACTCCTTTGTCTTGATAGGAGGGTGAGAAGACATGCACAAAGTTTGCCCGATAGTGCAATGACGTTATGTAAGGTGTACTGCGTGGCGGACCGAATGTGAACCCTTTAAAATCAGTTTTTTGGTAAAGAAGGATACCAAAACATCAAAATTTCTCACTTAAATGGAAAGGTTGTATCCCTTAATGCGGCCAGTTCGGTACTTTGGGTGGTCAAATCAGACAACAAAGACCAAGAAAACGCTGAGACATGGGAAAACCTGGTGAAAAGTCACCAGGTCTCTTGCTATCATGAATGCCCAAACAGAAATCTCATAGACTTTGTTCTCTGCCCATCGAAGCAGCAATGCAACTTGGGAACGCTCTGGTAAATGCTGAAGAGTGACTTGAGCGTAGTTACCAACAAGCACCCAGTCCTTGTCTGAAGGGGTGTGCTCGCAGTTCACCATTTGATGCCCATCCAGTGGCAAAAATGCGTGAAAAGGAGAACAAAATGCTGAACAGGTGAAAAATCTTCCGTGCCAAAGTCATCATTAGTACAAATGAAACAATGGCGGAAAACCCATGATTTGACCACCAAGCTCAAGGATGGGGAACCCCTCCCCCCCCCCCCCTTGTACATTAAACACCTGAAGCTGTTACTGGTAGAAAAGAGAACCGTAGCCGCGATCCCCTCTCATGTGGTCACCTTGATGACCAGGACCGACCAGGAGTCGACGGGCCAGCGTGTGTAAGTCCAAGATCACCAACGCCACCACACCCTTGTGGGGACGCAGAGTGAAGCGCACCACTGCAGAGGGGAGTATCTCGCACAAACGGTTCAAGTGCTAAGTATGCGGTAACTTTGAAGAGAAAACCCGCCGGAATTCCCTCGTGCACGACATCATTCAAGTCCACATTCAGTCTGTGCAACTGCTACACACTAAGTCAGGTCGAAAAGGGCACAAATGAGGGATTTCACTGAGTGCACAGGGGGATTTTACATAGGGTCATACAGACGTTGCCGCAAGTCATTGCAGTAGGGTAAAATGGGGTCTGAACTGACGGTTGATTCCAGGTTCCCACACAAAAGTCAGAAGAGAAAATCGTGGTTGGAAAACAAGGCCGCAGTCAATTTTGACTTCTCTTAACGTTGATTATAATTTTCCCAGCTTTCTTCGGGAGAATTCTATGAAGCGCTATTCTCGTCTGTCCTATACCTCGTCCACGCACTTCATGCTACCCGCGTGCTTGGCGCTTGCCATGCACTTCACGCTCGCCATGCACTTCACGCTCGCCATGCACTTCACGCTCGCCATGCACTTCACGCTCGCCATGCACTTCACGCTCGCCATGCACTTCACGC